>ERZ826051.371-NODE-371-length-52931-cov-9.285744_pt1 | contig 52931 bp, 62 predicted proteins | sample MGYA00519928_ERZ826051 | MGnify/ENA primary metagenome ERZ826051 (study PRJEB31778, sample SAMEA3449219) | human gut metagenome | biome: human gut; feature: human-associated habitat; material: faeces | place: United Kingdom | collected 2010/2012 ...
TTAAAGCGGCACGCGAGCTGGGTTCAGAACGTCGTGAGACAGTTCGGTCCCTATCTGTTGCGGGCGTAAGAGATTTGAAGGGAGCTGTCCTTAGTACGAGAGGACCGGGATGGACGTACCTCTGGTGCACCAGTTGTCCTGCCAAGGGCATAGCTGGGTAGCTATGTACGGACGAGATAAACGCTGAAAGCATCTAAGCGTGAAACTCCCCCTAAGATGAGATCTCTCATCCTTCAAGGAGTAAGGACCCAGAAAGACGATCTGGTTGATAGGCCGAAGGTGGAAGCGCAGTAATGTGTGCAGCTGATCGGTACTAATAGTCCGAGGGCTTGACCTACGAATGAAGCAGGCAAGGCCTTGAGAGGAGCTTTGAAGTTACATTGTTCGGTTTTGAAGGTTCGATTTGAAGACATGCACCTTTCGCTCAGTTGGTACTAACGCCCGCAGGCGTTGTATCGCGGGCAACCGCGGAGCGGCACTTAGCCCGCGATTGAGCACGTAGTGCGAGCAGGAGGAGCAGACAGAAAGATAAGCGCAATGAGCGAAAGAACATGCACCTTTAGCTCAGCTGGTAGAGCACCTGACTCTTAATCAGGGTGTCCAGGGTTCGAGTCCCTGAAGGTGTACCATCCCACTGGATGGGAGCACCATCCAGTGGGGACCCCACGACGCAAGGAATGGCCCGTTGGTCAAGTGGTTAAGACAGCGGCCTCTCACGCCGTTAACATCGGTTCGAATCCGGTACGGGTCACCATTTTCCGAACTTGACAAATGAATAAAGGTTTGTTACTGTATATAAGCAGTTTCAATAGCAGTTGGTGCTGATTAGGGCGAGGGTCCACCCGTTCCCATCCCGAACACGGAAGTTAAGCTCGCTTCTGCCGACAATACTTGGCTGGAGACGGCCCGGAAAGATAGGTAGCGCCAACACGGAGAGAAGCCACTCAAGAGAGTGGCTTCTTTTTTTATTGTTTTGGAGGAAGGAATATAGTGCAGGCTATCCTCTTTGGTTGATATTGGCTCATATTTCGTTACGATCCAGTGAATTGAATTCAGTGGGGCAGTTGGAAGTACGTCATAAACAGATCGGATATCCGAATCAAGAATTTCTGAGTTTATTCAACAGGATATTCTATGAAAATTCTCGTATTTTATGTTGACAAACAGTACTTCAATATGGTAATATTATTCTTGCGTTTGAGGGTTAGACGTGAACTCATTATCCGGAGAGATGGCCGAGCGGTTGAAGGCACCGGTCTTGAAAACCGGCGATGTGAAAGCATCCGTGGGTTCGAATCCCACTCTCTCCGCCAACTGAATTTTTCCATCGACCTGCGGAAGTACCCAAGAGGCCGAAGGGGCTCCCCTGCTAAGGGAGTAGGGCGTGTAAAAAGCGCCGCGGAGGTTCAAATCCTCTCTTCCGCGCCAAGTAAAAACCTTGAAGCCATAACGGTTTCAAGGTTTTTCTTGTTTTTGGTAAAAACGTTTTTGCTTCGGTTTGGAATAGTTCCTTCCGTGGGCTATATTGTGGGCGACATAGTAGTTTACTTCACCGATTTTGTTCTACAGTTGACACTATTGTTTATAATTTTATCCTGGGCAGAAGATAGCAGCTCGTCCTACGAAATAGACTCTGTAGAATATCGGTAATGGTTACTGCATGTCCAAAACACTTTAGCCTTTGGTTGACCTCTTGCATAAAACGCTTTTGATTTTCCGGCGAGAGGCGGCTAAAGTCCTTTTGGAGTTCCAATCCTGATTTAGAAAGTTTTGCCATAAATTTCTCATATTGTCCTTGATCTGCAGTCATGTGACACCTCCGTATTTCTTTAGTGTGTTCTGCGCTCCCATAAAATCATAGCGCGCCTTCTATGGACTGGAAAGGCAGTATCGAATTTACAAACAAGTTCTGAACGAAAAGACAGCATTTCTTCTCGACGATTTTCCATTTTTCTGTTACATTACGGTTATCAAAACTTACGGAGAAAGACTATGACGAAAATCTTATTTATCTGCTTGGGCAATATCTGCCGCAGCCCGATGGCGGAATTTGTGATGAAGGACCTGGTCGAAAAGGCAGGACTTGCCGACGAATTTCAGATCGACTCCGCGGCGACGTGCCGCGATGAGATCGACAATCCCGTCTATCCGCCCGCGCGGCGCAAGCTCGCCGAGCACGGTATTTCCTGCGAGAGACACGCTGCGTGCCAGCTCACGGCGCAGGACTACGAGGAGTACGATCTGCTCATCGGCATGGAGGGCGCGAACCTCAAAAACATGCAGCGTATCTGCGGCGGTGATCCGACGGGGAAGATGCACCGGCTGCTCGACTACACCGACCGCCCGGGCGACGTCGCCGACCCGTGGTATACAGGCGATTTTGAAGCGACGTGGCGGGATGTCTCAGAGGGCTGCAAGTGCCTTTTGGCAGAGATCGAAAAAAGCGGGATTTGATGGCATTTCAAGACGGGAGGCAGACGATGAGCGAGATCAAGATTCATATTTTCCACATCGGCAAGGTGTGCGTCGCGCCGGAGCTGCCGTTCGGCGGCGAGCATTACAGCGCGCTCAAGGCGTCTGGCGTGCTGGATAGAAAGTCGAAACGGCTCTGGCTGCCGGTTTCGGCCTATCTCATCGAGTGCACGCACGGGTACGTTCTGTTCGACTGCGGCTGGCACCGCGATATGAGCCCGCACGGCGTCTTTGAGCGCAGGGCGCAGATCCGCTCGCTCGGCTCGCTGCCGCTGTATTTTACGAATCAGGTTGTTGTCGAAAGCGGTGCGGCCATCGACGAGCAGCTCGCGGCGCGGGGCGTCGAGCCTGTCGATTGGGACACGGTGCTGCTCTCGCATCTTGACTGCGACCACGCGAACGGCCTCAAACTAGTCGCGGACGCGAAGAAAATTCTCGTTTCGAAGGACGAACTGCGCTTCGCGGAGAACGGCTCACCCGTCAACCGCATCCGCTACAATGCGGACTGGTGGCGCGGCACGAAGATGCAGACCTTCGACTGGAATGGCCTTATGGGCCCCGCAGGCCGGTCTTACGACGTGTTCGGCGACGGGATGCTCGTGATGGTCAACATTCCGGGCCATTCCAAGGGCCTGTGCACGCTCAGGATCACGGGGGAGGACGGAAGGTTGCGCCGACGGCGGCTACGCGAAAAAATCGTGGGAGCAGATGCTGCTCTTCGGCATCGCCGACGACCGCGCGGCGCAGAAAAAGTCGCTCGCGTGGATCAGGGCACAGAGTCGGGAGCGGAACTGCGTTGCGTGCATCGCCAACCACGATTTCGATGTCAAACCGGGCGCGATTACATTATAAAAGAGTGAACAGGCAGCGCCAGCGGCGCTGCCTGTTCACTCTTTTCAGGGCTTAATAATTTCTACCGTGGATGTTCGGAATTTGTTAAGAATTTTCACAGTGGAATCACAAGGTTTGCATGATATAACTTTTCCCACAGGCGGGAAAGAAACCAAAATGGGCCGGAGCTTCCGGCAATGGAGGAACATATTATGCAGACTGTCATCACGATCAACGCCGTCATCATGGCGCTATTTTTCGTATGCTATTCCTATCAATTCTTCTATGTGGCGGTGGCGCTGCTGAAGCGGAAAAAATTCACCTGCCGCAATGAAAACCACCGCATTGCCGTCCTCATCGCCGCGCGCAACGAGGAAAACGTCATCGGCCAGCTGATCGACAGCATCCACGCGCAGAAGAACTATCCGATGGACCACGTGGACATCTACGTCGGCGCGGACAACTGCACGGATGACACGGCCCGCGTGGCGCGCGAGCGCGGCGCGATCGTCTTTGAGCGCCACGATACGGTGCATGTCGGCAAGGGCTATGTGCTCAATGAAATGCTCAAGCGCATCAAGCGCACGGGCCGCAAGCACTACGATGCCTATCTCGTGCTGGACGCCGACAATATCCTCGACCCGAACTTCATCTCCGAGATCGAGAAGGTCTACTCCGGCGGCTATGAGATCGTGACGTGCTACCGCAACTCCAAAAACTACGGCGACAACTGGATCTCCGCGGGCTATGCGCTGTGGTTCCTGCGCGAGGCGCAGTATCTCAATAACGCGCGCATGCGCCTTGGAAGCAGCTGCGCCGTGTCCGGCACAGGCTTTCTGTTTTCCGACGGTGTGCTGGAAGCGTGCGGCGGCTGGAACTTCTTCCTGCTGACCGAGGACATCGAGTTTACCATTGACAACGTCGTGCGCGGGGAAAAGGTCGGCTACGCGGCGGGCGCGGTGCTCTATGACGAGCAGCCCACGAGCTTTGCCCAGTCCTGGCGCCAGCGCATGCGCTGGTCGAAGGGCTACCTGCAGGTGTTCCGCAAGTACGCCTCCGAGCTCTTCTCCGGCATTGCGCGCGGCAGCTTTTCCTGCTATGACATGACGATGAACATCATGCCCGCGGCGGTGCTCACGGGGGTGAGCGTGGTCGTGAACATCGGCGCGGCGATCGCGAACGCGACGTCAGGCGGTTCGATGGCGGTGCTGGCGGTCTCCGTGCTGCAAACGCTGATGAGCCTGTACTTAACGCTCTTTGTGCTCGGCGCGATCACGACCGTGACGGAGTGGAAGAATATCCGCTGCGCGGCGTGGAAAAAGGCGCTCTACGCCTTCACGTTCCCGCTCTTCATGCTCACCTACGTGCCGATCTGCATTGCGTCGCTCTTTACGAAGGTCGAGTGGAAGCCGATCTGCCACACCAGAGTGATGACGCTTGAGCAGATCGAAGAGCCCGGCCTGCGCGCATCGTAAAAAGCAATTTTCCATAAAAGGGGAGAGGGTGAAAACCCTCTCCTCGTTTTTTATTATTACCGTTTGTCGCCGGGCTTAAAAATGAGCGCCATCAGCACAGCAAAGACGACCGCTGCGGCGATGCCGCCCGCCGTGGCGCTGAGGCCGCCGGTCATCACGCCGAGCCACCCCTGCTTTTGAACGGCTTTTTCCACGCCCTTGGCGAGCGAGTAGCCAAAGCCGAGCAGCGGCACGGTCGCGCCCGCGCCGCCCCATTTGACGATGGGCTCGTAGACGCCGATGGCCGTCAGTAAAACGCCGCAGACGACATAGCCCGTCAGGATACGCGCGGGCGTGAGGGGCGTTTTGTCGATGAGGATCTGTCCGATGGCGCAGAGGATGCCGCCGCAGAGAAAGGCGTTCAGATAATCCACCGCTTATTCCTCCTTGTGATTCGAGAATACGACCGCGTGGCAGATGCCGGGGATGCTCTCGCCCTGAAATGTCGTCGTGGGGGAGAGCAGCGCGCCCGTCGGCGCGAAGATGATGCGGTTCCATTTGCCCTCGCGCATCCCGCGCAGCAGATACCCGCACAAAACGCTTGCCGAGCAGCCGCAACCGCTGCCGCCGCAGTGCATGTCCTGCGATTCGATGTCGTAGAGCAGAAGCCCGCAGTCGGTGTAGCGCTCACCGAGAGGGAGCCCATCGCGCGCGAAAAAGTCCGAGACGATCTGATGCCCGAGCCTGCCGAGGTCGCCCGTCACGATGAGGTCATAGTCTTCGGGTTTTGTCCTCGTGTCGCGAAAGAGCGCACACAGCGTGTCATAGGCGGCGGGGGCCATCGCCGCGCCCATGTTGTTTGCGTCGGTGACGCCCTTGTCGACGATTTTCCCGGTTGTCACGTGTGTGATATAGGGCCCCTCGCCCTCGCACGCGAGGAGGCAGCAACCGCTACCTGTGGCCGTCCACTGCGCGGTCGGCGTGCGCTGCGAGCCGTAGGGCACCGGCATGCGGTACTGCCGCTCGGCGGTGCAGAAGTGCGAGGAGGTCAGCGCCGCGGCGCAAGAGGCATACCCGCCGTCGAGCATCAATGCGGCGAGCGACAGGCTCTCGCCCATCGTGGAGCACGCACCGTAGAGTCCATAGAATGGGATGCGGCTCTCTCGCAGAGCGAACGACGAGCCGACGCACTGGTTCAAAAGATCACCCGCGAAGATGAGGTCAAGGTCACTCACCTTGAGCCCCCCCTTTTCCAGCGCGCGGGAGAGCGCGTGGCGCTGCATGGTACTCTCACCCTTTTCCCAGGTCTTCTCGCCGAAGAAGTGATCCTCGCTCAATTCGTCAAAGTATTCGCGTAGCGGGCCTTCGCCCTCGAACCGCCCGCCGACGGCGGCGAACGAGAGGACGGAGGGACATGTGCGCAGGCGGCGCGTCTGCGCGCCGACGGTTTTTTGCTCCATCACGCTCTTCCTTTCCCGATGGATTTAGGGGAATCGTTCAAAAGTGGCATTAGTTTCTGCCGTTTTTCCAAGAATATGAGTACTTGACGCATATTGCGCAAGATGTTATGATAAAAATACATTGATATAGGAGGATTTTTCCGTGAAGCATGTGATTTCTACGACCACTGCCCCCGGCGCCGTCGGCCCCTACTCCCAGGCGATCGAAGCAAACGGTTTTGTATTTGTCTCCGGCCAGCTTCCGCTGGACCCGGCGACCGGCGCATTTGTTCCCGGCGGCACGTCCGAGCAGGCGGAGCAGAGCATCAAGAATCTGCTCGCGGTGCTCGAGGCGGCTGGCTGCAAGGCTGAGGACGTTGTCAAGACGACCGTGTTTATGATCGATATCGGCGATTTCGGCGTTGTCAACGAGGTGTACGGCAAGTATTTTACCGGCGAGTGCCCCGCGCGCTGTGCGATGCAGGCGGCCGCCCTGCCCAAGGGCGCGCTGGTCGAGATCGAGGCCATCGCGGTCAAGCCGTAAAGCGCGAAAACCAAAAAGAAAAGGGAGAAACAGCGTGTTTCTCCCTTTCTTTTTGCGCACGGACGCGGTATAATATTCTAATTACCATATGATATTTTACTTTCCGGGAGGAAATGGAATGAAAGAAGAAATGCGTACCATCGGCTATCTCTGCCCCGCGTGCCACAAGCGCGTCATCCAGCAGAGAAGCGTGTTTGCCCTGAGCGCCTCGGGTGCGGTCGTGAGCTGTGAGTGCGGCGAATCCAGCCTGACCATCGAGGCGGAGGAAAATAAATTTCGCCTGAGTGTGCCGTGCGGCGTGTGCGGTGAGGAGCATCTGGCGGAGTGCAGCGCCGACAAGCTCCTGCACGGGCGCGGCATCGGCCTTGCCTGCCCCGATACGAAAATGCTCTGCTGCTTTATCGGCGAGGACTACGCCGTCGAGCACGAGATGGAGCAGCTTTCGCTCGCGGCGGCCAAGGAGCGCGAGCAGGGCGACGATCCCGCCGCCTTTGCCGACAGCGTCATCATGTATGAGGTGCTCTCTGAGCTCAAGGAGATCGCCGCGCGCAAGGACGGTATCACCTGCTCCTGCGGCAGCAAAAGCTACGGCATGGAGATCCACAGCACCTACGTCGACCTTGTGTGCAAAAGCTGCGGCGCGAAGCTGCGCATCCCTGCGGCAACGGATGAGGACCTTGACCGCCTCTGCTGCCGCATGAAATTACAGATCAAAAGCGAGTGAGGGAAGACTATGATCGGTTTTCTTGCGAGTCGGTTCATCAAAGACTATCAGAACACGTCTGATGCCGCAGTGCGGCGCGCTTACGGTGTGCTTTGCGGAGCGGTGGGCATTGTCATCAATTTGCTGCTCTTCGCGCTCAAGCTGTTTGCGGGGACGCTTGCGGGCTCTGTCGCCGTCACGGCGGACGCCTTTAACAACCTGTCCGACGCGGGCGCGTCCATCGTGACGCTGCTGGGCTTTCGTTTGGCCGGGCAGAAGCCCGACCCCGAGCATCCGTTCGGCCACGGGCGGCTGGAGTATATCTCGGGCCTCATCGTCTCGATCGTCATTTTGCTGATGGGCTTTGAACTGCTGCGCGACGCCGTGGGCGCGATCCTGCATCCCGAGTCGGTCGAGTGCAGCGTGCTGACGGTGGCGATCCTGCTTATCTCCATCTGCGCCAAGTTCTACATGTACTGCTACAACCGCGGCGTGGGGAAGAAGATCAGCGCCGCCGCCATGCAGGCGACCGCGGCGGACAGCCTGTCCGACTGCGCGGCGACCGCGGCGGTGCTGCTTGCGACACTCGCGGGCTATTTCCTGCATTGGCAGATCGACGGCTGGTGCGGCTTGGTCGTGTCGCTGCTCATCCTGTGGGCGGGCGTGCAGGCGGCAAGGGACACCCTCTCGCCGCTGCTCGGCCAGCCGCCATCGGAGGAGTTCGTGCAGGAGATCCGCGATATTGTGATGGCGAATAAGGCCGTGTGTGGCATCCACGACCTTGTGGTGCACGATTACGGCCCCGGACGCGTGATGATCTCGCTGCATGCTGAGGTCCCCGCGCACGGCGATATCCTCGCTCTGCACGACGAGATCGACAACGTGGAAAAGAAACTGCATGACAGGCTCGGCTGCGAGGCGGTCATCCACATGGACCCCATCGTGACGGACGACGAGACCATCAACGCCGCGCATCAGAAGATCGCCTCGCTCGTGCGCGGCATCGACGAGAATATCTCCATCCACGACTTTCGCATGGTCTCGGGGCCGACGCACACGAATGTGATCTTCGACGCCGTTGTTCCCTACGGCTGCAAAATGAGCGACAGGGAAGCGGAGGAGAAGATCAAGCGGGCGGTACACGAGCTTGATCCGCGCTATTTTGCCATCGTGCAGATCGACAAGAGCTATGTGAGATAAGCGCACGCGCGCAAAGGAGAAGCTATGACGGACGAAGTCAAGAAATTAAAAGAACTCATCGACGGAACGGACAACATCGTGTTTTTCGGCGGGGCAGGTGTTTCGACCGAGAGCGGTATCCCGGATTTTCGCAGCGTGGATGGCCTGTATCATCAGCAGTGGGACGACCCGCCGGAGACGATCCTGAGTCACACGTATTATGAGCGCTATCCCGAGAAGTTTTTTGCCTTTTACCGCGCGAAGCTCCTCTGCGAAGGCGCAAAGCCAAACGCCGCGCACTTAAAGCTCGCCGAGTGGGAAAAGGAAGGGAAGCTCAAGGCCGTCATCACGCAGAATATCGACGGGCTGCATCAGGCGGCGGGCAGCAAGAATGTCCTCGAGCTGCACGGAAGCACCTTGCGCAACTACTGCGAGAAGTGCGGCAAGTTCTACGACGTGTCCTACATCAAGCATTCGCAGGGCGTGCCGCGCTGCACCTGCGGCGGGCGCATCAAGCCCGACGTGGTGCTCTACGAAGAGGGCCTGGACGAAAAGACACTCTATCGCGCGGTGGAGTACATTCAGGAGGCCGACGTGCTCATCATCGCGGGCACATCGCTCGCAGTCTATCCGGCGGCGGGCCTCGTGCGCTACTATCGCGGACACAAGCTCGTTGTCATCAACAAGACGCCGCTCGACCGCGGACTTGGTGCAGACCTTGTCATCACGGGCGCGGTGGGGGAGACGCTCGCGCAGCTTTAACACGAAAAAGATGCCGGAAAAGTTTGGAAAATCTGAGCTTTTCCGCCATTTCTCTTACAGCAAATTTTTTTATTATTTCTCTCAAAAAAAGGTTGACATTTGGCCTATTTTGGGCTTATAATAGCCAAGCGGTCGTTGAGAGACAGCCGTTTGAAAGATGAACATGCGGGTGTGCTGGAATTGGCAGACAGGCTAGCTTGAGGTGCTAGTGTTCGTATGGACGTGCGGGTTCAAGTCCCGCCATCCGCACCATCTTTTTAAAAATCAAATATGCGCGAGTGGTGGAATTGGCAGACTCGCTAGATTCAGGTTCTAGTGTTCATTACGGACGTGCGGGTTCAAGTCCCGCCTCGCGCACCAAAGTGTTGAAACTCAAGGGTTTTTCCCTTGAGTTTTTTCTTTTACATTAGATTCCTTGGGGTGGTAGAGAACTGGATTTTTTAGAAATCAGAAAGCAGTGTTATTTTTTGCACTTTACGAACAGCCTTCCTAACAAAAATTTCCCTCTTGTTTCGCTTGCGTCAGAATGCAGGGCCGTTTCAAAAAATCTTTTCAAATGTGAAACATTTCCGCAGCCTGAATGATATAGTAAGTGAAAGGCCTTTCAAGGAGAATCCTATGTTGACAGAAGAACAGTTTGCGTATCTTGCAAAAAAGTATATGGACATGGTGTTCCGTCTGGCGCTCCACTACACCAAAAGCCGCTCGGAATCGGACGACATCACGCAGGAGGTGCTGCTCAAGCTCTACCGCACGGACAAACCGTTTGAGAGCGAGGACCACGTCAGGCACTGGCTCATCCGCGTTACGGTCAACGAGTGCAAGCGGGCGTTCCTCTCTCCGTGGAAGCGGACGGAGGCGATCGATGATTATGCCGAACAGCTTGCGTTCAAAACGCCGGAGCACAGCGAACTCTTTCATGCTGTGATGGCGCTGCCGCAGAAATACCGTGTGCCGATCTTTCTGCACTATTACGAGGGCTACTCCTGCGAGGAGATCTCCCAATTCCTTGGCATTCCCAACGCGACCGTCCGCACCCGATTGCGGCGCGGGCGGGAACAGCTTAAAACCGATCTTCAGGAGGCGAACAACGATGTTTGACGAAAACCTATATCAGGAGACGATCTCCGCGCTTCACGCCTCCGAAGACACACTTTCGGAGGTAATGAACATGACGCACAAGACGAAAAGAAGAGGCCGCCTGCGCACGGCGGCGGTGCTTGCGACGGTCATCGCGATCCTGTGCTGCATGGCGGCAGCTGCAGCGGCGCTTGGACTGGATCAGCGGTTGGCGGAGTACTTTGGAGCAACGGCGGAGCAGGAAGAGTTCCTCTCGACTGCGGCGGTCCCGATGAACATTGTGAAGCGGGACAGCGGCGCGGTGATGCGCATCGAGCAGGTCATCGCCGACCGCTATTGTGCGGCGGTCCTTATCGACTTTACCGCGCCGGAGGGGACAGTACTGGGTCAGGACTACTACGCATTCGATCGGAGCGTGTCCGCAACGTCCAGGGACGGAGTGAAAATGGATACCTACGGCATTGGCTGGGAGGTATTGCCAAGCAGCACGGAAAACGAGACGGGCCGCCATGCCACGATCTTGATGACGATCCATTCTCTGAAAGGAGAATTCAACTTCATCGGTGCGAAGGTGAAGTTGACGCTCGATGGCCTGTATCGGGACAACTGGTTGGAAGAACTTGTCGTTCCCGGGCGCTGGAGCTGCACATTCACTCTGCCCGAGACCGATCCGGGACGCCTGTGCACGGTGAATGAGCCGATCGAGATCGAGGGAAAGAACGCCGTGCTGACGACGCTTTACGTCTCGCCGCTCTCGCTGACCTGCGAGATCAAACAGGGAACGGATGATCTGAAAGAAACGGTTGAGCCCATCTACAGCGACGACGGGAAGGAGAGCATCGCTCCCGAGGTGACGCTGCAAAACGGCGAAACGGTCGGCGCGGCGGACTGGTTGTTCCTTATAACGAATTATGCCGATAAGCGCGGGCGCTACTGCTTCCGGATGGATGAAATTCTTGATCCGGAAACAGTGAGCAGTGTTTCCGCCTTCGGAGAGACGTTCTCCGTCGAATGACGGGACGATAAAGCATATTTATGTAAAAAAGGGGCCTCTGCATCAAAGCAGAGGCCCCTTTTTCCTGTTTTCACCGCAGCGCGTCCTTCATGTTCTTCACATACGCACCGATGTGCTCGGGCACGTCCTTGCCGTACTGGGCAAGGAGCTTGACGATGGCGGAGCCGACGATCGCGCCGTCGGAGAGGTCGGCCATCTTCTTCGCCTGCTCAGGCGTGGAGATGCCAAAGCCGATGGCGCAGGGAATATCTGTGTTTTCCCGCACGAGGGAGACGATGGAGGCGAGGTCGGTCTTGATCTCGCTGCGCTCGCCCGTGACACCGAGCGACGAGACGATATAGAGGAAGCCCTCGGCCTCGCGCGCGATCATCGCAATGCGATTCTCCGACGTCGGTGCGATGAGGGAGACGAAGTCGACGCCGTACTTGCGGCACGCGGGGAGAAATTCTTCCTTTTCCTCATACGGCACGTCCGGCAGGATGAGCCCGTCGATGCCAACATCGCGGCAGTTGGACAAAAAGCGCTCTGTGCCGTAGGAAAAGACGACATTCGCATACGTCATAAAAACCATGGGGATCGTCACGCCGCGCCGCAGCTCGCGCACGAGATCGAAAATCTTGTCGGTCGTTACGCCGCTTTGCAGGGCGCGCAGGTTAGCGGTCTGAATGACGGGCCCCTCCGCCGTGGGGTCGGAGAAGGGAATGCCGAGCTCGATGAGGTCGGCGCCGTTTTGCGCGGCAGCGCGGACGGCAGCCGCGGTCGTTTCAAGATCGGGGTCGCCGCAAGTCAGAAAGGCGATGAACGCCTTGCCGTGGTCAAAGGCTCTTGCAAGATCACTCATGAAGATCCTCCCCTCTGTAGCGGGCGATGGCGGCGCAGTCCTTGTCGCCGCGGCCGGAGATCGTGACGACAAGAAGCTGATCGCTCCCCATCGTGGGTGCGAGCTTTCGCGCGTAGGCGACGGCGTGGGCCGATTCGATGGCGGGAATGATGCCCTCCGTGCGGGCGAGGTATTCGAACGCCTGCACGGCCTCCTCATCGGTGATGGCAACATACTCTGCGCGGCCGATGTCGTGCAGGTACGCATGCTCAGGGCCGACGCCGGGGTAGTCGAGACCGGCGGAGATGGAATACACCGGCGCGATCTGACCGTACTCGTCCTGGCAGAAGTAGGACTTCATGCCGTGGAATATGCCGAGCCTGCCGGTCGAGATGGTCGCGGCGGTCTCAAGCGTGTCGATGCCGCGGCCCGCGGCCTCAACACCGATGAGGCGCACAGCAGGATCGTCGATGAAATGGTAAAAGCTGCCGATGGCGTTCGAGCCGCCGCCGACGCACGCGACCACGGCATCGGGCAGACGTCCTTCCTTTTCGAGCATCTGCTGCTTGATCTCGCTTGAGATGACAGACTGAAAATCGCGTACGATGGTGGGGAAGGGGTGTGGCCCCATGACAGAGCCGAGACAGTAGTGCGTGTCGCTGATGCGCGTCGTCCACTCGCGCATGGCTTCGGACACGGCGTCCTTGAGCGTGGCGGTACCAGAGTTGACGGGCACGACCGTCGCGCCGAGAAGGCGCATGCGGTAGACATTCAGCGCTTGGCGGATGGTGTCCTCCTTGCCCATGAAAACGACGCACTCCATGCCCATCAGCGCCGCGGCGGTGGCGGTCGCCACGCCGTGCTGGCCCGCGCCGGTCTCGGCGATCAGACGCGTTTTGCCCATCTTTTTCGCGAGCAGCGCCTGACCGAGCACGTTGTTGATCTTGTGCGCGCCGGTGTGGTTCAGGTCCTCGCGCTTTAAGTAGATTTTTGCGCCGCCGAGGTCCTTTGTCATCTTCTCCGCGTAGTAAAGACGCGAGGGACGGCCCGCGTAGTCGTTCAAAAGCTGCGTCAGCTCATTCTGAAAGTCAGGGTTGGCCTTGTAGTAGTTGTAGGCCTCTTCAAGCTCGATGATGGCGTTCATCAGCGTTTCGGGGACGTACTGTCCGCCGTGCACGCCAAAGCGCCCGTTCGGATTCGACATGCCTTAGCCCTCCTTGCGCGCGGCGGCAACGAACGCCGCCATTTTGCTTTCGTCTTTGACACCGTCCGTCTCGATGCCGGAGCTCACGTCCACGCCGTAGGGGTGCAGCGCTGCGATGGCGTCCGCGACATTGTCGGGGTCGAGCCCGCCGGCGAGGAAATAGGGCCGCTGCACGCTCTGGACGAGGCTCCAGTCGAATGTCTTGCCCGTGCCCGCGCCGGAGTCGAGCAGCACGAGGTCGGCGGCGCAGTTTTCGATGGCGGGGAGGTTGGCTTCGCTTTTCACCTTGAACGCGCGGAAGATGGGCTTGCCCGTCAGCGCGCGCAGGCGCGCGATGTAGTCGTCATCCTCGCTGCCGTGGAGCTGCGCGGCGTCGATGACGCCGTGGTCTAAGAGCTCTGCCACGGCCTCGACCGGTTCGTTGACGAACACCCCAGCGGCCAGAATGTCGGGGGCAAGCAGCGATTTGAGTGCTGCTGCCTGCTCGGGGGACACATAGCGCTTGCTCTTTTTGGCAAAGACGAAGCCGACGAGGTCGGGCTTCAGCTTGTTGACGGCGGCAATGTCGCTCTCGCGCGACAGGCCGCAGAGTTTCACCTTGGTCATAAGTTACCTCTCAATTCCGCGAGCCGTCTGGCCTTGTCGGGGGCCCGCATCAGTGTTTCGCCGATCAGTACCGCGTCGGCGCCGATCGAGCGGAGTGCGGCGACGTCCTGCGCGCTCTGCACGCCGGATTCGGCCACGTAGACCGCCTCCGGCGGGATGCGGTCGCGCAGCCGCGCGGCGTTGGAAAAGTCGACGGAAAAATCCTTCAGATTGCGGTTGTTGACGCCGATGATCTTCGCGCCCGCCGCGACGGCGGAACGAATCTCGTCCGCGTCGTGCGTCTCCACGAGCGCGGAGAGACCGAGTTCGTCGCAGACGGCGAGATATTGCGCGAGCGTCTTCGTGTCCAGCAGCGCGCAGATCAGCAGCACGCAGTCCGCGCCCATCAGGCGGGACTGATAGAGCTGGTAGTCGCTGACGGTGAAGTCCTTGCGCAGCATCGGCGTTGAGACGGCGGCGCGAATTTCGCGGAAGATGTCGTCCGAGCCCAAAAACCACTTGGGTTCCGTCAGGCACGAGATGCAGTCCGCGCCGGCGGCCTCGTAATCGCGCGCGATGTCGAGATAGGGAAAGTCCCGCGCGATGACGCCCTTGGAGGGCGAGGCCTTTTTCACCTCGCAGATGAAGGACAGATCATCTTTTTTGAGCGCGTCGTAAAAGCGCGCGCCGTTCGCGCGGCCCTTTTCGCGGCACATCGCCTGTAAGATATCAAGGCTCATGTTCTCGCTGTCTGCCAGCACGCGCTCGCGGGCGTGGGCGGCCAGCTCGTCGAGGATGCTCATGCGTTCGCCTCCGCGCGGTTGCTGACGGCGATGAAGCGCTCGAGCGTTTCAAGCGCCTTGCCGGAGTCGATGAGCTCGGCGGCGAGGGCGATGCCGTCCTTCATGCTCTCCGCCTTGCCGCCGATGTAGAGCGCCGCACCCGCGTTCATCAGCACCGCGTTGCGCTTGTGGCCCTTTTCGCCCGACAGGATGGCGCGGGTGATGGCAGCGTTTTCCTCCGGTGCGCCGCCCTTGAGGTCGTCTTTCGTGCAGCGGTCAAAGCCGAAGTCCTCGGGCGTGATGACATAGCTCTTGTACCAGCCGTCACGAATTTCGCATACGCTCGTCGGCGCGCTGAGGGAAATTTCGTCGAGCTTGTCCTGTCCGTAGACGACCATGCCGCGCTGAACGCCAAGGCTCACGAGCACGCGCGCGAGCGGCTCGACAAGGTACTCGTCGTACACGCCGAGCAGCTGCATCTTCGGCGAGCCGGGGTTTGTCAGCGGCCCCAAGATGTTGAACACCGTGCGGAAGCCCAGCTCCTTGCGGATGGCACCGACGTATTTCATCGAGCTGTGGTACTTCTGCGCGAAGAAGAAGCACGTGCCGACCTCTTTTAAGAGCTCCACGCACTGCTCGGGGCTCTGCTGGATGTTGACGCCGAGCGCTTCGAGGCAGTCCGCCGTGCCGCACTGGGACGAGGCGGCGCGGTTGCCGTGCTTGGCGACCTTCATGCCGCCCGCCGCCGCGACGAGGGCGGAGGTGGTGGAAATATTGAAGCTGTGGGCGTTGTCGCCGCCGGTGCCGACGATCTCGAAGATGTCCATGCCGGTGTCTACCTTTGTGGCGTGGTCGCGCATGGCGGCGGCGCAGCCCGCAATCTCATCGGTCGTCTCGGCGCGGGCGCTCTTGGTCGAGAGGGCCGCGAGGAACGCTGCGTTCTGGGTGGGGGTGGTCTCGCCGCTCATGATCTCGTTCATCACGGCGTAGGCTTCGTCATAACTGAGATCGCCCTTGTTGACGATCTTCACGATGGCTTCTTTGATCATGGTTTCAATTCTCCTTCAAAAAGTTTTCCAGCATGGTTTTGCCGTTCGGCGTCATAATGGATTCGGGATGAAACTGCACCCCGCAGATGGGATAGTCTGTGTGCTGCACGGCCATGATCTCGCCGTCGTCTGTGACGGCGGTGACTTTCAGGCAGTCCAGCATGGTGGCGGCGTCGGCCGCGAGGGAATGGTAGCGCGCGACGGGCGCGGTCTTGGGGCAGTTTTGGAAGAGCCGCGAGCTTGTGTCGAAGTGGACGAGCGACTGCTTACCGTGCATTAGCTCTTTAGCATAGGTCACGGTCGCACCGAAGGCGGCACAGATGGCCTGATGCCCGAGGCATACGCCGAGCGTCGGGATGCGGGGCGAGAGCGTCTTCACAACGTCGATGAGAACGCCTGCGTCTTCGGGCCGCCCGGGGCCGGGGGAGAGGATGATGCGCGCGGGATGCAGCGCGTCGATCTCTTCGATGCGCAACTCATCGTTGCGGATGACGCGGATGTCTGGATCGATCGCGCCAACGAGCTGGTAGAGGTTATAGGAAAAGCTGTCGTAATTGTCAATCAAAAGGATCAGAGGTCTTCCTCCTGCGCAAGCGTCAAGGCGCTGACCACGGCCTTCGCCTTGTTGATGCATTCCTGATACTCTGTTTCGGGGACGGAATCTGCCACGATGCCCGCGCCGCTGCGGACGAACACGCGCCCGTTTTTCTTGTAGGCGATGCGGATGGCGATGCAGGTGTCCATGTTGCCGGTGAAGTCGATGTAGCCGATGGCCCCGCCGTAAATGCCGCGCTTGTTGTTCTCAAGCTCACCGATGAGCTGGCAGGCGCGGATCTTCGGCGCGCCGGAGAGCGTTCCGGCGGGGAGCACGGCCTCAATGGCGTCAAGCGCGTCGCGGTCATCGCGAATCTCGCCGCGCACGGTGGAGCCGATGTGCATCACGTGGGAGTAGCGCTCGATGGAGTGCAGCTTTTCGACCTGCACCGTGCCGAATTTGCTGACCTTGCCGAGGTCGTTGCGCCCGAGGTCGACGAGCATGTTGTGCTCGGCAAGCTCCTTTTCGTTGTGCAGCAGGCTCTCTTCAAGCGCCTTGTCCTCCTCGTCCGTTTTGCCGCGCGGACGGGTCCCCGCGAGGGGAAAGGTGTGCAGCACGCCATCTTTGAGCTTGACGAGCGTTTCGGGCGACGCGCCCGCGACCTCAACGTCGGTGCCGGAAAAGTAGAACATGTACGGCGAGGGATTGATGGTGCGCAGCACGCGGTAGGTGTCAAGCAGGCTCCCCTCGAACGGTGCGCTCAGGCGGTTCGAGAGTACGATCTGAAAGATATCGCCCTCGCGGATGTGGTGCTTGGCGGTCCCGACCATCGCGCAGAACTGCTCTTTGGAGAAGAGCGGCGTGACTTCGCCGAGGAGCCGCCCCGGCGCTTCCTGCTTCTTTTCGCCGGTTTTGAGGAGCGAGACGAGCTGCTCAAGCTCGAGCTTTGCCTTGTTGTAGCCGACCTCGACGTCGCTGAGCGCCATGTTGACGATGAGCACGATCTTCTGCCGCACATGATCGAAGGCGATGACCTTGTCAAAGAGCATCAAATCGACATCCTTGAAGCTGTCCTCGTCCTGCTCGCCGCAGCGGACGCTTGGCTCGCTGTATTTGAGATAATCGTAAGAAAAATCCCCCACGAGCCCGCCGGTGAAGGAGGGGAGGTAGTCGAAGCGGGGGCTTCTGTAGCTTGATAGCAGCTCACGCAGGTATTGGGACGGATCGTCCGTGCGGACGGTGAGGCCGCCAGCCTTCATTTTGCCGTCAATGCACGTGATCTCGAGCTTTGGGTCGAAGCCCAAAAACGTGTAGCGGCCCCAGCGGTCGTCCGCCTGCGCGGATTCGAGCATGTAGCAGTGGGTGGACACGTTCTTGAGGATGCGCATCGCTTCGATGGGGGTGATGAAGTCGGAAAGAATTTCGCAGCTCAGCGGGAGCACGTCGTACTGCTGCGTCGCGGCGATGTCTTTGACGGTTTCGAGCGGTGGTAGGATATGCATGAGTGACCTCCTGAAAAAGAAAAGCTCCTTTGGCGTTCTGCCAAAGGAGCTTATTGCGCAAACAAAAGCGCCCCCGACAGAACGGTACAGTCTGTCAAGGACGAATGCGATACGAGAGAAACGAACGATCCGCGGTGCCACCTTGAATTCACGGTTACCCGTGCGCTTGGCGGAGATACCATCATATCTCCCGGCAACTGACGTATGCCAACACGTTGCAGGATACTCTGCGCATAAAACGCATTTCGCTGCACCCTCAGCGGTCCATTTGACAATGTGTATCTTGCCTGATTTTCAGCATCGCAGGCTCTCTGTGAAGGCATCACTGCCGTTATCTCCGCTTCAACAGTTTGCGGTATTAACTTGGGCGAAAATATAGCACACCCCATCGGCAATGTCAATAGGGTGTGCATGATTTTTTGTAAAATTTCGGTTCTTTATTCCGCGGCGCGGCGAAAGATGTCGGCGACAAGCGCCTTGTCGAGCTGCGGGAAGGGGATGACCGGTTCGGGATGCTCGGGATGCTCCATGAGCAGTTTTTCCGCCCAGGACATGTTGTACCAGCGGCCGAACTTGCAGCCGCTGCGCGTGAACACGCCGATGCGGCGGAAGCCCATGTGCTCATGGAAGCGGATGCTGTTGTCCGTTAAATATTCGTCGTCCGCCCCCTGCGGCTCGCCGATGCAGGCATAGAGATTGTAGATGTTCTGAGCGAGCGACAGCTCCTCAATCGCGCGGTAGAAGCGCTTGCCGAGACCGTGCTTGCGCGCGTCGAGGGCGAGATAGATCGTCGACTCCGCACAGTGGTCGTAGGCCTTACGCGCGATGAACGTGTGCGTATAGGCGTAGCCGAGGAGCTGGCCATTTTCATCCTCCGCGACGAGATAAGGGTATTTGCGCGAGATATCCGCGATGCGGCGGCGGAATTCGTCGAGCGACGGTACGTCGTATTCAAACGAGATGGCCGTCTTTTCGACGTACGGCGCGTAGATGCTCAGAAGCGCGGGAGCGTCGTCAAGCGTGGCGAGGCGGAAGCGGAACGCAGGAGAAGACATAGAGTCACCTTTCAAATCCGTGCACCCAGTCAGAGCGCAGGTAATAAATGAGATAGATGGTGGAGCTGATCGCCCAGGTGAGGGGATACGCCCAGTAGATGTAGCCGATCTCGCCGATGAAGTGGACGACGAGCATGATGTAGATGATGCGGATGACGCACCAGACGGAGAGCATGATCATCATCGGCACGACCGCGCGGCCCGCGCCGCGGCAGACCGCCGCGATAGAGTGCGAAAACGCCAGCAGGCAGTAGAACAGTGCCACCGTGCGCGCCTGTTGCACGCCGAGGGCGACAACGCCGGGGGTGCTGTCGAAAAGGGAAATGAGCTGACTTGCCCAGATGTAATAGCACAGGCCGATGAGCTCGGCCATCACGACGGCGATGATGATACAGAACCGCGCGCCGCGCTTGGCGCGGTCATACTGCTTGGCGCCGAGGTTCTGACCCACGAACGTGGTGCAGGCCATCGTGAAGCTCGTGATGGGCAGAAAGGCGAAGCCTTCGATCTTGCAGTGCGCGCCGTAGGCCGCCATCGCGAGCATGCCGAACGAGTTGATCTGCGACTGGACGATGACATTGGCAAGGCCAATGACGCAGTTCTGGATGCCGGAGGGGAGTCCGTATCGCACGATCTCGCCGAGCATGCCGGTGTGGAAGCGGATGTTGCGCGGCGTGACGGTGTAGACCTCGCCCTTTTTGAGCAGGTGGATGAGGCAGAGCACGCAGCTCGTCCCCTGGGAGAGGACAGTCGCCACCGCGGCGGACCAGACGCCCCAGCGGAACGCGCCGATGAACAGCAGGTCGAGCGCGATGTTGACGAGCGACGAAATGATCAGATAGTGCAGGGGCCTCCGGCTGTCGCCGAGGGCGTTAAGAATGCTCGTGCACATGTTGTAGAGCACCGTTGCCAGCACACCGAGGAAGTAGTAGCGGAAGTATTCGACCGCCTGCGGCATGACCTGCGCGTCGGTGTTCATCCAGACCAAAAACGTCGGCGTGAGGAATACGCCGATGAGCGTCAGCAGTGTGCCCGACACGATACCGAACGCCAGGTTCGTGTGGACGGCGCGCGAGACGTTTTCATAGTCGCCCGCGCCGAAGTACTTTGAGATCGCGACGCCCGCGCCCATGGCCGTGCCGATAAAGAGGCTTGTGAGCAGCATGATGAGCGTGCCGGACGAGCTGACAGCGGCAAAGGCGTTCGTGCCGAGGTATTTGCCCACAATGAACGCGTCCGCCGTGCTGTATAGCTGCTGGAAGACCTGACTGATGAAGATCGGCAGCGCAAAGCGCAAAATCAGCGAGACGGGGCTGCCCTCCGTCATGTTCTGCACGGTCTGCCTTGCCGGAACTGTCTGCGCCATGCGCACCTCTCTTTCTCTGTCCCGCGGCGGGACGAATCTCTCATTTTTTGACGAAAAAGGAAAAGCGCCGCAGGAGCGGTGCTTTTCCTCAATCCCTGAAGAAACAGCAGATGAAAATTCTACAAAATCTTGACGGGTCCATTATATAGTTGTGTGGAACGAAAGTCAACCTTGCCGTTTACAGCACAAGGTTCAAAAGTGCAGGCGTGACGTACGTCTCGATGAGCGCGGCCACCAGCAGCAGCGGCACAGAGAATGTCAAAAAGACGCGGATGCAGTCCAGCACACGGCGGAAAAAGGGCGTATCGCTCTTCTTGAGGATCCGTTCCGTCCCAGTGCGGCAGATGAGAAGGCCCAGCGCGCAGGATAAGATCAGCGCGGACAGCTCGAAGATACCGTGCGGCAAAACGCCGACAAAATATGCGCCGAAGCCGATGCCCTGCTGCTGATAGATGGCGGCGAACGCGCCGAGCATCAGCGCATTCGTGCCGAGCGCGAGCGCACTGAGCGGCAGGAACGGGATGAGCCCGTAGAGCATCGAGAGGAGGGACGCCGTGATGTTGTTGAAAAACAGCGTCGCCATCATCTGCGACTGGGGAACATCGTCGGTAAGTCCCAGCTGTTCGACCTGCGCGGCGAAGTTTTGAAGCGTCTGCTGCGCCATGTCGGGGAAGATCATTCCGGCGGCAAAGCCAAGAAGCACCAGCACGCCGAACGCGGCGGCGGTGTTCAAAAATTCCCGCTTGATGAGATCGCGCGAGAGCGTAGGGCAGAGTTCGAAGATCATGCCAGCTTGGCGATACCGGCCTTGACGCGCTTGATCGTCTCCTCACGGCCGAGGATATGGCAAATTTCGACAGCGCCGCCGGGCGTGACGAGCTTGCCCGCAACGGCGATGCGCAGCGGCCACATGAGCGTCGCGTTCTTCACGCCGAGCTCCTCGGCGAATGAGACGAGCATGTCATGGATGGCATCATTCGTCCACTCGGGAAGGCTCTCGAGCTTGGGCAGGACCTTATTGAGCATGTCGAGCGAGACCTCGGAATTGGTCTTGGACTTCTTATTCGTGTAGAACTCAACGCCGTACTCGGGGAGAGCATCGAAGAAGTCGACCTTTTCGGAAATGTCGGTGAGCTTTTCGCAGCGGGCCTGTAAGAGTGCTGCGATCTCACCGACGGAGTACGCTTCGTTCTTGACGGCCTGACGGATGTAAGGCTCGGCAACTTTACAGAATTCCTCGGGCGGGAGATTGCGCAGATAATTCGCGTTGAAATATGTCAGCTTTTCGATGTCGAAAATGGCAGGGGACTTGGAGATGCCGCCGATGTCGAACGCCCCTACCAGCTCGTCGAGCGTGAAGAACTCCTGCTCGCTCTGCTCGCCGCGCGGCGACCAGCCGAGCAACGCCACATAGTTGAGGATGGCGGGCGTCAGGTAGCCCTGCGCCTTGAGGTCTTCATAGCTCGGGTCGCCGTTGCGTTTACTCATCTTATGCTGCGCGTCGCGCATGACGGGGGAGCAGTGCACGTAGGTCGGCACCTCCCAGCCGAAGCCCTCGTAGAGGAGGTTGTACTTCGGGGCGGAGGAGAGATATTCGCTGCCGCGCACGACATGGGTGATGCCCATGAGGTGGTCGTCGATGACGTTGGCAAAGTTGTAGGTCGGCAGACCATCGCGCTTCAAGAGCACCTGATCGTCGAGCGTCTTATTCTCCACCGTGATGTCGCCAAAGCTTGCATCGTGGAAGGTCGTGGTGCCGTCCTTCGGGATACGCTGGCGAATGACGTAGGGCTCGCCCGCGGCGACGCGCGCCTTGGCCTCTTCGAGCGGCAGGTCGCGGCAGGGATCGTCCGCGCGGTCAAATTTGCCGCTGTCCTCCTCGCTCTCGGCCTTTTCGCAGAAGCAGTAGTAGGCGTGGCCGCGCTCGACTAAAAGCTCGGCGTACCTGCCGTAGGTGTCGCGGCGCTCGCTCTGGATATACGGGGCGACGGGGCCGCCGACGTCGGGGCCTTCGTCGTGGGAAAGGCCGCATTCCGCCATCGTGCGGTAGATGACGTCCGTTGCGCCCTCGACGAGACGCCCCTGGTCGGTATCCTCGATGCGGAGAATGAACGTGCCGTTTGCGTGGCGGGCGATCAGATAGGTGTAGAGCGCGGTGCGCAGGTTGCCCACGTGCATATAGCCCGTGGGGGAGGGAGCGAAGCGCGTGCGCACCTTACCGTGCGGGATCTTCGCTTCCATTTCCTCAAAATACTTCATGTCGATGGACATAGATGACCTCCTGAAGTGGAATCAAAATAAAGATAATTTATTACACCATATTTTGACCGAAAAGTCAACGAACGCACGACGCTCTTTTTCACCGGAATATGCTTGTATTTTGAAAAGGGGTATGGTAACATAACAAATTGGGTCGATAGCTGCGCCAAAACGGCGCAATTCGAGATAAAATGAGAAAAACAAACAGATCGGAGAAAAGACGATGGAAAACATGGAAAACGCGGCGCGCAAGAAAGTGATGCTGTCCGGCATTCAGCCCAGCGGCGATCTGACCCTCGGGTCCTACCTCGGCGCGATCAAGAACTGGGCGGAGCGCGACGAGGAATTTGACAACTACTACTTCATGGCCGATATGCACTCGATCACCGTGCGTCAGGACCCTGCGGCGCTGCGCCGCCGCACGCTCGAGCAGCTGGCGCAGTACATCGCCTGCGGCTTGGACCCCGAGAAGAACACGCTGTTCATCCAGTCCCACGTGCCGCAGCACGCTGAGCTCGGCTGGGTCCTGAACTGCTATACGATGTTCGGCGAGCTCTCGCGCATGACGCAGTTTAAGGACAAGTCCGCCAAGAACAGCGAGAACATCAACGGCGGTCTCTTCACCTATCCTGCGCTGATGGCGGCGGATATCCTGCTCTATCAGCCCGACTATGTCCCTGTGGGCGAGGATCAGAAGCAGCATGTCGAGCTCTGCCGCAACATCGTCCAGCGCTTCAACGGCATCTATGGCGACGTCTTCAAGATGCCCGAGCCGTACATTCCCAAGGTCGGTGCGCGCGTGATGAGCCTGAGCGACCCGGGAGCCAAGATGTCGAAGTCCGATAAGGACCCCAACGGCTCCATTTACCTGATGGAAAAGCCCGAGGATATCCTGCGCAAGTTCAAGCGCGCCGTGACCGACAGCGACACGGAAAACTGCGTGCGCTATGATCCCACGAACAAGCCCGGCGTTGCGAACCTGATGACCATCTACTCCGCCGTGACGGGCAAGAGCTTTGACGAGATCGAGCAGGAGTTCGCCGGTAAGGGCTACGGCGCGTTCAAGCCCGCCGTGGGCGAGGCCGTCGTTGAGACCCTGCGCCCCATCCGCGAGGAGGCCACGCGCATTTTGGGCGACAAGGCGTATCTCGAGTCCGTGTATCGCGCGGGCGCACAGAAGGCGTCTTACGTGGCAGAAAAAACGCTGCGCAAGGTCTACAAGAAGGTCGGCTTTGTCGCGCGCTGATTAAAGGGTGGAGAACATGAACGGAATTCCGAAAGAGTTATTGCTGAGCGTCGGCGGCGCGCTGCTGTGCGCGTTTGCCGTCAGCTTTCTGATGTGCCCGCTCGTCAAGTCGTTTGCCTATAAGATCGGCGCGATCGACGTGCCGAAGGACAACCGCCGCATGCACAAAAAGCCCGTACCGCGCCTCGGCGGCCTTGCGATTTTCCTCGGCTTTATCGTGAGCATGCTGCTGTTCGTCAAGGTCGACCACCAGTTGCAGGGCATTTTGCTGGGCGCGTCCATCATCGTCGTTTTAGGCGTAGTGGACGATATGTCCCCGCTGCGCGCGTATTTTAAGTTCTGCGTGCAGATCTTCGCGGCGCTCGTCGCCGTGTTCCACGGCGTCGTGATCCAGACGCTCTCCAACCCGAACGTCTTTGCTGAAAGCCCGTATTGGGACCTCGGCTGGCTGTCCATCCCCATCACAGTCTTGTGGATCGTCGGTATCACGAACGCCGTCAACCTCATCGACGGCCTCGACGGCCTTGCCTGCGGCGTTTCGACCATCAGCGCCATTTCGATGCTCGTCATCGCGCTGCTCGTCTCTGAAAGCGATGTGGCGCTCGTGATGGCCGCGCTTGTGGGCGCATGCCTCGGTTTCATGCCGTACAACAAGAATCCGGCCAAGATGTTTATGGGCGACACGGGCTCGACGTTCCTTGGCTACATCCTTGCGACGATCTCGATCCAGGGCCTTTTCAAGTATTACGCCATCGTGTCGTTCGCGGTGCCGTTCCTGATCCTGGGCCTGCCGATGTTCGACACGCTCTTTGCCATCATCCGCCGCCTTGCCCACGGGCAGAACCCGATGGCGCCTGACCGCGGCCACATCCACCACCGCCTCATCGACATGGGCCTCAACCAGAAGCAGGCCGTCGCGGCGCTGTACGTCATCAGCAGTATCCTCGGCCTTTCCGCCGTGATGCTGACGTCGAGCGGCGCGATCAAGGCGATGCTCTTTCTGATGGCGCTGGCGGTGGCGGCGTTCCTCGCCTCGCGCGTCATCTTCCGCCGCGATATCGACAAGGCATTGCAGGCGGAAAAGGCCGCGGCAGAGGAGAAGAGCACAGAGACTGCCACACCGGCGGAAACCGTGCCTGCGGAACCTGAAGAAGAATCCAACGAAAAGAAAAAAGAGGAAGCATAAATGGAAAAACTGCGCATTATGAGCGTGTTCGGCACGCGGCCCGAGGCCATCAAGATGGCTCCGCTTGTCAAGGAGCTTGCCTCGCGCGACGAGATCGAGAGCCTTTGCTGCGTGACGGCGCAGCACCGCGAAATGCTCGATAGCGTGATGGAGGTCTTCGACCTCAAGGCCGACTGCGACCTTGATATTATGACCCCGCGGCAGACGCTCTCGACCATCACGAGCAAGTGTCTGCTCGGTATGGACGACGCCATTGAGCAATTAAAGCCTGACATGATCTTAGTCCACGGCGACACGAGCACGACGTTTGCCGGTGCGCTCTCGGCCTTTTACCACAAGGTGCCCGTCGGACATGTGGAGGCGGGCCTTCGCACCTACGACAAATACTCCCCGTTCCCCGAGGAGATGAACCGCAAGCTCGTTACGGCCATCGCCGATCTCTATTTCTGCCCGACGATAAATAACCGCGAGAACTTACTCAAAGAGGGCGTGACCGAGGGACTTTTCATCACGGGCAATACGGTCATTGACGCACTGAAAACAACGGTGCGCAAGGATTACCGCTTTACAACAGAACTGCTCAACGAGCTGGACTATTCAAGAAAGGTCGTGCTCGTGACGTGCCACCGCCGCGAGAATTACGGCCAGCCCATGGAGAACATCATGACCGCGCTGCGCGACATCGCCCTCCAGAATGAGGACTGCGAGCTCGTCTATCCCGTGCACCTCAGCCCTGTCGTGCGCGAGAACGCGCAGAAGTTCCTTGCCGGTACGCCGCGCGTACATTTGATCGACCCGCTGAGCGCGGACGAGATGCACAATCTTATGGCGCGCTGCTACATGGTGATGACCGACAGCGGCGGACTCCAGGAGGAGGCTCCCGCACTCGGCAAGCCCGTCCTTGTCATGCGCAAAGAGACCGAGCGTCCCGAGGCGGTCGCCGCCGGCACGGTGAAGCTCTGCGGCGTCGAGTACGACGATGTGCTGCGCATGGGCAACGAGCTTCTTCGCAGCAGGGAGGCGTACGACGCGATGGCGCACGCCGTCAACCCCTATGGTGACGGCCACGCCTGCGCACGCATCGCCGACGCGATTTTGTGGCACTTTGGCCGCCGGAGCGAGCGCCCCGCGGATTTTAACGCCTGATTTAGACGGAATGAAAGAAGGGAGTGGAGCGGAATGAGAAAGCGGAGGGTGACGCCCATCGGCGCTGCTTTCGTCGCGCTCGTTTTGCTGGTGCTCCTGTTTGTGGTGCGCGGCGCGCTGCACCATCCCGCGCACGTCGTGCTGCCGCAGGATGCGAGCAGTAGCGATGTGAGCGACGCGTCGCTCGACGACAGCGCCGTGGGCCGCATCGCCGTGCGGCCCGACACGGTGCAGTCCGCCATCGCGACGCTTGAACGTCCCGCGCGCTACTCGCGCGCCATCACGATCGAGCGCTACTATTCCGGCGGCAGCGGCGTCGACCGCAGCAGTGTCAGCGTCGACGGAGCGTGGATGCGCGTCGACACCGAGCAGGCGAGCGGCGCGCAGAGCCACACGATCTCCAACGGGGAAAGAACGTGGGTCTGGTACGGCGGCAGCGAGCTCTATTACGAGAGCGCCGCAGCCTTCACCGCCGACGAGGAGCAGGGCATCCCGACGTATGAGGACATCCTGCGCCTTGACAAAAAGCGCATCGCCGCGGCGGATTACCGCCTGCTCGACACCGTGGACTGCATCTTTGTGGAAACTGCCGCCGATGACGGCGGCTACATTGAGCGCTACTGGGTCAGCGTGAGCGACGGCCTTCTCTGCGCGGCGGAAAAATTGCAGGGCGAGGATGTCGTCTACCGCATGGCGGGCATGAGCGTCGACAGCGGGAACGTGGCGGAGGACGCCTTTACGCTGCCGGACGGCACAGTGCTCCACGAAAGTGCGCTCGACGGCGCAAACCGGTAAAAGAAACTGAAAAGGCCGTCCGAAGATCGTTCTTCGGACGGCCTTTTTGTCAAAATATGTCATAAAATGAGCAGCAGCCCCAGCGCGACTAAAAGCTCGTCGTCCGCCTTTTCCTCAAAGAGGAAAAAGAGAATGAGCAGCAGCAAAATGTCCGCCGTGTCCACGCCCTTGAGCGGTAATTTGTCGAGGATGCGCGAGAAAAACTGCGACGCCTCCTGACTGATCGGCGGCGGAGGGGGAGCGTCCCCCTGCGGCGGCCTTGGCGGCGGTGCGTTTCCACCGGAGGGCGGCGGGGTAGGCGGTCTGTTATCACGCGGCGGTTCGCCGCGCGGCGCGTCCTGCATCGGCATGCGGGTGTAGACGCCGTCGTCGTTGCGCAGATAGCGGTTATACATTGCGCGGCCCCCCTTCGCTGAGGAGCAGCGTCTTCCCCAGGTGGATGAAGCGCGCGAGCTGTGCCGCGCGCTCGACCTTGTCCTGCCGCTCCGGCTTCAAAAATGGGCGCAGCGCACGCAAAAATGCGGCGGTCTCGCCGCTCTCGGGCCGATTGAGCTGCGAGAGCACGGGCAGCAGCTTGGCGATCATGCCGGGGTCAATGCCGCCGAGCAGCGACGAAAGATCACCCATCGGATCGCCCTGCGGCGGTGGTGGAGGGGGAGCCGACGGCGCAGGACCGGCCGCACCGCCCGCGGGCGGGGGAGGCGGCGCGCTGCCGCCGGACTGCCCCATCTGCTGCGACAGATTTTGCGCCATGTTCATCACCTGCGCCATGGCGTCCGGATCGGAGAGCAGGGTATTCAGTTTTTCCTCCCACTCGCTCATCGTGACGCCCTCCCGCGGTTTTTATTTTTTTGCGCTGTCGTTGATGCGGTTCATAATGGCCATGCCCTCGGGACTTTTCATCAGGTTCGAGAGCATTGTGGCCAACTCTTTCGTGTTGCCCGCCGCGGCATTCTGCGCCGCGTGATTGAGCGCCGCGCCGCCATCCTGAGAGGTGAGCATCTGCATGAGCCTTTGCCCGTCGCCCGATTGCAGGAGCGACTGCGCTATGGCAGGATTGCGCTTGAACTTGTCGATGAGCTGCTGCGTGCTGTGATCCATAGCTGTGCCTCCGTTTCCTGTCTTTCAAGGCAGTATATGAGAGGGACGCGGCAGTTGTGCCGCCGCAGCGGCGAAATTTTTTGAAAAATTTTCCGAACCCGTGAAAGAAAACGCCCTGCCCGCGCACATGTATGGTGTAAGGCCTTTGAGGAGAGAAACATATATGTTTTCAAACGAAGCATTTGCCCAAAATGCAGAAAAGTACATGGACACGGTCTTTCGCGTGGCCTACGGCTGGCTCAAAAACCCGGACGACGCCAACGATGTGACACAGGACGTATTGATAGAGCTGTACAAAACAGATAAGGCGTTCGAGTCGGACGCCCATTTGAAAAACTGGCTCATCCGCGTCACCGTCAATCGCTGCAAGATGCTCTTCCGCTCGCCGTGGCGCCGGCACGAGGACATCGACGACTATGCCGAGACATTGTCCTTCGAGCAGCCGCGGGACGGCGAGCTCTTCAAAGCCGTGATGGCGCTCGACAAAAAATACCGCGTGCCGCTGCTGCTCTTCTATTACGAGGGGTATACAACGGCGGAAGCCGCGTCGATGCTCGGCATTCCCGAAAAGACCGTCAGCACAAGACTTTACCGCGCAAGGGCGAAGCTCAGAACGATTTTGGAGGAGGAGTAAAGCAATGACAGAAAAAGAGAGATTTCAACGCGCATTCGCGCCGCTGCACGCCTCCCCGGACATCTTGACGGAGGTAATGAAGATGACAGAACGGAAAACGAAACGGCCCGCGCTGCGCCGCGCGGCGACCCTTGGCCTCGCTGCCGCCCTCGTGCTGGCGCTTGGCAGCGTCGCCTATGCCTCGGATCTCGGCGGCATTCAGCGTACGGTGCAGCTCTGGCTCAACGGTGAGATGACGGACGCAACGCTGACGGTAAACGAGGGAAGCTACACCCTGCGCTATCCGGACAAGGACGGCACCGAGCACGAAATGGGCGGCGGTGGCATTGCCATCGAAGACGACGGCACGGAGCGGGCGCTGACGGAGGAAGAGATGTTAGAGCATCTCAACGCGCCCGAGGTCGAAGAGCGCGAGGACGGCACGGTCACGGTCTACTACCTCGACCAGAAGCTCGACGTCACGGACAAGTTCGACGAGGACGGCGTCTGCTATGTGCAGCTTGAGGGCGGCGAAAAGACGATCTACATGACCATCAAGCGCGGCAACGGCTACGCAACGAGCACGACAAAGTACATCCTGCCAAGCGAATTCAACAACTGAAAGAAAAACGAGAAAGGTTCCACACAGCGATGCTGTGCGGAACCTTTCTCCTATTGGGGAAAGCCTCGCAGAGTTTCGTGTCCGCAGGCACGAAATAAAATCAGATCGTTTTTCGCCGCGGCGTGTACGTGGTGAAAAACACCTCTCGCGGAGCGTGTGTCGAGCTGCCATATTGGCGGCGAGGCACGGAGCGCAGCGCGGCCTTCTCCAAAAAGCGGCAAAGCCGCTTTTTGGAAGATATTATTTCTGCGCCTTGCCGTAGTCGCAGTCTTTTCTAAGCGGGCAGCCGTCGCAGTTGGCTTTGCGGGCGGTGCAGCGATCGCGGCCGAACAGCACCAGTCGGTGGCAGAAGTCGTTCGACTCCTCCGGCGGCAGGATGGCGCGCAGCTGCTTTTCGACGCTCAGCGGGTCCTTGCTGCCGTCCGTCAGGCCGAGGCGGCCCGTGATGCGGATGCAGTGCGTGTCGCACACGTAGGCGGGCTGGCCGTAGACGTCACCGAGGATCAGGTTCGCCGTTTTGCGCCCGATGCCGGGGAGGGCTGTGAGCTCCTCCATCGTGCCGGGGACCTTGCCGCCGTACTTTTCGAGCAGGATCTTCGCGCACTCGACGATGTCCTTCGACTTCGTGTTGTAAAATCCGCAGGAGCGGATCGCGTCGCCGACCTCTTCATACGTCGCGTTCGCGAAGGCCACAAGCGTCGGGAACTTCTGATAGAGCGACGGCGTGACCATGTTCACGCGCGCGTCGGTGCACTGGGCGGAAAGGCGCACGGCGAACAGAAGCTCGTAGTCCTTTTTATATTCGAGCGAGCAGCGCGCGTTGGGGTAGAGGACCTTCAGTTCCTCCACGATGCGGCGGACGGCGGCTTTGGATTTCATGGCGAAACCTCCTGCGTTTCATCAATACTGCCGACAGTATAGCACAGAGACACGGAAAAATCGACAGAAAAAGTCTGTGCAGTGAAGAAAAAACGTGCTATAATCATTCCATCTGTGAAAAAGGAGGCTTGTGCGATGCGGCTACTATTCAAGCAACGCTTTTTTTCGTGGTTCGACAGCTATGATATCTACGATGAGGACGGCAACACCGTCTTTACGGTCGAGGGCAAGCTCGCCTGGGGGCATTGCCTGCATATTCTGAACGCCGCGGGCGAGCACATCGGCACCGTGCAGCAGCGCGTGCTGACCTTCCTCCCGAAGTTTGAGCTCTACATCGGCAAGCTGTATTACGGCTGCATCCGCAAGGAATTCACGTTCTTCACCCCGCGCTTCACCCTTGAGTGCAGTGACTGGGAGGTGAACGGCAGTTTTATGGAATGGAATTACACGATCGACAGCCCCTCGCGCGGCTGCATCGCCTCCATCACGAAGGAGCTGTTCCACTGGACGGATACCTATGTGATCGACGTTTACGACCCGAAGGACGCACTGGGCGCGCTGATGGTCGTGCTGGCCATCGACGCGGAAAAATGCAGCAGGAACAACTGATATGAGTGAAAAGAGACCTTTGGCGGATGAGATCCGCCCGCTGACGCTCGACGAGGTCGTGGGGCAGAAGCACTTGCTCGGAAAGGGCGCGCTGCTGCGCCGGCTCATCGAGTCCGGCTCAAGCGCGAATATGATCTTCTACGGCCCGTCTGGCACGGGCAAGACGACGATTGCGAACATCATCGCAAACCGCACGAACAAGACACTGTACCGCCTGAACGCGACGACCGCGAGCCTTCAGGATGTCAAGAGCATCATCTCCGATGTCGGCACGATGATGGCACCGGGCGGCATTCTGCTCTACCTCGACGAAATTCAGTATTTCAACAAGAAGCAGCAGCAGAGCCTGCTCGAATTCATGGAAAACGGCTCTATCACGCTGATCGCGTCGACGACGGAGAACCCGTATTTTTACGTTTACGGCGCGCTTTTATCCCGTTCGACGGTGTTTGAGTTCAAAAACGTCAGCGCGGAGGAGACCATCCCCGCGGTCGAGCGCGCGCTCGGCATTTTGAAAGAGCGCAGCGAGCTGCCGCTTTCCTGGGAGGACGACGTGCCGCGCGTCATCGCGCAGCAGTGCGGCGGCGATGTGCGCAAGGCCGTGAGCGCGTGCGAGCTTTTATATGAGGCGGCGGACGTCACGAACGGCGAACTTTTGCTGAAAAGTGAAGACGCCTTACAGGTCGCACAGCGCAGTGCCATGCGCTACGACAAGGGCGGCGACGCAATGTACGACTGTGCGAGCGCGCTGATGAAGTCGCTGCGCGGCAGCGACCCCGACGCGGCGCTCCACTACCTCGCAAGATTTTTAGAGGCGGGCGATCTGGTCACGCCATGCAGGAGGTTACTCTGCTCGGCGAGCGAGGACGTCGGCATGGCCTATCCGCAGGCTATCGCCATCGTCAAGGCCTGCGTCGACACCGCGATGCAGCTCGGCCTTCCCGAAGCGCAGCTGCCACTGGCGCAGGCGGCGGTGCTGCTCGCCACCGCACCGAAGTCCAACAGCGTGATCGAGGGCATCGGCGCTGCTTGGGCGGATGTGAAGGCGGGCAAGAGCGGCAATTTCCCGCGCTGCCTCCAGAATGTCCACGTCGATTCGACCGGCGGCGCGCAGGGGCAGAACTACAAGTACCCGCACGCCTACCCGAACCATTGGGTGAAGCAGCAGTATCTGCCCGACGAGCTCAAAAACGTGCAGTACTACCACTACGGCGACAACAAGGTCGAGCGCGCCGCCGCGCAGTACTGGGAAGCGATCAAGGGGTGAGCACATGGACCTGAGGTTGAACGATGTTGTCGAAATGAAGAAGCCGCATCCCTGCGGCGAAAAGCTCTGGCTCGTGACGCGCGTGGGCATGGACATCAAGCTCAAATGCACGCGCTGCGGACGCGAGGTGATGCTGCCGCGCGCCAAGGCGGAAAAGGGCATCAAGAAAATCGTAGAAAGGGAGGAACCCCATGAATAAGAAGACGAGAGCCGTCGCGATCCTGCTGGTCGCGGTGATGATCTTATCGCTCGTTGCATCGATGGTTATTCCGTATTTATAAAATACAGCGCGACAGCGCTGCACATAATTCCCTGCGCCGCGCAGGGGAGCGAGTCAAAGGGGCCATTCTCTTTCGTGAAAGAGAATGGCCCCTTTGGAACCCCAAGAGAAAGACTTAGATTGGCAGCCTCAGGCTTGGATGACTTTTATGCCTCCGGAATGAAAATGCCTGCGCGCGGCGTTGCCGCGTTAGCATTGCTATACGATTTGAGTTGCTTCTATTATCCGCTGCCGCTCTGCCTATCTTGTAGAAGTGCGCAGTAATCACCGTCTACCGGAGTGCTAATCAATGCGGCGAGCGAAGCAATGCCGCATTCCGCACGCAGTCTGCCGCCAGACAAACGTCACTCGCGCATCACGGTAGTAAGGCGCGGTTGCAAACGGAAACGACTCGCAGAAGATTCATGGCGAAGCCATGTACACCGTGCCCGATTGCGCAGCGCGTGCAGTTCTTCAAGATAAAAACTGCCAATGTGCGGGGTCGAGGGGGAAGGCCCCTCGTCCTTTCTCTTGGGGGTGTAAGGGGGATATTCTCTTTCGAGAAAGAGAATATCCCCCTTTCCCGCGCCCCCCACACGGTGTGGGGGATAATAGAGTGCGCCCTGCGGGCGCAAAAAAAGAAGCACCCTTTCGGGTGCTCCCTTTTTATTCAACAGTGACAGATTTCGCAAGATTGCGAGGCTTATCAATATCACACCCGCGCTGGAGCGCGATATAATACGCCAACAGCTGCAGCGGCACGACACCGAGCGACGGCAGCAGCATCTGCGCCGTATCGGGAATCGTGATAACATTTTCGACGGTCTTCGCCATCTCGCCGCGGTGGCTCTCGGTCGCAAGCGCGAGTACGTCCGCGCCGCGGGCCTTGACCTCGACCACGTTGCTCATGGCCTTGTCGAAAAGCGGGGCGTAGGTGCCGAGCGCGATGACGAGCGTGCCGTCCTCGATGAGCGAGATCGTGCCGTGCTTGAGCTCGCCGGAGGCGTAGGCTTCGGAGTGGATGTAGCTGATCTCCTTGAGCTTGAGCGAGCCCTCAAGTCCGAGCGCATAGTCGAGGTTGCGGCCGATGAAGAAGACAGAATTGTGGTTGAAATACTGGGAAGCGTACTTTGGGATGGCCTCGCAGCTCTCGCTCGCGAGGAACTGCTCCATCTTCTCCGGCAGCTTCTGAAGCTCTGCGACCGCCTCGTCGTACTCCTCCTTTTTCACCGTGCCGAGCGCCTCGCCAAACGCAAGGCCGATCATGTCGAGCACTGCGAGCTGCGTGGAGTAGGCCTTTGTCGTCGCGACGGCGATCTCGGGGCCGGCCCAGGTGTAGAGCACATCGTCCGACTCGCGCGCGATGGACGAACCGACCACGTTGACGATGGAGAGGATGTAGCCGCCGCGCTTTTTCGCCTCGCGCAGCGCGGCCATGGTATCGAGCGTTTCGCCCGACTGGGAGATCACGATGACGAGCGACTTATCGTCCACGATGGGGTCGCTGTAGCGGAATTCGGACGCGAGCACGACCTCGACATTGCGGCGCAGCAGATGCTCAAGATTGTACTTGCCGATCATGCCGACATGATACGAAGAGCCGCAGGCCACGATGAAAATGCGGGTGAATTCACGCATCTTCTCAACGGGGAGCTTGAGATCGTCGAAGATGACCCTGCCGTCCTTGATGCGCGGGGAGATCGCGCGGCGCAGCGCCTCGGGCTGCTCCATGATCTCCTTGAGCATGAAGTGCTGGTAGCCGCCCTTTTCCGCGGCGGAGACCTCCCAGTCGATGGTAAAGTGCTTCTTTTCGACCTTCTGCTCCAGCGCGTCGTAGACCTCGATGCCGTCGCGCGTCAGTACGGCGACCTCGCCGTCTTCCATGTAGGCGACGTCGCGCGTGTGCTTGATGATGGCCGTCACGTCGGAGGCGAGGAAGTTGCAGCCCTTGCCGTAGCCGAGCAGCAGCGGCGCGTCCTTGCGCGCGGCGATGATGCGGTCCGGGCAGTCGGCGCAGAGCATACCGAGGGCGTAGGCACCCTCGATGCGGCGCAGCACGCGGCCCACGGCCTCTAAAAAGTCGTGACACTCGTTGTAGTAGAATTCCAGCAGCTGCGCCACGACCTCAGTATCGGTCTCGGACTTGAACCGGATGCCCTGACCGATCAGAAATTCCTTGATCTCGACGTAGTTTTCGATGATGCCGTTGTGGATGACGGCGAACTTGCCGTTTTCGCTCACGTGGGGGTGAGAGTTGATGATGTTCGGCGCGCCGTGCGTCGCCCAGCGGGTGTGACCAAGGCCGATGCAGCCCTCGAGGTCCGCGCCGCCGTGGATCTGTTCGCTGAGGACCTTGAGCCGGCCCACCGCTTTTTCGACCTGCAGCTTTCCCTGCGCCGAGATGACGGCCACGCCCGCGGAGTCATACCCGCGGTATTCCAGATGCGCGAGCCCGTCCAGCAGGATGGGGGCCGCCTGTTCCTGACCAATGAATCCAACGATTCCGCACATATGATAACATTCTCCTTTTGATGATTTTTGAAAAATGGGCAAAATACCCCTTTACGGCGCAAAGCCGCTTCTTCAAAAGGACAAATGCGCAGTCATTTGTCGCTTTTCCCGTGGTCACAGCCCCTTTGTTCTGCGGTCGCCCGCATGTTTGTCGGCCGTGTGCGCGCCCACGGGCACGGGGAAGCATCCGCCGAAATTTCGATCCTCTTCCCACCTCGTCGTCCCGCCAAAGGCGGGCGCTGGCGCTTATGATGGAGAAACTCCATAGCTCCTTTCACTTCTGCGTTTTTTTAATATATTTCAAACCGGACTTCTCCGGATGAAAGCGGTTATTTCGCCCCTCCGCGGGGCAAACTCTCAAAAAGGGAGGATGACTATGGCTACTGCTTTTATCCGCACGATCGTGCTCTATTTTCTCATCATGGTCGGGCTGCGCCTTCTCGGCAAGCGGCAGATCGGCGAGCTCGAACCCATCGAGCTCGTGCTCACGCTGCTCATCTCAGACCTTGCGGCCGTGCCGATGCAGGACTTCGGCATCCCGCTTTTGAACGGCGTCATCCCGATCGTGACGCTCTTGCTGCTCTCGATGCTGCTCTCGTGGGGGAGCGTGCGCTCCATCCGCCTGCGGCGGCTGATCTGCGGCAGCCCGACGGCGCTCATTTTAGATGGCAAGGTGCAGCAGGACGCAATGCGCCACAACCGCTTCACGCTCGACGAGCTCATCGAGGAACTCCGCTCTCAGGGCGTGACGGACCTCACAAGCGTCAAATACGCGGTGCTCGAAACCGACGGGCAGCTCTCTGTCCTCCTCTATCCCGACGAGCAGCCCGCAACGCCTAAACAGCTGGGAAAGCCCGTCAAGGACGACACCTTCCTCCCGCACATCTTCATCAACGACGGGCAGGTGATGGGCGAAAACCTTTCGCTCGCGGGTCTGGATGCCGCGTGGCTCGACAAAACCGTGCGCGCGCAGGGCTACCACGCCCCGTCGGAGATTTTTCTGCTCTCGCTCGACGGCGCGGGCAAAATTCTGTGCATCGGAAAGGACAGTGCCAAATGAAGCGATTTTTCTGGATCCCGTTCTGCCTGCTGCTCGCGCTCTTTGGCGCGACGCTCTTGAATGCCGCCGTCGCCGACGGTCTTGTCACAGACTGGTGCGCGGAGCTCGACAAATTGCAGGACACCGCGCAGGCGGAGAACTGGGACAGCGTGCGCGATGATCTCTCCGCGCTTCACGAAAGCTGGGACGCGCACGCGACGTATTTCCACATCACTTTGCAGCACGACGAGCTCAACGAGGTCGAATCCCTGCTGGCCCGCGCGGACAGCTTCGCCTTCGAGCAGGACGAGGGCGAATTTCGCGCGTGTGTCGCGGAGCTCAAATCGCAGCTTTTGGTGCTGTCGGAAATGCAGGAAATTTCGATTCAGAACATTTTATAGCTCACTTGCCCTCGAGCAGCTTGTTGAGTTCCTTCATAAACGTGTCGATGTCCTTGAACTGGCGGTAGACCGAGGCAAAGCGCACGTAGGCCACCTCGTCCACGGCGCGCAGCTTGTCCATAACGAGCTCGCCGATGTACTCGGTGCTGACCTCGCGCTCGAGAGAGTTCTGCAGCGTCTGCTCGATCTCGTCCGCCTTCTGCTCGAGCACCTCAAAGGGAACGGGGCGCTTTTCGCACGCGCGGATCATGCCGTTCAAGACCTTGCGCTTGTCAAAGCTCTGGCGGCTGCCGTCCTTTTTGATGACGACCATCGGCAGGCTCTCCACCGTCTCATAGGTGGTGAAGCGCTTGGCACACGAGAGGCACTCGCGCCGGCGGCGGATGCTGCTGCCCTCTTCGGCAGGGCGGGAATCAATGACCTTGCTCTCTTTGTATCCGCAATAGGGACATTTCATCGTGCAGAACCTCTTTTCTCATCTTAGTCAGAGAGAGTATAGCATACTTTTTTTCGGGATGGTAGACATAATTTGCATTTTTTCACAGGATGGGCGAATTTTTCTCATTCACGCGATAGATCACACACTTTCTCCCGTCGACCGTTCCGATGTGGGCAAGGCAGAAGAGCTCCGGCAGCGGGAAGGGTGCGCTCTCGCTGTACGGCAGCGCCAACAGTTTTCCGCTTTTCTCCTCGCGTACCATCGCGCCGGATAACAGTGAGAGTGCACAGTCGAGCCGCGCCGAACGGAAAAACGAGCCGCGCGGCAATGCTTTCCAGTCCCCCACCGCTCTCCCCTCCTGTCGGCACAAAATAAAGAGCCTGTGCTATTTCTATGCACAAGCTCTTTTCTTTATGTAGGGATTTTACTGCACGCTGTAATTGCCGCGTACGAGCAGCTTTGTGCTGTTCGCGCTCGCCTGCACGCCGCGGCTGTCGACCGTCGCCATATAAAGGTGGTTCTTCTGCAAACCGAGGCCGCCCGCAAGCGCCGCGCCCGACGTCTCGTCGATGAGCCCCGGGGTGCTCGCCGCTACGCACACGCCGCTGCCGGTGCGCAGCATCGCCTCGCAGCCGACACCCATGTACAGGATCTGCCCTTGATTCAGCGTCACGACCGTAAAACTCGCCGCCGTGCCGCCGGAGGCGTTTCCGCTTGACGCGCTGTACTTCTGCTCGAAGGCCTGCGTCTCGCTCTTCACCTGCTCGGTGAGCTTACTCGAGAGCGTCTGTTCGCGAGAGGTGGTCTTCTTGTCCACCTCGGAAAGGATCTGCGGCAGGAATTTTTCATTTAAGTAGCTCAGCGTCACAAGCGGGTCGCTGCTCGTGCCCGCGCCGCCGGTCGCGGCGACGGTCAGCGTCAGCACCGTTGCGCTCACCAGAAGCAGTCCCACCAGACGGGCAAAGGCGTTGTTTCTCTTTTTCATGCTGTATTCCTCATTTTCTCCCCGGCGCGCACTCTTTCCGTACGCGCCGGAGGGGTTAGACCAACTGTGTGTTTTGCAGGCCGAAGCTCACAGCGATGGCTGCGTCGATGCGCTCCATCAGCTCGCCGTCCACGCGCCCCATGCGCTCGCGCAGGCGCCGCTTGTCGAGCGTGCGGATCTGCTCGAGCAGCACTACGCTGTCGCGCGGCAGGCCGTAGTCCGGCGCGGAGAGCGCGATATGCGTCGGCAGCTTCGCCTTGTTCGTCTGCGAGGTGATGGCCGCCGCGATCACCGTGGGGCTGTAGCGGTTACCGGTGTCGTTCTGCACGATGAGCACCGGACGCACGCCGCCCTGTTCGCTTCCGACCACGGGCGAGAGATCGGCGTAATAAATATCGCCGCGTTTCACATTGATATCCACTTAGCTATTCACACTCCGAGCGGAAGAAAGTACCCTTGCCTTTGTCAGGGGCCAATTTCATTCTCCCACGCGGGGGCGGAATTTATACGGGGGCTCGCAACTTTCCCCGTCTTTCTGCCCCCAGTCCATCGTATGCTGAGGACAGATGCCGCGTGCTTTTCTTAAAGCGGCTGCAAATTCTTGTCGACGGACACGCCGTTCAAGCGATAGACGCGCGGCACACGCTTGCTGACCGCGCACATCAGCTCATAGGGGATGGTATCGCAGAGCGCAGCGTCGTCCGCGCAGAGGATGTGCTCGCCGAAGATCTCGACCTCGTCGCCGGACTTCACCTGCGGGAGGTCGGTCACGTCGATCATGCACATATCCATGCAGATGCGCCCGACCTGCTTGGCGCGGCCATAGGGCGTGAGCACTTCGATCTGATTCGAGAGCGCGCGGTGCAGGCCGTCGGCGTAGCCGATGGGCAGGACCGCAATGCGGCTGGGCCGCTGTGTAAAGTATGTGCGCCCGTAGCTGATGGGCTCGCCCGCAGCGAAGTCCTTGATCGTCGCCACGCGCGTTTTGAGCGACATGACGGGCTGCATGCCCATCTTTTCGGCCAAGTCGCCCGAACCGTAGAGGATGATGCCGCAGCGCACCATGTCCCATGCCCACTCAGGATAGCTCGCAATGCCGCCGGCATTGCAGCAGTGGTGGAGCTGGAAGCGGAAGCCGCTTTGCGTCTCCCCCTTTTCGATCATGCGCGCGAAGCGCTCATGCTGCAATTTCGTAAATTCGACGCTCTCCGTCGTATCCTCGTCCGACACGCTGAAGTGCGTGAACACTCCCTCGATGTCGAGTCCCGGCAGTTCGAGCACACGCAGAATGTCGCGCAGGCTCGCGTCAAAGTGCGCCTCGTCGCACGAAAAGCCGAGGCGGCCCATGCCGGTGTCGAGCTTGACGTGCACGGTCATCTTCTCGCCCAGCGCGATGGCGCGGTCGGAAAATTCCTTTGCGATGTCGTAGCTCTGCACCGCCTGCGTCATGTGCAGCTGCAAAATGCGCGCCGTCTGATCCGCGGGCGTGAAGCCCAGCATTAAGATCGGCAGCGTTACGCCGCTGTCGCGCAGCTCCTCGCATTCGTCGATGTTCGACACGGCGAGGTATCCCGCGCCGAGCTGCTCGAGCCGCTTGGCGATCTCCACCGCGCCGTGGCCATAGCCGTCTGCCTTGACGACGCCGAGCAGCTTCACCTTGTCCCCGACATGACGGCGGATGACCTTGAAATTATGGGTCAGATGGTCAAGGTCGATCTCCGCCCAGGTCCTCTTGAGCGTGCTTTCCATAGACGCTTCCACCCTTTTGCTTTCAGTTTCGACGCGCGCTACTGCGCCGCGTCCGGCGATAGTATATCACCAAAAATAAAATTCGTAAACTCCGCCGCGGCAATAATTTTGTCATTTTCCGCGATCTCGGCGTACACCGGCGCGCCGGAGGCGTCGAGCCAGAGCGAGCAGGCGAACGTTTCGCCGCTGAGCGTCAGTGAAAAATCGGCACGCAGCGCGTCGACGTCTCCGATCGTCTCCGCGCCCGAGCTATCGAGATACACCTTCGGGAAGTTTTGCAGCACGAGCGGCACGCAGGAAAGCGCCGAAACGCGCGGCGAGAGCGTACCCACGTCCAGCACCAGATCGTCGAACGTCAGCGTCAGCTTGTCGCCCTCAAGCACCGCGCCGACGCCCATGAGCTCCTCCGGCTCGCTGACGGTCGCGCGCACGGCGTCGCCCTGCGTGCTCAGGTGCAGGGCATAGACAAGCGTCTCGTCCTCGCGCGGCACACTGACGCGCACGTCCGTTTCGTAGGACGCCAAATTTTTGTACTGCTCCTGCATCGCCTCCGCGCGGTCCGTCTCCTTGCCGCAGGAGCACAAAATAAGTAAGTAAAGCACTGCAGGCCATACCTTTTTCATATCTCCATCCCCCTTCGTCCGTTATCTCTATGCGCGCGCATGCCGCAGCATTCCAGCTTTTCAGAGCACAGACAGTCAAAGGCATATCCTACCGGCAAGGTTGCGCTTTCCGCAGTTGCACATCTGCCGGTTCTGTGCCATCCCCCAAAAAGTGTTTTACACATAGATTTGCACACCACACTTCCCGCGGCGCAAAAAAGAGGAAGCTGATTTCTCAGCTTCCTCTCGAAAATCGCTTGATTTTTAAGGGTTTTATCTTACTTGAAGTAGCGCTCCAGCAGACCCTTGAGGGCGCGGCCGTGACGGGCTTCGTCGCGGGCCATCGGTGCTCGCCGCACTGGCAGGCCGCTTCGCGTCCTATGAGAAGTTTAGAAATATCAGGGCTTTGCGGGGTTATCCGTTCGTTTTTCCACTCTTGATTTAGGCCACAAGAGAGTGGAAGTCTTCCACAAAAACTTCCACAGGAGGGCTTTGCTATGGCTAATGAAACGGGTATTTACAAGTTGAAAGACGGCGGTTGGGGTTTCCGCTATACTATTTCTGTTTGCGGAAAAAGAAAGGATGTTAAGCGTGTGCGTGATGCTTACGGCAATCCAATGAAGACAAAACGAGATGCTGTTCTCGCAAGAGCCGAAGCAATGAAAGCGGAGGAAATGCCCCAACAGATAAGGATTGTTAGAAAAAGCGTGAAAGAGGTCTATCAGGAATTTTGCGAAAACGGGCGCAAAGACCGTGCTTACCGGACAAAGCAAAAGCAGGATAGCCTATGGAATAATCATCTCTGCCAGAAGTTCGGCAAGCGGTATGTCGATGAGATTAACTCGTCAGAAGTCAACGACTACCTCGTTGCTCTCTACTGCGAGCAAGGATATTCCTATCAATACACCGAAAGTTTTTTGAAGATGTTTTATCTCATTTTCGGGCAGGCATATTCCCGCAACTACCTCCCCGTTGATCTCTACAACCGCCTTTGCGTCAACAAAGACACAAAGATAAAAATGCCGAAGATGAAAACAGAGGACGATACCGCCATTGTAGCGTTCAGCCGAAAAGAACTCACACTTTTGGACGAATACTTCAGGGGGACGAATGCGGAAACGGCGTATTTGCTCGGTCGCTACTGCGGACTGCGTATCAATGAAACGTTCGGCCTGAAATGGTCGAACGTCGATCTCACGGCGGGAACAATTACCATCGACCGGCAGATGCAGTATCAGGACGGACTAATCAAACTCGTTTCGCCGAAAACGAGAAATTCCAAAAGAACAATTTACCTCTGCCCCACACTCAAAACACATTTGGAGGCAAAGGCACGACGGCGGGACGAAGATCAAAAACTATTTGCTTCTGTGCGGGAACAGAAGGTTCGTTATATTGATGATTTGGACGGCAAGAAAATCCCCTCAACGGATTTAGTGAATTGTCTGCCTGACGGCACAATTCAGACGGTCAATTCATTCAAATACCCCTCACGGGAGATCAAGCAAAGGCTCGGCATCAACTTCAAATACCATTACTTACGTCATACCTATGGAACACTAATGGCGGAAATGAATACGCCAACGCATTTACTGTGCTCTCAAATGGGACACGGACATATTCACATCACACAGCGGTATTACCTCGCAATTTCGCAATCAGGTGTCGAGACCTTACAGAACAACTTAAAGCATCTGTAAGCATCTTCGAACATCTTTTAACATCCAAAAGCAACAATGAAGAAAAGGGAAGATGTTTTTACATCTTCCCTTTGTCTTGATACATCTCCGCTAACTCCCTTAAAAACTTGTCCATCTCCTGAACGACTGCTGGCGGGTGGAGAATCTTCATTTGTTTGCCGAAGCTACATACCCAACCAAAAAACGGGGTAGTTGCCTGTATGCGGACAGATACCGTAAAATGGGTTTTATCGGCGGGTATCAGCATCACATCTTTGCCGAAGCGGTCAATAATCACATCGGCAAGAGAATTGATACAACGCAGTTTTACCGTGTATTCCTTTTCCGGTTTTACGAACATATTGAAAACCGCGCTTTGGTATTCGTTCAAATCTACCTTGTCAAAAGCCTCTTTGCCCTCGCGCTTTTCAGGGAGCACCGCAATCTTTTCCATACGATCAACGCGGAACGTGCGAAAGTCCTTTTTCTCGCTCACATAGGCATAGAGATAATAATTGCCGTCATTCCATTGGAGCGCGTAGGGGCTGACAATATATCTTTCTCCGCTCTTGGTATATTGCCGTTCCTTACTCGGCGTGTAGTGGAAATAGCGGAAAGAAACTTTGCTGTTGGACGCTATCGCTTCGTGGAGTTTGTCGGTTTCATCTACCACGCTGTCATTCATACTGCGAATACGCCCCGCAACATACGCTTGCCGGTTCAGGCTTGCGCGCGTGTAGCGGTCGGTCTGCTTCAGCACCTTTGCGGTAATGGACTTTGCCCGCTCCTGTGTAATGAACTTGGAGGCTTGGATACTATCGACGATCAAACGTAATTCGTTCGGGGTAAGCCCCTCCTGCTCAATCCACCAACCCTTTGTTCTGCCGTCATAGTGAAGCGTTATTCCGTCTATTTTTTCAAGGTCGTGTAAATCACGATAGATGGCTTTGATCTCATAGGGATTTCCCGCGTTTTCATAGTGCTCTACAATATTGTCAGCATTAACCGTATGCCCCTTACAGGTGTTTTCCAAAAGGTAGCGATATAGAATAGCAATGCGGTATGCTTTCATCCTGTATCCCCCCTATTTAGAAAGTGATTGTAAATAGACCGATAGCAACCGAAGTGCTGTTTCTCTATCTTTAGGCGAGCACGCATTGAGACGGGAAAGAATCTCCTCTTGTTGGGCGGTCAGCTCACTATCGCTCTTGGTAAGCATTTCATCCGGAGTGATATGAAGTGCCTCGCAAATCCGCAGAATTGTCTCCACTCGCATATTAACCGTGCCCCGTTCAATATCCGCATAGGTTCGGCTTGATAGTCCCGCTGCCTCCGCAACCTCTACCTGCGTCATTCCCATACGCTTACGGATTGCTAACAGTTTGTTTCCAACCTCTCGCATATCCAAAACAAGCATCTTTCTTCCTCCTGTTGGCTTTATATGGGAATTCTAATTCCTATTTCGCTTGACAAAAAGGAAGTATCATAGCATAATCGTAAGAGGTATAATTCCTATTTTAATAAAAAGGAGTATTTGCTATGAGTAAAATAATTACCTTTACCGACAACGACGAAGCCTTGATTGCCAAAATCAAGGAATATCAAAAAGCCCACGGTTTATCATCATTTGTCGCTGCGGTAAGAAAATTATGTAGCGACGCATTAGAAATTGCTAAAATACAGCACTGACCGCAAGGAGGAATAAAAAATGGGACTCTATCGTTGTGCTGCCTGCGGAAGTCCTAATGTCATGATAGACACACAGGCAGGTGGCATTAAGTATAACTATCTTAAAGGTGCGGTTGGGACAGTCTTACTTGGTGTTGGCGGTGCGGCCGCTGGAATTGGAAGCCAACAGCAAACTGTGTATAAGTGCCCTGACTGCGGAATGGTCCTCACCTATCCCATGAGTGAGGCGCTTGCTGACCTTATTGATATTGGCGTTATGTATCCAAAAGCCAGAAGTCAGCTTAAACTTATGAATGTCGATGTTCCGTGGGAGTTTATTGAGAAAAAATATAAGAATATTGATCCAGAAGGGCAAGAAAAGAGAAGAATAGAGCAGGAAGAAAAGGCCAAAAGGGAACAACAGCGGCTCGCGGCGGAAAAATCGTATGTAGATGAAATATCTAAAACCTTAATTAAAAAGAAAATTCAAATGGAGGAATTTAATCATGAGTAAATCTGATAGTATTTCCGCAACAAGTTATTGGTCGAGACAAAAATTCAAATTCAAAGCCGACGCAGTACATGATGATATGAGCCGCCTTAATTATGAATTGATGATAATCGCCGAAACAGCCGATAGGCCTTTATCAATTCAGCAGTTTACTGCTTTAATGAAAGTCCTCGATGAAGACATTTATGTTTCCGAGCAACGAGTTGGAGCCCATGTGCGTAGATTGGTTGATCGCGAATTATTCAGAATAGAATTTGACGAGGATCATAATCGACTGTATTCCCTAAACGAGGCCACGATGGAAGATAGTTTTGACCCGCCGGAATGCTATCGTTAATATGCTTAACAAAAGAACGGGAGGCATTACGCCTCCCGTTCTTCATTCTCCTGTTTCGCTTTTTCCTCCTGCTCTTCCATAAAGATGAAATAGCCCAATTCCTCCATATCCATTATGCTGTTCTCCCCTCCAAAAGATCAATGTATTTATAGGCCGTGGTTCGGCTGATATCGCATACTCTCGCCAACTCACTCAGGTTGAGATTCTTATTCTTGAACGCGGGGTAGTGTCGTAGGAAGATCGGCGGGATGTCGTCTGCGGTCAGCGTGGGTCTTCCGATCTTCGCGCCCTTGGCCTTGGCGTTTGCCATTCCCGACTTCACGCGCGCCCGAATGATACGCAATTCCAATTCCGCAAACACGCCCGACATTTGAATGAACGCATTTGTCATTGGGTCGATCTCCCCGTTGGAGCAATCCACGGTGATACTGCCGACGATCACCAACCGCAGACGCTTGGCGCGTATGGCCTCGATAATCTCACATAACTGCTTGGTGCTTCTGGCGAGTCTGGAAACCTCCAATGTGATGATCGTATCGCCCGCCTGCACCTGCTCCAAAAGAGAGGATAACTGACACTTCACAACGGCGTCGCCGTGCTCGTATTCTAAAAAGATGTTCTCTGCGCCCGCCTGCTTCAACTCCCGCACTTGGCGGTCAATATCCTGTTTGCTCTCGTTTGTAGAGCATCTTGCGTAGCCGTGTATCATTTCGTATTCCTCCCTTTGGATTGCTCCACGGGCTTTTTGTTGCCCGTGGAGCGTATTTGTTTCAGCAGGACACCGAGAATCGGCGGGAGCTGACGGGCTTTGTGAAATCCTTGTAGAGATCGGCGTAAAGCCTCTTAAAGGTCGCGCTGTCAAAACGATTGGAAACAACGCTCGTATAGCGAAGGATATAAGCGCCTGCGGTCAGCTCTTCCGCGCCGAGGCGGAGCATTTCGCCCTTGAGCGTGTCGCGGATGGCATCTGCCTTGGCCTTTGCCTTACTTGCGAGATCATCGTAGTTATTCATCGTTTCAATCAGGCTCTCAATCTCATACTTACTCATTTTCTTTCTCCTTTTGGATTATATTTTGTCGGTAAGCGGTGGGTGGCGTTAAGTTTATCACATCGACACCGGAGGTTTTCTTGTCCGTTCCCACTCTGATCTGGTCGCGTTGGCGTTCGACCTTGGCTTACCTCTTCCCTTGAACTGATTATAGTATAGCACTAAATATTAGTGTTGTCTATTGGCAATTAGCACTAATATTTAGTGTATTTCTTGTTGAATTCAGCACTTGTTTTTAGTGCTGTTTGTGTTATAATAAGGACAATGGAAAAGGAGGCTCAAATAATGGCAATTCGATACAAAATTGATATTCTCGCAGAGCTGAAAAAGCGCGGTTATACATCAACGAAAATCCGCGAAGAAAAGTTGATCGGGCAATCCTATTTACAGCAATTACGGCACGGAGAACTTGTTTCTTGGAAAACTCTTGATACAATCTGCTCCCTCTTGGACTGCCAACCTGCCGATCTGATCGAGTATGTAAAGGACGAAGAGTAAAGGGGCGGTGTCCGCGAAAGGGACATTCTTATTTCCTGAACGAAAACAGGGCTTTTTCGGTGGTCAATACTGCCCTTTTTGCCCGTCCAAACGTGTATAGGAAAACAAATGGTTTTCTGAACGCGACGGCGGGATATATTTCGGGAGAAATCTTTTTCTCTTTCCTCTTGGGAAATAAGCGTGGGCGACACTCCCGCGAAATGGATCTTTCATACCGGAAGACGGTTCTTGCGTCTGTCTGCGGGCGGAGCACTTTCCCCGCCCATCGGCAGAAACGAAAAAAGCGGTTTTTAAGTCGCACATTTAACAGTCCTTTTCTTTTTCTATTCTCTGTTAAGTGTTTGACTTAAAAACCGCTTTGCTTATTTCCAATCCTTGAATATCTTTTTGAGAGATTCATCAACCGTCGCCTACATCGTTTTCTCGATGAAGCGAAACATCTCTGCCTCCATTACGGATTGCTCCCGCTTCTTTTTCTTCTTGCGTTTGCTGTCTGCGTCAATCCTCATCTGATCTTCACCTCGCTTGTAAAGATGATCTGGGGGACGACCTCTTCTTCCTGCTCCTGAATGCGAGAATATATCGCCTCGCGTTGCTCCAACCAATTCGCCTGTGCGGATTGCCCGTTCAGTTGATACCAATAGCGATTGGGTATCATCCCACGTGATCTGTAAAGGTTCGTCATATCTACATTCATAGGGGTATCTCCTTTTTACTTCAAAATATATCATCGACGAGGCATTGCCTCGTCGATGTAAGAGGAATGAAAAGCCCGCCTACCCCGTGCGCTTGCGCGCGGGTGGCGGGTTTCATTCCTCTTTTTCTTTTCATAGGTATTTGAAAATTAAGTATGGTGGATAAATCGAAAATGCCATCATAAAAACAGATACTTTTTCCCCAATAATAATTTACCTTTCTTTTATTATTAGGCAAAAAGTATCCGTTTTTATTTTGTTTTCCACCACGCGCTTAACTCAATCTTCTGACCTCGGCGCACAAAAACATCTTCATCAAGTTTATCAGAGATCATCTGCTTTACAATTGCCTCAAAGTCTTTTTCCAACACATTTTTTGCGGACACGACCACGCTGACCGATACGTCCAGATCATCCGCAATTTGCTGATTCGTAATTATCGCCTCGGGATTATGAGCGATTAGCCAAAGAAGCAATTTAATAACGGCCTCCCAACTTACGCTTTCAGAAGAATACTCACGCGTCCGCACACGCTCAAGCCATTCCCTCGGCAAGGCAATTTCTTTTTCTTTTGGAATGATACGCAGGCTATATGTTCGTCCATTAACGGAACTTTCTATATAGTGCCTGTCTGTCAGGTGTTGAATAGCCTCCCGCAACGCCTCTCTGTTTTTGTGCTGTGGGGATACGGAAAAGTATCTACACATATCAGTCAGATTGCCGTGATACTCTCCGCCGAAGTCCGCAAGCATAGCTAAAATGCGGAACTCTTTCTTATTGAGCGGTAGCCACTCTCGATAAAACGCCACATTCTCCATACTCTCGCACCTGTTTTATTTACTTATATTCCGTGGAGAGGATTTTCCCCGTCAGCAGACGAGGAAAATCCCTTCATTTTCTTGCCGAATAATGGTGTCATACACATAAAAAACGAAGTCAACAGAGTATCTCTCAAACCGCTCCGTTTCGCCTTTGAGATCATATCCACGCATAACATAGTGGCGGATACACTTCTCAACGGCCTCACGATAACTGACACCATCGGCACGCACAAAATTCTCTTTCATATCAATAGTCTCCTTTTTCATTATATTTAAGTAGGTTTATCATTTACTGATTGCTGGCATGCTGTAAAGCATAATTGCTCGTCTGCTCGACGGGGAAATTTACCCTTTTGGTCTTTGCGTTGTTTTTGATCTTAGCGAGCTTCACTTTGCTTACAACATTCTTGCCGTCCTTCATCGTGAAGTTAGGGAACTCATTCAGGAACCACTGCTTGGCCGAAGGATACTTGTTCTTCGCATCGCCCTGTGCCTCATTAAACTCTGCCATCAGTTCTTCGCTGTTTTTCTGATCGCTAATATAGTCCATCATCATTTTGAGCGTCAGGCCTTTGTAAGTCTTCTTGTTTCCGCTATTCTTAATGGTCTTTTCCACCACGCGGAAAGTGGGCTGACCTTCGATCATTTTAATCAGTGCCGTATACTCGTCCGTAGTGGGATTGCTTGCCTTTTTCAGCGTGGCCTTGGTAGCAACGATAGTGCGGTTGGTGAAATCATAAGCGAACAAATTCTTCATAGTAAAACCTTTCTGATGCTCTTGGCATCGTGCGTATTTTTTAGGTCGCCACCATTATTTTGAAGTGAGGTTTTGTCTTGTTTCATCTCTCACTTTCTGGGCTTAGTATAGCAAAAGTGATCTACCCAAAATTGGTAGATCACTTAATGTTTTCTGATTTAATTTTGCTTCTTTTCGTTCCAAAGTCGTTTAACGATGTTCGCACTTCTTCATTCTTGCTCTTGGATGCTGAAAGATGAGAAAAGATGTTTAATAAAGTTCAAACATCTTGTTTCGCGAACACACAAAGGTGTATCATAGCAACATCCACACGGTAGACTTCCACATTGGCTTTTCAGCGAGTGAATTTTCATCTTAACTTCCACAAAACTTCCACTCCGCGGCGCAAAAAAGGGGAAGCCGATCTCTCAGCTTCCCCTTAAAAATCTCTTGATTTTTCAGCGCCTTCGGCTTACTTGAAGTATCTTTCAAGCAGGCCCTTGAGGGCGCGGCCGTGACGGGCTTCGTCGCGGGCCATCTCGTGCACGGTGTCGTGGATGGCGTCGAGGCCGTTCTTCTTCGCGCACAGGGCGAGGTCAAACTTGCCGCTCGTGGCGCCGAACTCGCAGTCGACGCGCCACTTGAGGTTGTCCTTCGTGCTTGCCTTCATGTTGGGCTCGAGGTCGGAGCCGAGCATCTCGGCGAACTTCGCGGCGTGCTCCGCCTCTTCATAGGCGGCCTTCTCCCAATACAGGCCGATCTCGGGATAGCCCTCGCGGTGCGCAACGCGCGCCATGCAGAGGTACATGCCGACTTCGCTGCACTCGCCGTTGAAGTTGGCCATCAGCTGGTCAAAGATATACTTCTTGTCCTCTTCCGAGATGTCGGGGTTGTTCTTCACGGTCTTGCCGTAAACGCCGAACTCGTGCTCGGCAGCGAGCTTGAGCTCACCCTTGACCTCTTCGAACATGTTGCTCTTGGCGTGGCACACGGGGCACTCCGCAGGAGCCTCGGGGCCTTCATAGATATAACCGCAAACCTTGCAAAGCCACTTTTTCATAATTGCTACCTCCATAAAGTTTATCTTGAAATGTGAATTGTTTTGCTTGCCTTTCACTGGCGTTAGTCTACCACATTTTACCGGTTTTATAGAAGTTGCAAATGCAACATTTTGATGAATTTTTTATGAATTGCGCTCCATGGCCTTCAGGATGCGCGGCGCGAGGATCACACTCACGACGATCTTGAGGCAGTCGCCGGGGAGATAGGGCAGCATGTAGGCCGTGGCGAGCGTCATCCCGCTCACGTTGCCGCCCTTGTAGACGTTGACGATCAACGCGATATAGGGAAGACCCACGAGGTACAGCACCGCGAGACCTGCAAAGCACGCGAGCAAAAGACGCGGCACAGAGCGGTCCTTTTCGGCGATCTTGCCGATGACCCACGCCGTCGGGATCAGGCCCAGCAGGAAGCCGAACGTGGGGTTAAAGATGTAGCCAAAGCCGCCGCCAGCCGCGAAAATAGGCACGCCGACAAGGCCGAGTACCACGTAGAGAAGCTGCGACAGCGCGCCGAGCTTTGCGCCCAGAAGCAATCCTGCCATCGCCGTGAAGAAGAACTGCAGCGTGATCGTCGCCTGGAAAAGCTGGAAGTGCAGGAACGCGCCGATAGCCGTCAGCGCGGCGAACAGTGCGCAGTAGATCAGGTCTCTTGTTTTGATGTTTTTCATGGTGATTCTCCCTTTTCTCAAAAAAACTGGGCTCATCATAACATGACGCCCGCCTATTGTCAACCTATAAATTTCATAAAGGTTTACAAGTTTGCAATTTTTCTTGCACAAGATCAAAATCGCAGCGCCTACGGCGCTGCACGAGGCAAAGGGGGTATTCTCTTTCGCGAAAGAGAATACCCCCTTTGGAACCCCAAGAGAAAGGCTGAGATTGGTAGTCTCAGGTTTGCGCAAGTCTTTTGCCTTTGGAATGTGAATGCCTGCGCGCGGCGGAGCCGCGTTTAGCGTTGCTATACGATTTGATTTGCTTCTATCATCCGCTACCGCTCTGCCCATCTTGTAGAAGTGCAAACTAATTTCCGTCTACCAGAGTGTTAATCAATGCGGCGAGCGCAGCAATGCCGCATTCGGCAAGCAGTCTGCCGCCAAGCAATCGTCACTCGCGCCTCACGATAGTAAGGCGCGGTTGCAAGACGTAACGACTCGCAGAAGATTCATGGCGAAGCCATGTACACCGCACCTGATTACCCGCAAGGGGTATGCCACATCCGTAAGGCAGCAAAGCTGCCAACGGCTGTGCAATCCGCAGGCTGCGCAGCTCTTTGAGCCGCAGACTGCCAATGTGCGGGGTCGAGGGGGAAGGCCCCTCGTCCTTTCTCTCGGGGGTTGTAAAGGGGGATACTCTCTTTCGAGAAAGAGAGTATCCCCCTTTTACGCACTCCCGCATGGTGCGGGAATCGTCCTCCTGCACCAGTGCAGGAAAAAAGCTCTTTTACGCCTCCGGCGTCAAAATCCCTTTCTCCGTAACCAGCATCGTGCAGCGCATATCATGCTCCTCGACCGGCACCTCGGGCGACATGAGCTGCTCGCGGCAGATGAGCACCGTCGGGCAGTGGAGCTGCGGCAGCAGGCGGTCATAGTACCCGCCGCCCTGACCGAGACGGCGGCCCTTGCGGTCGAACGACAGGCAGGGCACGACGGCGAAGTCGATGTCCGCCGCGGTGACGAGTGCGCAGCTCTTTTTCGGCTCTAAAATGCCGTAGGCGCCCGCCTCCAGGTCGTCCATCGAGCGCACGACGCATAGGTCGATGGCGTGCTCGGCGGCGCAGCGGGGCAGGATCAGTGTCTTGCCCGCAGCAATGGTCTCGTTCATAAAGAGCGAGGTGTCGATCTCCTTTTCGGTGCCGGCAAAGGCGAAGACGACTTTCGCGCTCTTGTACTCATCGAGCGCGAGCAGGTGGCGGCAGATGGCCTCGGAGCTCTCGGCCTTGTAGACGGGGTCGAGCGTGCGCTCTTTCTTGCGGATAAAGGTTCTCAGTGCTTTTTTCTCTTCGATCACAGACATGGGAATGCCCCTCCTGATGCTTTCAAAATTTGACAGCAATATCGTAGCAAAAAGCGCGGCAAAAGGCAAGCTGCCGAAGAAAGTAAAATAATATCCCGCCGCGCTTGTCAAAAGAAATTGACAGCAATTTTTAATTTTGTTATCCTAATCATGGATAGGAACGCGGATGACCGCGTCGATCAGAGGAGGAATTTTTACCATGGCTATGCTGCTCAAGGGAGCCGAGGTCGCCAAGGCGCTGACCGAGGGGCTCCATGCAAAGACGGAAGAACTGAAGAAAAACGGCGTAGAGCCCTGCCTCGCCATCCTGCGCGTCGGTGCACGCGAGGATGACCTGGCCTATGAGCGCGGTGCGCTGGGGCGCTGCGAAAAGGTCGGCGTCGCCGTCCGTCAGGTCGTTCTGCCCGAGGATGTGACGCAGGAGGTGCTGATGGAGAACATCCACGCGCTAAACGCGGACGAGAAGGTCCACGGCGTGCTGATGTTCCGCCCGCTGCCGGGGCACCTTGATGACGAGGCGGCGCGCGCGGCGCTCGACCCGAAAAAGGACATGGACGGCATCACCGACGGCTCCATGACCGCCGTGTACGCCGGCACCAAGGGCGGTTATCCCCCCTGCACCGCCGCGGCCTGCGTGGCGCTGCTCAAGCACTACAACATCCCCATCAAAGGCAAGCGCGTCGTCGTCATCGGCCGCAGCCTTGTCATCGGCAAGCCGGTCTCTCTGCTGCTGCTCGCCGAGCATGCGACCGTGACCATCTGCCACAGCCGCAGCGAGAATCTGCCCGACATCTGCCGCGAGGCCGACATCCTCGTCGTCGCCGCCGGTAAGGCCGGTATGGTCGGCGCGGAGAGCGTGCGCGCCGGTCAGGTCGTGCTGGATGTCGGCATCCACGTCGGCGCGGACGGCAACCTCTGCGGCGACACCCGCTTTGCCGAAGTTGAGCCGGTCGTCGAGGCCATCACCCCGGTCCCCGGCGGCGTTGGCACCGTGACGAGCACGATCCTCGCAAGCCACGTTGTCGAGGCGGCGGAGCGCGCGGCGAACCAGTGATTTTCGCATTTAACCGGCATAGAGAGGAAAGAAACTGATCGGACAAGAGAACAGGAGGAAACTCATGGGACTTTACGATTCCGTTGACCGCGGCAAGCCGAAGCCCAAGCGTTTGACCGGCCCCATCGCGCTCTGCTGCGCGATGTTTCTGCTGTTCGGCGGCCTGACGTACTGGGCCTGTCACTACCAGTTCCGTTTTCATGCCTTTATCTCCGATTTGACGGACAGCACGCGCGATGCGCGAAGCACAGAGACGTTTCGCGTCACAGTGAACGGAAGCGAAACGGACGTATCGATCGACGATCTCAGTGACCTTTTATACCTTATCGACAAGGCCGGCGCGGGCCGCACCGCCGCTGCGCCGGAGGAGACGCCCTACGCCGTGATCGACTACGGCGACGGCTCGACGCTTGAGATCTGGAAGGTCGAGCTCGTGAATCCGTCCAACGACTGGACGGAGGGGCCGTTTTTCCGCTACACGGACGCGAAGGGGAAGTCGTATGGCTACGACACGGACCAGCTCTGCTGGGAAAGTGTCGTTCGGCTCTTGGGAGAGTGAAGAAAGGGAGCACCCGCAGGGGTGCTCCTTTTTTTGCGCGCTCTCCAGCGCGCGGGGATTTTGCAGCCCGAAAGGGCTGCTTCTGCCCCTGCACCGTGCAGGGGGCGAGTCAAAGGGGCCATTCTCTTTCGCAAAAGAGAATGGCCCCTTTGGAACCCCAAGAGA
>ERZ826051.373-NODE-373-length-52921-cov-7.465460_pt1 | contig 52921 bp, 42 predicted proteins | sample MGYA00519928_ERZ826051 | MGnify/ENA primary metagenome ERZ826051 (study PRJEB31778, sample SAMEA3449219) | human gut metagenome | biome: human gut; feature: human-associated habitat; material: faeces | place: United Kingdom | collected 2010/2012 ...
TAGCTATGATCGCAGAGCAGAACTGGAAGTTCTGCTCGCGATTCCTTCGGCGCAAGACGCCTGCGGAATGGAGATTAGAATGGAAGAAAACGAAGGAAAAGAAAAAAAGCAGAAAAAAATGCAGCCGAAGCGCTGGCTTGGCGGTTTTCTGGGCATTTTTCTGGCGGGACTTGCAGGATGTATGGCACTGGTGATCTGGGTCGATCCTTTTTTTCAGTATCATAAGCCCCTTGTGTGGTTCCCGTATCTGGTGGATAACCAGGTCAATCAGAATCCGGGATTGGCAAAGCATATGGATTACGATGGCATTTTGATCGGTTCCTCGATGACTGCAAGCTTTAACACAGACTGGTTTGAGGAGCTGATGGGAATGAAAACCCAGAAGCTTTCCTATAACGGTTCTTATCCGAAGGATCTGTCCAACATCATGCAGCTGGTATTTGACGCAAAGGGCGATCAGGTCAAGGCTGTGTACATGGCGGTGGATCAGTCCACATTTTCAGCAGATCCGGAGGAAACCAAGTTTCCGGTTACGGATTATCTGTATGATGATAACGTGTTCAATGATGTTCCATATCTGTTGAACAAGGATGTGCTGCTGGATTACATTCTGCGCCCTTTGGCGGATCGAAAGGATGCGTCGGACTGGGCGGAGCTGTATAAGCCGTGGTGGACGGATGAATATTATAACAAGGCAAACGTGCTGATGTACTACGAGGCGGCAGAGGAAAAGCAGGAAGAGGAAGCGCTTGCGGCGGATTATTTTAAGGATGCGGTGGAGGAAAATCTGCAGAAAAATATTCTTCCGTATATTGAAGCCCATCCGGAGACGGAGTTTTATATTTTTTATCCCCCCTACAGCATTCTGTTCTGGAACGATGTAACGCGGGAAAAGGAGCTGGAGGCGGTCATCGGCAGGCTGGAATATATGACGGAACGATTGTTGAACTATGAAAATGTTCATGTGTTCAATTTTCTGGGAAAAGAAGATATTATCTGTAATCTGAACAATTATGCGGACTATATGCATTATCATAAAAATGTCTGCCGGTATATCACGGAGTGCTTTGCAACCGGTGAAAATGAACTGCATCCGGAAAATTATGGGCAGGCGTTTGATGAGATCAGGACACTGGCGATGAGCTATGATTATCCTGCGATCTGGGACGACTGGTACGACACAACACCGCGGTATGGAGAGGAATAAAGATTGAAAAATAAAATTTTTCAATCGCGAGATTTGTGTCTGCGCGTGCTTGACACAAACTCGGCATGCGCAAAAAAACGTGCGCAGAAATGAGAGGAAAATATGCTGCAGAAAGCATTGGGATGTCTGTTTGTGTTTGGAATTGCCCCGGTCGGGATCGGCGGACTTTGGACAAAAGGAATGGGGCAGAAAAGAGAAAAGATTTTGAACCTGTATCTGGCAGGTTTTTTGAGTGAGCTGGCGGTGTTTCAGTTAATCGCAGTGCCGGTGATGGTAAAAGAAGTTTATGGGATGAACCTGCTGGTGTATCTGACGACTGCAGTTTTTACAGTGCTGGCTGCGGCGGGATTTATCTGGACGCTTCTGCGGGAACGAGACTTGCGGAAGCAGACTGGGCGGAATGAGGACGTGAATCAGCAGCAGGCGGGGCAGGCACAAGCGTGCAGTCTGCGAAAATCGACGATTTCGGGCACTGGTAACGGAGCACGGAACCGCATACGGCGAACGGCAGTTCAAAATCCGGAGCGTCTGCTTTTCTGGCTGCTGTTTTTGGCATCAGTGGGATATCAGATGTACATGGCCTTTGCCTATGCTTCATTTGATGGGGATGATGCGTATTATGTAGTTCAATCTGTATTGGCGGATCAGACCGGAGTGTTGAACCGGATTCGTCCCTACACTGGACTTTCTACGGACTTAGATATCCGTCATGCCCTGGCGACGCTGCCGCTGTGGATTGCTTATGTGGCGCGGATGACAGGCATTCATGCAACGATTGTGGCGCATACACTGCTGCCGTTGATTTTTATTCCGCTGACCTATTATGTGTTTGTTCAGATCGGCAGAAAGCTGTTTTCCGACGGCTCTGTCAAGCTTCCGATTTTTCTGACGCTGGTTTCCATTATGCAGATCTGGGGGAATATTTCGATTTATACGAATGAAACCTTTTTCCTGACGCGGACCTGGCAGGGAAAATCGGTGCTGGCAAATCTGATCTTGCTGGTGGAGCTGTGGCTGATGTTGGAGCTTTGTGCGCGGGAAAAAAATAGGGAGAGGCAGGAAGAAACGGGATCGCAGCTGCCCTACTGGCTGCTGCTTGCAGTCAATCATATCGCAGCGGCGATGATGACGAGTATGGGTGCGTTTCTGACGGCGATGCTGTTCGGCATTACGGCGCTTGTGGCGGCGATCCGATATCGGAGCTGGTCGATTTTGTGGAAAACGGCGTTGTGCTGCATTCCGAATGTGGTTTATCTGATGTTGCTGCTGGTTTTGTAAGTGAAAGACGGCAGTTTGCAAAACACCTGTGAACTGCATCGATAGGAGAGATTGCGTTGAAAGAGATTGTGACAATTTTTCAGAATTACTGCGGCAGCGGCTGGTATCCGGTACTTTTTCTGGCTGCGCTTTTGTATTTGCTGGTGACAGAAAAGAAAAAACAGATCCGTGTGGTGCTGGTGGAAAGCTCTCTGGTGATCACGGTTTTATTCTTTCTGCCGTTTACAAAGACGGTAATGAATCTGTTGGGCGAAGGAGAAACCTATTACCGGATTTTGTGGCTGCTTCCCATGGCGGTTGTGATCGCTTATGCGGGGATCCGGTTGTTTGGAAAGCATTACCGGATCGGCTTTGTTGTTTTGGCGCTGGTGCTGGTGTTGACCGGAAAATCGGTGTACAACAGCCCGTATCTGTCAAAGGCGCAGAACCGGTATCATATTCCAAATTCTGTGATCGCGATCTGCAACGAGATCATGCCGGCGGAGGAGGAAGAGCGCGTCTGGGCGGTATTTCCGCAAGAGCTGATCTACTATGTGCGGCAGTATACCTCGGAGGTGCAGATGCCGTACGGGCGGGAAATGCTGGAGGCGTCCTGGGAGTGGAACTGGGACACGCACCCGATTTATAAGATTATGCGGGAGGATACGATTGATCTGGATGCGCTTTCGCCGCTTTTGACGGAGTACAACTGCCAGTATCTGATTTTGAACAAGAGTGTTCCGTATACCGGCGATCCGCAAAAAAACGGATTGACGAAAATCGCGGATATTGAAGCATATGAGCTGTATCGGAATGAAGCAGTCGAGATTGCGAAGAGGAAAGAATAGGAAAAGAATAACAAACCGGGAGCCTGCGCAGTGTGCACAGGCTCCCGGTTTGTTTGCAAGATCCATTTACTGTTTAAACACTTTTCCAAACCGCTCTGCGATTTTTTCACGACCCTTTTGGTTCAGATGATATCCGTCCGTCAGGCAGTCGGTATCCTCCATTGTGATCGCGCCGTAGTAGTTGTCGATAAAGGATACGCCGTTTTTGCGGCAGGCTTCGACTTCCCAGTTGAGGTAATCGACCATCGTGCCGTTGCCGAGATCATCGCGGTCGATATCGATGGTTTTGCCGTTTGCATCCGTGAAGGTGCCGTAGGGCTGGGAGAGCAGGTAAATGCGGATATGCGGGCACTGCTCCTGGAAAAGCTTGATTGTTGCGGTTAAAGCGCCGTAAACAGTTGTCAGGTTTTTATCGTTTGCCTCGTCGTAAACCGTGCGGTCGTCCCTGTAGTCCTGCAGGTCATAGAGGATCACGAGGTCGTCCACCTTGGAAAGGTCAACGCTCTTTAAAGTTTCGAGCGCCTGCGCGGCAGCTTCGGAATTCATCTGCGGGACGATGACGTCCATTAGGTCGAAATTCTGGTTGAGCAGAGCAGCCGCAACCCAGTAAAGGCTGACGCCATCCAGCGGATAGCTATTGTCAAATTCCTGATGCTTCATGGAAATGGAGCTTCCGGGGAACGCGGCGTTTAAAATGGTCGCATTTGCGGATTTTTCCATCAGGGCAGCCAGACCGGTGTCGGATCGATCATCGGACAGAAGGTCGTTTCCGAGGGCAAGAACGGTGGTTACCCCGTCATCCTCATGTCCTTCGAGCATTTCCGGATCGAGAGGCTGGAGATAATCCATAACCTCAACATCGAACTCTGTAGTCGTTTCATTTGGGTCATAATCGGACTGACGGCCGCGGTTCCAGAGAAACAGCCGGACAATCGTTACAACGAGGATGATAGAAAAGACGATGACGAAAATCACATGTCCGGACGGACGCCCGGAGCTGGAAGAACGACGCCTCCTTTTACGGCTTTTTGTATGGAAATGGGTATGTTTTGAATGCTGATTTGGTCTGCTGTTTTCTGCGGTAGAATTATTTTCTTTCATAAAAAATCTGAACTCCTTATGGTTTACTGTCAATTTTGACCGGTAAAAAGTCGTTTTGATACATTCATCTTAGCATTCAGCCACACAACTGTCCAGACAGGGGTCAAAAGATTCAAAATAATTTAAGAATCTTAAATCTTCCTAATCCGTGAGAAAGATGATATACTGGAGCAACAGCGAGTCAACATGCTTGCATGATTGACGAACGGCGACAGTAGCCCATGAACGAAGTTTATGGGCGGATGGGCGAAAGCCGGTAACGAACGAACAGCCTGCGTAAGCAGGCAAAAAAGCACGTTAGCGCGGGTTCGTGAGTGCACTTTCGGCGACCAAAAAGGAATTTTTATATGAAAAAGAAACTGAATTTACGGGATTTTGCCATCCTGCAGCTTGTCGTGCTGATCTACACCAGCTCCACGGTCATCAGCAAAATCGCAGCGCAGTCCGCGGAGAGCGGAAAAGGATGGACATTTTTGCTGCTCTACGGAGCAGAAATCGGAGTGCTGGGCATCTATGCGCTTTGCTGGCAGCAGGTCATCAAACGGGTGGAACTGTCTGTGGCGTATGCGAATCGGGCGATGGCGCTTTTGTGGTCCCTTTTGTGGGCGGTATTACTGTTCGGGGAGCAGATTACGGTGAAAAAACTCATCGGCGTCGGACTGGTGCTTGCCGGGACGCTGATTATCAACGGAGGAAAGGAGCAGGAAAATCATGATTGATTATCATTACTTCTTTCTGATCGGATCCGTGCTTGTGGCGGCGGTTTCCCAGGTTTTATTAAAAAAAGGTGCCCTGCATCATTATGACAGCTGGATTCGGGAATATTTGAATCCGTGGGTGATCACGGGTTATATTTTGATGTTCGGCTCCGTTTTTTTTAGTATTATGGGACTTCGGGGCGTGGATTTTTTCAACGCCCCTGTCATTGATTCGCTGGGCTATGTATTGGTTCCGGTCTGCGGTGCGGTGTTTTTTCATGAAAAGCTGACTGCTCGCAAATTAGTGGGAATATGCTGCATAGTTCTGGGAATGGCTGTGTTCTACCTTTGAGGTCAGCTGCAGCCATTTCGCATAATCGTAGGAGCGGCGCACATCTGCAGTGCAGGCGGCAAGCTCCGCCGGATCACCCAGACGGTCGCGGAAGGCACGACGGTCTGCCGGGGCGAGATTGACATATTTCAGATAGGAAATCTTGAGTTCATTTAAATGGCCGCGACAGGCGGGACAGTATTTTTTGTGCCCGTTCAGCATGTGGATTCGTTTACAGTGACGGCAATAATGGATGTACATCATAAGCGTAACTCCTTTCTTTTGGGTGACAAAAGTCTTTGTCCGGATAAACATATTGTGCCATTTAGACAAAAAATACACAACGAAAAAACGTTTACAATTTTCGACAGGAAAGCTGCCAGGAGGGAATCAGTGGAGGAACAGCATAAGAAGAAAAAAACGGGAAGTGCCAAAAAAGCGGCTCCCCATGGGATAAAAGATAGAAAGAGCGTATCAGAACAGAAAAAAAAGGCGCAGCGCGCAGAACGTATTCCCGAGCGGAAAAAGTCGAACTGGGACGATGGAGAATTTCTCGACGACTGGGACGAGGTATCCGGCAAAACACCAGCGCACAGCAATAAGCGCCGCGTGAAAAAGCCTGCCGGAAAAAGCAGTCAGACTTTTCATGAAAAAAGCAGTCAGAACCGCACTGTAAAGCGCTCTGCGTCCGCATCGACCGCAGCATCCGGCAGAAACCGAAAACACCGGTCTGCCAGAAAAGAGCCGATGGCGGCGCTGGATATCGCGATTGCTCTGACGGGCGTGCTGGTTTTGGCGGCGGCAGTGTTTACGACATCGATGTATCTGGGACGAAACGAGCAGAATAAGCAGATGGAGGCGGTGGCTGCAGTCGGGAAAAATTTGGAAGCGATCGGGATGTCCGGAGAAGAGGTTCTGTCGGCGGTCGCTGTCGCAGCACAGAACGTCTCGGAGGAGGCTTCTGAAGAAGAGACGACGGAGACGGAAACCGGATATGAGGAAAAGGATCTGGAAGCCAATGTCGACGTTATTTTAAAGCTGTCTTCGATGCAGAAGGATATGAAAATTAAATTCGCGGACAAAAACTCCGGTAAGCTGATAGGAAATCAACCCTTTACCGTAAAGCTGGAGGGCGCGTCGAGCCAGAACGCAAAGGATGACGACAAGGACGGCATAATTTATTTAAAAGACTTAAAAGCAGGCGATTACGTCGTTACCGTGACCGGACCGGATGAAATCAGCGGCAGAAAAGCAGTCGGAATTTCCGGGCGAGTGACGGTAAAGGACAAGATTGAGTATAAAAAGGTCGACGTGACGGACGAGATCAAAAAGGAGTCGGAGATCAACGTGGCGAAAGAGGATACCGCGATTGCACCGGCAGTGGAATCGGTTCTGCAGGATACTGTGGAATGGGTTGAGTCCACCAAAACACCGGCAGGAAACGGACAGGAATATGAAGAGGTCGGCAAGTCCGATATCCCGGAGCCTGCCCAGGCAAGACTTCTGGAGCCGGAGATAAAATACGCATATTTTGCAAAGGAAACGCAGATCGCCGTTTTTGATCAGCCCAGGGAGGAATCCCCTGCGGAGAGAGAGAACACGCCGCCTTCGGAGAGCGAGTCTTCCTCCGAGAGCGAAAGCACAAAGCCGTCTGAAAGTGAAGGTACAAAGCCGACCGAGAGCGAATCGGAATCCGGAAGCAGCAAGCCGACGGAAAGCGAGAGCACGAAGCCATCCGAGAGTGAAAGTACAAAGCCTTCGGAAAGCGAATCTGCAACCGAAAGCAGCACTGCAGCGACAGAGCCGACAAAAACGCCGGAAACCAAGCCGGAGGAGGTAAAGGTCAAGAAGATCACGATCTCAGGCTCTGCAACGGTTGAGGTTGGACAGACTGTTTCCCTTTCTGTAACGGTATCGCCGGACAATGCAGAGAACAAGTCCGTTCGCTGGGAAATCGTTTCCGGAAAAGAGTTTGTCTCGGTGGATGATAAGGGAACGGTAAAAGGCGTAAAAGCCGGAGAAGCGAAGATCAAAGCGGTCGCGCAGGACGGCAGCAACGTAGAGAGCGGAATCAGCACCGTGAAGGTGACGGAGAAAAAGATAAACCGCGGCGATACAAAGACCTTATTGAAAGATAAAAACGGCAACCAGCTGTACTGCAAGGACGGGGATACCTACCGTGAGGCAACGACGGCGGATTATTATACCAAAGACAAATTTTACCGCAAAAAAGCGAATGTGGAATATCGGTATACCGGGTGGCAGACGATCGACGGAAAACGCTTTTTCTATGACAAAAACGGGACCGCCGTTACCGGCGAACAGGTGATCCAGGGCGTGAAATACACGTTCAATGGGGACGGCAGCTTAAATACGGGAACTGTGATGGGAATTGACATTTCCAAACACAACGGCAATATCGACTGGAACGCAGTCAAAAATTCCGGTGTGCAGTACGTCATCCTGCGCTGCGGCTACCGCGGCTCGGCTTCGGGTGTGCTGGTCGAGGATCAGAAGTTTAAGAGAAATATTCAGGGCGCGACGGCGGCAGGTCTGAAGGTCGGTATTTATTTCTTCAGCCAGGCGGTGAATGAAGTGGAAGCGGTCGAAGAGGCCTCCATGACGCTTTCTCTGATTAAAAATTACAGAATCACTTATCCTGTCTATATTGACGTGGAGAGCGCGAATGGGCGCGCAGACGGAATTTCCAAAGCGGCGCGAACGTCTGTCATCAACGCATTCTGCCAGACGATCCGTAACAGCGGCTACACGCCGGGACTGTATGCGAACAAAAACTGGCTGACGGAAAAGATCAATACAGGCGCCCTTGGCGGCTGCAAGATCTGGCTGGCGCAGTATGTTGCTGCACCGACCTATGGAGGACGTTACGAGATGTGGCAGTATTCGTCGAGAGGGTCGATTGCAGGAATCAAAGGAAATGTTGACTTAAACGTAAGCTATATGGGTTACTGATATTGTGACAAAATTTGATACGGACAGGGCGCTGCAGTCTGCAGGATATCCGCAAGCTGCAGCGTGCTTTGCCGGGAATGGCGGCAATGCCGTATTTTCCTGTTGGAAAAACACGGAAAATATGGTACACTGGAAAAAAATCAGGATTATGGGATTTTGCGTCCTTTTGCGCAGAATCGAAAAGGAGAAGAGGCATGAGAACCTATCTTGTTACCGGAGGAGCGGGGTTTATCGGTTCCAATTACATTCACTATATGTTCCGCAAGTATGACAACGAAATCCGCATCATCAATGTGGATGCGCTGACCTATGCGGGTAATCTCGAGAACTTAAAGGACATTGAAAACCGCGATAACTATACCTTTGTAAAAGCAAATATCTGCGATAAAGAAGCGATTGCAAAGATCTTTGCAGAAAACGATATTGACCGCGTAGTTCATTTTGCAGCGGAAAGCCATGTAGACAGAAGCATCAGGAATCCCGAGGTATTCGTACAGACCAACGTGCTGGGTACTGCCGTGATGTTAAACTGCGCAAAGAACGCGTGGGAGCTTCCGGACGGCACCTTTAAGCCGGGCAAGAAATTCCTGCATGTTTCGACGGATGAAGTATACGGCTCTTTGAGCGAAGACGGCGGCTATTTCTATGAGACAACCCCCTATGCACCCCACAGCCCGTATTCTGCCAGCAAGGCAGGATCTGATATGCTTGTAAAAGCGTATATGGATACCTATCATTTCCCTGCAAATATCACAAACTGCTCTAATAACTACGGCCCTTACCAGTTTCCGGAAAAGCTGATTCCGCTGATCATCAACAATGCGCTGCACGGCAAGAAGCTTCCGGTATACGGCGACGGCAAGAACGTCCGCGACTGGCTGTATGTCGAAGACCACGCAAAGGCCATCGACATGGTGCAGGAGCAGGGCAGACTGTTCGAAACCTACAATGTAGGCGGTCATAACGAAAAACAGAACATTCAGATCATCGAAATCATTATCGAGACCCTGCAGGAGATGCTTGCAGACGACGACCCGCGCAAGGCGCTTGTCAGCAAGGATCTGATTACCTATGTAGCAGACCGTAAGGGACACGACAGAAGATACGCGATCGCTCCCGACAAGATCAAGAAAGAGATCGGCTGGTATCCGGAGACGATGTTCAAAGAAGGCATCAAAAAGACCATTGCATGGTACTTCGAGCATGAAGACTGGATGGAGCGTGTAACCAGCGGCGACTACCAGAAATATTATAACGAAATGTACAAAGCCTGAGAAATTTCCGGACTGCCGGGAGGAAAATGCCGGACAGACCGAGAAAAACAGGGCTTTGTATACCAGAATGGGGACGGCGCGCGACACCGTTCCCCTTTTGGCGCATCTGGGCAGGAGCGCACGGCAATAGAACAGTGCTGCCGGGCAGTAGAACAGTGCCGCCGAAGCGATCCTGTAAAGCAAAATGTTTTTCATACAGGCGAATGAACGCATAGGAATGGAGGAATCTATGAAAGGTATCATTCTTGCAGGCGGCTCCGGAACCCGCCTTTATCCGCTGACCAAGGCGGTATCCAAACAGATTATGCCGGTTTACGACAAACCGATGATTTATTATCCACTCTCCACACTGATGCTGGCGGGCATCCGGGAGATTCTGATTATTTCCACGCCCAGGGATCTGCCTGCTTTTAAAGAACTGTTCGGTACAGGCGAGCAGCTGGGGCTTTCGATGTCCTATGCGGTTCAGGAGACGCCCCGCGGACTGGCAGACGCATTTTTGATCGGCGCGGATTTCATCGGAAACGACAGCGTTGCCCTCGTTCTGGGCGACAATATTTTCTATGGACAGAGCTTTTCCAGAGTGCTGCGTCAGGCAGCGGAGCGGGAAAAGGGTGCGACGATTTTCGGCTATTTTGTCCGCGATCCCAGAGAATACGGCGTGGTGGAATTCGATGAAAACGGCAAAGCGCTTTCCATCGAGGAAAAGCCGGAGCATCCCAAGAGCAACTACGCAGTTCCCGGACTGTATTTTTATGATAACGACGTTGTGGAAATCGCCCGCAACGTAAAGCCGTCTGCAAGAGGCGAGATTGAAATCACTTCGATCAACAACGAATATCTGCGCAGAGGGACGCTGATGGTGGAGACGCTGGGCAGAGGCTTTGCATGGCTCGATACCGGCAACCACGATGCACTGCTGGATGCGGCAGATTTCGTCGCAGCGGTACAGAAGCGTCAGGGCATGTACATTTCCTGCATTGAGGAAATCGCGTTCCGCAGAGGTTTTATCGATAAACAGCAGCTCTTAAAGCTTGCGGAGCCGCTGATGAAGACCAACTATGGAAAATATCTCGTAGAGGTCGCAAACGGACTTTAAAAACGGAACAGGAGAATAGAAAAATGGGAAAAATTTCAGTAGAAACATGTCATATCGAAGGTCTTAAGGTGATCACCCCCCAGGTGTTCGGCGACGCCCGCGGTTACTTCATGGAGACTTATAACTACAACGATTACAAGGAAGCCGGCATTGATCAGGTTTTCGTACAGGACAACCAGTCCGCATCCAAAAAAGGCGTTCTGCGGGGGCTTCATTTCCAGATCAATTACCCCCAGGACAAACTGGTGAGAGCGATTCGCGGCGAAGTGTTTGACGTTGCGGTTGACTTACGTCCCGGCTCCAAAACCTATGGTCAGTGGTACGGTGTGCTGCTTTCCGAAGAGAACAAAAAGCAGTTCTTTATCCCCAAGAATTTCGCACACGGCTTTGTAGTGCTGTCGGATTATGCGGAATTTGCCTATAAGTGCACCGACTTCTATCATCCCAACGACGAAGGCGGTCTGGCATGGAACGATCCCCAGATCGGCGTAGAATGGCCGATTCCGGAAGGAATGGAACTGACCTTGTCTGACAAAGATAAAAAGTGGGGCTCTTTTGCCGAATTTACAGAAAGCAGAAATAAATGAAGAGACTGAATAAAAAAACAGGAATCGCCATATTCACTGCGGTGATGGCGATTCTTGCCGTTATTATCCTTGTTTATCATAATCCCCTTGCCAATCCGCAGGATGAGCTGCTGAAAAAAGTGATTGCCTGCGTGCTGATCGTGGCGGCGGTCATTGCCTTTATCCGGTTATATGATAAGATCACGGTACTGCCGGTGGAATTATACCAGAACCGCAGGCTGATCTGGAAACTGGCAAAGAGCGATTTCAAAAAGCGCTACGCAGGCTCTTATATGGGAGCGTTCTGGGCGATGGTGCAGCCGGTCATCACAGTTGCGATGTACTGGGTTGTTTTCGTGATTATTTTCCCGAACCGGACTGGTTATGCCTCCGGAGGCGTAAAAGGTGTTCCGTATATCCTGTTTCTGACAGCGGGACTGGTGCCCTGGTTTTATTTTTCCGAAGCTCTGACCAGCGCAATGGTATCGCTGCTGGAATATAATTACCTGGTAAAAAAAGTCGTATTCAAAATCAGTATCCTGCCGATTATCAAGATTATTGCAGCGACATTTATTCATGCGTTTTTCGTGCTGGTTTTACTGATCGTGGCAGCATTGAACGGCTATTATCCGAGCCTGTATACACTGCAGGTATTTTATTACAGCTTCTGCATGTTCGTTTTTGTACTGGCACTCAGTTATACGACCTGCTCGGTTGTCATCTTTTTCAGGGATCTGCAGTCCATTGTCAATATCTTTCTGCAGGTCGGTATGTGGGCAACTCCGGTGCTGTGGAATATCAATGATTTTCCGATGAAGCTTCAGATGATCGTGAAAATCAATCCGCTTGTATACATTGTGGAGGGCTACAGAAGCGCTGTATACGGAAAACAGTGGTTCTGGGAAGACTTTTACTCCACGGTTTATTTCTGGATTATCACGGTGGTGCTGTTTGGCATTGGTGCGCTGATTTTCAAGAAACTCAAGATTCATTTTGCGGATATCATGTAAAGGAAAACTGGTTATGGAACAAAAAGAACTGGCAATTCATGTGGACAGGGTGAGCAAAGTATACAAGCTGTACCGCAGAAACCGGGATCGTCTGATCGAATCCCTGGGACTGACAAAAAAGAAACTTTCCACGCCGCATTACGCATTAAAGGATGTCAGTCTGGACATTTATAAAGGAGAGACTGTCGGCATTATTGGCACGAACGGCTCCGGCAAATCGACGATTTTAAAGATTATCACCGGCGTATTACATGAGACGAGCGGCACTGTGCAGGTAAACGGCAGAATTTCCGCCTTGCTGGAGCTGGGCGCAGGCTTTAACATGGAATACAACGGCATCGAAAATATTTATCTGAATGGAACGATGATCGGTTTTTCTGAAAAAGAAATTGATGAAAAACTGCAGGATATCCTGGATTTTGCGGATATCGGGGACTATGTGTACCAGCCGGTAAAGACCTATTCCAGCGGTATGTTTGTCCGACTGGCATTTGCAGTTGCCATCAATATCGACCCGGAAATCCTGATCGTCGATGAGGCGCTTTCGGTTGGCGACGTATTTTTCCAGGCAAAATGCTATCGAAAATTCGAAGAATTCAAGAAAAAAGGCAAGACGATCCTGTTCGTCAGCCACGATCTGAGCGCGATCAGCAAATACTGCGACCGTGCGATTCTGTTAAATCAGGGCGTAAAGCTCGGAGAAGGTTCGCCCAAAGACATGATCGACGCCTATAAGCAGGTGCTGGTGGGACAGTACGAAACGCCTAAGGCTGGCGTGGATGTACCTGACCTGACGGCGGACGGGGATGTTCGGGCGGCGCTTGACAAACAGAAAAAGAAGCAGGAAGCGGCGCGCATGGGCGTCAACCCGGAGACACTGGAATACGGCACGAAGCAGGCGGAAATTGTTTCGTATTACATTACGGACAAAAACGACGTGCAGACGACCGCAATTTTAAAGGGCGACGAATTCACGATGCATATGAAGGTGAAAATCGGTCAGGATCTTCCGGCGCCGATCTTTGCTTTTTCCATCAAAAACATCAAGGGCGTGGAGATCACGGGAACGAACACGATGTTTGAAAAGACGTTTCTGGAGAGCGTAAAGGTAGGTCAGGTGCTGGAAATTACATTCCGCCAGAAGATGCGCCTGCAGGGCGGTGACTATCTCATATCCCTGGGTGTGACAGGGTATGAAAAAGATACGTTTAAAGTGTATCATCGTCTTTATGACGTGCTGAATATTACGGTCGTGTCCGACAAGGATACAGTGGGCTATTTTGATATGGAATCTCAGGTTGAGGTGAAGGAGATTTAACGTATGCAGACAGGCAGGACAGAGAAGATCGGGAATGTTGTGCTGGATTATTCCCATTATCCGGAACAGGATTTTTACTGCGACGGAGCGTCGGAGGATGCGCTTTTGGAGCTGGTAAAAACAATCCCGCCCCGGGAATATCCCCAGGAAATCTATAAAGCGGCGAGCTGGGAGGTGCTTTACCACCTTTCCGACCTGCGGGAAAATATCGTCGGATGGCTGCCTGTTGACAAAAGCATGAAGGTGCTGGAAATCGGTTCCGGCTGCGGCGCGATTACGGGAAGCCTTGCACAGAAGGCAGGCAGCGTAACCTGCGTCGACCTTTCGAAAAAACGCAGCTTGATCAACGCTTACCGCCATCAGGACTGTGACAACGTGACGATCCATGTGGGCAACTTTTCGGACATCGAGCCGGATCTGCCGACGGATTATGATTTTGTCTGTCTGATCGGCGTGTTCGAATACGGGCAGAGCTATATCGGCGGAAAAACCCCCTTTCACGATTTCTACCGGATTATCAAAAAACATGTGAAATCCGATGGACATATCGTGATTGCGATAGAGAATAAGCTTGGTTTAAAATATTGGGCGGGGTGCCGGGAAGACCACGTCGGCACGTTTTTTTCAGGCTTGGAGGATTACCCTCAGGGCGGTGCGGCTCGCACCTTTTCCCGGAGCGGTCTGGAAAAAATCCTGAAAGAATGCGGTGAGACGGAATATCATTTCTACTACCCTTATCCGGATTATAAATTTATGACGACGCTGTACTCCGACCGGTATCTGCCGAAAGTCGGAGAACTATCTAATAACCTGCGAAATTTCGACCGCGACCGGATGCTGCTGTTCGATGAAAAAAAGGTGTTCGACATGCTCATCCGCGAGGGACTGTTTGGACAGTACAGCAATTCGTTCCTCGTGATGACAGGACCCATGACGGATATTGTATACAGCCGTTTTTCCAACGACAGGGCGGAGCATCTGAGCATCCGCACGGATATTCTGGAAAAGGACGGAAAACACACTGTCCGCAAATATCCGGCAACCTCAGCTGCTGCGGCACATATTGAAGCCCTGGCAGAAAATGAATGCGTCTTCACAGAACGGTTTAAAGGCAGCACCCTCTCAGTCAACCGTCTGGAATTGAAACAGAATCCGGATGGATTGCCCTTTGCGGAAATCGAATATCTCGAAAATAGCCGGACATTGGAAGAGCTGCTGGATGAGTGCTTACAGAACAATGACGAAGCCGGTTTTGATAAGCTGTTTGACCGTTACTGCAAAATCGCAGCGTGGAAAGCGGAGGGGACGAAGCAGGATTATGACCTGACTTTCCCGAATATCTGCGTACAGGGTGATATCTGGACGATGATCGATTACGAGTGGACGACAGACAAGCTGACGCCGCAGCAGATCATCAGCCGGGCATTGAACTGCTATGGTCAGGAGGATCCGGTTCGGATGGAGCATCCGATTGTGAAAAAGCATCTGGAAGCCCTCGGCATCGGCAAAGAGCAGATGCGGGAGCTTTCGGAAAAAGAGCTGGCGTTCCAGCACTTTGTCCTGCAGGAAAAGGACGGGCGGAGCCGGACGGCTCTTGGGCAGCTTCGGCATCTGATCGGCAACCGTGCTGTGCCGTATCAGGAATTTTTTGCCCGGGCGGACCGCAAAAAGGTGCAGGTATTTGAAGACTTCGGCGCAGGATATACACCGGAGCATTCTTATTATCAATATGATGCATATGAGGCGGACGATCTGATCAACGCCAGGATCATCTGCAAAGCAGGTACAAAAGCGATTCGCTTAGATCCTGCGGAGCTGCCGTGTCTGGTACAGATTCATGGAATCGAATGGCGCGGAAAAGCGCTGACGCGGGCACAGCTGGATCAGTGCCTGTCGACGAACGGACAGGTGCTTGCAGATACCCCGTCCCATGTTCCGACGGTACTGTTTGAAACAGGAGATCCGAACATCAGCGTTCGGCTGGATTGTCTGGACAACGAGGCGACGGATGGTGAAGCGCTGATCATCCGGGCACAGATCGCATGGCTGTCGGCGGAAATGCTGCAGGATATTCAGGCGCGCCTGGCGGCAGCGGCAAGGAGGAAAGGTTTTTGGTTTCAAAGATAAAAGAAACAATTCAGGATAATCTGGTAAAGAGAAGATACCGATGGTATCAGGAGCAGATTCAGAAACAGACGCTCACCTATGACGAGTGGATTCGGGAAAAGGAAGCCCAGGAGGACGAGACACTGCGCGCAGAGCACAGGGTAGAGCACGCGGAGGTGATCTCCTACGACGAGTGCCGTGCGGATTTTGATGTGCATCGGTATGCCCACGGCGCGACGCCGGCGGACGTCCTGATTTTCCACGCGCCGGACGCAAGCCCGGACACGAGAGGCATTTCACATGTACTCAGCTGGTTTGAAGCCCATCCTGAAACGGTGATCGCCTACGCGGACGAGGATGAAATCGACGAAGCCGGTAAGCGCAAAAATCCCTGGCTGAAGCCGGACTGGTCGCCGGATACACTGATGTCCTGCTTTTATTTCGGCGGATTCTTTGCGGTGCGCAGACAGGCGATGGAAAACTGTCCGTGGCTGGCAGATGAGAACCCACTGCGCAACCTTTATGACCTGGTGCTGCGCCTGACGGAAATCGAGAACGGAACTGCACATATCGACAGCGTGCTGTTTCATCATGAAAAAATCGAAGTCTGGGGTATGGAAGAGACGTATGATGATCTGAAAAAGGCGGCATATGTAAGAAGAGGCTGGCCTCTTACGCCCTCCGGGAAGGTTTCGATCATCATCCCGACCAAGGATCATCCCCATATTTTATCGAATTGCATTCATTCTGTCCTGGAAAGTGGAAACTACCGGGATTTTGAGATCATCGTTGTGGATAACGGAAGCAATGAACAAAACCGTGCAAGAATTGAACGGATGCGCGATATGTTGAACGAGGATTTCCGGTTCGTTTATCACTATGAACCGATGGAGTTCAATTTTTCCAAAATGTGCAACCTTGGCGTGTCCCTGGCGACCGGCGATTACATCCTGTTATTGAATGACGATATCGAAATTACGCAGGATAACTGGCTGGAAAAGCTGATGGAAAAGGCGGTTCTGCCGCACGTCGGCGCGGTGGGCGCAAAGCTGATCTATCCGGGCACGGAGATCATTCAGCACGCGGGCATCACCAACATTCATCTGGGGCCTGCACACAAGCTGCAGTTCCGCTCCGATGCGCTGGAATTTTATTTCGGGCGCAACCGCATGGCGATGGATGTCCTGGGTGTAACCGGAGCCTGCCTGCTGGTGAAAAAAAGCATTTACGATCAGGCGCAAGGACTGTCCGAGAACCTGCGTGTCGCGTTCAACGACGTGGAATTCTGCTATCATGTATATGAAATGGGCTATTACAACGTGGTACGCAACGACGTGACGCTGACGCATCATGAATCCTTAAGCCGCGGTGCGGACGACAGCACGGAAAAGCTGCGCCGCCTGCATCAGGAACTGAATTTGCTCTATGAACTGCACCCGTCCCTATACGGAACCGACCCGTTCTATCACAGATATCTGGTAAAGGATGTGCTGGATGCGGAATTTTATACGGGCTGCCGTTATGATTTTGACAAAAGAGTGGAAAAAGTTTCCCCTGAGAAGATCGAGGGTGTTCTGGAACCGCAGTGGCATAATGAGGTGCTGCGCATCGGTGTGGAGTTCGCCGGGGACATGGGACGCTGGCAAAGGGGCGCTGCAGGAGCAGGAACTGGCGACTGGATGATCCAGGGCTGGACGTGGGCACTGCAGGTTGACAACTGTCGGTACGATTTTTCCCTGCTCTTAAAGAAGGTGGAGACCGGCTATATTGCGCCCGGCTCCAGTACGGAAGCGATTCCTGAGGATCGGGGCGAGGTCTGGAGGATTCCCTGTACGAGGCAGTTCCGCCCGGATATCGACGAAAATCTGCACGGAATTGTCCACACCGAGCTGCCGGGCGTGTGCGTGACCTTCGATCGGGACAGCCTGCCGGAGGGAGACTACCTGATCGGCTTTTTGTGGGAAGATACCTGCTCGCGGCAGAAGCTTTACCGCTTCAGTCCGGAAATGCTTACAGTGAGGAAATAATAAAATCATGGAAGAAAAAAAGGACTATCAGGACGCTTACGAGAAAGAACATTATAAAGCCGTTTATCTGGCAAACCGGGTCGCTGAGCTGGAGGATCAGGTGGACGATCTGCAGTTCAAATTGAACCGCATCAAAAACAATCCGATCTGGAAAGCGTCCGGCCCTGCCAGAAAGTGCATGCATTTTGTGATCCGCCAGAAGGACCGTTTGAAAAATTGCGGCAGCCTGTCGGGCGTGATTGCAAAGGTGCGCTATAAATCCTGGGAAAAGAAGGCGATGACCCATTACGGCACCCAGAGCTTCCCGTCCGCAGAGGAAAGACAGAAGCAGGAGGCGGCTGTCTTTGAACGGATGCCCAAGATCAGTATTCTTGTTCCGTTGTGGAACACGCCGGAAAGCTTTTTAACCGAGATGATCGGCTCCGTCCAGTGGCAGACCTACAAAAACTGGGAGCTGTGTCTGGCGGACGGTTCGGACGATGCGCACGCCTATGTCGGCGAATACTGCAAAAGGCTGGCGGCGCAGGATTCGAGAATCGTTTATCAGAAGCTTGCCAAAAACGAGGGCATTTCGGGCAACACGAACGAATGCTATAAGCTTGCATCCGGCGAGTTTATCGGGCTGTTTGACCACGACGATATTCTGCATCCCTGCGCACTTTACGAGTATGTAAAGGCGATCAACGAAAAGGATGCGGACTTTATTTACTGTGATGAGGCGACGTTTAAGAGCCCGGACATCAACAAGATGATCACGATGCACTTCAAGCCGGATTATGCGATCGACAACCTGCGCGCGAACAACTATATTTGTCATTTCAGCGTATTTTCCAGAGAGCTGTTGGATGGCACGGAGCTGTTTCGGACAAAATTTGACGGCAGCCAGGATCATGACATGATTCTGCGCCTGACGGACAATGCGAAGCATATCGTCCATGTGCCGAAGCTTCTGTATTATTGGCGCTCCCATGCAGGCAGTGTTGCGGGCAATATCGAGGCAAAGCCTTATGTGGTCGAAGCGGCGAGAGGCGCGGTTGCGGATCATTTGCGCAGACACGGCTTCAAAAACTTTACAATTACGAGCACTCGCGCGTTTGAGACGATTTTTAAAATCAGTTATGAAATTATCGGGGAACCGAAGATTTCTATCATTATTCCGAACAAGGATCATGTGGAAGACCTGCGCCGCTGTATCAGCTCCATTGTGGAAAAATCGACCTGGGAAAATTACGAGATCATTGTCGTGGAGAACAACAGCGAGACGAAGGAGATTTTTTCCTACTATGACGAGCTGCAGAATAATCCGCAGATCCGCGTGGTGACCTTCGAGGGTAAATTTAATTATTCGAAAATCAACAATTTCGGCGTCTCTCTTGCGACCGGAGACTATGTGCTGTTGTTAAACAACGATACGCAGGTAATTACGATCAACTGGATGGAAGAGCTTCTGATGTATGCGCAGCGCCCGGACGTCGGCTCAGTCGGCGGAAAGCTTTACTATGGGGATAAAACGATCCAGCATGCGGGCGTCGTGATCGGACTTGGCGCGCATCGGACGGCAGGACATGTGCATTACCGCCAGAAGCGGGAAAATTTAGGATACATGGGACGTCTGTGCTATGCGCAGGACATGACGGCAGTAACCGGAGCATGTCTTTTGGTGAAAAAATCGCTCTATGAGCAGGTCGGCGGTCTGGATGAGAGCTTTGAAATTTCATTAAACGATGTGGATTTCTGTTTGAAGCTGCGCAAGGCTGGTTATCTGAACGTCTTTACGCCCTTTGCCGAGCTGTATCATTTCGAATCGATTTCGAGAGGATTAGACGATCAGGGAGAAAAAGCAAAACGGTATAACGAAGAGTCTGAACGCTTCCGCAACAAATGGAAAGCTGAGCTGGAAGCCGGAGATCCTTATTTCAACCCGAATTTTTCGTTAGATAAATCTGACTTTTCTTTACGGGTCTGAAAAAATAGTGTATACTGACTTAAAGAAGATGCACTGCAGCCAAGGGAAGACTGACAGGCAGGGACGTAAGAGACGGCAGGCATCAGAAAAGATGGAGGTAGCAAAAGCGATGAATTACATGGATCAGTACAAATTCTGGCTGGAGGATTCCTACTTTGATGAAGGAACCAAGGAAGAGCTCCGTAAAATTGCAGATAATCAGGCGGAGATTGAAGATCGTTTTTACAAGGATCTGGCATTTGGTACCGGCGGTCTGCGCGGTGTGATCGGAGCCGGAACCAACCGGATGAATATTTATACTGTCAGAAAAGCAACACAGGGTCTGGCAAACTACATTTTAAAGCAGGGCGGCGCTGACAAGGGCGTTGCAATTGCATACGACAGCCGTTATTATTCTCCTGAATTTGCAGATGAGGCTGCACTGTGCATGGCTGCAAACGGCATTAAGGCGTATGTATTCGATGAACTCCGTCCGACACCTGAGCTGTCCTTTGCACTGCGTACCTTAGGCTGTATTTCCGGTATCGTTGTAACGGCGAGCCACAATCCTCCGGAATACAACGGCTACAAGGTTTACTGGGAGGACGGTGCACAGGTAACTGCCCCCAAGGATCATGAGATCATCGACGAGGTAGAGCATGTAACCGATTTCCATACGGTAAAAACCATGTCCAAGGACGATGCCATCGAAGCCGGTCTGTATCAGTACATCGGCGAAGAAATCGACGTTGCCTATATGGAAGAGTTAAAGAAACAGATCATTCATCCCGAAATCATCAAAGAAGTAGCGGATGAACTGAAAATCGTGTACACACCGTTCCATGGTACCGGCAACAAGCCCGTCAGAAGAATTCTGGCTGAGCTGGGCTTCAAGCACGTTTATGTTGTTCCCGAACAGGAACGTCCCGATCCTGCATTTACGACGCTGGATTACCCGAACCCTGAAGATCCCAAGGCATTTACCCTGGCATTAAAGCTTGCAAAGAAGGTGGACGCAGACATCGTTCTGGCTACTGACCCGGATGCAGACCGTCTCGGCATTTATGCAAAGGATTCCAAGAGCGGCGAGTACATGCCCTTCACCGGCAACATGTCCGGCATGCTGATTGCAGAGTACATCCTGCGCGAGCGCACCGCTACCAACCGGATGCCGGTTGATCCTGTTATGGTATCCACCATCGTTACGACCAATATGGCAGCAGCGATTGCAGCAGATTATAACGTAGAATTAAGAGAAGTCCTGACCGGCTTTAAGTATATCGGCGAGCAGATCAAATGGATGGAACAGGCTGGGAAAGGCCACTATGTATTCGGTCTGGAAGAGTCCTACGGCTGTCTGGCAGGCACCCATGCAAGAGATAAGGACGCGATTGTTGCAGTAATGTGTCTGTGTGAGACCGCTGCATGGTGCAAGAAGCACGGCATGACCTGCTGGGATCAGATGCTTGCACTGTATGAGAAATATGGCTACTACAAAGAAACCCAGTATGCCATCACCCTGAAGGGAATCGACGGCGCAGCCCAGATCTCCGCAATGATGGAAAAGCTTCGCAGCAACCCGCCGAAGAATTTCGGCGACCTGCAGGTTGTAGAGATGCGCGACTACGATAAGGATCAGGTTAAAGATATGACAACCGGCGAGGTTCGTCCGACCGGACTTCCCAAGTCCAACGTTCTGTACTTTGAACTGACCAACAATTCCTGGTGCTGTGCACGTCCGTCCGGAACCGAGCCCAAGATCAAATTCTATATGGGCGTAAAGGGAACCAGTCTGGAAGATGCACAGGCAAAGGTTGACAAGCTGACCGCTGACCTGAAGGCAATTCTGTAAAAGAAAAAGCCGCAGCACCAGCAGCGTATTTTGCAGCAAAAATGCAGCATGCGCTCTGGCGCAGGGGTTATATCACGAATCAAAAGGACACGGCGCGTGCCCGGTGTCGGAGTTTTCCGGCGCTTGGGCACGCGCAGGCGTCTGTAGCAGGAAAAGGAGTTCGACGGATGTCTGTTTTTTCCCTATCCAATCTGAAAAAAACCTGGTATTATCTGCAGAAAAACGGAATCAGAAATGCCGTGTGGGCGGTGTTGGAGCGGATTGGGCAGGAACAGGAGGTCTATACCTGGCAGGAGCCGGACGAAAAGACACTTTCGTTCCAACGGGAGCATTCTGCTTCCTTGCGCATCAGTATCGTCGTTCCGGCATACCGGACGAAAAAAGAGCATCTGGAAGCGATGCTTAATAGCGTGTCGAGGCAGTCGTATCCGCACTGGGAGCTGATTGTAGCGGATGCGGGAGGCACGGCAGAGTCTGTACAGGCCTGGGCAAAAAAGAACGGAATCTGTCTGCGGGAAGCGGCAGATGCATCAAATCTTGCAGAATGGAAGGATCAGAGCATCGTGCTCTGCACCCTTTCCGAAAACAAAGGAATTTCCGCCAATACGAACGCAGGAATTGAACTTGCGGCGGGAGACGCGGTCGGTCTGCTGGATCACGACGATCTGCTGACTGCGAATGCGCTCTGGGAGATGGCGGATTGTCTGGAAAAAGAAAAAAAGCGCGGAAAACAAAAGCTTGTGCTGTTTTCCGATGAAGATAAATGCGACGGAGCGGCGAGCCGCTTCTATGAGCCGAATTTCAAGCCGGATTTTGACGGGGAATTGCTTTTGACCAACAATTATATCTGTCATTTTACGGTGATCGAAACGGCATTTTTGAAAGAACTAAAGCTGCGCAGCGGATTTGACGGGGCGCAGGATTACGATTTGATGCTGCGGGCGTATGCGGCAGGCGGACAGTTTGTGCATGTGCCGAAGGTGCTGTACCACTGGCGCTGCCATGAAGCGTCTACGGCGTCGAACCCGCAGAGCAAGCGCTACGCTTACGAGGCGGGGCAGCGTGCGCTGGAAGATTATTGTCTTCGAAAAGGCTGGAAGGCGACAGTGAGCGGGCTGAAACATCTTGGCTTTTATCGGGAAGACTATGAAGACAGTGTATTTTGCCAGCGCCCGGAAATCGGGATTTGGGCAAAGCCTCTGCCGGGCGGCAGAGATATTTTTGGCATCCGGCATCCGAAAGGCTTCCTGGTGAGCGGACTGTATGAAAACGACGGTTCGATGCGGTATGCAGGGCTTCGGAAAGGATATTCCGGACCGATGCACCGTGCAGCGCTGCAGCAGAGCGCACCGGCAGCAGACCTGCGCAGTATGGTGGTTTGCAGCGCATTAAAGGAGCGTTACGCGCAGACGATAGCGGAATTAAAAGAAGCCTGTCAGGGGCTTCCGACGGCAGCGCAGGAAACAAAGATCCTTCAAAAGAGTATGGAATTTTGTAAAGAAGCGACAGCGGCAGGGTATGGGATTTTATGGGATCCGCAGGCGTAAGCCGCAGATAGAGCGCACCGCGGCAGGCGGCTTTGTTGCTGCGTAGGCAGGCGATCCGCGCTCTGAGGCTCTCCCTCGCGCGGACGGCAAACACAGGAAACATGAGGAGCAAAATCGGTGGATGAAGACGACCGTGGTAATACCGAACTATAACGGAAAACATTTTCTGCAGGACTGTCTGGACAGCCTGCTTCAGAGCACAGTGGAAATCGCCGTGATCGTTGTGGATAACGGGTCGACGGACGGAAGTGTTTCGTGGATACAGGAGCATTTTCCGCAGGTGAAGCTGATCTGTTTTTCGGAAAATAAGGGTTTTTGTACGGCAGTCAATACCGGAATTGAAGCTGCTGCTACACCGTATGTTTTTCTTTTAAATAATGATACAAAAACCGACCGCTTCTGTCTGGAACGTCTGGAAAGGGCAATGGAAGCGGATGAGAAGATTTTTTCAGTCGGGGCGAAGATGCTTTCGATGAAGGAACCGGAGCTTGTCGATACGGCGGGGGATCTGTACTCGGCATTTGGCTGGGCGTATGCGATTGGCAAAGGAAGGCCTTCTTCCAATTACACAGCGCCAAAGCGCGTTTTTTCCAATTGTGCAGGGGCGGCGCTCTACCGCAAGGCACATCTGGAGCAGATCGGAGGGTTTGACGAGCTTCATTTTGCATACCTGGAAGATGTGGATATCGGATACCGGGCGCAGATTTTCGGGCTGAAAAATGTCACAGAGCCGGCTGCAGTCGTCTATCACGCGGGGAGCGGTTCTACCGGTTCGCGGTACAATGCGTTTAAGGTGACGCATTCTTCGAGAAACAATATTTATCTGATCTATAAAAATATGCCGCTGCTGCAGCTGATCCTGAATCTGCCTTTTTTGCTGGCGGGATTTTTGATGAAACAGCTGTTTTTTATGAAAAAAGGATTTGGAGCGACTTACGCAAAAGGAATCCGGGCGGGAATCTGTCTGTCTGCTTCGAAAGAGGGACGTGCGCATAAGGTCCCCTTTGCAGGACGAAATTTGCTGCATTATTGCAGTTTGCAGTTACAGCTGTGGGTCAACCTGTTTCGGCGTGTGTAAGCGGTGACTGTGGGCGTACACAAGTGTTACGGTTTGCCTGCGCGATTCGTAAAAATCCTTGTGCTTTGCTGGAAGGTATTGTATACTACATTTTGAATATGGGGACGAGCCGTAATGATAAAGGATAATCAACGTTATTTGAACCGGCTTCATGTTGTTGTAGATGCCGTGGTTACAGCAGCTTCCTATCTGTTGGCCTGGTGGCTGATGTTCGGGAGCCGCTTTGCAGATAAAGAAATAGGTGTACTGGACATGGGCATATATTTTTCCGCCCTTTATTTTGTTGTGCCCGGTTATCTGATCCTTTATTACTGGAACAAATTGTATACGCCGAAGCGTGTACAACGCCCGGAAAATGAAATACTGAATATTATCAGGGCGAATCTGATCGGAATTGTCCTGTTTCTTGCAGGGTTATACCTTGCCAACTCCATCGACCGCGAGCTGCAGCATTTTTCCCGCGGCATGCTGGCATTATTTGCTATCATCAATACGATTTCGGGAATTCTGGTGCGTGCGCTGATCCGTAGAATCCTGCATCTGATGCGCAAACGCGGTTATAATTTGAAACACATTTTGCTGGTGGGGTATTCTCGTGCGGCGGAAGCCTATATCGACCGGATTATCGCCAATCCCCAGTGGGGCTATATGGTGCGGGGCATTCTGGATGATAATGTGCCGAGAGGCGCGGTTTACAAGGGAGTCAAGGTGCTTGGTTCCATCGATAACCTGCCCTTTATCCTGCCGGAAAACAAACTGGATGAGATCGCTGTGACCCTTGCGCTGCAGGACTACGACCGTCTGGAAGAGATTGTCAATCTCTGTGAAAAATCCGGCGTGCATACGAAGTTTATTCCGGACTATAACAGCCTGATTCCGGGCAAGCCTTATACGGAGGATCTTGGCGGACTGCCGGTCATCAACATCCGTTATGTCCCGCTGAGCAACACATTAAATGCGGTTGCAAAGCGCGCTGTGGATATTGTCGGTTCGCTTTGCGGATTGATAGTGACGTCGCCGCTTCTTTTGATCGTAGCAATTTTGATCCGTGCGACGAGTAAGGGACCGATTATTTTCAGTCAGGAAAGAATCGGACAGCACAATCATGCGTTTAAAATGTACAAATTCCGTACAATGTATGTTCAGGACACCACGGAAGAAAAGAAGGGCTGGACGACGAAAAACGATCCCCGCGTCACAAAGGTGGGGCGGATTCTGCGCAAGACCAGCATTGATGAGCTGCCGCAGCTGTTTAATATCCTGATCGGGGATATGAGTCTGGTAGGTCCCAGACCGGAGCGCCCGCAGTATGTTGAGAAGTTTAAGGAAGAGATTCCGCGCTATATGATCAAGCACCAGGTTCGTCCGGGGCTGACCGGCTGGGCGCAGATCAACGGCTACCGGGGAGATACGTCGATTCGCAAACGAATTGAGTATGACATTTATTATATTGAAAACTGGAGCATGAGCTTTGATTTCAAAATCATGTTTTTAACTATTTTTAGAGGATTTATCAACGAAAACGCGTATTGATTTGGATGCGTGAAAAAAACACAAGGAGAGGAAAACATGTCAACAGGTACAAATAGCTCTAAGAGAGCACCGCAGAGAAGTGGCAGTTCCAGCAGCAGAAAAAAGATGTCTGCAAAGAAGCGTAAGGCAAAACAGAGAAGAAGAATCATCTTCTTTGCAGTGGAAATCGTAGCGTTGATCGTTTTACTGATTGCGATTGTCGGCGTCAATATGGTAACGAAGATTGACAAGATCAAGATCAATGAAGAAGATATTGTGGTAAACCCGCAGGTAGAAAATAATAAGGAAATGAAAGGCTACCGTAATATCGCACTGTTTGGTGTGGATTCCAGAAAGGGCAAGCTGGGCAAGGGCTCCCGTTCCGACACAGTCATGATCGCATCTATCAATCAGGACACCGGAGACGTCAAGCTGGTTTCCGTTTACCGCGATACTTACTTAAATCTCGGAACGGACAGCTACAATAAAGCGAATGCGGCATATGCGCAGGGCGGTCCGGAGCAGGCGATCAACATGCTGAATATGAACTTTGACCTGGATATCACAGAATATGTGACAGTGGGCTTTGATGCGCTGATCGCGACCATTGACGAGCTGGGCGGCATAGACATTGACGTGCACGATAACGAAATCGACCATCTGAACAACTATCAGCGAAGCATGTTCGTAGAAAATGAAAATGATGCGCTGAACGAGAACATCGTAAAGGTTACGCATTCCGGTATGCAGACGCTGAACGGTCTGCAGGCAACCGCATATTGTCGTATCCGCTATGTCGGCGATGACTTCGGCCGTGCAGAGCGTCAGCGGAAAGTGCTGATGGCATGTATGGATAAGGCAAAGACCATGAATCCGACCACTCTGGTATCGATCCTGAACAAGGTAATGGAAAATGTATACACCAACCTGGACGTGACGGAAATGGCTTCCATCCTGTCCGACGTTGCAAACTATCAGATCGTAGCACAGGACGGTGTGCCGTTTGAAGATAGTCGTGCAACCGGCACAATTGGCAAGAAGGGTTCCTGTGTTATCCCGCTGGATCTGGAAACAAACGTTGTCAAGCTCCATGAGCTGCTGTTCGACGTAACCGAGTACGAACCTTCCGATCAGGTAAAACAGTACAGCCAGAAGGTACAGGCAGACACCAGCCAGTATATGAAAAAGTAAAATATGGATTCTGTAAAAGTAGATGTTATTATTCCGACGTTTCACCCGAAGGAACGTTTTCTGGCGCTGATGGAGCAGCTGGAGAAGCAGGTGCTTACGGTGAACCGGATTGTAATTGTAAATACCGAAAAAAGAGCGTTTGAAGCGCTGATGGATTGCGACACATTTTTAAAAGAGCATCCAAAAGCGATGCTGTTCCATATCTCTCAGGACGAGTTCGACCATGGAAAAACGCGGAACCTCGCTGTTTCTAATTCGGATGCGGAGGTGTTTGTCTGCATGACGCAGGATGCACTTCCGGCGGATGCGTATCTGACGCAGGAGCTGTGCAAGGCCTTGTTTTCCGATGAAAAAATCGCAGCCGCCTATGCAAGACAACTTCCGGAAGAAAATTGCAGCCGAATGGAACGCTATACGAGGCAGTTCAATTACCCGGAGCAGCCGTCGGTCAAAACAAAGGCGGATCTTTTGAGGCTCGGAATCAAGACGTATTTTTGCTCGAACGTCTGCGCCGCCTATAAGCGCGATATTTTTGAACAGCTCGGCGGATTCGTGAATCATACGATTTTTAACGAGGATATGATTTATGCTGCCGGAGTGATTCAGGCGGGCTATGCGATCGCCTATGCAGCGGATGCGAAGGTGATTCATTCCCACAATTATTCCGGCTGGCAGCAGTTTACGAGGAACTTTGACCTCGGCGTATCCCATGTGCAGTACCCGGCTGTGTTTGACGGTGTGCCGCCGGAGGGCGAGGGCATGAAGCTGGTCAAAAAGACCGCAGTTTATCTTGCAAAAACCGCGCCGTGGCTTCTGCCGAAGCTGATCTGGCAGAGCGGCATGAAATGGCTGGGATACCGTTTCGGTAAAAAATACCAAAAGCTTCCGCCTGATCTGGTTCGCTTCTGCAGCCTGCAGAAAGGCTACTGGAAGCAGGAGAAAGAATAAGACATAAAAAGTCGTTTCCGAAAAACTCCGGAAGCGGCTTTTTTCACAGAATGGACACAACTATTCGGTATACTGTCTGCAGAGCAAGCAGACGCACCGGATATGGAAGCGAATGAGAAAAGAGGTCACAACATGGGTTACGGATACGACCCGGAGGAAACAACCGGACAGGAGCATATGGACGACACAGCGCCGGAGAGCGGCGGGCAGGAATGCACGGACAGTGCACAGAAAACGGATGCGTCGGATATGTCGGCGTACAGTGGCGTGTCCGATGACACATCGGCATATAGCAGCGGAAGCACGGGTGCGGCGGATAATGCACAGAACGTATCCGACAATACGCAGGACACATTCAACAGCGCATCGGACGCTGACCAGGGCGCGCAGCCCTCGCGCAGCCGCTACGAATATCAAAATTATTATAACGACAGATACCGGGGCGATGACTCAAAACAGAAATATGGCTATCAGCCAGGCGTACAGCAGACGCCTGCTCCCAAAAAAGGAGATTCTGCGGGCAAATGGATTGCTGTTAGCGCACTTGTCGTCATCTTTGTTTGCGTCTGCATTGGAATCGGCTTGATCGGAGTTTATTCGATCCGATCGGCAAATCAGCTGGATTCCGCGTCGGTTGGCGTTTTGGAGGTAGCTCCGGATGCAGGAGATGATGCAAAAAATCAGGAAGATGACGGAGATCATGCAGCAACAGACAGTCCCGAACGCTCTGAAGCAGGACTGTCCGGAGATTCGTCCCTGACAGAAGATACAACAATGGGAGACGGACAGGTTGCTGCAGCATCGGAAATTGCACAGCAGCAGAGCGCATCTGCAGTTGTAACAGATGTAACGCAGGTCGTAGAAGCGGTAATGCCGGCGTGCGTTTCGATTACGAATAATTTTACACATACGGTACAGGATTTCTGGGGACAGACTTATTCCCAGGATGAGACGGCAAGCGGTTCCGGGATTATCATCGGAGAAAACGAGCAGGAGCTTTTGATCGTTACCAACAATCATGTAGTGGACAGCACAGAGCAGCTGTATGTTCAGTTTATCGACGGGGAAACCGTAGAAGCGCAGGTAAAGGGTACCGATGCTTCCGCAGACCTTGCAGTCGTTGCAGTAAAACTGGATACCATTGCGAACAGCACAAAACAGGAAATCTGCATTGCAAGGATGGGAGATTCGGACAGCCTGAAAATCGGTGAACCGGCCATTGCGATCGGTAATGCGCTGGGCTATGGACAGTCTGTGACGACAGGCGTTATCAGTGCACTGAACCGTAAGATAGAGAGCAGCAATTCCGAAGAAGGAACTTCCCTGATTCAGACGGATGCAGCGATCAACCCCGGTAACTCCGGCGGCGCACTGCTGAACATGCGGGGCGAGGTGATTGGAATTAACTCCAATAAGATCGGCGGCTCGTCAATCGAGGGAATGGGTTACGCGATTCCGATTTCGACGGCAAGACCGATTATTGAAGATCTGATGGAACGCCAGACGCGGACGAAATATTCCGAGGAAGAGCGCGGATATCTTGGAATTTCCTGCATCAATGTGACGAGCGATTTGTCCGAGAACTTCAGTATGCCGCAGGGAATTTTTGTGGCGCAGGTTTATTCCGGAACCGGTGCGGAAGCTGCCGGATTGGTGCGCGGCAACATTGTGGTGGCGTTTGACGGCGTAACCATTCAGAATCAGGAAGAGCTGACGAAGCAGATGCAGTATTATAAGGCTGGGGAGAGCGTTGAAATTACGATTATGGTAAATTCAGCAAACGGTTATCAGCAGAAAAACATGACAGTCACGCTTTCTTCCTATGACCAGATCAATGCGGCGAGCAAGGCTGCACAGGAAAGCAAACAGAGATAAAGAACGGAACCGGGATGGCTGGGCGAGAGCTGCAGTCATCCCGGTTTTGCGAATAGCGCGTGTGAACAGTAGCCATTTCTGTACAGGAGACAGTTGTTTAGAGAAAGTTTACTTGTCTCAGGAACGATCCTGCATTATACTTTTGATAGCAGAAAGCGGAAGATGAGGTAACCGACTATGGATGAAAAAGAATTTGAAGATATTTGTTATATTTGCCGCAGACCGGAAAGCAAGGCGGGAAGAATGTTCCACCTGCCGAATAACATCTGTATCTGCGACGACTGTATGCACAAGACGATGGATGCGGTAAGTCAGTTCGATTATCAGCAGATGATGAATAATCCGATGTTCATGAACATGTTGAATAATCCGTTCAATCCGTATGGAGATCCGACAAAGTCGAATGGAACGTCAGGACAGAAATCTGCAGGCGGCGGAAACGAAAAAAGCGACGCAGAAACAACTGACGCAGAAACAACTGACGCACAGGATGGAAACAACGCATCCGACAACACTGCCGCTGACATTCTGGAGGCATCCGATGCGGACGACGATTCCAAGAATGACTCCGACGAATCCTCGGGCAACAGAAGAGGCTTCCCGAACATCAGCTTCATCAATCTTGCGGATTTCATGAACGACGGGATGCCGCAGAAACAGAAGATCAAGAAAAAAGGAACCGGCACAAAGCCGTTGATCGATTTAAAGTCCATTCCCGCACCACATAAGATTAAAGAGCAGCTTGATCAGTATGTGATCGGTCAGGAATATGCCAAAAAAGTCATTTCCGTAGCGGTTTACAACCATTATAAGAGGGTTGCCACCGGCACAATGGATGAGATTGAAATCGAAAAGTCCAATATCCTGATGATCGGACCTACCGGCAGTGGTAAGACCTATCTGGTAAAGACGCTGGCGAAGCTTCTGGACGTTCCGCTGGCGATTGCGGATGCAACCTCCCTGACAGAGGCGGGATATATTGGTGACGACATCGAAAGCGTTGTGAGCAAGCTTCTCGCTGCAGCGGACAACGATGTGGATAAGGCGGAGCAGGGCATCATCTTTATCGATGAGATCGATAAAATCGCACGCAAGCACAACACGACTTCCCGGGATGTCTCCGGGGAATCGGTGCAGCAGGGCATGCTGAAGCTGTTGGAGGGAGCAGACGTGGAGGTTCCGGTCGGTGCGAACAGCAAAAACGCGATGGTTCCGCTCACAACAGTCAATACGAGAAATATTCTCTTTATCTGCGGCGGCGCGTTCCCGGATCTGGAAGAGATTATCAAACAGCGGCTGCGCAAAAAGACCTCGATCGGCTTTGATGCGGAGTTAAAGGATCGCTGGGATAAAGAAAAGGATATCCTTTCCATGGTAAAAGTGGAAGATCTGCGGACATTCGGCATGATTCCGGAGTTCTTGGGCCGTCTCCCTGTGATCTGCACGCTGGAGGGCTTGAACCGGGATATGCTGGTACGGATTTTGAAAGAGCCGAAAAATGCGATTTTGAAACAGTATCAGAAGCTTCTGGAGCTGGACGAGGTGAAGCTGGAGTTCACCGACGATGCACTGGAAGCGATTGCAGACAAGGCGATGGAAAAAGATACCGGTGCTCGTGCGCTTCGTTCGATTATTGAAGAATTTATGTTGGATATCATGTATGAAATTCCGAAGGATGACAATATCGGACGCGTGACGATTACCGGAGATTATATCCGGGGAACCGGTGGACCGCTGATTGATATCCGCAGTAACGGTTATTCGCTGGAAGAGCGGGATCAGATGAAACAGATCGCAGCGGCGGAAACGAAAGAAGCTTGAACTTTGAACTGCATGAAGAAAATGTTCGAAAGCTGAGAGTTCAACGGAATACTACAGGAACATATCAGCAATACTGCGCATATGCTGATATAAAATCCGCAGGGCACAGAGGGAAAATTCTGTGTCCAAAGGAGACAGATGAACTGTCGGGAAAAAATTCTTTCTGAAGATTATATGAGTATTTTGCTGGACTATGTGCCGGAGGAAGCAGATCAGGAGGACGAAGCCTTCTGCTATCAGCAGGTGGATGGAACTCTGGGAATTTATTATCTGGATCGGTCTGCGGTGCTGCCGCTTTCTCCGGTCAATTACCTGTATCGCTACCTTCCACAGCTGTTTTGCCTCGGTGCGTTTCCTGCGGCGGGAAGTCGGACGTTTCGGCCAGAACCGTTGGAAGGCTCCGGGATTCTGGCACAGCAGCGGCCCCCGCTGGAGTTGACGGGGCGCAGGGTAGTGATGGCGTTTATCGATACCGGGATTTCTTATGAAAACCCGGTATTTCGCTATTCTGATGGCAGCAGCAGGATTCTGGCGATTTGGGATCAGACAGATCAGAGCGGACAGTCGCCGGAGGGTTTTTTATATGGAACGGAATACGTCCGGGAACAGATCGACCGGGCGTTGGAGCTGGAAGATCCGCACAGCCTGGTGCCGGAAAAAGATGAAATTGGACATGGAACCGCAGTGGCGAGCGTCGCAGCGGGAAGCCGTCTGGAAGAGGGCAGCCTGTTTACCGGTGCAGCGCCGGATTGCGAGATTGTAGCAGTCAAGCTTCGCCCGGCAAAACAATATCTCCGGGATTATTATCGGATCGCGGACAAAGAACCGGCATACAGCACAGACGATATTCTGCTCGCTGTGAAATATGTGCAACAGTTTGTGATCCCGCTGTACCGTCCGATTGTGATCTGCCTGGGGCTGGGGACGTCCTTTGGAAGCCACAGCGGCGTTTCGTTGTTTTCGGAGTATTTGCAGAGGATCGCGCGCAGCGTTTCACAGGCGGTGGTGATCGGGGGTGGAAATGAAGGAAACACGGCGGGCCATTTTCGGGGGAGGCTGACAGAAAACCAGCAGCAGGTGGAGCTTCGGGTCGGAGAAGGCGTCACAGGATTTACGGCGGAGCTATGGGGAAGTAAGCCGTCAGTGTTTCGACTTGCGGTTCGATCACCCGGCGGGGAGCAGCTGCCGGAGGTGGAATTTGGTCTGGGCAGCACAGTGGAATACACGTTTGTCTATGAAAAGACGCGGATACAGATTACAGATACTGCAAACGAACGCAATACCGGAGATCAGTTGATGCTGATCCGCTTTACAGCACCGTCTCCTGGCGTCTGGACATTTTTAATCCGTGGAGCACGGGTATTTCCGGAAAGTATTTTTGATATTTGGCTTGCACCGCAGCAGTTTCGAAGCGGCGAGCTGTTTTTTCTGGTTCCAGACCCGGATGTGACGCTCACAGTTCCCTCCTATACGACAGATGCGGTGACGGTCACTTTTTATAATAGTGAAAACGGAAGCTTTTATTACCGCAGCGGCAGGGGCTTTGGCAGAACCGGGGAGATCAAGCCGGATCTGGCGGCGCCGGGCGTGGAGATCAGCACGGTAAACGGTCCCTACAGCGGCAGCTCTATGGCGGCTGCACTTACGGCAGGAGCCTGTGCGCAGCTGATGCAGTGGTGCGTTGCGGAGAACAATTACCCGAGAATTTCCGGAAGAGGAATCCAGACGTTTCTAAGCCGCGGTGCGCGGGAACAGACACAGGAAGAATACCCGAGCAGAAGATGGGGCTACGGACAACTGGACATGAGGAGGACATTTGATGAAATTGCAGGAAATTATCCGGAATAACTACAAATTTGCAGGAATCGCTGCAGCATCCTTCCTGATTGATGAGGGAATGAAAAATTGCGTAGAAGAATACGACGTGCTGGATACGCCGAAGGAAATTTTAGATGGAAAGGCGGTTCTGCGGCGCTATCACAACAAGGGCGCATTTTTAAATTTCGGAGAACAAAAACGAAAGCTGGTGACATTGCTGTCCGTTCTTCTGACGGTGGCAGTGCTGGTGGTGTTTGTGCTGACGCTTGGAATGCGCGGGAAAAAGCTTTTGAAGGCCGGGTTATCGCTTTTACTGGGCGGCGCTTTTTCTAATAGCTACGACCGCTTGATGCGGGAATATGTCGTGGATTATGTCAGCCTGAAAACAGGAATCGCAGCGATCGATCGCGTGGTATTCAATCTGGCGGATCTTTGCATCCTGATCGGTACGATGGCGGTGGTGGTGGGGACGTGAGGAAGCTGAAAAATTGTTACTGTTCACACGCGCCATTCGCAAAAGCGCATCTTCGATGCTTTCCGCTGCTTTGCAGCTCTTTTTGCTCATAAAATGGCGCTCCCTTCGTACCCTTCTGCGTTCCGATTTTCGTGCAAGCACGGAATCGGAACGCAGAAGGGTACGAGTGAACTGTAACAAAAATCGCAATTTATAGTTGACAAATCAGGAGAAACTGATTATCATGCATATAAACATAGCAAACAAATAGGTTTAAAGAAACGGCGCATATATGCACAGTTTCGGCAGCATCGGATATTTACAGAACCAAACGATTTGTGATATGATAAAGGCTGATGTGTGATGGTTCGGAAATCCGAACCTAATCCTGAAAAACCAGGCATCTGAGAGGATGCTGGGAAGGCAGAGTGATAAAAGTGGAACCAATGATACGGATTGCAGGCGTCAGTAAGACGTTTTCTGTCAAAGACAATAAGGTGGAAGCACTGAAAAATGTCAGTCTTGACATTGCAAAGGGTGATATTTACGGCATCATCGGTATGTCCGGCGCAGGCAAAAGCACGCTGGTACGATGCTTAAACTTCCTGGAACGGCCCACAGAGGGTACTGTTTATGTGGAGGGACAGGATCTTTCTACCCTGGATGCAAAACAGCTGCGACAGCTGCGCAAGCATGTTGCAATGATCTTTCAGAATTTTAATCTGCTGATGCAGCGGACGGTTCTGGATAATGTATGCTTCCCGATGGAAATTGCGGGCGTGGATAAAAAGACAGCCCGGGAAAAGGCAAGGGAATTTTTAAAGGTAGTAGAGCTTTCCGACAAAGAGAAAGCATATCCGGCACAGCTGTCCGGCGGACAGAAGCAGCGAGTAGCGATCGCAAGGGCGCTGGCAATGAACCCGACGATCCTGCTGTGTGATGAAGCGACCAGTGCCCTGGATCCTACTACGACAAAGTCAATTCTGGCTTTGTTAAAGGATATTAACGAAAAATACGGCATTACGATTGTGATCATAACACACTCCATGGAAGTTGTTCAGGAAATCTGTACCCATGTGGCAATCATTGATGCAGGAGAGCTGGCAGAAAATGGTACAGTGGCAGATGTTTTTGCAAGCCCCAAGTCCAGAGCTGCAAAGAAGCTGGTATTTCAGGGGGATCAGAAGGTGGCGATTATGAAGAGCCGCCGCTGCATCCGCATCGTATTTACGAAGAACTCTTCTTTCGAACCTGTGATTGCGAACATGGTTCTGGAATGCAGGGCGAGCGTCAATATTCTGATGGCGGATACCCAGGATATCGGCGGAATTGCAACCGGTCAGATGATTCTGCAGCTTCCGGAGGAAAATCAGACTGCAGACAAGATGATTGCGTATCTGAGAGAAAAAAATCTTACAGTAGAGGAGTTGAAGGATTATGTTGAGTAGCAAGGAAATTAGCATGCTGATCGAGGCTACCGGCACATCCGTCTATATGACGCTGGCCTCTACCCTGATGGCATATGTGATCGGTCTTCCGATCGGAATTTTACTGGTTGTATGCGCACCGGGCGGCTTGAAGCCCAAGGCTGTGCTGTATAAGATCCTGGATTTTATCGTAAATATTACAAGATCCATTCCGTTCCTGATTCTGATGCTGCTTGCAACGCCGCTGGCACGTCTGGTGACAGGCAAATCCTATGGCGCAAATGCGACAATCATTTCCCTGACACTGGCAGCAGCACCGTTTATTGCCCGTCTGGTGGAGTCTTCTCTTCTTGAGGTGGACAAGGGTGTGATTGAGGCGGCTCAGAGTATGGGTGCAGGTATCTGGCAGATTGTTTTTAAGGTGCTGATCGGAGAGGCGAGAGTTTCTCTGATCGTCGGTTCCACGATTGCACTGGGGACTGTGCTTGGCTATACTGCAATGTCCGGTGCCATCGGCGGCGGCGGCTTAGGGGATGTGGCGATCCGTTACGGCTATTCCAGATGGGATACCAAAATCCTTCTGGCGACGGTTGTACTGCTTGTTATTCTGATGCAGATCATTCAGATTGTCGGCAGCCGTTTATCCAAGAAACTGGACAGAAGACTGACCCATTGAGGGGCAGGATATTCTGTTTAGTCATAGAGTGGTTCCGGATACCAGAAAATCCGGCCGAGAGAGGAGAATATTATGAAAAGAAAAGTACTGGCACTGGCATGCACACTGGCACTGAGCGCAGGTCTGCTGGCAGGCTGCGGCAGCAGCACAGATACTGCTGCAGAAGCAGAGAGCACTGTAGCAGCTGTTGAAAGCACCGAAGCTGCCGAAGCAGAATCTACCGAGGCAGAAAGCACCGAGACTGCAGCAGAAGTGGAATCCAAAGGCACCATTACGGTTGCAGCAACTCCTGTTCCTCATGCAGAAATCCTGGAGGCGGCAAAAGATCTGATGGCTGCAGAAGGCTGGGACCTGGAAATCGTAGAATTTACCGATTACGTACAGCCTAACGAAGTAGTGGAGAGCGGCGATGTAGATGCAAACTACTTCCAGCACGTGAATTACTTAAATAGCTATAATGAAGAAAAAGGAACGCACCTTGCGATCGCAGGCAAGATCCATTACGAGCCTCTTGGTCTGTATCCCGGCAAGCAGAGCGACCTCGCTGCAATCACAGACGGCGCTGAAATCGCAGTTCCAAACGATACAACAAACTGTGCAAGAGCACTGCTGTTACTGGAGGCAGAGGGTCTGATCAAGCTGGATCCCGAAGCTGGTATCACTGCAACAGAGAATGACATCATTGAGAACCCTCATAACATCAAGATCGTTCCTCTTGCAGCGGAGCAGGTAGCCCGTACTCTGGAAGATGTTGACTTCGGTGTTATCAACGGCAACTACGCTATGGAGGCTGGACTGACCAGTGCAGATGCAGTTGCTCTGGAGTCTGCTGATTCCGAAGCAATCCAGCAGTATGTAAACGTGGTTGCAGTTAAGGAAGGAAACGAGAACAACGAAGGCGTACAGGCACTGGTAGAGATTCTGAAATCTGATGAGATCAAAGACTTCATCAACGAGAACTATAAGGGCAGCGTTGTTCCTTACGACGGAGAATAATTTCCGCGAAGGACAGCTTTGAACCTGTAAAAGCGATGAACGAAATGAAATAATGGAACATTTTCGGTCTGCTGTGAAAACAGTGCCGATAGAAAACTGCCATCTGACGGGAAACTGCCGGGTGGCAGTTTTTTTATCGTATAGGAAACTTCGTTTCCATACGATAAAAATGCTCCGCGAGGATGCGCACATTCTATCGTCCATGACAATTGCATGTTTGCAGAGCATGTATTCTATTGTTTTACCTGAAAGGTAAGATGTGGTATACTATACCGTAACAGGCACGATACTGTGAAAAATGTGCCAAAAGCGCGTAAGTGTGAGCAATTATAAACAAAAGCCTCAAAGTGCCATTGCTGGTAGAATTTGTAATTAGGAGACTGGAATGAAACGATTTTTAGGATGGTTGGATCGCCGTTGGTACCTGTTTTTGGCAGGCGGCTGTATCGGCGCAGAGCTGCTGGTATTTTTGATTTTTCGGGAGAACAGCTATTTTACAGTGCAGGATAACCTCGATCTGTTTGTCGCGCACTTTCAGGTACTGAGCCACTCAAACAGCTGGTTTGCACACGGCGCGACGGTTCCGATGCTGGGCGGCATCAGCCGGGACAGCCTGAGCAGCGAATGGAACCTATACAATATTTTGTATACATTTATGCCGGTATTTTGGGCGTACCTGACGGGGTATTTCTTGAAAATCCTGATCGGGACAGGCTCTTTTGTGCTGCTGGCAAAGGATGTCTATCAGAAAGCGTATCCGCGGTACCGGGGAATCGCCTGGGCGGCTGGGCTGTGCTATGGACTTCTGCCGCTGTTCCCGGCATATGGAATCGCGTTTGCATCGATTCCGCTCGCAGTGTTTATTTTACGGCGGATCTATCGGAAAGAGGGAAAATGGTGGTATGCACTGCTTTTTGTCTACCCGTTTTTATCGTATTTTTCCTACTTCGGATTTTTTCTGCTGGCGTATCTGGTGTGTGCGGTTGTGATTGTGTCGATTCGAGACAAAAAATTCTGCGGTCGTCTGGCAGTCGCTGTGCCGGTGCTGGCGGCTGGCTATGTTTGCTTTGAATATCGTCTGTTTGGACAGATGCTGTTTTCGGATGTCAAGACGATACGGGAAACGATGGTAGAGAGCAATTTGAACTTTTCTGAGGTACTCGGTCAGATCAGGGAAGCGTTTTTGACGCCGGTGTTCCATGCGGCTTCCGACCATGCAGTTTTCGTGCTGCCGGTGTGCGTAATTGTACTCGTCTGGCAGCTGGTGGCGGCAGTTCAGAAGAAAAATCTGAAAAAGTTCAAAAGCAGCGCGCTTTTGTGGGTGCTCTTGCTGATCGTGTTCAATTGTCTGGTGTATGGATTGTACTTTCAGGGGGACTTCCGGGGATTGTTTGAAACGCTTCTGCCTCCATTAAAAGGTTTCCAGTTCAATCGAACCGTATTTTTCAATCCGTTTTTATGGTATGCGGCGCTGTTTCTGGCGTTAAAAGCGCTCTACGATACCGGAAAGCTTTTCTGGAAACGGGTCGCAAATCTGGCAGCGTGCATTGCAGTTGCAGTAATTTTGCTCACACCTGCGGTTTACAATGAATTTTACTGGACCTGCTATCATCAGGCGTACCGTGCAGTGAAGCATACAGAGGTCAATCTGTTGAACTTCCGGGAATACTACAGCACCGACCTGATGGAGGAGATCAAGGCGGATATCAATTATGATGGAGAATATGCGGCCGGCTACGGATTGAACACCGCTGTGCTGGAATACAGCGGGATTTCCACGCTGGACGGCTATCTCGGTTTTTACCCACAGAGCTATAAGGAAGAATTTACGAAGCTGATCTGGCCTGCCTATGAGAGAGTGCCACAATGGCAGACCTATTACGGGGAATGGGGCGCACGGGCCTACCTGTTTGCCGGGAGCGGCGAGAGTATTTACAATCCTTACCGCAATCAGGTGCTGTCGGATCACCATTTATATTTAGACAGTGAACAGTTTGTAAAGATGGGCGGAAAATATCTTTTTTCCCGTTATGAGCTGGATAATGCAGAAGAGTTAGGCTTCACACTGTGGGGAGTTTATTCGAATGAAAACTCGCCGTATGCAATTTACCTGTACGAAATTTGACAAAGTATTTGATACATGATATGATTGTGAGTAATGACCGCAGAGAGCGGTGCTGACAGATAAGGATAAGGGGGACATGTAAAATGCCGATCAGAATCAGCAATTATGCTGGAAAATTTGGATGGAACGCGAGAAAATATTTTCCCAGACTGGCATCTGAACTTTACCTGAAGCTTCAGTTTACGACCAGAGGAAAGGTACAGCAGGACTATATCGACTATTTTCTGAATGCACCGGAAATTCCGCATCCGCATGTAGTAAACCTGGAGACAATCAATCGCTGCAACTCGACCTGCGAGTTCTGTACGGCGAACAAAAATGCAGAAAAGCGTCCCTATGCCCGCATGTCGGAGGAGCTTTACTACAGCATTATCGATCAGTTAAGGGACTGGAACTACAAGGGACATCTGACCCTGTACGGAAACAATGAGCCCTGGCTGGATACCAGAATCGTAGAGTTCCACAAATACGCAAGAAAACAGCTGCCGGACTGCTTTATCTTTATGTCCACGAATGGACTGATCCTGGACATCGATAAGGTAAAATCGATCATTCCGTATGTCAACCAGCTGATTATCAATAACTACTGTCTGGACATGAAGCTGCATGACAACATTCAGGAGATCTATGATTATGTCAATGCGCATCCGGATGAATTCAAGGACGTTGATATCCTGATTCAGATGCGCTATCTGAAAGAAGTCCTGACCAACCGTGCAGGCAGTGCACCGAACAAAAAGGCGACCAGCAAGATTATCAAAGAAACCTGCCTGATGCCGTTTACCGATATGTGGATCACGCCCAACGGCAAGCTGGGTATCTGTTGCTGTGATAACTTTGAAGTGACGGATTTCGGTAACCTGAACAATATCGCGTTGAAGGACGCATGGAACAGTGCCCTGTACAAACGGCTGCGTACTGCAGTAAAGGACGGCAGACAGAACTGGGAGTTCTGTAAACACTGTGACTTTATTGACACGAAGCTGCGCACGGACATTGCGAAAGAAGCAATGAAAGAAGCAGGATACGGCAAATACGCGAAATAAACGTCGGTTCATGCGTAAAAGCAGCTGCGCAGCAGCAGAGCGCATCGAAGATGCAGCTTTGTAGATGACACGGGCGAACTGCACTGAAATTAAAAAGAAAAAACAGGCTGCAGCCTCTGACAGGAAACTATGTCAGAAAGGCTGCAGCCTGTTTTGGTTTTAGCAGGACGCAGAAACGGCGAAAGAAAACCGCTTTGCGCCTGGTTCTCTTTCGCCGTGTAATTCATGACAATAGAATGCTCGCAGAGCGTACATTCTATTGTTCGTTTTTGTCTCAGTTTTTCGCTTCGTGATATTCTTTTTCTGTATTGACGTTCCAGATGTTGGAGCGGTCGCGGATACCGTTTACAATGTTGTGTACGACCTCGAAAGAGGTGCACATCGAATGGTCGATGTTGTTGTAACGGTGCTGACCGTTTCTGCCGACACAGTAGAGGTTGTCGATGCCGTTGAGCCAGTGGATCAGAGTATCGATTTCCTCGTAGGTGTCGAAGTAAGCGGGATAAGCTTTTTTAACAGATTCGGAATGCGTATCAAGCACGTCATCCTTGCTGTCGATCATGCCCATTTTGATGATCTCGTCCACAGCAAAGTCAGAAAACTCCTGATCGGACATATTCCAGAGCTTATCGCCTTCGTTGCAGAAGTATTCCAGACCGATCCATACGGTATGCTCGAGATCGACAACCATGTAAGGCGACCAGTTGTTGTAAATCTGGAAACGGCCGAGCTGTACGTTGCGGTCATGGACATAAACCCAGTTGTCCGGAACGATGTTGCCGACGGTTTTGATCTTGGTCTTGTTTTTCAGATTGAGCTTGCGCACCAGAACGCCCAGTGTGCGGTAATCACGGTAAGGAAGTCCTGCCGCAATTTTGGCTTCTTTTTCCGGAACGTCGTTCATACCGCCGACGAGATCGCGGATCGGCATGGAGGAAATGAAGACGTCAGCTTCTTCGCGGATCTTCTTGCCATCCTGCTCGTAGGTCAGAGCGACGATGTGGTCGTTTGCGTCTTTTTCCAGACCGACAACCTTGCAGCCCCTTAAGATTTTACCGCCTAGCTTTTCGATTTCGGAAGCGGTTACGTCCCACAGCTCGCCGGGACCGAGCTTGGGATAGCGGAAGGATTCGATCAGGGAGGTTTCTACCTGATGTGCTTTTTTGGTCGGTACGATTTTCCAGAGGATGTCTTTTAAAATCGCAATAATGGAAAGTCCCTTTACGCGCTGTGCACCCCAGCTGGGATCGATATCCCTGGGATGACGTCCCCAGAGGTTCTCGGTGTAGTGTTCAAAGAACATGGAATAGAGCTTTTTGCCGAAACGGTTAATATAGAAATCCTCGAGGGAGTTTTCCGGGCGTTTGTGGATCAGGCTCGCGAGATAGCTGAAGCCGACCTGCATCGTCTGGAGAAAGCCCATGTTCATGAAAAGCTCAGGCTTTAACTGAATCGGGTAATCGTAGAATTTCTGGTCAAAATAAATACGGGACACGCGGTTACGGTTTAGCATAACGCGGTCTTCTTTCTGGGGATCAGGACCGCCCTTTTCCAGCGGAACGTCGCGCTGCAGCATGATATCGTCCGCTGCGGGAGCCCCCTGCATGGGAAGCATCTGTTCCCACCATGCATTTACTTCCGGAACCTTGGAGAAAAAGCGGTGACCGCCCATATCCATACGGTTTCCTTTATAGTTGACGGTCTTGGAAATACCGCCCATATGAAAACTCTCTTCAAATACAGTTACTTCGTACTCATCGGACTGCTTTAACAGTTCGTATGCCGCGGTAAGGCCGGCAGGGCCCGCGCCGATGATAAAGGCTTTTTTCATGAAACAGGATTCCTTTCTCTGATCTTGTACTTTCGGTAAAATATTATAATGCGTCAATTATCTTTTATTGTAACATACATGCAGGCACTGTTCAAGCAGGAAATCAGCCTGCGGTGGCGGTTCACCCGCGCCATTCGCAAAGCCGCGTCTTCGACGCTCTCCGCTGCTTCGCAGCTTATCTTTGCTCATAAAGCGGCGCTCCCTCTGTCCTTTCCTGCGGTCTGATTTTCATGCAAGCAGGAAATCAGACTGCAGGAAAGGACAGGTGAACTGGTGTATGATGTTAAGACCGTGCTAAAAACGTTAAAAAGGGGACGCGAAATACACAGGAAGTCGACAGGAGATTACAAAATGATGTATTTCAAATTCTTTTCGGAGGAAAAAAAGTTCTATATAATAAAAGAAGCAGTTTTGTATGACGCATAAAACTGCATGGGGATTGAGCCGAAGGCTCGTGATTTTGAGGATGTCCAAAATATGGACAGAAGGGAGATTGCATGAACAGCATCTTTGGACCTATGTCAATACTTTGGACAAAAAAAGTTGAAAGATTATGCTACTCTTTTTAGTTCCTCATCCTCCTTTTGCTGAGGCGTCATATAATCTATGGCACTGTGAATCCGTTTACGGTTATACCAGGATTCTATATACTCGAAAATTGCCCTGCGGGCTTCCTTAAAGTCTTGATAGATATGAAGATAGACTTCCTCCTTCTTTAATACCGAATGGAAGGATTCGATACAGGCATTGTCATAGGGATTCCCTTTTCTGCTGAAGGAATGAACCAGCCCCCTCTTGGATAAATAATCCTCAAACATCTGACTGGTATACTGGCTTCCCAAATCGCTGTGGAGAATAATCCCTTTCGTATCCTTCACATTCAGGCAGGCATTTTTTACTGCCTGCACTGCCAGCTCCGCTGTCATGGTGGTTCCGTAGGCGTAGCCGATAATTTTACGGCTGCATAAGTCTATCACGGAGGCCAGATAAGTCCAGCCTTCTTTCAGCACATGAATATAGGTAATATCTGTACACCATTTTCTATTGATGGTTTCTGCCTGGAAATCGCGCTTTAGTATATTTTCTTTGTCAGCCAGAACAGTTCCCTGATTGGCGTGATGATTGTATTTTTTCACAACTACGGAGCGCAGCCCCTGTGCCGCCATATGGCGCTGTACCCGCTTCAGGCTGCAGACTATACCGTTATCGTTTAGGGAACGGCAGATTTTGACTGCACCGTAGCGTTGTTTTGATTCATCATAAATCTGTTTTACCTGTTTACTGAATGTTTCATATTTCTTCTGGCGATTAGAAGGTACACAAACCAGAGCCTTGTAATAGGTACTCCTTGGAAATTTCAAGGCGCTGCAAAGCTGGGATACGGTGTAGTCATTCAAGTTGGCCTTTATAAAAGTCACAATCTCGGTTATTGTTCTTTTGCGAATATGGCGGTCGCTTTTTTTAATATTTCATTCTCAATCTTAAGGCGCTGTATCTCTTTCTGTAAAGCCCGGTATTCTTTGAGGGTAACGGATTCATCTTCCGATACTTTTATAGGGGAAAGCTGCTTTACCCAGCTGCTGAGTGTACTCCGATTTATGCCATATTCGCGCTCCAGTTGTGGATACGAGGTTCCTCCGGCATTGTACAGATCCACGATCTGCTGCTTAAATTCCGGAGTGTAATGTCTTTGGTTTTTCGCCATGTTGAACATCTCCTTTACTCTTTCAATTGCTATTATAGATCGTTCAACTTTTTGTGTCCACTCTTATATACTAATACCATCTTATTATCAACGCAGGAATGCGGCAGCCAGGAACTTCTTCAACTGACGGAAATGCTTTGCAGGGAACAGGATTTTCAGATCATTGTTTCAAGGGCGTTTCCCTTTATGGAAAAGGAAAGGAAAACAAAAACCGTAGAAAACAGGGCGGGCGATTTGTTGACAAAGCTCGGGTTTAAGGCGAATCTGAAGGGTGTTGTCTATTTGAAGGCAGCTGCGAGAATCGGTCTTGAGGACAGGGAAGAGCTGGAAGGCGTAACGAAACGACTATATCCAGCCATCGCAAAAGAATGTAGGACGTGCGCCGGCAGAGTAGAGCATGCAATCCGGCATGCCATTCATACGAGCTGGGAAAAGGGAGATGTCAGACAGCAGCGCATGGTGTTTGGATACAACAGGGAAAGTGGAAACCGTCCGACAAACGCGGAGTTTATCGCACGCATGATTGACTGTCTGGAACGGCAGGATCATCTCTTATATTCCTGATTCCTTCATTCGGAAAATCAGCTCCAATTTGATAAAAACGTTCAAAGGGGAACAGCGTTTGGCACAAGTTGCGCCAGAAACGGACTGTTCCCCTTTTATAGTGGACAGATATCCGCAGGTTTCGGGTTACGCTGCCTGGTCGGGGACGATACGTCAGGAACTATCCCCCAACCGGGCGGCAGCTTATGCTTCCTCACCCGATCCGATCTGCCAGCAGCATGTCGATCAGGCAGCGTGCAGCAGCGCCGAGAGGACGGCTGGGATCCCGCACGAGACAGATGTAGCGGTTCGGAATTTCCTCTGTAAGGGGAATCGAAACAATGCGTTTTTCAGAAAGTGCCTGCGCTGCCAGATCCTCCGGCATAAACGCAAGCCCCAGATTATGGCTGACAACAGGCAGCAGCAGGTCGGCACTGGCAAGCTCGATATCGTAGTTGAGGGGAAGTCCGTGGGCGGCAAAGAAGTTCTCATAAAACTGATGGGACATGGTTGCCTCCGTCAGACCGGCGAGAGGATACTGTATCAGCTCCTGCAGGGAGATGGGCTTATCCATGAGCGCAGAAAAACGGGGTCCGCCGACTAAAATGCTGCGAACGGGACGGAGCCGGACTGTGCTGTAAGGCTTTTCAATCTGCAGAGGGGTTGGAACAACAGCGACGTCGGTTCGCCCTTCCTTTAAATCGGAAAGCATGTGGGCAGTGGTTCCGTTACTGATGCGGATTTTGACATCCGGATGCTCCTTCTGGAACAGTGCCAGCCGATCCAACAGCAGACAGTGTAGAGCGGTTTCGGTTGCTCCGACGCTGACTGCTCCACCGTGCAGGCCGAGGGAAAGCCCGAGCTCCTCTTCGCCTCGCAGGATGTGTTCACAGGCGGGAGCAACATATCGGTAAAGCATCTCGCCCTCCGGAGTCAGGGTGACGCCGTGACGGGAACGGATAAAAAGGCGGCAGCCCAGCTCGCTTTCTAAGTTCTGGATGCTCCGGGTCACGGACGGCTGGCTGGAAAGCAACATGGTAGCAGCACGCGTGAAGTTTTTATATTTGGCAACATAATAAAAGGTCCTGTAGTAATCAAAGCTTGCAGACATGGGAAATCCTCCTGGGATCGTGAAAAAAATCACAGATTTTATTCAAAAGCAGACATAAAAGCAATTCTGTAATACGTTTTTGATATTACACACATATCAGATTTATATTTTTAAAAAAAGGGTAAATCTAGTATAATACGCACGGAGCAAATTGAAAAGCATTTATAACGTACATGCTCAAAACAGTAGAAAAGGAGGCATGTGAACATGGGGCAGTCCATTGAAGAAGTCTTAAACAGGCTTGTGGCTGTGGAAGACGCCGCACAGCAGATGCAGGATGCGGTGGATGCACAGAAAAAGGAACTCGCTGCTCAGATGGAAGAAAAGAAAAAACAGTTTGACAGTATGCTGGAGTTAAAGACAGAACAGAAGACCGAAGAACTGGAAGCAAACATGGAGCACGAGAAGGCAGCCGCGCTGGAACAACTCCGGGAGGAAACGAAAAAACAGCTTGCCGGAATGCAGCACAAGTATGATACAGAGCACGACAGGATTTCGGATGAAATTCTGCAGTCCATGATTAAGGATGTGAGCAGATGAGTTTATTTCGTTACAGCGGTCTGACAACGAAGGTACGGGCCATGAGCGGTGCGCTTTTGAGCAAAGAGGATTTTGACCAGATCAGCACCCTTGGCAATGTTCCTGAGGTTGTCGCATGGCTGAAAAAGAAGCCGTCCTATGGGAAGGTGCTCGGAAATGAAAATGAGAACACCATGCATAGAGGACAGGCGGAGGGAAGGATCAAACGTTCCTTCTACGCTGATTTTTCCAAGCTGTACCGGTTTTCCAACATGGAGCAGAGAAATTTTCTGGATACGTATTTCAGACGCTACGAAATCACCTGTTTAAAAAACATTGTACAGGCGATCCTGTCAGACAGCCCGACACTTGCGGATGTTTCCGATTATGAGGAAGCCTTTGCGAAGCATTCGGCATTTCCGTTAAAGAAGGCAGCGTCTGCAGATTCGATGGAGACGCTGGTCAGCGTCCTTTCGGATACTCCTTACGGGGATGTGCTGCGTAAGGTTGCAGGCAGCGGGTCCACAACCCTGTTTGACTATGAATTTGCATTGGATATGTTTTATTTCAGGGATCTCTGGAAACGGGTCAGAAAAGAATTGAAAAAAGAAGACCGGGAAGCAGTGCTGGAATCGGTGGGTGTTACAATCGATACCCTGAATCTGCAGTGGATTTACCGTGCCAAACGCTATTACGGGATGAAAGCGGCAGATGTTTATGCCCTGATCATTCCGGTGCATTACCGGCTGAACCTGGAGCAGGTCAAACGAATGGCGGAGGCGGAGAGCACAGAAGAAATGTTGAACTTCGCAAAAGAAACCAGGTATGGAAAATATCTGCAGGAAATGGAAAAACCGAATCTGGAACGGGTCGGCAGTATGATCCAGGAAAACGTGCACCGTGCGCTGATGAGACAGAACCCTTATTCAGCTGCATGCCTGGAAGTCTATTTATATAGGAAAGAACAGGAAGTGCACAGGATCATCACGGCGATGGAATGCGTCAGATACGGTTTGCCGGCTGAAAAAATCAGAGAATACCTGGCATAAAGGAAGGTGCGGCAAAATTGATTGAAAAAATGAAATTTATCAGTGTGATCGGGCCAAAGGATCAGCTCGACACAGTAACCAGGCAGTATCTTTGCCGGTATGAGATACAGCTGGAAAATGCGATGGGCGAATTGAAGCATTTAAACAACATCACACCCAACGCAGAGTTGAACCCTTACCGGGAAGCAGCAGGAAGAGCAGCAGAGATCGCTGCGCTTTATGGAAGCAAAGCAACGGCAGTGAGAGACATGGATGTGGATACAGCCATGGAACGGATCACTGAAGTGCAGAGCAGAATTCAAAAGGCAGACAGAGAGACAGATGCACTGGAAAAGGAACTGAAAAAGGAACGGGGACTGCTGGATGCGGTCAGCCCCTATCAGGAGCTGCATTTTGATATTTCCAGAATCCTTCACTTTAAAGAAGTAAGATTCCGTTTCGGCAGACTTCCAGTCGGCTACTATGAGCGTTTAAAAACCTACGCATACGACGATGCCTGCACGATTTTTGAAAAATGCAAGGAGACGGAGGATTATGTTTGGGGCGTTTATTTCGTTCCGGCGGCAGAAGCCAAAAAGGTGGATGCGATTTATGCTTCTCTCCATTTTGAACGGATTCATCTGGAGGATGCCTATGAGGGTACCGTTGATGAGGCCTGTCGGGAATTAAAGGAAAAAACAGATGCCCTGGAGCAGCAGATCACAGCAGTGAGAGCAGAGCTTGCAAAAGAATTAAATGGGATGTCTGAATCGATCTCTGCTGCAAGCAAGACCCTTGCGTATGAATCCAAGCTGTTTGATGTCCGCAAGCTGGCGGCATTTACCAAGGCGAAAAACGAAACCTTCTTCATCCTCTGTGGATGGATGGAAAACAAGGAGGCAGATCTGCTGAAAAAGGAGCTGGAAGAGGATCCGGATATTTTCTGTACACTGGAAGAAAATCCGGACAGAAGAGTTTCAATCCCTCCGACTCGTCTGAAAAACCCGAAGCTGATCAAGCCGTTCGAAATGTTTATCCAGATGTATGGCCTGCCGAACTATCAGGAATTTGACCCGACACTGTTCGTGGCGTTGTCCTATTCGATTATCTTCGGTGCAATGTTCGGTGATGCGGGACAGGGTCTGGTGCTGTTGATCGGCGGATATTTATTGTACCATTTTAAAAAGATCAACCTGGCAGCAGTTCTTTCGAGCTGTGGATTCTTCTCTACAATTTTCGGACTCCTCTATGGCAGTGTATTTGGCTTTGAGGACTGGATCCCGGCGCTGTGGCTGCGTCCGACGGAGGCAATGACGAATCTGCCGGTGATCGGAACACTCAACACCGTATTTGTTGTGACGATCACCATCGGTATGGGACTGATTCTTCTGACGATGATCTTCCATATGATCAATTCCCTCAGGGAGAAAAAGCCCGGAGAAGCACTGTTTGATACGAACGGACTGGCTGGCTTTGTATTTTACGGTGCAGTTGTTGCAGTCATCATGCTGTTCATGACCGGACATACCATTCCGGCAGCAGGCGTTTTGGTTGTAATGTTTGTAGTACCGCTTTTGGTCATCGTCTGCAAGGAGCCGCTCAGTGCCCTTGTGGAAAAGAAAAAGTATCAGGATGAAAACGGACCGGTGATGTTCGTGGTGCAGGGCTTCTTCGAATTATTTGAAGTATGCTTAAGCTATTTTTCCAACACCCTGTCCTTTGTCCGTATCGGTGCATTTGCAGTCAGCCATGCGGCGATGATGCAGGTGGTTATGATGCTGGCAGGCGCAGAAAACGGACAGGCGCCCAACGTGATCGTTGTGATCGTCGGCAATCTGGTCGTAATGGGTATGGAAGGTCTGATCGTAGGCATTCAGGTACTCCGTTTACAGTATTATGAATTTTTCAGCCGCTTCTACAAAGGGGACGGCAGAAAATTTGAACCCTATTTATCAAAGGAAGAAAACATTTAAGGAGGTCATTTGTCATGACAAAAGTTTTATTATTCGCAGCACTTGTAGCTTGTATCGCAGTTCCGTTCCGTGTATTTGTAAAAGGGGAGCAGACAAAGCACAGATATAAAACAACCTTGGCATTAAACGGCGTAATGTTCTTTGGACTGATGCTTTTTACCGGCGTTATGATGTTCTCCGGCAACGCATTTGCAGCAGAGACTGCTGAAACTGCAGCAGCTGCAGCAAGCAGCACAGCAACCGGTCTTGGTTATATTGCAGCCGCACTTTCCATCGGCATGTCCTGTATCGGCGGTGGTATCGCCGTAGCGAGTGCAGCAAGCGCAGCACTTGGTGCAATCAGCGAAGATTCCTCTATCCTCGGTAAGTCCCTGATCTTTGTAGGTCTGGCCGAAGGTGTCTGCCTGTATGGTCTGATCATCGCCTTCATGATCATTGGTAAGCTTTAATGAAAATGTATCTGATCAGCGACAACATTGATACCTGGACAGGAATGCGGCTGGCAGGAGTAGAAGGTGCGGTGGTCCACGAGAAACAGGAGCTGAAGGCAGAAATCGACAAGGTGCTTGCCGATAAGGAAATCGGCATCCTGCTTTTGACGGAAAAATTCGGAAAGGAATTTCCGGATATCATCGATCATATCAGGTTGGAGCGGAAGTTACCGCTGATTGTGGAAATCCCGGACAGACACGGCACAGGCCGTGCACCGGATTTCATCACATCTTATGTGAATGAAGCGATCGGAATCAATATCTGAAAAAGAGCTGCATAGGCGCAGCATCTTTTAGGAGATATTTCGGAGGAGACCATGACAATAGACGAAAAGCTGCAGCATTTTATGGATGTGACCACAGAAAAGGTCAATGCAGAAAATGCCAAACAGATGCAAGAATATGAGCAGGGACTGGAAAAGGTCTATGAGGATTACAAAGAGACGGCCCTGCGCAAATCCGAGCTTGCACTGAAGTTAAAAGAAGAAAGCTTAAAGAAGCAGATGAACGCAGATCTGGCAGCAGAACAGATCCTGATCCGGGAACAGACCGGAAAGCTCCTGCGGGAGTTGGATGAAAAGCTTTCTTCCGAAGTAAAGGGAAAGCTGGAACGCTATATGGCGACCAGTGCATATGAAACCTATCTGGTAAATCAGGCACGTGAAATCGTGAAATTTGCAGATGGAGACGACGTGACCGTTTATATCGATCCGGAGGATATCTGCCATAAGAATGCGATTTCTGCAGGTGCAAACGTAGCCGTTACTGTGAGTGAATACAGCTTCGGCGGAGGCGTGCGTGCGGTAATTTCCAAACGCGGCATACTGATCGACCAGTCCTTTGATACGAAACTGAAGGAAGCTTTTGATGGAAAGGAGGCGAGCCTTAGATGGAAAACTCGTTAAGCATTTATGGAATCAACGGCCCGCTGGTCACTGTCAAAGGTAAGACAGATTTAAAGATGAGCGAGATGGTATACGTCGGCAAAGAAAAGCTGGTCGGCGAAGTGATCCGTCTTTCTCCGGAGCTGGCGACGATTCAGGTATTTGAAGAGACGTCCGGTTTAAAGCCCGGAGAGCTGCTGTATCCGACGGGCGCAACACTTTCTGTTACCCTGGCACCCGGCATCGTGTCCAATATCTTTGATGGTATTGAACGCCCCCTTGCCGAAATTGAGAAAAAATCCGGTAAATATATCGACAGAGGCTTCTCTATGGATTCTCTGGATACTCACAGGAAATGGCAGACGAAGCTGTGTGTAAAGCCCGGAGACAGAGTGTTCGGTGGTACGATTATTGCAGAGGTACCGGAAACTCCCGCCATTGTGCATAAGGTAATGGTGCCTCCCGACGTGGAGGGTATTGTGGAAACAGTTGTTCCGGATGGTGAGTATACGATCAACGATACGATCGTAACTCTGCTGTTAAAGGATGACAGCGTAAAAGAGCTGACCATGACCCAGAAATGGCCGATCCGTATTCCCAGACCGAATCAGAAACGACATCCGGCATCCCGCCCGCTTGTAACCGGACAGCGTATCCTGGATACCCTGTTCCCTATCGCAAAGGGCGGCACAGCGGCGATCCCCGGCGGTTTCGGTACCGGTAAGACCATGACTCAGCACGCAATCGCAAAATGGTCTGATGCAGATCTGATCGTTTATATCGGCTGCGGTGAGCGAGGAAACGAGATGACGGAGGTTCTGGAGGATTTCTCCAAGCTGATCGACCCCAAGTCCGGAAATCCCATGATGGACCGTACCGTTCTGATCGCCAATACCTCCAACATGCCGGTGGCTGCCCGTGAGGCGAGCATTTACACCGGTCTGACACTGGCAGAGTATTATCGTGATATGGGCTACCATGTAGCGATCATGGCAGATTCCACCTCCCGTTGGGCAGAGGCACTGCGTGAGCTGTCCGGACGTCTGGAAGAAATGCCGGCAGAGGAAGGCTTCCCGGCATATCTGGCGAGCCGTTTGTCTGCGTTCTATGAAAGAGCCGGTATGGTAGAAAACTTAAATGGAACTGAAGGAAGTGTTACGATCATCGGTGCGGTATCTCCGCAGGGCGGCGATTTTTCCGAGCCCGTTACCCAGAATACGAAGCGTTTCGTGCGCTGCTTCTGGGGACTGGATAAATCCCTGGCGTATGCGAGACATTTCCCTGCGATCCACTGGCTGACGAGTTACAGTGAATATCTGAATGACTTAAGCGGCTGGTATTCGGATCATGTGTCGCCGAAATTTGTTGATTACCGGAACCGTCTGATGGCGATCCTGAACCAGGAGAGCAGTCTGATGGAGATTGTAAAACTGATCGGCGGGGATGTGCTTCCGGATGATCAGAAACTGATCCTGGAGATCGCAAAGGTGATCCGTCTGGGATTCCTGCAGCAGAATGCATTTCATAAGGATGATACGTGCGTATCGCTGGAGAAGCAGTTCAAGATGATGGACGTGATCCTGTATCTGTATAAGACCAGCAGGAAACTGGTGGCAATGGGAATGCCGATGTCGGTACTGAAGGCGGAAGGTATATTTGAAAAGGTCATTGCGATCAAGTATGATGTGCCGAATGACAACCTGCAGTTACTGGATCTGTATAAATTAGACATTGATGACTTCTATAACCGCGTCATCGAGAAGAATGCGTAAAGGGAGGGACGTAAGATGGCAATAGAATATCTTGGACTGAGCAGTATAAATGGCCCTCTCGTCGTGCTGGAAGGCGTGGAAAATGCATTTTACGATGAGATCGTAGAATTTATTGTAGATCATAATACGAGGAAAATGGGGCGTATCGTAGAGCTGGATGAAGACAAGGCTGTGATCCAGGTATTTGAAGGGACAGAAAATATGTCACTGGATAATACCCACACAAGACTTACGGGACATCCGATGGAAGTTACTGTATCGGAGGAAATGCTGGGACGTACATTTAACGGAATCGGGGAAGCGATCGATGGACTTGGTCCGATTGCAGATGCAGAAAAAAGGGATGTAAACGGACTTCCGTTGAATCCTGTCAGACGGGAGTATCCACGAAACTATATCCGTACCGGAATCTCGGCGATTGACGGTCTGACGACACTGATCCGCGGGCAGAAGCTTCCGATATTCTCGGGAAACGGATTGCCGCATGACCAGCTCGCGGCACAGATCGTAAAGCAGGCTTCACTTGGAGACAATTCGGATGAACAGTTTGCGGTTGTATTCGGTGCGATGGGAGTCAAGCATGACGTGGCAGAATTCTTCCGTAAGACATTTGAGGAAAGCGGTGTGGCAGATCATGTGTGTATGTTCCTGAATCTGGCAAATGATCCGGTGGTGGAGCGTCTGATCACGCCGAAGGTTGCGCTGACAGTAGCGGAATATCTGGCATTTGAGAAAAATATGCACATTCTGGTTATCCTGACGGATATGACTTCTTTTGCGGAAGCCATGCGTGAAGTGTCTTCTTCCCGTGGCGAGATTCCGTCAAGAAAAGGATATCCGGGATATTTATACAGTGAACTGGCAACGATCTATGAACGTGCCGGTATTGTGGACGGGGCAAATGGTTCGGTGACGCAGCTTCCGATTCTGACGATGCC
>ERZ826051.375-NODE-375-length-52867-cov-4.880974_pt1 | contig 52867 bp, 49 predicted proteins | sample MGYA00519928_ERZ826051 | MGnify/ENA primary metagenome ERZ826051 (study PRJEB31778, sample SAMEA3449219) | human gut metagenome | biome: human gut; feature: human-associated habitat; material: faeces | place: United Kingdom | collected 2010/2012 ...
ACAGCATTAACAATTGCAGGAAGTGATTCTTGTGGAGGCGCCGGAATACAAGCAGACATAAAGACAATGACAGCTAATGGAGTTTATGCCATGAGTGCTATTACAGCCTTAACTGCTCAAAATACAACCGGCGTATCAGACATCTATGAAGTAAGCCCTGAATTTTTACAGGCACAGCTAAAAGCTATATTTGAAGACATAACACCGGATGCCATAAAAATAGGAATGGTATCATCAAGTGACTTAATCAAAACAATAGTTAAAAGCCTAAAAGAATACAATGGAAAGAACATAGTTCTTGATCCCGTTATGGTTGCAACAAGCGGAGCAAAATTAATAAGCGATGATGCCATAAGCACTTTAAAGGAATACTTAATTCCTTTGGCAACAGTAATAACACCAAATATTCCGGAGGCAGAAGTATTATCTAATATGGAAATACATAATGAAGAGGAAATGATAAAGGCAGCAGCAGTTATTAGCAAAAAATATGACTGCGCCGTATTATGCAAGGGCGGTCACAACATAAATGATGCCAACGACCTTCTTTACAGAAACGGTGAATACAAGTGGTTCTATGGTAAGAGAATTAACAATCCTAATACACATGGAACAGGATGTACACTTTCCAGTGCCATAGCTTCAAATCTTGCAAAAGGCAGAGATTTGGACACATCAGTGGAAAAGGCAAAAGAATATATTTCAGGAGCATTATCAGCAATGCTTGATTTAGGAAAAGGCAGTGGTCCTATGAATCATGCATTTGCAATTAAGTGCGACTAAAAAAGGAAAGAGGTACATAAAATGGATAAAAAAGGAACATCAGTATTTAGTAATAGTTTAATTTGGTTTGGAGCAGGTGTATCAATTGCAGAAATTGTAACAGGTACATATCTTGCTTCACTTGGAATGGAAAAAGGCATTCTTGCGATTATTATTGGACACTTAATTGGCTGCTCACTTTTATTCCTTGCAGGAGTAATCGGTGCAAAGACAAAGAAAAGTGCAATGGAAACAGTAAAGATAAGTTTCGGTCAGAAAGGAAGTATTCTGTTTTCAGTATTAAATGTTATTCAATTGGCAGGATGGACAGCCATTATGATTTATGACGGCGCACTTTCAGCCAACGGAATTTTTAATACAGGAAACTGGGTGTGGTGCATTGTAATCGGTGTACTTATTATTATTTGGATTTTTATTGGAATAAAAAACATCGAAAAAGTAAATGTTGTTGCAATGACAGCTTTATTTATTCTAACAATTATTTTGTGTAAAGTTGTTTTCTTTGACAACGGTGTGGCAACAAGTATTCCTGATGATGGATTAACGTTTGGTGCGGCAGTAGAACTTGCAGTAGCAATGCCACTTTCCTGGCTTCCATTAATCAGTGATTACACAAGAGAAGCAGAAAAGCCAATTAAGGCAACAGCAGCAAGTGCCATTGTTTACGGAGTTGTAAGCTGTTGGATGTATATAATTGGAATGGGTGCAGCTATTTTTGCACAGAATGCAGGAATCGATCAGATAATGTTAAAGGCAGGTCTTGGAATAGCAGGACTTCTTATAATTGTTTTTTCAACAGTTACAACAACATATTTGGATGCATATTCAGCAGGTGTTTCAAGTGAAACAATCTTTAGCAAAATTAACGGAAAGTATATGGCAATTGCAGTAACAATCGTTGGTACAATAGCAGCAATTATTTACCCAATGGACGATATTACTGATTTCCTTTATTTAATAGGTTCAGTATTTGCACCTATGATTGCAATTCAAATTGCAGACTTTTTCATTATCAAAAACAATAGCGAAGATAAAAACGTTGAAATTACAAATATTATAATCTGGGTTATTGGATTTATTCTATACAGATATCTTATGACAGTTGATATAATTGTTGGAAATACATTGCCTGATATGGCAGTTACTGTTATTATATGTATTATAGTCAGTAAATTTAAAAAGGCTAAATAAGTAGCGCAGATTATTTTGACTTAAAGAACAATCATATATAATCTGTGCCAAATGGGAAATGGAGAAATGTATGATTAATTATGGATTTTCAATAAAAGGAAAGTCCCACAGTACCAGAAATATGGCCTGTCAGGACGCTAATAAAGTAATACAACTTAATAATGGATGCTCAGTAGGTTTAGTAGCTGACGGTGTAGGAAGTGCAAAATCTTCCGATATAGGAGCAAAGATTGCAGTAGAAAAAGCAGGAGAATATTGTAGTAAAAATATTAATTCCGGTATGAATTTAGACCAACAATTGCAGGTATTAAAGGATTCTTTTTCTTATGCATTAAATAGCATTAACCAGTATGCAACAGAGAACAATGCACAGATTGAAGATTTCGATACAACTCTTAGCGGAGCGATTTATGATGGACAAAGCATTGCTTATGGACACGCCGGGGATGGTGGCATAGTTGTAAAAAAGAATGACGGAACTATGGATATCATAACTGAACAGCAACAGGGTGAGAACAAGCAGTATGTTAAGCCATTGAGAGCAGGAGAAGGCAGTTGGAGCTTTGGAAAGTTAGACAACAACATTGCTTCAGTTATGCTTGTTACAGATGGTATTCTTAATGAACTTATTTCACCATTTTTGTTAAATGCCACAGACAGTGTTGCAAAAGCAACAGGTCAGAAGAAAGTTTACAATTCAGCAGCCGAATTTCTTATGAATCCTGACTGTGTTATGAATAATAAGTCATTTAACAATCCTAAGAACATTCTTGAAAGTTTTTTAGACGGAGATATGGACAGAAATGTTTTTTCTAATTGCTTGAAGAATGGATATAGTAGGTTTTTTGACGAAAATCTTACAAAAAGATTGTGCGACGGAATGGCTAAGTATAGCTATCCAATTTGGGCATTAGACCAAATTACAGACGACAAAACTGTTGTATGTATGATGAATGAACAGGCAAAGGTTTCATGCCAGCCACCTGCATTTTACAGCGAACCGGATTGGCAGGGATTAAAAACCACATATGAGAAAATGATTCATCCTGAAAAATTTGTTAATGAACAGCCTAAGAAAGATTTGGAAAGTACACAGCAGATTAATACAGACAACAATGCCAAAAAGCAAAGTCAGAACAAACCTAAGTCAGAAGACAATGCCAAGAAGCAGTCTGACAATAATAAAAACAAAACAAAAAAGACAAAGAAAACTAAGACTAAAAAGACCAGAGGCAGAAGCAAAAAGTCAAGAGGAGGCATAAGCACTCCAAGCTTAGGTCGCAGGGAGAGAAGAGGAAGAAGAGGCAGACGTCAGAGAAAACAGCATCATTTCTTCACTAACCTGTTATTATTCTTAATTCTTATTTGTATGGCTGCAGCAGTTGCAGTGGGAGGTTTGTTTGTATATAAACGTTATTATCAGAATAGAAATAATAATGAGAGCCAGACTGAAAGTGTAAATAAGAATAGCAAGTCAGATACAAACAGTGGAGATTCAAACGGAAGCGATGATGTAGGTTCTGATAATGGTTCAGATAGTTCAACTGGAAGTGATTCAGGAAGTTCAGATGACAGTTCCAGTGGAAGTTCAGAAAAGTCAGATAGCGATTCTAGTGGAAGTTCTGATTCAGGAAGTTCAAACTCAGATTCAAATGGCTCAGATTCATCTAATAACGGAAGTAGTAGCGATTCATCAGATTCAGGTGACAGTTCATCAAGCGATGGCACTGATTCACAGGCAGTTGATGGAGAATAATATCCTACAAAAATAATATAAAATAAAAAGGTTTCTTGAAAAATGCTCACAATGATGTATAATATTGTGGTATGCGTAGGCATTTTTTTAGAAGCCTTTTTCTTTTAATAACAAAATACCTACAGATTCAGGGGTACTAAGTTGAATATTAAAGATTTATTAAAAAGTAAAAAGTTTAAAAATATACTGATAACAATAGTAGAAATTCTTGTTGTGGCAGGAATAATATTTGCAGCGTTAATGTATATGCAAAGCAAGATTAACAAAGATGCAGATAAGACCAGCGGTGTTGGAAATAATATCGCCAAAGATGAAGAAGAGGAAACAGTACAGAAACAGGCAGATGAATTTTATTTGCAGATTAATATGGCAAAGAATGTTATGGTAGTCTACAGATATGATGCTGACAAGAAGAACAAGACAGCCTATAAGATTTTTCCATGCACATTGGGAGAGAATGTTAAAAAGGGCAAATACAAAACAGAAAAGAGCTATTCATGGGTTAAAAACGATGGATGGCACAGATACAATACTTTATACACTGATTCAGCATGGATTCAGTCAGCAGAATATAGCGACAGATATCCTGATACTTTAGTTAAGAAGTCTTATGATTCAATAGGTAAGGATAAGAAAGTTGACAAGTCAATTATTTTGTATGCATCAGATGCAGCTTGGGTTTACAATAACTGTAAGTACAAGACAGTGCTTGAAATAGTGAAAGGTTCAAAGAAAGACCAACTTCCACTACAGGTTGGAAAAAAGACTGAAACAAACAAGTATTGTGGATGGGATCCTACAGATCCTGATAAAAGTAATCCATACTTGAAGAAAGCTAATGGCGCAATAGCAACAGGATACACACCTGTTAATGTTGAAAAAGGTGAAAAGATAGATTATTTAAGTAACCTGTTAGCATTAGATGAAACAGGAAAGAATATTACAGGAAAGCTTAAGTATAATAAGATTGATTCTTCCAAAACAGGAACATCTAAAGTGACATATACTTACAAGCTTAAATCAGGTAAGAAGATAACAGCTTCATTATCATACAAGGTAGTTGATACAACAAAGCCTAAGGTTACATGTTCTAAGACTCAGTTTACTTATGAAGTAAAAAGCAAAGACCAAAAGGATATGAACAAGGAATCTAACGCTAAGGCTATTAAAGAAATGGTTAGAAAGTATGTATCCTGTAATGAAAGTGACGTAACAATCACAATAACAACAGTTGATCCATTGGAATTAAAGGAAGGCAACTTCCCAGTTTCAATTAAGGCACAGGACAAGGCAGGAAACGTTGGTTCATGTCAGGTAATGTGTGAAATAAAAGTAAAAGAATCTGAGGGTAATAAGCGATTTGAACCGTCAAAGGCTCAAAAGAAGAAACTTAAGCTTCCTAAGGAGACTAGAAAGAAGTCTGAAAAAACAACAAAGGAAAAAAAGACTAAGGAGAAAGCAACAAAGAAGGAAAGCGAAACAACAAAAAATGTTAAGCAGCCTGAAACAACTAAGTCTTCTAAGAAAGACACAACAACAATAGCTAAAGATTAAATTTTTATACATATTTTTAGGAGGAAATAAATTATGGCAACACCTTATAATCATAAGGAAATTGAAAAAAAGTGGCGTCACAATTGGGATGTAACCCCTATTAATAAAGACACTACAAAACCAAAATATTATTGTCTTGATATGTTCCCTTATCCATCAGGATCAGGACTTCATGTAGGACATTGGAGAGGATATGTTATTAGTGATGTATGGAGTAGATATAAGATGCTTCATGGTTATCATATTATTCATCCTATGGGATGGGATGCTTTTGGTCTTCCGGCAGAAAACTATGCTATTAAGATGAAGACACATCCAGCTATTTCAACAGCAGCTAATATTGCAAACATTAAGAGACAGATTAATGAAATTGCTTCTCTTTATGACTGGGATATGGAAGTTAACACAACAGATCCTAAGTTCTATAAATGGACTCAGTGGATTTTTGTTCAGATGTTTAAGAAAGGACTTGCTTACGAGAAAGAAATGCCAATTAACTGGTGTCCATCATGTAAGACAGGTCTTGCTAATGAAGAAGTTGTTAACGGATGTTGTGAAAGATGCGGAGCAGAAGTTACAAAGAAGAACCTTAAGCAGTGGATGTTAAAAATCACAGCTTATGCTGACAGACTTCTTGCAGATTTAGACAAGCTTGACTGGCCTGAAAAAGTTAAAAAAATGCAGGCAGATTGGATTGGAAAATCATATGGTGCAGAAGTTGACTTTAAATTAGAAAACTCAGATGAGAAGATTACAGTATATACAACAAGACCTGATACACTTTACGGTGCAACATTTATGGTACTTGCTCCTGAACATGCTATGGCAAAATCTCTTGCAACAGATGAGACAAGAGCAGATGTTGAAGCATACATTCAGATGGCAGCTAATAAGTCATCTGTAGACAGACTTCAGGGAAAAGAAAAAACAGGCGTATTTACAGGAAGTTATGCAATTAACCCATTAAACGGTGCAAAGGTTCCAATCTGGCTTTCAGATTATGTACTTGCTGACTATGGTACAGGTGCAATTATGTGTGTTCCTGCACATGATGACAGAGACTTTGCTTTTGCAACTAAGTTTAACATTCCAATTATTCAGGTTATTGCAAAAGATGGTAAAGAAATCGAAAATATGACAGAAGCTTACACAGAAGCTGTAGGTACTATGATTAACTCAGGTGAGTGGAATGGTATGGAATCTTCTGTTCTTAAGAAAGAAGCTCCTCACATTATTGAAGAAAAAGGATTTGGTAGAGCTACAGTTAACTATAAATTACGTGACTGGGTATTCTCAAGACAGAGATATTGGGGTGAACCTATTCCAATCGTACATTGTCCTGACTGTGGAGCAGTTCCGGTTCCTGAAGAGCAGTTGCCATTATTATTACCTGACGTAGAATCATATGAACCAACAGGCACAGGTGAATCACCACTTGCAGCAATTGATGAATGGGTTAACACAACTTGTCCTTGCTGTGGAAAACCTGCAAAGCGTGAAACAAATACAATGCCACAGTGGGCAGGATCATCATGGTATTTCTTAAGATATATTGATAATAAGAATGACAAAGAACTTGTTTCAAGAGAAAAAGCTGACAAGTATCTTCCTGTAGATATGTATATTGGTGGTGTAGAACATGCAGTTCTTCATTTACTTTATTCAAGATTCTATACTAAGTTCTTACATGATATCGGAGTAGTTGATTTCGACGAACCATTTAAGAAATTATTTAACCAGGGTATGATTACAGGTAAGAATGGTATTAAGATGAGTAAATCAAAAGGTAACGTTGTTTCACCTGATGATTTGGTAAGAGATTACGGATGTGACTCATTAAGACTTTATGAAATGTTCGTAGGACCACCTGAACTTGATTCAGAATGGGATGAAAGAGGAATTGATGGTGTATATAGATTTATCACAAGATTCTGGAAGTTAGCAGTAGATAGCATTGAAGCTAATGTTGAGCCAACTAAGGAAATGATAAAACTTCGTCACCAGATGGTTCATACAATTACAAGACGTCTTGAAGACTTTAGTTTAAATACAGTAGTTTCAGGTTTTATGGAATTTAATAACAAGTTTATTGAATTAGCTAAGAAAGAAGGCGGAATTGACAAAGAAACAATTCAGACTTTCGTTACATTATTAGCTCCATTTGCACCACATATCGGTGAAGAATTGTGGGAAAGACTTGGAAATACAGGTAGCGTATTTGAAAACAACAAGTGGCCTGAAGCTGACGAAGAACTTATGAAGGATGATGAAATCCAGGTTCCTGTTCAGATTAACGGTAAGACAAAAGTTGTAATCAGTGTACCTGCTGACATCTCAAAGGATGACGCTATTGCTCAGGGTAAGGAAGCATTAGGCGACAAGTTAACAGGAAACATTATTAAGGAAATTTATGTTCCGGGAAGAATTATAAATATAGTTGCTAAATAATTAAGTATTTAGTTGAAAAGCTGTTGTTAGGTTGTGATGACCTGATGGCAGCTTTTATCTTTATAGACAAGAAATACCAAGTGTGATAAAATTTTGAAAAAAGGTAACGTTTAGGGGGCAATATGAAACAGATAAAACATAATCTAAAATTCATCATATCAATAGCAATCTTAATAATGGTTACATTTATAACTAATTGTTATTTGGTAAAAGCAGATGAAACAAAAAATCCAAGTATAAATTCAACAATTACTTTTTATGGAAATATGTCAAACGAAAAGGGCATAATTTTGAAATGGTCTAAAGTACCAAAGTCAAAGGGTTATGTTATTTACAGAAATAATAAAAAAATAGCTACAATAAAAAGTAATAAAATAAAAAGTTATACTGACAAAAAAGTTAAGGCAGGAAAAAAGTATGCATACCAAATCGCTCCTTATATGGAAGTTAAGGGAAAGAAAGTCTTAGGTGTAAAAAGCTATAAAATAAGAGTGAAAGCAACTAAAAGAAATGCTAAAAAAATCAATCCTGCAAGAGTGGTAATTCCTGATTTTCATTATGAAGATAATTACAATGTAGGTTTGTATGAAAGTATAAAATTACATGCAAAAGCAAGAGTAAATAAAGGATAAAAAAAGAAGAAAGTATATAACAGTAAACTTGTTTGGAGTAGCTCAGATGAAAGTCTTGCGACTGTAGATCAAAAAGGTGTCGTTACGGCTAATGATAATAGGAAAACAGGAACAGTCTATATTACAGCCCGAGCAGTAAACGGAGTGAAAAAGGTTATAAAGGTGGATGTGATGGATTATATGAATCCATCGAAGATTTCTAAAAAAGTCTATGTAGATGAAGCAATTAGACCAGTTTTGACTACATATTATAAACAACTAACAGAAATAGCAGAGTATTTTTCATATATAGACAAATGTGCGGATGTAAAATTTAATCTTAATGAAATGTGTGATGGTATAGAGTCAGATTCAAATATTAATATGCCTGAAAACATAAAGAAAGATATTTATGATTTAATGTACAATGTCAGCGTAGAAGTGGAAGTGAAAGATAATACACTTGTAGTAAGTTTTGATAAACTTTTTGCAGATAATTCAACTTTTACATATAAAATAAATATATGTTTAAATAAAAAACCGGAATACAAATATCAATATGTTATTGGTTATGCAAAACTATGTGAGCGTTGGTATTATAGTGAAGAGAGAAAATATAATACAGAGTTTTATTTGGAGAATAAATAAGTAAATATATAGGAATTTTTCAAAAATGATAAAAGTGAAAATAAAAAAGCTAATAATTTTATTTGTATTAACAAGCATATTAAATATGCATAATACATATGGAAATGAAAAATCAATACAATCGAATAATATAGATACGATGGTAAGTAATTTTTATGGAAATATGTCAAACGAAAAGGGTATAATTTTGAAATGGTCCAAAGTATCAAAGTCAAAGGGCTATGTTATTTACAGAAATAACAAAAAAATAGCTACAATAAAAAGTAATAAAATAAAAAGTTATACTGACAAAAAAGTTAAGGCAGGAAAAAAGTATGCATACCAAATCGCTCCTTATATGGAAGTTAAGGGAAAGAAAGTCTTAGGTGTAAAAAGCTATAAAATAAGAGTGAAAGCAACTAAAAGAAATGCTAAAAAAATCAATCCTGCAAGAGTGGTAATTCCTGATTTTCATTATGAAGATAATTACAATGTAGGTTTGTATGAAAGTATAAAATTACATGCAAAAGCAAGAGTAAATAAAGGATTAAAAAAGAAGAAAGTATATAACAGTAATCTTGTTTGGAGTAGCTCAGATGAAAGTCTTGCCACTGTAAATCAAAAAGGTGTCGTTACGGCTAATGATAATAGGAAAACAGGAACGGTCTATATCACAGCCAGAGCAGTAAACGGAGTGAAAAAGATTATAAAAGTGGATGTGATGAATTATTATAATCCTGTCAAATTTAAAAATTATAAAGTTGTTCCAGAAGAATTAGCACCTTTATTTGGAAAGTACAAGAATGAAATGTGCGATATAGCTACATATTTTGCTTTTGATAATAAAATTAGTAATGTGAAAATTGACTTAGAAGAAGATGGATTGTCGGTAAAAGCACAACCTGAAATAGAATTAAATGAAAAGATAGAAAAGTCATTATACACAGTTATGAATGATTTGTGCCTTCATTTTGAAATTAAAGATGGTTATTTAAAAGTAACTTACAACGATTACTTTTCAGATGGAAGTATTTTTAAATATAATATTATTTGTTGTATTGACAAGGCATCAGAAGAAAAATTTAAATATCAAATTGGTTATGCAAAACTATGTGAGCGTTGGTATTATAGCGAAGAGAGAAAATATAATATGGAGTAAGAGGTTATGGAATTAAGTGTACAAAGTCATTCATCCACTTGTGATGAAACAAAAGAGGATGAGTGACTTTGGGACACACATCAATTCATTTTCTTTCGTTTCCCAAGCATGCTTACCATCCTTTTTATGGTATCAATTCTTTTGATTTCCTCAGGCGACATATCAGCTTTTAGAACTTCAAGTATGGCATCTGTTTCTTTGTCGGTGAAGTTTATGCCATTTTTGGATGCCTGATTAGTTTCTTTAATAAAATATGTAAGCATTTGCTTTGCATCCATATCTCCTGCACCATTTAATATTTTAGTTAGAACTTCCATTTTTTCAGTAGAAATATCTGAAAGTACAGGATTTTCCATCCATTTGTTATTAATCATAGAACCTCCTTAAATCACATACCAAACATATCCATGTATCCGCTTAAAATATCCTGCTTTGCCCCGTCATCCATATTCATCATTTCCATAACAGTCATTAAAGTTTCAAGAGTTTCCTTGTCCCCGTCATTTAAAAATTCCTTAATATCTTCAAGCATACTTTCAAGCCCTTTATGATTGGCATTCATAGTTGCAATGGAAACATTTTGGTTAACACGAAAGGTATTTTCAAGCTCTATAAACTTGATATAAACCCCGAGAACAGTTGCAAGATTATTATCAATATAAGGGATTATGGCTTTTACTAACTGCATAGTCTGATTAGTTACCATGGAATCGAATTTTGTTTGCATAAAACGGTTGTTTTCCATATAACCATAATCCCCCCGGATAATATTGTGTTGTCTGTTTTATTAAGTTTATGCTGTAAAAACAAATAAAATACTAAATTAAAAATATGCGCACATAATACTTGTAAGTAAAACAAACAGGTTTGTGTCTTCTATATTATTGTATAAAAGAGCGTTTTTGGTCAGACATAGAAAGTCGTATTGGTAAAAGTCGTTGTCATCAACTAGCAGCCGCAACCACAGCCGTTTCCATTACCAAAGAATGAACCACAACCGCCACAGCAGCTAAGAAGCAAGATAATCCAGATAATGCTTGAGCAGTCATTGCCGCCACAACCACAGCCTGAGCCGTTGCCACAACCTCCACAACACAAAAGTATAAGGATAAGGAGTAAACAGTTGTTGTTTCCACCGTCTCCGCAACCACATCCACAGTTTGTTGCTGCTAAATCACTCATTTTGAATCTCCTAATTTTTGTTTACACTAAAGTATATGTAACCTGACCTGTTCCGGTTACAAAAAAATAAAAAATGTTAAAAAGCTACAAGGACAAAAGCAAAAATAAGCCATATATTATAGTAGAAATATCAGATAAAATAATGGTAAATATAATGAAGAAGGTAAGACAAATTCTAAACATAGATAGTTTGCACAAAAATAATATAATGGGAGAAAATGTGACAGTTGCAGTTCTTGATACGGGAATATACAATCATCCTGATTTTGGGGAAAGAATAATAAAATATAAGGATTTTGTAAACGGAAAAACAGCCATTTATGACGATGAGGGACACGGAACTCATGTAACGGGAATACTGGCAGGAGATGGAAAAATGTCTAACGGCTTTTTTAAAGGAATTGCGCCTAAGTCGGACATAGTATCACTGAAGGTTCTTGATAAAAGGGGCATTGGCAAGGAAGATAACGTAATAAGTGGAATTTGGTGGATTATTGATAATGGAAAGAAATATAACATAAAAGTGGTTAACATATCTTTTGGCACATTTAATAAAGAGGGAAATAATAAGAAATTAATTGAGGCTGTGGAACTTTTATGGGACATGGGATATGTTATTATAGCTGCAGCAGGAAATAATGGACCGGAATATGGAACTGTGTCAATTCCCGGAAGCAGTAAGAAGATAATTACAGTTGGGGCATTAGATGATAATATTAAGATGATAGTAAACGGTAGGATTACAAAGAATTACTCAGGTAGAGGTCCAACAAAAGAGTGCGTTCAAAAACCTGATATTTTGGCTCCGGCCAATGGCATATACAGTTGCAGTAATGGCATAAAGTCAGGATACAGCTATGTACCAAAAAGCGGAACATCAATGGCAACCCCTATAGTTTCAGGCGTGATCTGTATGATTTTAGGCATTAATAAGGAAATGTCTAACATACAGTGCAAGAAGTTGATAAGGAATACGGCAATTGATTTAAAAATGGAAGGAAACAGGCAGGGCTGGGGAAAAATCAACCCTGAAAAAATGGTTAATTTTTGTAAGAAATAAAAAAAAGCAGGGGAATTTGTTTACTTTAGCACTGTAATTAGTTATAATCTAGTGGAGTAGTTTGATAGCTTAATTTAGGAGGAAATATAATGGAAAAGATTAAAATGACAACTCCATTGGTAGAAATGGATGGCGATGAAATGACAAGAATCCTTTGGAAAATGATCAAAGAAGAATTGTTATTACCTTTTGTTGATTTAAAGACAGAATATTATGATTTAGGACTTGAGTATAGAAATGAGACTAATGACCAAGTTACTTTTGATTCTGCAGAAGCAACTAAGAAATACGGTGTAGCTGTAAAATGTGCAACAATCACACCTAACGCAGCAAGAATGCCGGAATACCATCTTAAGGAAATGTGGAAGAGTCCTAATGGTACTATTAGAGCTATTCTTGACGGAACAGTATTTAGAGCACCTATCATTGTAAAAGGTATTGAACCATACGTAAAGAACTGGAAGAAGCCTATTACAATTGCAAGACACGCATATGGTGATGTTTACAAGGGTGTTGAAATGAAGATTCCTGCAGCAGGCAAGACAGAACTTGTTTACACTAATGAAGCAGGAGAAGAAACAAGAGAATTAATTCACGATTTTAAGGGTGCAGGAATTATCCAGGGTATGCACAACTTAAATGAATCTATAGAAAGTTTTGCAAGAAGTTGTTTCAATTTTGCGTTAGATACAAAGCAGGATCTTTGGTTTGCAACAAAAGATACAATTTCAAAGAAATATGACCACACATTTAAAGATATTTTCGCTGAAATTTTTGAAGCTGAATATAAAGAAAAATTTGATGAAGCAGGAATTGAATATTTCTACACACTTATTGACGATGCAGTAGCACGTGTAATGAGATCAGAAGGTGGATATATTTGGGCTTGTAAGAACTATGACGGTGATGTAATGTCAGATATGGTTGCTACAGCATTCGGTTCATTATCAATGATGACATCAGTACTTGCTTCACCACAGGGTTACTACGAATATGAAGCAGCTCACGGTACAGTACAGAGACATTATTACAAGTACTTAAAGGGTGAAGAAACATCAACTAACCCTATCGCAACAATTTTTGCATGGTCAGGAGCTTTAAGAAAACGTGGAGAACTTGACAAACTTCCTGAACTTATGGAATTTGCAGACAAGCTTGAAAAGGCATGTATCGACACAATTGAAAATGGCGAAATGACAGGAGATTTATATTTAATTTCAACACTTGAAAACAAGAAGAAATTAAATACAGAAGAGTTCATTATGGCTATTAGAAAGACATTAGAAGGATTAATGTAGGGTAATAAATATTAGAACGTGTTCAAAGGTTATTTTTCTACCATTGTACAAGCACAGATGGGAAAGACCTTTTGACACTGTGATAATATTTTATTATATAGTTTCTATTATTAATGAGGTTAAAAAAGAAGGGAGAAGGGAATATGAAAATTAGTAAGAAGATTTCAGTAATTACATTGGCAGCATTATTTTCATTGTTATTTGCAATGACAGCTTTTGGTGCAACAGGAAAGGTTACAGGATTAAAGCAGGAGAAGGCTTCAACTACTACTGTAAGTATTGCTTGGGATAACTATTTAGGAACTAATGTGAAATATATAATTGAAACATCTTATGATAATCAGACTTTCACAAGAACAGATTCAAGTTATTCAGCATCAGATTTACTTTATGTTAAGGCATTAAAGCCTGTTTATGTAAGAGTAAAGGCTGTAAGTACTACTAGTGAGAACACAGTTTATGCTATTTCTGATTCAATTCAGGTAGCATCAGTACCTGCTGATGTTAAGGATTTAAGACAGACAACAGCTACAACATCAAGCATAACAATTAGTTGGACAGCTAGTGAAGGTGCTACATCTTATGAGATTGTCAGATTTGTAAATAATAATGAATATGTAGTAGGTTCAACAACATCAACTACATATACAGTAGACGGTTTTAACAACAAACTTAAGAACGATACTTACGTTGGTGTAAGACCTGTTAGAACAGTTAATGGATTTTCTGCAAAGACAACAGGATTCTATAATACGGAATACTTGAGTCCATATAAGATTAATCTTGTTCCTGAAAAGGTTCAGGGATTAGCAATTACAAACTATTATAATTCTTTAAAAGAGGTTACTTTTGGATTTACACAGCCTGAATACCACGACGGTTATGTATATGAACTTTATACATACAAGAAAAAGAAAGTATCTTCAGGCAATTTGTCAAGTATATCATATAATACTTTAAAGAACATTAAGAATCAGTTCTACAAGTTAAGAGTAAGAGCTTATGTAACAATTGATAACAAGAACTACTATGGAGCCTGGTCTGATTATACAGTTTTTGCATTACAGCCAAAGGTTGGACTTAAGAAGTCAGGTAAGAAGTTAAAGATTACTTGGAAGAAAGTTAGTGGAGCAAAGAATTATACAGTTTACATGTCTACATCAAAGACTGGTGGTTACAAGAAACTTACTACAACAAAGAAGCGTGCTTATACAGCTAAAAAATTCAAAAAGAAGAAGCTTAATAAGAAGAAAACATACTATGTTTATGTAGTGGCAAACAGAAAAGAAGGCAAGAAAACTTATAAATCAAAAGCAGTTAACTGCTATTATTTATACTAAAAGTATTTGCCTGTAATGATTGCAGGTAGTAACAAAGGGATCGTCGTGGTGGCGGTCCCTTTATGATAAAAAATATTCAATAAGATTATTGGTATTTTAAAAGAAATTGAGCAAAATATATTTAAGGCAGGAAGAGAAAATGTTAGAGAATTTAAAGAAACTTGTGTCATATTACAAACCTTATAAGAAAGTTTTTCTGGCAGATATGTTTTTCGCAATAATGGCATCATTTATAGCATTGCTAATACCGTTGGTAGTAAGATATGTTACGGCAAAAGTAATATATATGCCAGCAGAACAGGTTGTAAAAACAATGATTATCATAGCTATTGTTGTGGGAATTTTGATTTTGTTCCAGTGTTATTGTAATTATTACATTGCCAATTATGGTCACGTAATGGGTGCAAAAATCGAATATGACATGAGAGCAGAAATATTTGGACATTTTCAAAAATTATCTTTTTCATTTTATGACGATGAAAAAGTAGGACAGTTAATGTCAAGAATAACATCGGACCTTTTTGATATTACTGAATTATTACATCATGGTCCGGAAAACGTAACCATATCAGTAATAAAGATTATAGGAGCTTTGGCAATTCTTTTAAGCATAAATGTAAGACTTGCTCTTATAGCATTTTTATTAGTTCCATTTATGCTTGTTTACGCATATTTCTTTAATAAGAAAATGAAACAGGCGTTTAGAGTTAACAGAATCAAAATAGCGGAAATAAACGCACAAATAGAAGACAATCTTTCGGGAATAAGAGTGGTAAAATCTTTTGCCAATGAAGACTTGGAAAATAAAAAATTTAAAGTGGGAAACGATGCTTTTCTTGAAGCAAAGAAGAATAACTATAAGTATATGGGTGGATACAACTCAGGACTTACAGCTTTTACAACAATGATTAATCTTCTTGTTATAGTTTCAGGAGGATTAATGATAACTAAGGACATGATATCTGTAACAGACCTTGTTACATTTTTATTATATATAAATATTTTTACAGATCCTATTAAAACGTTAATTGATTTTACGGAACAGTTTCAGAATGGATATTCAGGATATGAAAGATTTCTACAGATTCTTTCAATTGAACCTGAAATTAAGGATAGTGAAAACGCAGTTTCAATAAACAATGTAAAGGGTGACATTAAACTTGAAGATGTTTCATTTAAGTATAATGACAGCTCTCATAGAGTTTTGAAGCATATTAATCTGGAAGTTAAGGCAGGCTCTTATGTGGCACTTGTAGGTTCATCAGGAGCAGGTAAGACCACACTTTGCAATCTTATTCCAAGATTTTATGAAGCCACAAGTGGAAAAATAACTATTGATGGAAAAGACATTAAAGACATAAAATTAAAAGATTTAAGAGATAATATAGGTATAGTACAGCAGGATGTTTACCTTTTCGTGGGAACAGTATATGACAATATCAGATACGGTCGCCCTGATGCTACAAGGGAGGAAGTAATTGCAGCTGCAAAAGAAGCTAATGCGTATAATTTCATTATGTCACTTCCAAATGGCTTTGAAACAGATATAGGACAGCGAGGTATTAAGTTGTCAGGCGGACAGAAACAGCGAATTTCAATAGCAAGAGTATTCCTTAAGAATCCTCCAATATTGATTTTTGATGAGGCAACATCTGCACTTGATAACGAAAGTGAAAAGATAGTGCAGGAATCAATGGAAAAACTGGCAAAGAACAGAACAACAATGGTAATTGCCCATAGATTGTCTACTATAAGAAATGCAGAAAAGATTCTAGTTTTAACAGACAAGGGAATAGAAGAACAGGGTACACATAAGGAATTAATGGACAAACATGGAATATACTATGATTTGTACAATGTGATTGAAAAATAAAAATGTCACATAAAAAGATAAAGCATAATATCATTTAAAAGTGTACTAGAAAACATATAACAAAGAGACAAAATAATAGAATATTTAACGCGGATTTAACCAAACCCGGACAGAACATTTACATTGATATAGTAATATTGAAGAGACATATGATTGTAATGTTCTGCCGGGTTTTCTTTTATTATAATATAATAAAACAAAAAATTAGGAGGTGCGGTTGTGATTAAAGTCGGAATACTTACAAGTGGTGGAGATTGTCAGGGATTAAACGGAGCAATGTATGGATTGGTTAAAGGATTAACTGAAACCAATAAGGATAAGGTTGAAATTTATGGGATTTTGGACGGTTACACAGGTCTTATTAATGGTGATTATAAGAAAATGAAGCCGGAAGAGTTTGAGAATATTTTAAATTTGGGAGGCTCCATCCTTGGAAATTCAAGACAACCATTTAAGAAGATTAATGAGCCTGATGAAAAAGGCAGAAACAAAGTAGAGGCAATGATTTCTAATTATAAAAAGATGGAACTTGATTGTCTTGTGGTTTTAGGAGGAAATGGTTCCCACAAAACAGCAAATCTTTTGTCAGAGAAGGGCTTAAATATTGTAACTCTTCCAAAAACTATAGATAATGACATTAACGGAACAGATATGACTTTCGGATTTCAGTCAGCCATTGATATTGCAACAAGAACTCTTGATGAGTTGCATACAACGGCAAAGTCACACGGAAGAATTATGATTGCTGAAATTATGGGAAATAAGGCAGGCTGGCTTACGTTATATTCAGGAATAGCAGGAAAGGCAGATGTAATCTTAATACCCGAAATTCCATATAATATTGAGAAAATAAGCCAATATATAAAAGATAAGCTTAAAAATGGCAGAAAGCATATTATTCTTGCAGTGGCAGAAGGAATTATTTCACAGGAAGAGACAAAGCTTCCAAAGAAAGAACTTAAGCAGAAAAGAGCAAAAGACGGATATATTTCAGCAGGCTACCGTTTGGAGGCTGAACTTAGTGAAAAAATTGACGGCGAAGTTAGAGTTGTTGTACCGGGACATATTCAAAGAGGTGGTAATCCTTGTGCTTTTGATAGAGTTCTTACTTCAAGAATCGGTGTTAAAGGTGCAGAACTGATCCTTAATAAGCAATATGGAAGAATGGTGGCCGTACAAAGCAACAATATTACAAGTGTGCCATTAAGTACAGCGGTTGAAAAACCAAAACGTGTAGATCCAAATGATGAAATTATAAGACAGGTTAGAATGTTAGGCATATGCTTAGGAGATTAATAAGTAAACTCAGGTGGTTTAAAATGGAAATAAATAAGAAAAACGAAATAGACGTAACTGAAAATAATCCAATCATAGAGAAGAATAAAGTTCCTCAGCCGGAAATGAAAAGTGGGTTACAGGAAAAGAAAAAACTAAAGGCAGAAGGAACAAAAGCTGAAAATGTAAAAGAAGTTGTTAGAGGAAAGCACAAAGTTTTGCCTTGCTATGATAACAGGGAATTGTCATGGCTTAAATTTAATGAAAGAGTTTTAGATGAAGCCAGTGATGAAGATGTTCCGTTGTGTGAAAGATTAACTTTTGTAAGTATTTTTTCAACTAATCTTGACGAATTTTATAGAGTTAGAGTAGGCTCAATTTATGATCAGATGATTATTTCTGACAAAAAAAGAGAAAACAAAACTTATATGACATCAAGCGAGCAGTTAGAACGTATTTTTAAAAGAACGAAGGAATTGCTAAAGAAGAAAGAGCATATATATAATGGCTTGATGAAGGAAGTTAAGAATTATGGCGTGCAGATTGTAAATTTTGATAAACTTTCAAAAGAAGAAAAAGATGGAATGGAGAATTATTTTAAGAATAATGTTATGCCGTTATTATCTCCACAGGTAATTGGAAAGAAGCATCCATTTCCATTCCTAAATAATCAGGAAATATATGCTGTTGCACTTCTTGAGTCCAAAAACAATGATAAGATTTGCATTGTTCCTTGCAGAAGTAGTGTTTTTAACAGGCTTGTTCAAATGGTGCCGGGTAGTGGCAGATATATGCTTATTGAAGAACTTATACTTCATTATATGCCTATGATTTTTGAAAACTATACAGTAAAAAGCAAGTCTTTAATAAGAATTACAAGAAACGCAGACATTGATATTGATGAGATTTTTGCAGACGAAGACATTAGTTACAGAGAATCAATGGAAGAAATGATTAGAATGCGTACAAAGCTTTGCCCAATAAGAATGGAATATTCAAGAGTGTTAGATGAAAAGGTTATTAGAAGTCTTTGTAAAGAATTAAATCTTAAAAAAGAGCAGACTTTCCATCAGGAAACACCACTTGATTTTGATTTCGTATTTAAGATTCAGGATATGCTTAGAAACAGAAAAGAATTATTCTTTAAGAGAAGGATTCCGCAGGTTTCTACAGCAATTGACAAAACACAACCTATGATTGATCAGATTGAAAAGAAAGACATTCTGTTAAGTTATCCTTTTGAAAGCATGACAAGTTTTATTAATCTTTTAAAGGAAGCTGCCGCAGATCCAAATGTTGCTTCAATAAAGATGACTCTTTATAGAGTTGCCAAAAACTCACAGGTAGTTGAGGCTTTAATTGACGCGGCCGAAAACGGAAAAGAAGTTGTGGTAATGGTTGAACTTAGAGCAAGATTTGATGAACAGAACAATATTGAGTGGTCAAGGAGAATGGAAGATGCAGGATGCAGAATTATTTACGGAATCGACCATACAAAAGTTCATTCAAAAATTTGTCTTATTTCATATAAGAAAGACAATCAGGTTAAGCATATTACACAGGTTGGAACAGGCAATTATAACGAGAAGACATCAAAACTTTACACTGACTTGTCACTGATGACAGCTAACGAAGATATTGCTAAAGAAGTAGCAGAAGTCTTCAACAAAATATGTTTGGAACAGGTAGTTGAAGAAACAGAGCATCTTCTTGTATCACCTAAATGTATGCAGAGCAAAATAGTGGAGCTTATTGACAATGAAATCGAAAAAATAGCAGAAGGTAAGGAAGGATACATAGGATTTAAGTGCAACTCACTTACTGATAAAGTTATAATTAAAAAACTTATTGAAGCTTCTAACAAAGGTGTAAAGGTTGATATGGTTATAAGAGGAATTAGTTGTCTTATAGCCGGCGTTCCGGGATATACCGAAAACATAACAATAAAAAGTATAGTTGGAAGATATCTTGAACATTCAAGAATCTATATTTTCGGTAAGGAGCCTTTGGACAAAATATATATATCTTCAGCAGACTTAATGACAAGAAACACAGTCAGAAGAGTAGAAGTTGCTGCACCAATATACGATGAAGCAATAAAGAAACGTATAAGAGGTATGTTTAACATAATGCTTTCAGATAACGTAAAAGGAAGAAGAATGAAGCCTAATGGAAAATATTGCAAAGACGAAATCACAGGCGAAGCAATCAATTCACAGGAATACTTTTTTGAGGAAGCTTATGGAGAACATAAGCTAGAGAAATATTGAATGGTTAATTGATTTCCTGACAGCTTTTTCTTTGGAAGTAAGGTGATTCTTTGAAGATTTATCTTCTCATTTTCCGTACTAAGTCGTCCGGGGCGGTGTCCACGCCACGGGGTACAGTATACTTATGATTGTTGTAGGAATTACGTGTCATATGAAAGAAATATTGTGACACACGTAATTTATTGAAGAAATCTTTGATATTTTGCCTGCGATTACGTGTCATTTGAAGTAAATGCTGTGTCACACGTAATTTAATGAAGAAATCTAGAAAATTCGTCTAAAATTACGTGTCATATGAAAGAAATATTGTGACACACGTAATCAGAAGCAAAAAGCTTGCTATCACGTGAAAAATTACGTGTCAGCAAAAGAAATTATCATATGACAAGTAATTGAAAATACAATTACGGATTGTGAGACAAAATCACCCCTGTAAAACGTAAAATATGTCAATTTTCTTCTCCAATAGCCACCGATTACGGAATCTAGCAACCGAAACACTATATAATCCGTAAATCATAGAAAAAAGCTTGTCTGTTCGTCACCGATTACGGAATCTAGCAACTGAAACGCGCTATATAATCCGTAAATGAAAGAAAAGGTTTGTCCCAATCACTGGTGATACAATACCGACACAATATTCTGACAACAAAAAACACAGGGCTGATTCACAGCCCTGTGCCATTGTCATTATATCTTGTTTTAATAATGGTTTTAATATATCCAAATATCAATATACTAATATATTAATATATCCAAATACCAAATATTAATATATCCAAACCTGAATTATTCAATTATTGTTCCCACTTTTCCACGGATTCCTTCTTTAGCTTTTGAAAGGTTTGTAATTATAGCCTTACGTCCCTTGCCGGCTAATACGAATGAAAGTGAAGCATCAATCTTAGGTAACGATGTTACAGGATCAAAGTGTCCTTCATCGATTAACTTCTGAGCTTCTTCAGCAGTAAGGTTCTTTAATTCCTCCTGTGTGCCGTTGTTGTCGATTGTAAGGTAATCGTTTGATGTAAGAATCATAAGAGCAGAAGCGTCTAACATGTCAGCTAACTTAGCTGCTGTGTAGTCTTTTTCAATAACTGCGCTGGCACCCTTTAAACCTGTACGCTGTTCAAGAACAGGAATTCCACCACCACCTGCTGCAATAACAAGCTGGTGAGCATCAACTAAAGCCTTGATAGCATCAATTTCATAAATATCAATAGGCTTAGGGCTGGCAATTATTCTTCTATAACCATCCTGATCCTCTTCGTATTCAACATAGTTACCTTTCTTCTTTTCGTTTTCAGCTTCTTCCTTAGTCATTAATCTGCCGATAACCTTAGAAGGAGCATTGAAAGCTCTATCGAAAGGATCAACACGAACCTGAGTGATAATAGTACTTACAGGTTTGTAAATTCCTCTGTGAAGTAATTCAGTACGAATAGCATTCTGAAGGTCAAAACCGATATATCCCTGACTCATTGCACCACAAATTGACATAGGAGCAACTGTTCTGTCAGGATCAAGTCTTGAATATTCAGTCATGGCTGTCTGAATCATACCAACCTGTGGTCCATTACTGTGAGTAATAATAACTTCATATTTTTCTTCTACTAAATCAGCAATAGCCTTTGCTGCTGCCTTTACACGTTCCTGCTGCTTAGGAAATGATTCACTGAAAGCATTTCTTCCTAAAGCAACAACTACTTTTTTATTCTCCATAATACTGTCTCCTTAAACGTAAAAACTATAAAATTATTTTAAGATAAATTAGCACAAAATGCAATATTATTAGTCAAGTTGGTCAGATAAAATCTCCCATTGATCCATAAGTGCATCTAATCGTTCACTTATTTCATTCTGTTCTTTGCTAATTTCGTTAAGTTTTGCGGAATTAGTGGAAACAGCAGGATCTGCTAATAACTCATCCAGTTCATTTAATCTGTCTTCTTTTTCTTTAATTTCTTTTTCGACTTTTGAAATATCATTTTTCAATTTCCTAGTCCTTGCGGCTTCAGCCTTCCTTTCTAAATAATCCTGCTTGCCGGAAGAAGTAGAAGTAACTTTTTTCTCCTTTTCAATGGCAGGCGCATATGTTTTAGTTAACTCTTCGCATTTTTCTTCGTAATAATCGTAGTTGCCAAGATAGTTAATTATTTTAGTATTTGTAAGTTCAAGAATTCTTGAAGCAGTCTGGTTAATAAAATAACGGTCATGAGATACATAGAAAACAGTTCCGGTATAATTATTAATGGCATTTTCAAGAATTTCTTTAGATGTCATATCCAAATGGTTAGTAGGTTCGTCAAGGATAATAAGATTAGCCTCTGAAAGCATAAGCTTAGCAAGAGAAAGACGACCTTTTTCGCCTCCGCTTAAATCCTTTACAAGTTTGAAAACATCATCTCCGGTAAACATAAAAGCAGCAAGAGTATTTCTAATCTTAGTATTAGTCATATCAGGGTAAGCATCAGCAATTTCCTCGAATAGAGTGTTAGAATCTTCAAGGTTGTGATGTTCCTGATCATAATATCCTATATGAACGTTAGTTCCAAGCTTTACAGTTCCGGCATCAGCACTGATAATATCATTAATAATCTTAAGAATAGTAGTTTTTCCTGTTCCGTTATCGCCAATTAAGGCAACGTGTTCACCACGTTTGATTTCAAAACTAATATCAGAAAAAAGATGAAGATTATCAAATGATTTTGAAAGTCCTTCAACTGTCAAAACATCATTACCGCTTATACAGTCAGGTTCTAACTTAATATTCATTACATCTTTTAATTCTTCAGGTTTATCAATTCGTTCCATATTGGCAAGAGCTTTTTCACGGCTTTCAGCACGCTTATAGAACTTTTCCTGCTTATAAGAACGAAGCTTTGCAATAACCTCTTCCTGGTGCTTGATTTCACTTTGCTGTTTCAGGTAAAGATTCAGCTGTGCCTGACGTAATTGTTTTTTCTTAACCGAAAAATCAGAGTAGTTGCCATCATAAACGTGGCAGTGTGTATTTTCAATTTCAATTACCTTAGTAACTATTTTGTCGAGAAAATATCTGTCGTGGGCAATTATGAGAACTGCACCATTATAGTTAGATAAATATGTTTCAAGCCACTTGATTGAAGTAAGATCTAAGTGGTTGGTAGGTTCATCAAGCATAATAATGTCAGGCTTTTCAAGAAGAAGCTTGCAAAGGGCAACTCTTGTTTTCTGACCGCCGGAAAGAGTGCCAACCTCTCTGTTAAAGTCATCCTCAGTAAAACCTAAACCTTTAATAACACCTTCGATTTCACTTTTGTATGAATAACCATTAAGTAATTGAAAGCGATGTTCCAAATTAGTGTAATTTTCCATAAGATTGTGAAGTTCATCACCTGAAATACCGGACATTGCCTTTTCATATTCAACAAGTTTCTTTTCCATATTTATAATATCAGCCTTAACGGATTTTACTTCATCATAGATTGAATTGTGTGAAGCAAGATCTTGGTACTGAGCAAGATATCCTATGGTCTTGTTTTTACCAAGGGTGATTGTACCGTTATCAGCACTAAGTTCACCCATTATAATTTTCATAATAGTAGATTTGCCTGCTCCGTTATTACCGACAATGGCAGCTTTCTCACCATCGTTTACGAAAAAAGAGCAGTCGTCCAAAATTGTATCTACACCGTAAGATTTAGATATATGATTACATGATAATATCATGATAAATCCTCCTAAAATATTTGTGTTTGCTAACAGTGAACAGTTTACCATAAAAAGACAAAATTTTAAACATATTAGAATGACAAATATTTGACAATCTTTAGGCTAATAACTATAATTGAAACTATATATTGTAGTCTGGGGATAGTGTCGGATTACAAGCACTTAAGCAAGGAGAATAATTAATGAACAAAATATCAAAGGCGGTGGTTACAAGGCTGCCCCGATATTATAGATATTTAGATGAGTTGCGCCAGCAGAATGTGGAGCGTATATCTTCTAAGGAACTGAGTAAACTTATGAATGTAACTGCTTCTCAGATTCGACAGGATTTAAACAATTTTGGTGGTTTCGGGCAGCAGGGATACGGATATAATGTACAGTATCTATATGATGAAATCGGAAAACTTTTAGGACTTGATGTAAAGCACAAGATGATAATAGTTGGAGCGGGAAATCTTGGTCAGGCTATTGCAAACTACGGTAATTTTAGAAACAGAGGATTTGAAATTGCTGCATTGTTTGACAAGAATCCTGATTTAATAGGAAAGAAGACAGCTCACGGTCAGATTTTGGATATTGCAGATATTTATGATTATGTAAAAAAACATAACGTGGAAATTGTTGCATTAACATTGCCAAAGGGACCGGCTAAAAAGATAGCACAAAAGCTTGTAGAGTGTGGAGTAAAGGCTTTTTGGAACTTTGCACATACAGATTTAAGTTTTTCAGACGATATTATAGTAGAAAATGTTCACTTATCAGAAAGTTTAATGAAGCTTACATATAGAATTTCAGAAAAGAACGATTCTAAGGAGTAATATATGAAAAATATTGTTACAGGTACAGATATGAAAAAGGTAGACAGTTATACCATTAATACAATTGGAATACCGTCATTGGTTTTAATGGAAAGGGCTGCACTGAGTGTGGCAGAGATTGTCTGCAAAAACCAGTTAAAGGATAAGAAAATACTTGTGGTAGCAGGTGTTGGAAACAATGGGGCAGATGGTGTTGCAATCTGTCGAATATTACATTTAAAAGGTTATAACACAGAGTTGTACATTTTAGGTGACATATCAAAAGCCAGTACAGAATTTAAACAGCAGCTTTCCATTGCACATAATATTGGAATTAACATAGTTGGTGATTATAACGATGCAGATGTTATTATTGACAGTATTTTTGGAGTAGGCTTATCCCGTAATGTGGAAGGTGTATATAAAGATGTTATTTCAAAAATCAATAAGGGAAGGAACATTGTATATTCAGTTGATATTCCGTCAGGTGTTAGTGCGGACACAGGTAAAATCTGTGGCGTTGCAGTAAAGGCTAATTGCACTGTAACTTTTGGAAGTTATAAAATTGGTACTGTTTTATATCCTGGAGCAGAATATTGCGGTCAGGTTGTTGTGGCAGATATCGGATTTCCTCAGGAAGCCTATGAACAGATAGAAGAGCAGGTTAAAACTGCAACATTAGAGGATTTTAATTTTATTCCACCAAGACCTAATTATTCTAATAAAGGCACATATGGCAAGATTTTGATTATCGCAGGAAGTAAGGATATTTCCGGTGCGGCGGTTCTTTGTGCTGAAGCGGCATTTAGAGTTGGGGCAGGATTAGTTCGTGTATTTACTGCAGAACAGAACAGACAGATTATTCAAAGATTACTTCCTGAAGCAATGGTGAATACTTATGATGTACATCAATTTAATATGAAATCATTGGAAGCATGCCTTAAGTGGTGTGATGTTGTTGCCATTGGACCGGGAATTGGAACAGGCGTAATTCAAAAGAACATGATTGAAAAAGTTCTTGAATATAATTTGCCAACAGTTATAGATGCAGATGGGATTAACAATATTTCAGAAGACGAAAGATTGAAAAAGAAGTTACACAAGAATGTTGTAATTACACCTCATTTGGGAGAAATGAGCAGATTTTTAAATATTCCGGTTGAGGAGATTGCTTCTAATCTGATTAAATATGGAAGAGAAGTTAATTATAAATATAACATTAACTGTATTTTAAAAGATGCAAGAACAGTTATTACAACGGAACAGGAGACTTTCATTAATCTGTCAGGTAACAGTGGAATGGCTACAGCAGGTTCAGGCGATGTTTTAACAGGGATAGTTGCGGCGCTTATAGGCATAGGTGTTGAATTTAATAACGCAACTGTTTTGGCACCATACATTCACGGACTGGCAGGGGATAAAGCCATGGAATATGTGTCAAAGACATCAATGATGGCAACAGATATTATTGAAGGAATAAAGATTTTATTTAAAGGAATGAGATAATGAAAGATATAGAAAAATACTTTAGAGTATATGCTGAAGTAAATTTAGATGCAATAATTAAAAACATAGAAATGATGAGAGAAAAAATTAAACCTGAAACAGGAATTGTAGGAGTTATTAAGACAGATGGATATGGTCATGGAGCGGTACCCATTGCAAAAGCACTTGAAAATGAATGCGTTGGTTATGCAGTAGCAACAGCTTGGGAAGGACACAATCTTAGAAGACACGGCATTGATAAGCCGTTGTACATACTGGGAGTTGTTCCTGAAAACCTGTGCGATTTAGTAATTAACGAAGAAATGTTACCACCTATATTTACATATAAGATGGCTAAAGCTTTTTCAGATCACGCAGTTAAGTTAAACAAAACAGTTAAATTTAACATTGCAGTTGACACGGGAATGAGCAGAATCGGTTACATTCCAAGTGAAGAAGCAGTAAATGAGGTCGTAGAAATAAGCAAGCTTCCAAATGTGGAGATTGAATCTGCATTTACTCATTTTGCAAAGGCTGATTATGTCGATAAGTCTTTTGCTGAAAAGCAGTTTAAGGAATATAATGATTTTATTGCCAAGGTAGAATCAAAAGGTGTTAAAATACCAATTCATCAGTGTGCAAACAGTGCAGCTATGATGGAAATGCCTGAAACTTCCCTTACAATTTCAAGAGCAGGAATCTCAATGTATGGTTTGTATCCATCAGAAGAGATGGATAAGGATAACATGAAATTAATACCTGCAATGTCTATATACAGTCATGTTGTATATGTTAAGAACATTGAAAAAGGCAGAGGCGTAAGCTATGGTCAGACATTTGTGGCAGATAAGCCGATGACAATAGCAACTATTCCTGTTGGATACGGAGACGGATATCCACGGAACTTAAGCAATAAAGGCTATGTTCTAATTAATGGTAAGAAATGCAACATTCTTGGAAGAGTTTGCATGGACCAGTTTATGGTTGATGTAACAGGTATGGACGTTAAGGAAGGGGACAAGGTTACTCTTGCAGGAAAAGATGGTTCAGAGGAAATATTAATTGATGATTTGGCAGCGTTAGCCGGAACATTTAATTATGAGTTTGTCTGTGACATTGGAAAAAGAGTGCCAAGAGTATTTGTTAAAGATGGCAAAATAGTTGGCACAAAGGACTACTTTGAAGATGATTATGAAGTAGAAATATAATTTTTTATTATATTTTGAATACACATTACAAAAATTGGAATACTTATATATAAATAAACAATTTTTGGAGTGTGAAATGGTTATTAGACGAGGGGATATATATTATGCAGATCTGCGACCTGTTGTAGGCTCTGAGCAGGGAGGAATAAGACCTGTTCTGGTTATTCAAAACGATACGGGAAACAGGCACAGTCCAACAGTAATTGTTGCGGCAATCACATCAAAAATGACTAAGGCTAAACTGCCGACTCATGTAAAAATAGACTGTGACAAATGCAATATTATAAAAGATTCAATTATTTTATTGGAGCAGTTAAGAACAATCGACAAGAAGCGATTGAAAGATAAGGTTTGTCATTTAGACAGCGAAATGCTTAAAATAGTGGACAAAGCATTATTAATTAGTTTGGAATTAGATACATAAGCTTAGTTGACTATTAATATATAAAATGTTAAAATTTCTAGTGGTTTAAATTAGAAATAGAAATAAAGAAGATTACGGAAGAGAGGATTAATATGTCAGGACATTCAAAATTTGCGAATATTAAACATAAGAAAGAAAAGAATGATGCAGCAAAAGGTAAGATGTTTACAATCATCGGAAAAGAAATCGCTGTAGCAGTTAAGGAAGGCGGAGCAGATCCAAATAATAACAGCAAGCTTCGTGATGTTATTGCAAAGGCAAAAGCAAACAACATGCCTAATGACACAATTGAAAGAGGAATTAAGAAAGCAGCAGGAAATGCAAGTGCAATTAACTATGAAACAGTAAGATATGAAGGATATGGTCCTAATGGTATTGCAATTATTGTTGATGCACTTACAGACAACAGAAACAGAACAGCAGCTAATGTTAGAAACTGTTTCACAAAAGGTGGTGGAAATGTAGGAACACAGGGTTGTGTAGCATATATGTTCGACGAAAAGGGACAGATTATCATTGATAAGGAAGAATGTGATATGGATCCTGATGAACTTATGATGACTGCAATTGATGCAGGAGCTGAAGATTTCCAGGACGAAGAAGACAGCTATGAAGTTATTACAGATCCTAACGAATTTAGCGTAGTAAGAGAAGCATTAGAAGCAGCTGGAGTCGCTATGGCACAAGCTGAAGTTACAATGATTCCACAGAACTATGTTGAATTAACAGATGATGAAGCAATTAAGAAGATGAACATTATTATTGACAGACTTGATGAAGATGAAGATGTTCAGCAGGTATATCATAACTGGGATGAATAATATTAGAAATATTTACATATAAAAAAAGATGGTTTCAAGCGTCAAAGAAAATAAAGTTTGGAACCATTTTTTTATTACAAAGATTGAAATTAGTATATAAAAGAAGCTATAGGGATAGGTAACCTATAGCTTCAGAGGACTAGAAGAATAGTCAAGAGAGTTAATAAAGGCTATTCTTCATATAGTGTATGAAAAATCTGTTCTGTAAGTTCATCTATTAAAGGTTCGTCAGCATTTTCAAATTCCATCATAAGAGCCTTCTTAATACGTTCAGCTCTTGAAAAGAAAAGAATTTCATCAGGCTGGCTTAAGTCAAGTCCCTGATCTAAATCGCTAATTTTCAAATTATCATTAGCCCAGGTATTAATGCTGTCAATAAGTTTATCCTCTTCAGCAGCTTCAATCTTAACCTGCTTAGCATGCATAAAAGAAACAATTCCGGCTATTACAAAAATAATAAAAACACCACCCATTACAGAGTAGAACAACCATGAAGTTTCTGCACTGATTGGAAGAACAATAACCTTGGCAATAATTAAAGCCATAAGAACAAGTCCAACTCCTCCAACAATAAGCATTGTTGCAGCAGAAGATTTAATGTCTTCATATTTGTCTGAAAGTTTCACATAGCTGTTGACCTTATCAGTTGAAAAAACATCAATGTCAGGAACGTACTGTGATTCTTTATTATCTGTTGTTCCGTTATAATCTTCATTAGTTAAATTATTATCTAAATTATCATTTTCAGAAGCTGTTTCAGCTTCATTTAAAATATTATTATTATCAGCCATATTAATTCTCCGTTCTGTAAATATCTTATAAAACAAGTATAAACTAAAACTAAATTTATAACAAGTAAATAACTGATTTTGATAAAAATAAACAGTCAATAAAATAAAAAAGTCTGCGAGTAGTTAATTGATAAAAAATAAGAATACACCGAGCAAAGAAAACATGGGAGGAGAAAATGAAAAAATATTAATGGATTGTATTTTAAAATGTATAATACCCGGACAAAACATTATAGTTAAATAAAATGATAAAAGAGGAACTCCGCTGTGGGTTCCTTTTTATATAAAGAGGTGAACAAATTGTGAAAATGCCCTTGAATGAGCAGTAAACATATATTAAAATCATAGTATGTTATTTTACGAAGGAGGAAAATAGATGAGAATTAAAAAACTATTAAAAAGGCAGGTGCAGTTGCACTTGCAGTAGCAATGGTTATCGGAATGATTCCTGCATGGTCTTCACAGGCAGTTGCAGAAACAGCTAAGAAACCATATGAGGCTATATTAGAACCTGATATAGCATATGACGAGCTTTACAAAGCAATTGGTAATCAATTTTATGTGTATAAAAATGGTGTGTATGGTGTAATAGGAGAAGAGGGAAAAGAAGTTATACCTCTAAATTGTTTGCAGATTTTGGAAGTTAATGAGGACAGATACTTAGTACAAGCAAAAGATAAATCATGGAGCATTCTTGATACTAAAGGAAACCCTATTGCAACAATACAGAAGAAGTACGATAACATAAATGTATCTAAAAACCTTTATGCATCAATGGATGGTGAAGATGATGGTGACATTTTAGATGAAAATGGAAATCTAATAAGTCATTACTACGAAGATGAGTCTAAATTATATACCGGAACAGTTGAATATGATGAGTTAACATTGTTAGAAGATGGAGAACATTTTATTGCTTCAAATGATGTAGTTATATCAGGAAATGAAGATGAAGCACATTTATATTTAATTAAACTTAATGGAGATGTTGTTAAGGATTTAGGTATTTGTGTCGGTCAGTGGAATAATATAGAAGGAAAGAATCTTGTCACATATTATAACCAGGTTGAAGATGAGTACGGTAATTATAATAATGTTGGCGGTTGCATTAATATGGATGGTAAGGTTATTACTTCTGACGGATACGATGTAAAATCTTTTAAAGTTACAGAGCTAGGAATTGAAATGCACAATGAAAGTGAATATGTAAGATACAATGCGTCAACGTTTGAAAAAGAATGTACGGTAGAATTTACATCTGACAATGAGAATGAAGAATGTACTAGCGTTTTTGAAACAGATGCTGGAATATACTATAATATGAATCATTCAAAATGGTATTGTGTTGACAAGAATACACTAACTAAAAAGGAAGCCTCTATAACTGACTCAATATCTAATCTTTTTGATATTGGCAATGGAAAAATAATTGGAATTGATGATGTAGATGATGAAAGCTATGAAGAAAGTCATAATGCAGCAGTATATATTTTGGATTCAAATTTAAATGAACTTAAGAAATTTGAATACAAAAATGTTACTCATTTGTATATGGGGGGAGATGATAAAGTTGGAAAATTATTTGAAGTGGGCTATTATACAGAGGAAAGAAATAATGCGCCATATGTAGATTTAATAAACGCAGAAACAGGTGAAAAAGTATTAGTGAAATATGATGATACTAAAATTCAGGATAATACTTCTGAAAAGATTAATTATTATGTGGTGGCAAAAAAGAATGAAAAGCTGTATTTAATAAATGCTACTAATGGTAACGTTATTTCAGAATTAGGAGAAGGTTCCTACGGTTATGGAGATAAATATGGCAAATTTATTTTTGTTACTGTTTTTTCAGGTGATGATTATCAGTATTATGTTTACAATAATGAAGGCAAAAAATTGGTTGCATTAGAAGAAGAGGAGGACCTTTATAAATCTGATGATGATAGCAATTATCTATTAATATCAAATAATGGGAAAAATCCTTCAGAGCATAGAATAATTGATTTTGATGGTAATGTTCTTCTTGAAGGAACAGATTATACCACAGATATAAGCTATAAAGATGGCGAAAATGCAATCATGCATAAAGTTGCATTAAGAAATGAAGACGAAAGTTGGAAATTATTTAATGGCGAAAATGGCACTATATGTGATGTGGGAAATTATGATTATTTACAAATTTCAGAAAATATAGTATCGTGTCATAATATCTTAAGCATTTATGATGAAACTGAATGTGAAGTTAGATCAAGTATTGATGGAACAATGATTTTGACTAAAGATCAGATTGATGAAATTGAACTTTGGAATATGTACGATGACAATAGATGCCCTGCAAAAATTAATGGCAAATGGGGAATTTATAAATTCAATCCATGGACAGCAGAGGACGCAAAGAATAATCCACCGGAAACAACACCGGGCGTAACAGAACCTACAACTCCGGAAGAGTCAACAACACCGGGCGTAACAGGACCTACAACTCCGGCACAGCCAACAACACCTGGCGTAACAGGGCCTACAACTCCGGTACGGCCAACAACACCTGGAGTAACAAAACCAACAACACCATCAACTCAGCCGACTACTAAACCGGAAAATGGTACAACAACTGTAGATAATAGCGGTGTAAAACCGTCAGCACCGGCAAAGGCAACTGTAGGTAAGGTTAAAGCAGGAAAGAAGAAAGCTACAATTTCTGTTAAGAAAGTGAAAGGTGCTAAGGGATATCTTGTTCAGTATGCAACAAACAAAAAGTTCAAAGGTGCAAAGAGTAAATATATTACAAAGACAAACCAGGTATTTAAGAAATTAAAATCAAAGAAGACTTATTACTTTAGAGCAAAGGCATATACAGTTGTTAATGGAAAGAAAGTTCTTTCAAAGAAGTGGAGTGCTGTAAAGAAGGTAAAGGTTAAATAGTAAGGATAAATTGTAAAGATTTAAAGTTCTTTCAAATTAAAATGTAGCTTGAAATCAATAAGGTTCAAATTTATTTAGAATTAGAAAGTAACTTGAAATTAATAAGATTTATTATAAGAATTAACTAAGGAATGGACTAATGAAGATAACAGTTTTAACAGTTGGAAAAATTAAAGAAAAGTTTTACACAGCAGCCATTGATGAGTATTCAAAGCGATTATCAAGATACTGTAAACTTAATATTATTCAGGTGGCAGACGAGAAGACCATCGAGAATAGTACTGAGAAAGAGATGGATATTATAAAAGCTAAGGAAGGCGAGAGAATTCTCAAAAATATTCCCGATGATGCTTTTGTAATAACATTGGAAATCAATGGCAAGATGCTTGATTCAGAAGAACTTGCCGACAAAATTAACAAGTTGGGAATAATGGGCGAAAGCCATATTGTGTTTGTAATCGGTGGTTCCTTAGGATTGCATCAGGACGTTTCAAAGAGAGCAAACTTTAAACTTAGCTTTTCTAAGATGACTTTTCCACACCAGTTAATGAGAGTTATTTTGTTAGAGCAGATTTATAGAAGTTATAGAATAATAAATAACGAACCTTATCACAAATAAAAACAAAATAATAATGCCGTTGCTTCGAAATCAGATTAGTCTATAGGATTTAGGCAACGGACCAAAAGGTATAATCCCTACAGATTTGGAAAAAACTAAATCTGTAGGGATTTTTGCTGTAGAGATATTAAAGAATATGGTAAAAATTTTTAATTAAGAAGCTAGAAGTATAACAAACTAGTTGGGAAATTTTATCAAAAACAGTGCTTGCAATATTCCTAAAGTTAGAGTACTATAAGGTTAGTTAGAAATAACTAACCAAGAAAAATCATTTTGAACCGGATTTATAGGGGGAGGTGTAGTAGCCTCTTCCGTATAAGTCTAAAGGAGGATGCTTATGAGCAGAAATAATGTTTTGGAAAAGTACATAATTGATTTATGCTCACCTACATTGGCATCACTTAAAACAGCAAGTTTAATTAATTGTTACTTCATAAATGAAAAACAACTTGAAAAAGACATGGCAGAATTAAATCTTTTGCTTAACGGCAAAGGAATAAAAATCCAAACTCTTCGTAAAAGTAAAAAATCAGTCCTTATTTATGTATATAGAATAGATATGTTGGCGAAAGATTTAATGAAGCCGGGGGTTAAAGAGGTGTTGACCTATTACGGGTACGACAGTACAGAGCCTGAGAAGGCTATTGAAAAACTTAAAATGAGATTAAGTGAAACTACAGAGTTCCCTCACGAAATTGGATTGTTCTTAGGATATCCGGTGGGGGACGTTGTAGGATTCATAAAAAACAAGGGAAAAAATTTTAAGTGCTGTGGATGTTGGAAAGTTTATTGCGACCAGTGTGAAGCTGAGCGTAGATTTGAACTTTTCAATAAATGTACAAGAATTTACATGGAACAGTGGAAAGCCGGCAAGAGTGTTTTAAAACTTACGGTAGTATAAAATAGTTATATATTAGGACTTTGAAAGAAAATATGTAATAAATGTTATATATGAAATAAATTGTATGGAAAATCATTACATATTAGAAACTTAAAAATATATAATAAACGTTATATATAATAAAAAATGAAAATAATAAAAAAGTCCCTATACATATAAATCATTTCAATACAGGAAAGGAAGACAAAAATGAGTAAGGTAGCAGTAGTTTTTTGGAGTGGAACAGGAAATACAGGAATTATGGCAACTAAGGTTGCAGAAGGAGTAACAGAAGCAGGCGGAGAAGCAACAATTCTTCCTGCAGACCAGTTTAACGCAGAAATGATGGATTCATATGATGTCATTGCATTTGGTTGTCCTTCAATGGGAGCTGAACAGCTTGAAGAAAGTGAATTTGAACCAATGTTTATGGAATGTGAACCTAAGTTAAAAGGCAAAAAGATTGCTTTGTTTGGTTCTTACGGATGGGGTGATGGTGAATGGATGCGTACATGGGAAGAAACATGTATCGGTGATGGAGCCGTTATGGCGTGTGATTTCGTAATCTGTCAGGAAACACCTGATGAAGAAGCAGAAAGTGAATGCAAAAACTTAGGCAAAGCTCTAATTTAGATTTAATAAATGATCTTTCACAGGCACTTGAAACTATATAGAAGTATATAATTACAGCGGCAAAAATCTTGTTGTGTAATATATATAAACTGTACAAAAGGGAGACTTTGCATAAGACTTAAGTTTTATGCAAGTCTCCTTTTTGTTTAAAGTCTATTTATTTAAAATTTCATCAACCAATGCACTAACACTATCCATATCAGCATCCTTTAATGTAGACTTGATTGTTACTGTGTTATCGCATATTGTAATATTTTTCATGTTTTCAACAAATCCTTTCATAGCCCTTGCAGCACATGGAGCCCATGAACCGTTTTCTACGAGCCCTACAGTTCTGTTCTGGTAAGCCTTGTGTGAAAGTCTGTTAAGAAAGTCTTCCGTAGGTGGGAAAACACCACCATCATATGAAGAAGCAGCAATAATAAGTTTGCTATATCTGAAAGCATCTTCAATGGCCTCAGCCATGTCATCTCTTGTTAAGTCAGTAATGGCAACTTTAGGAGCACCTTTTTCCTCTAAAGTTTTTGCAATTAATTTGGCAGCTTTTTCAGTGTTGCCGTGAATTGAAGCATATGCAACAAGAACGCCTTCGTCCTCAGGCTGATAGCTGCTCCAAGTGTTATATTTATCAATGTAATATCCAAGATTCTCTTTAAGAATTGGTCCGTGAAGAGGGCAAATCGTCTTGATATCAAGATTTGCAGCTTTCTTTAAAAGAGTTTGAACAGGAGCACCGTATTTACCAACTATGTTAAAGTAATATCTTCTAGCCTCACAAGTCCAATCTTCATCAGCAGAAAGAGCACCAAACTTACCAAATCCGTCTGCGCTGAAAAGTATCTTTTCTTTTTCTTCATATTCAACCATTACTTCAGGCCAGTGAACCATAGGTGCCATAATAAAAGTAAGTTTATGCTCACCAAGTTCAAGTGCGTCGCCTTCTTTAACAGTAATGCAAATATCATCTAAGTTATCAATTTCAAAAAACTGTGGCATCATTGCTTTAGCTTTCATACTTAAAACCAACTTAGCTGTAGGATATTTTTCAACAAAATTCTGAATATTTGCAGCGTGGTCAGGTTCAAGATGGGAAACAACAAGGTAATCAGGTGTTTTTCCATCTAATGCCTTATTAAGATTATCAAACCATTCGTCTGTCTTTCTCTGGTCAACAGTGTCCATAACAGCAATTTTTTCATCCATAATAATGTACGAATTGTATGAAACCCCGTTAGGAACAATATACTGGCTCTCGAAAAGATCTAAAGTAGTATCATCTGCACCAATGTATTTAATAGAATCTGAAATATATGTATCGCTCATATGTGCCTCCTAAAAATTATATAAGTGGGACAAAAATTGCCCCCTGCGTACTACAGTATAAATAGTAATATAATATGGAAAAATATACAAGAACTTGACAAAATTAAGTAAAAGATTTAGAGTACTAATATAATACCTACCAATTAAGTAGGAAAAGTACAAATTACATTAAAATCATAAAAATCGGGAAAAGAAATTATAAAAGAGAAAAGGAAGAGAAAAATGAATTTATCAAAGAAAAGCAGATACGGATTAACAGCCTTAATAGATTTATCAATTCATTCTACAAAAGGTCATGTTTCATTAATAAGCATTGCAGAAAGAAACGGAATTTCACCACAGTATTTGGAACATATTTTTGCCTCATTAAGACGTGCAGGAATTATTAAGAGTATAAAAGGTGCTCAGGGCGGATATTTACTTGGGGACAGCCCTTCACGAATTACAGTGGCATCAATTATCGAAGCTTTAGATGGTGCATACAGAATTGAGAGAGAAGAAGTATCAGAAAGCGAAAATCCGAGAATTGCCTTAACAATTCAGAACTTAATTATTGACAAAATCAATGACAGACTGGATGAAGTACTTGAAAACACCACTTTGGCAGACTTAGAAAGCAGCTACAAAGATTATGACGAATACAATCAGGGAATGTACTACATTTAATATATTATTTCTATTAAAAGTGTTGTAATTTTTGAAATATGCTTTAAAATTAACAGAGAATAAAAAAGAAAAAAGAGAGAGTAGAAGTTATGCCAGTATTTGATTTTAACAATGCACCTGAAGAGAAAAAAGAAGTTGTATGTACATATACAACATTTAGCTCTAATGAGAAAACAACTTCAGCAGAGAGGCCAATATTAGTATTGGACAATAAGAAAAGACAGTGGAAACATCACTCAAGCGGTAAGTTCACTAATCCTACAAAAGCTACAACTTTTGAGTTTGAAGAGGAAGACGGAACAGTTACAGCAGATATTTTAAAAATAGATTCACGTTTTGTAAGTTTATTAAAGTGGCTAGGTGAAAACCATATTAATGTAAGACTTTCAGGTGAGAATACAGAGAATGGTTATGCTGTTTACAAAATCAGGGAAACAGCAGCAGGGGGAGTTACAAAGCTTTCAGCAGAAGACGGATTCCTTCAGTTTATGATCGAAAGACTTCTTGCAAGCAATCCTCCTATTGAAGAAGAATTAGACGAGGATCAGGAAGAAGAAGGGGACAGCATGAAGCTTACAAGTATTCAGAGTATTACTGACTTTATGAACTGCGCCGGAAGAACTTTACCTGATAATATCAGACTTTGGGCAAGAAGAAACTTAGCAGTTGCCCGTTCAAATGAAGTTTCACAGGAAGAAAGACATCACGCACAGAGAGCACTTTCAATTATGATGAACATTCAGTGGAAAAATAATTATTTTGAAGCTATTGATCCTGTGGAAGCAAGAAAAATATTAGACGAAGAATTATATGGTATGGAACGGGTAAAACAGCGTATTATGGAAACAATTATCCAGATTAACCGTACACATACACTTCCTGCATACGGACTTTTACTTATCGGACCTGCAGGAACAGGAAAATCACAGATAGCTTATGCGGTTGCAAGGATATTAAAACTTCCTTGGACAACACTTGATATGAGTTCAATCAACGACCCTGAACAGTTAACAGGTAGCTCACGTATTTACTCAAACGCCAAACCGGGAATTATAATGGATGCCTTCTCAATGGCAGGCGAATCTAATCTTGTATTTATCATAAACGAATTAGACAAAGCAGCATCAGGAAAGGGTAATGGTAATCCGGCAGACGTATTATTAACACTTCTTGACAATCTTGGCTTTACAGACAACTATATGGAATGTATGATTCCAACAGTTGGTGTTTACCCAATTGCAACAGCTAACGAGAAAGACCAGATAAGCGCACCATTAATGTCAAGATTTGCAGTAATAGACATTCCTGACTACACAATCGAAGAAAAGAAAATTATCTTTTCAAAATTTGCACTTCCAAAGGTACTAAAGAGAATGAGCCTAAAAGAAGACGAATGTGTAATGACAGAAGAAGCACTTGATGCAGTAATGGAAATATACAAAAACACAAGCGGAATAAGAGATTTAGAACAGGCAGCCGAACATCTGGCAGCTAACGCATTATACCAAATCGAAGTAAACAATCTTAAAAAAGTAGAATTTAACGGCGAAATGGTAAAAGAACTCTTAGGCTAAGATTTTAATGGCAAAACGAAAAATTTTTTAAGTTAAAATTTTAGAGCAAAAATCAATAAAATTTATAAAAAAAGAACAACCAACTCTAAAGAAAGTGCTTTGAGGCCGTCGGTTCTTAGAAGATAGGGCAGTGAAACTGTCATAGATTCTTAGTACTGCTACGAGCCGAGAGCAGCGGAAGCGTGCTTTCGTTGAGTTGGTTGTTCTTTTTTGTGGAAAAGTTAATCCCTATTAGGACTAAAATACATTACTCCGTTTTTAAGTTTTTTGCCTTTAAGGCTGTACAATTCGCTTACTGTTACCAGTTCGTAACCTCTCTTTTTAAGGGTTGGCAACGCCTTTATAAATCCGTCTACTGATGTCTGATGTATATCGTGTAGAAGTACGATATCCCAAGCTTTTGTTTCTTTTAGGATTGTACTTGATACGTAGTTTACGTTTCTGTATTTCCAGTCAAGTGTGTCTACTGACCAGTATATCATTGGTACGCCTGCGTACTTTCCTGTTGTTTTATTATAGCTTCCATATGGTGGACGAAGTAGCGTAGGTGTTGTACCGATTACACTTTTTACTACTTTATTTGTTGAACCAAGTTCTTTTTTGATTTGTGGCACTGATAAAGTTTTCAGGTTGCTGTGATTGTATGTATGGCTACCTATTTCCATATGAAGTTTATATTCATTCTTTAATTGTGTCTTATGTGAGTTTACACATGAGCCAACTACGAAGAATGTTGCTTTTGCATTGTTCTTGTTTAAAGCTTTAAGAAGCTTGTCTGTGTAGATTCCCGGACCGTCATCGAAAGTGAAGGCAACGTATTTTGTCTTTGCAACGGTAACTTTACATTTTACGGTTTTGCCTGTGATTTTTGATTTTAAAGTTATGTATGCCTTTCCGTTTGATTTTCCTTTTACTACACCTTTCTGGGAAACAGTAGCAACTTTTTTGTTTGACGTTTTCCAGATTAAAGGTTCGTTAACTCCTTTTTTACGCTTCTTGTATTTTACGTAAGAAGTAAGAGTTCTTTTGTCGCCCTTATTTAAACGAATAGCTTTCTTGTCTAATGAAATAGATTTTACTTTGTTGTAAATCTTTGTTGTTTCTTTAACATTGTTCTTAGCAGCTGTTGTAGTTTTAGGCTTTGTAGCTGTAGGTTTAGTAGTAGCCACCGGCTTTGTTGTAGGTTTTGTCACCGGTTTAGTAGTAGCCACCGGCTTTGTTGTAGGTTTTGTCGCCGGTTTAGTAGTTGTCACCGGTTTAGTTGTAGGATCAGTAGTTACAGGTGTTGTAGTTGCAGGAATTGTTGTAACACTTGGTGTTGATTCCTGAGTAGCTTCATAAGTGTTAATGTTTTTGTTGCCTGAACTTTCATATCCGTAGATTGTTATTGTGCTAAGTAGAAGCACAGTAACTGAAATTATGCCTATAATATGTGTATTTTTCATAAGCTCCTCCTAATTATTTATAAAAATTGTTACATAAAATAATATGTGTACTTAATATTATTTTACTTTATATTTCATAAAAGTAAATAGAATAATAGCAGTTTTTTCACATATATTTTCATAAGGAGATTGAAAAGATGGAAATAATTGAAAAATATTTACCGCCTAATGTGAGAAATGCCATCAGAAATACATGTGAAAATCAGTGGATGGATTTTAATGATTTAACTGAAATTAGGCTGCGTATTAATTGCCCTTTAATAATTTTTATTAAGAATAATGAATATGTAATTTCAGAATATATTGTAAATGAGGAAGATATTAAAACAGCTTTTAATCTGATAACTGAATATTCGGCTTATTCTTTTGAAAGTAGCATTCGTAACGGATATATTACAATTCCCGGAGGACACAGAGTTGGACTTGGAGGACAGGTTGTAATGGATGATAAGGGAATTAATATAATAAAAAATATTAAATTTATGAATTACAGAATTAGCCACGACTTAAAAAACGCAGGTTGTGAATTGGTAAATAAAATTGTGGAAGAAAAAGAAAATCTTCTTATTATATCTCCGCCGGGTTTGGGAAAAACTACTTTGCTTAGAAATATTATAAGGGGTTATAGCAATTTAAAAGGAATAAATGTAACAGTTGTGGATGAAAGAAATGAAATAGGTGGAAGTTACAGGGGAGTTCCAATGATTAATTTAGGACTTAGGACGGATGTTATAAGTGATTGTACAAAGTATAGTGGCATTGTTATGGCAATAAGGTCTATGGCACCTAAAGTTATAGCTGTTGATGAAATTGGAAGTGGAGCTGACTTTAAGGCGATTGAATATGCAGTAAACAGCGGGGTAAGTGTTGTGGCAACTATTCATGGAAAAGATTTGGCAGAAGCAAGGGAAAAGCTGGGACAAGATATAGATAAGATTTTTAAAAGAAAAATAGTTATAAAAAGTATGGGGGAATATGTATGTATCTGAAAATAATAGGAATTGTTCTGATTATGATGTCAGCCTCCTTAATGGGCTATTTGTTTAGCAAAGATTATATTGAAAGAATTAACAGATTAGAGCAAATACAGAAAATGCTGATTTTGCTAAAAGGGGAAATTAGTTATAGCAATAATTCTGTTCAGGAAGCTTTGGAAAATATATCGGAAATGATAGAGGGGAAGGTGGGGGAGTTTGTGGCAAAAGTTCAGGAAAGTTTTAAAAAGTCAGAAATGCCTTTAAGCGTGGCATGGAGTTTAGGTGTGGATAATATTTTTGGTAAAAAATCATCACTAAAATCAGAGGATAAAAACAGTCTGAAAGATTTTGGCAGAGGGCTTGGAATAACTGACAGACAAACCCAGATTAATAATATTGAAAAATATCAGTCACAAATCCAATTAACAATAAAAGAATTAAAAGCAGAAAAAAATGAAAAATGTAAGTTGTACAGAATGCTTGGAATTACTTGCGGGGCATTTTTAGGAATAGTTCTTATATAGGGAGAAATATGGATATTAGTTTGATTTTTAAAATTGCTGCCGTGGGCATAATAGTTTCTGTTGTGGGTCAGATTTTAAAACATAGCGGAAGAGAAGAGCAGGCTTTTCTTACAAGTCTTGCAGGACTTATTCTTGTTCTTATGTGGATTGTGCCTTACATATATGAATTGTTCAGTACTATACAGCGTCTTTTTGAATTATAAATTAAAGGTTAGAAAATGTTAGTTATAGGAATAATGGGAATTGTTGTTGTGCTTATGGCAATTCAGTTTAAGTCAATAAAACCTGAATATGGAATAATGATTTCGGTGGTAGGATGCGCTTTTATTTTCTTATATTCACTTGTAAGAGTGAATGAAATTGTGGAAATGGTAGAAAGGCTTGCCGGCATAACTTCTGTTAGCAGGGAATATATAAAAATTATTTTAAAAATAACAGGGGTGACTTTTATATCGGAAATTGCTTCAGATATAGCAAAGGATTGTGGGTATCAGGCTGTGGCAAATCAGGTTCAGATTTTTGGAAAATTATCTGTATTGGTTATAAGTTTTCCGGTTTTTACGGAACTGATTTCTTCTATTGGAAAGTTATTATCGTGAGAAAATTATTGCTGCGAGAAAATTATTATTCCGAGAAACTTTTAGAAAAGAAATATTCCCAATCAATTATCGTAAGGAAAACATTATGAGAATTATTAATACAAAATTTATATTTAAGCTTGTTTTGCTATTTTTTATTTTGTTATTTTTAACGTCTAAACCTGTTAAAGCAGGAGTGATTTCGGAAGAGATTATAACAATTGATGATTTTGACTTGGAAGACAGCGGAAAAATTCTTAAAACTCAGGGGTATGATAACATTGATTACAAATATATATTAAAAAAGTTAAGGGACGGAGATGTGCTTCTTGTTTTAAAGGAGATAGGAAGAACTGCCTATGAAAAAACAATAGGGGATGTAAGTCTAATCGAAAAAACTCTTGTTAATCTGCTTTTGATTACAATTATTGCTTCTTTTTTTACAAACTTTGCAAATGTGTTTTCAAAGAATGGCATTAGCGATACAGGCTTTTATATATGTTATATGGTTACAGTTGCAATTATGGTAACTATGTTTGAGGAGTTTTCAATTATAGCTGCCCAATTAGTGAAGCTATTATTAAAGTTTGTTGGCGGAATGATTCCGGCGTATTTTTTGTCGGTGGCAATAGTGGGACAGGCAGCAGCGGCCGGTTTTTATCAGTTAACACTTGTGATTATTGAGGTTTGCCAGTTCGTTTTTTTGAAAATAACATTGCCTGCAATAAAAATATACATGGCAATAAGTTTGGTTAATAATATTTCCAGAGAAGATTTTTTGTCGGGAACAACCCACGTAATAGAGAATTTTATAAATTTTGTAAATAAGACAATAGTGGGAATAGTAACCGGGCTAAATATTATTCAGGGATTAATTTTGCCCTCAGTTGATATGGCAAAAAACACTACAATAAAGAAGTTTATCGGAACCTTGCCGGTTATTGGTGATGGGGCTGATGCGGTTACGGGAATGCTTTTAGGTTCAGCTAATTTAATTAAAAACTGCATCGGAACATTTGGAATCATAATGATAATATTGATTTGCTTTGTTCCATATATGAAACTTCAAATATATTCAGCGTCGATTCAGATTTTTACGGCAATAATCCAGCCCGTTGCAGACAGACGAATAATTGAAAGCCTTAACTGCCTTTGTAAGGGCATAAGGCTTCTTATAAGAGTTGTAATAAGCAGTGGTTTTCTTTTTGTAATAAGCATTGCAATTATATGCATGACAACTAACGTAAAAACATAATGGAATCAAATTTTAACATTTTGAAGCTCTAATCATAATAAAAAAGGAATAGTAAATGGAATTTTTGTATCAATATATAAAAAATATATGTATTTTTTCACTGGTAATTTCCCTTGTTTTAAATATATTTCCGGAAAGCAGCAGTAAGAAATATATAAAACTTTTTGCAGGTATAGTTTTGCTTGCACTAATCGTTAATCCCATTATTAATATAAAAAACAACAGTGGTGACATTGAGCAAATAATTAAAAACTACACTCATGGCAGTTTAAAAGAAAAAAATCATACTTTTGAAAATAACAGGGAGAGTCTTGAAAATAAGGTTTATGAAAGGGTGAGCAATGGATATAAAGAAAATGCCGGAAATTAAAAACATTAGTAAAATCGGAAAAGAAAAAATACTTCTTTTGGCATTGGCAGGAATAATGCTTGTAGGTGCATCATATTTTGAAAATATAAAAGATAAAAAAGTGCCGGATAGCAATGTTAAAACCAAAACAACGTCAAACAGTTATGAAACAGAAATGGAAAATAAAGTTGAAAAACTTTTAGAGAATATTAATGGTATATCTAAAGTTTCCGTTGTAATATCTTTTAAATCAGGCAGCGAAAAAATATTACAGGAGGATGTGGAAGATTCGTCAGGAAAGGAAAAAAATGAAAATAGAGATAACATAAATGCTTCATCTAAAAAGTCAACAGTCATATTTTCAGGAAATAATGGAGAAGAGCCTTATATAGTTAAGGAACTTTATCCAAAAGTTGAGGGTATAGCAATTACGGCAAAAGGTATTTCGGATGAAAAAAAGAAGGGACAAATTATTAATATGTTATCGGCATTATTTGATGTTCCGATACATAAAATATCAGTATTAGAAGTTGATTAGGAGGGATGTCCAATGAAAAAAATATTAAAAAAGAATCAGATTATTGTTACGGCGCTGGCTGTTCTGATTGCAGTTGCAGGGTATTTGAATTATACGGATAATCTGTCAAAGAAGGAAAAGACGAAAGAGGCAAACAATAATACATATGACAGTGTTTATTCACAGGATAATCTTGCAGATGAAAACGGTGAAATAAAAAGTCTGGACGGTGAAGGTTTGGACAGTAGTGCTGAAAATTCGGGGGATGATGTAAATGGTGAAAATGAAAAAAAAGATGGTACTAATCAGGAAGAAACCAAAGAGCCGGGAGCTGCAATATTAACTAATGGCACATCAGTAAGCAGCTATATGGTTCAGGCAAGATTAAACAGGGAACAGACGCGTTCAAAAAACAAAGAAACATTATTGGAAGTAATTAACAACAAAGACCTAGATGAAAATCAAAAAAAGAAAGCGGTAACTTCTATGACTGATCTTACAAAAACTACAGATATGGAAAATACAGTGGAAACATTACTAAAAGCAAAAGGGTTTGAGGATGTGCTTGTAACAATTACAGACAAACAGGTGGATGTTATTGTAAATGATGCTGAGATGGATGAAACAAAGAAAGCCCAAATTGAAAATGTGGTAAAGAGAAAAACGAGAATAGCAGCAAAGAATATAACAATTACACCAACAAACAACCAATAAGAAAAGCCGCACCATTTGGTGCGGCGTAAAATATTAAAATTATAATTTAATATGTTCTTTTAAAGCTGCAAAACTTTCTTCGCTTATTACATGCTCAATTCTACATGCATCTTCCGCAGCAATTTTCTCATCAACCCCAAGGCTTGTTAAAAAAGCTGTTATGAAACGATGACGTTCATAAATCATTTCAGCAATTTTTTTGCCTTCATCTGTAAGATAGATAAAGCCTGCATCAGTTACTGTAATCTGATTCTTAGCTTTTAAATTCTTCATTGCAATACTAATACTTGATTTCTTATATCCTAACTCGTTTGCTATATCTACTGATCTTACAACAGGAAGCTTCTGACTTAACATCAAGATTGTCTCTAAATAATTTTCTGCTGATTCGTTACTATGTGTCATATTATTACCATCCTAACTTAATTCTTTTAAATTTAAAATAATTCCAACTAAGTAACCGGAAAGAACCGGTGCTGTGAAACCTAAGGCCGTTAACATATACGTAAACCATATTATACCATTTATTATATAAATATTCAAATTAAATAAAAAATTATAAAATAACCAAAATAAAGAAAAAAGTTATTGACATAGAACAGAGGTTAGGGTATACTAACTACTGCAAGGAAAACTTCTAAATGTTAATATATAGCCAAGCAGGATAGCAAGATTTTATGGGCAAGAAAATCTTGCTATCAACTTTGCGTTTAAAAAGAAAAATGGAGGCGAATGATATGGGAACAATCATTGTACTAATAGTATTAGCAATTATAGTAGCTTTAATAATTAGAAGCATGGTTAAAGATAAAAAAGCCGGCAAATCACTTCAGTGCGGTGGAGATTGCAGCAAGTGTGGCGGACACTGCCATTAAGACTAAAACGGTAGTGGTAAAGGTTCCTGACATAGACTGGCAATAAACTAAATACAATAATTTAGTCAGTTGTAAAATGACATCAATGATGGTATAATAATCACAAGAATACGCATTAGGAGGTCAATATGGAATCTCAGAGAACTACTTATATTGAACATGACAATTCTGACTTAGGAGAAGTTCAGATTAGTAATGATGTACTTGCTGTTATTTCAGCGATGGCAGCAATGGAGGTTGATGGTGTTGTGGCTATGGCTGGAAACATCACAGCAGAGCTTGTTTCAAAACTTGGAATGAAGAAATTATCTAAAGGCGTTAGAGTTGACGTTGTAGATAATACAGTAATGGTAGATTTATCAATTATTCTTAGAATTAATGAGAATATAGTTACAATATCAAAGAAGGTTCAGGACAAGGTTAAAACAACAGTAGAAAACATGACAGGTATGGAAGTTGCCAATGTTAATGTGAACATTGCAAGCGTAGCAACTAACTAAACAAGTTATTTTTTAGGGTGTCTGTAACAGACACCCTTTTTGACATCATAGGAATACTAGCAATTTTAGGAGGAAATATGAACAGAGTTAAATTAAGAGAGAATACATTTAAGTTATTATATTGTAATGATTTTCACAATAGATCAGAAATGCCTAAACAGTATGATTTGTTTTGGGAGGAAACACCTGAAGTATCAGAAGAAGACAGAAAATTTATTTCTAACAGAGTTGATGCAATAGCAGAAAAGATAGACGAAATAGATGAAGCAATCAATAAGGCTGCTGTAAAGTGGACAACAGATAGAATGTCAAAAGTAGATCTTACAATATTAAGACTTGCTTATTATGAAATGAAGATTGATGAAGACATTCCTGAAAAAGTTGCTGTTGATCAGGCCATTGAACTTGCTAAGAAATATGGAACAGATGATTCACCTTCATTTGTTAACGGTGTACTTGCAAAGTTATTTTAGGAGTTAATATGGCATCCATATATACTGTAGGACAGGTAAACAATTATATAAAAAGAATGTTTAATCAGGACTTTGCCTTAAATAATATCTATATAAAAGGCGAGGTAAGTAACTGCAAATATCACACATCGGGACATATTTATTTTACGTTAAAGGATAGAACCGGAGTTATATCTGCAATTATGTTTGCAGGTAACAGGTCAGGACTTAAATTTAAGATGGAAGAAGGACAGAAGGTTGTTGTTCTTGGCAGCGTAAGTGTTTATGAAAGAGATGGAAAGTACCAGATATATGCTAAGGAGATTATATTAGAAGGGGCAGGGTTACTTTATCAAAGATTTGAGCAATTAAAAGTTGAACTTGAAGAAATGGGACTTTTTGATCCTATGTATAAGAAACCTATTCCAAGATATGCTACAAGAATTGGAATATGTACAGCACAGACAGGTGCGGCAATACAAGATATTATTAATATAACAACCAGACGTAATCCGTATGTGCAACTTTATTTGTATCCATGCCTTGTGCAGGGGGCTGATGCAGCAAAAGACATTGTTAACGGAATAAGATGTCTTGACTCAATGAATCTTGACACCATTATTGTAGGCCGTGGTGGTGGCTCTATAGAGGATTTGTGGGCTTTTAATGAAAAGATTGTGGCAGAAGCCATTTTTAATTGCAATACCCCTATTATATCTGCAGTAGGACATGAAACAGATACAACAATAGCAGATTATGTTTCGGACAGAAGAGCACCTACTCCGTCGGCAGCGGCAGAATTGGCAGTGTTTGATTATATGGAATTTGAAAATAAGTTGCAGAATTATAGAAAGATGCTTACAACTTACGAAAAACATTTTATTGAAAAATACAAATTACTTACTAAGAATCTGGAAAATAGTATTCAGATGTATAGTCCTAAGAATATGTTACTTACAAGAAAGCAATATATATCTGACTTGCAGATGCATCTTACAGATTGTTTTCATACTATTTTGGATAGTAGAAAACATATGCTTCAGATATACGCAGTAAGACTTAACGGATTATCTCCACTTAATAAGATCTCAAAAGGCTTTGCCTATGTTGCAAATGATTCAGGAGAATCAATTAAAACAGTGGAACAACTTAAAAAAGGAGATAATATTAATCTGACAATTTCAGACGGAAAAATAAAAGCAAGTGTATTGGAAGTTCAGGGAGAAAATAATGGAGAATAATACTGAAAATAATGTTACAGGTATTATAGAAGAAAATAATACGGAAAATAATATGAATAATACAGAAAATGTCGGCATAGAAGATAATTTTGAACAGCTTGAAGATATAATTTCAAAAATGCAGTCAGACAGAATAACATTAGAACAGTCATTTGAATTATATAATAAAGGGCTTAGTTTGGTACAGGATTGTAACAACCAGATTGAAAAAATAGAAAAGCAGATTAAAATTATTGAAGAGGGAAATATAAATGAATAATTTTGATACAGAATTAAAGGAAAGAACGGCATACGTTGAAAAGATTGTATACGATTATTGTCCTAAGGAAGAAGGACTGCAGAAGATTATAATTGAAGCAATGAATTACAGTCTTAAGGCAGGTGGAAAAAGATTAAGACCAATGCTTGTTTTGGAAACATTAAGATTGTTTGGCGGAGATGAAAAAGAGGCATATCCGTTTATGGCAGCAATGGAAATGATTCATACATATTCATTAGTACATGATGATTTGCCGGCAATGGATAATGATATGTATAGAAGAGGCAAGAAGACTACACACGCCGTATATGGCGAAGATATAGGGATTCTTGCAGGGGATGGACTTCTTAATATGGCATACGAAACTATGAGTATGGCAATACTAAAGAGTAAATATCCTCAAAGAGCAGCACTTGCCATGAATATTCTTGCTTACAAGGCAGGAATCTACGGAATGATTGGCGGTCAGACTGTTGATGTAATAAACGAAAATAAAGAAAAAGACATAGATACAATTAATTGTATTCACAAGCTTAAGACAGCAGCATTAATCGAGGGGGCAATGATGGTTGGAGCCATTCTAGCAGGAGTAGATGAGCAGGCTGTTGAAACAGTGGAGGAAATAGCAACTAATGTAGGTATAGCATTCCAAATTCAGGATGATATTCTTGATGTAACAGGAACATTGGAAGAACTTGGAAAGCCGGTTCTTAGTGATGAAAAGAACAATAAGACTACATATGTTACTTTAAAAGGAATAGATGAATCAAAAAGACTAGTTGAAGATTACTCAGAGAAGGCGGTTAATTTACTTGAAAGTCTTGGGGGAGATAGTGAATTCCTTAAAAATTTAATTATAAAATTAATTAACAGAGTGAAATAAATGAGTGAACTTTTAGAAAAAATTAATAAACCAAATGATATTAAAAATATAGATAAAAAAGATTATCCAAAACTTGCAGAAGAAATAAGAAAGTTTCTTATTGATTCAGTAAGTAAGACAGGGGGACATCTTGCTTCTAACTTAGGTACTGTTGATTTAACAATAGCTTTGCATGCAGTGCTTGATTTTCCTAAGGATAAGATTGTATGGGATGTTGGACATCAGGCATATACACATAAGATTTTAACAGGTCGTAAGGACGAGTTTGAATCTTTGCGACAGTTAAACGGATTAAGTGGTTTTACGAAAAGACATGAAAGTCTATGTGACAGCTTTGATACAGGTCATAGTTCAACATCCATTTCTGCTGCCCTTGGTATGGCAACAGCAGCTAAACTAAATGAAACAGATGAAAAGATAGTTGCAGTAATAGGCGACGGAGCTTTAAGCGGTGGTATGGCATTAGAAGCAATTAACAATGCGGCAGATTTAAAACGAAACATGCTTATTATTATAAATGACAATAAAATGTCAATATCAAAGAATGTTGGTGGTATGTCTAATTATCTTAATAAGTTAAGAGCAAGTGAACAATACAATGACTTTAAAAGTGATGTAGAAACATCACTTAGCAGAATCCCCAAATTTGGTTCAAGCCTTGTAAAAAGTGTAAAAAGAACAAAGGATCATATTAAGAATCTGTTTATTAGTCAGGGATTGTTTGAAGATTTGGGAATAACATCTATTGGGCCTGTTGACGGCCATAATATTCCTGAAATGATAGATATTTTTAAAGAGGCATTAAAGATTAACAGACCGATTATTATTTGTGTAAGAACAAAGAAGGGCAAGGGTTATGAACCTGCAGAGAATAATCCTTCTAAGTATCACGGAGTTAATCCTTTTGACATAAGTACAGGCCTTGAAACAGTAACTAACGGAATGATGTCATATACAGATGTTTTCTCAAAAACATTGGTTAAAATGGCAAAGACAAATGACAGAATTCTTGCAATAACAGCGGCAATGCCTGATGGAACAGGATTATCAAGATTCCAGAAAGAATTCCCTGACAGATTTTTCGATGTGGGAATAGCAGAAGAACACGCAGTAACTTTTGCAGCAGGACTTGCAGTATCAGGATACAAGCCTGTGGTGTCAATATATTCATCGTTCTATCAGAGAGCATATGATCAGATTTTACACGATGTATGTATACAGAAACTTCCGGTAACATTGATTTTTGACAGGGCAGGTCTGGTTGGTAGTGACGGCGAAACCCATCAGGGCATTTTTGATATGTCATTTCTGTCAGCAATGCCTAACATGACAATAATTGCACCGTCAGGAATTAAAGAATTAAAAGAGGCAATGAAGTTTGCTGAACATTTTGACGGGCCAATAGCAATCAGATTTGCGAGAGGTGTTGCTTTTCCTGAAATTAAGGAAGACATTAATTTGCAGTATGGAAAAGGTCAGATATTAAAAGAAGGCAGTAAAGATGGCAACAATGCAGGTGGTAATGTGGCAATTATAGCTGTAGGCTCAATGGTTGAGGAAACCTATAAGGCAATGGATATGCTTGAGAAAGAGAATGTACATCCTGCATTTGTCAATCCTGTTTTTATTAAACCTATGGATACTGAACTTATTAAAAGGGTTGCTGAAAATTACAAACATATAATTGTTGTGGAAGAAGGAATTAAAAAAGGCGGTTTTGGAGAAAGCGTTGAAACTTTCATATTGGAAAGTGGAATTGATGCAGATGTTCAGGTTATGGCAATTGATGACAGGTTTGTGGAACAGGGTAACGTGGCTTTGCTTAGGGAAGAAATAGGAATAAGCTATAAAAATATATACGAAAAGGTAATGGAACTGACAAGATGAAAGAAAGATTAGATGTTTTATTAGTAAAAAGAGGTTTGGCTCCTTCAAGAGAGAAAGCCAAGGCCATAATAATGAGTGGTATAGTTTTCGTTGATAATGAACGCGAGGATAAGGCGGGAACAACTTTCGACGAAAAAGTAAATATTGAAGTTAGAGGAAAGACACTGAAATACGTTAGCCGTGGTGGCTTAAAATTAGAGAAAGCCATGGATGTTTTTGGTGTGAAGATAGAAGGAAAAACATGTATGGATGTTGGAGCTTCAACAGGTGGTTTTACTGACTGTATGTTACAGAATGGTGCGGTAAAAGTTTATTCTGTTGATGTGGGTCATGGTCAGCTTGCTTGGAAACTTGTACAGGATGACAGAGTAATCTGTATGGATAGAACTAATATTAGATATGTAACACCTGACCAAATTGATGATGTACTTGATTTTGCTTCAATTGATGTTTCATTTATATCATTAACTAAGGTTTTATTACCTGTTAAGAATCTTTTAAAAGAAAATGGTCAGATAGTATGTCTTATTAAGCCACAGTTTGAAGCAGGAAGAGAGAATGTAGGTAAAAAAGGTGTTGTAAGAGATAAGAAGGTTCACGTTCAGGTCATTGAAAAAGTAATAGAATATGCAATGTCCATAGGATTTAAGATTTTAAATCTTGACTATTCACCTGTTAAGGGACCAGAGGGCAATATTGAATATTTATTATATTTGCAGAACAATGGTGAAGAACCGGTTGTAGATGAGATATGTGTTGACCCTGTTAAAGTTGTTGAAGATTCACATGTAACACTTGATAAAAAGAAGCAGGAAAACAGTTAGATTTAGACTGGCTTAGATTAAGTTTATAATTATAATTTTTGAATATTGGAGTTTTTGGATGAAAAATTTTTGCATAATTACAAACAGCTATAAAGATGAAAAAAACAGCATTGCAAATAAAATATCAGATTATATTATAAAAAAAGGCGGCAGTTGCGTGGTTTTAAATAACGTGGACACAGCTACAGGACAGTATCGGGTTATTTTAGAGGAGCAGGTTCCGGGAAATCTTGAATGTGTTATAACAATAGGTGGCGATGGAACATTACTTCATGCGGCTAAAGACTTAGAGAAACTTGATGTGATTTTTATTGGCGTAAATAAGGGAACTTTAGGTTTCCTTGCAGAAATTTCACCGGAAGAAATGGAAGGCTCAATTGACAGACTTTTAAATGACAGATTTAATGTTGAGTCAAGAATGATGTTGTGCGGTCAGGTTATAAGAAACAATGAAGTTGTGTACAAGTCTAACGTGCTTAATGATATTGTAATACATAGAGGTGGCGATATGGCTATTTCCAATTTTGATGTGTACGTTAACGGTCAACTTCTTGGAAAGTTTCAGGCAGATGGAATAATATTGTCAACACCAACAGGTTCAACTGCTTATAATCTTTCAGCAGGAGGTCCTGTGGCAAGACCTGATTCACATATGATTATTCTTACACCTATATGTCCTCATTCAATTGGAACAAGAAGTATTCTTCTGTCAAGAAATGATGAAATAGAGGTTATAATCGGACCGTCAAGAACGCCTAATGAAGAAAACAGAAAGATAGCATTTGACGGTGATGGAATATTTAACATAGTTTCAGAAGATAGAATCAGAATATATGAAGCAGTTGAAACCACAGAGATAGCTAAGCTTGACGAAGGAAGCTTTCTTCAGGTAATAAAGGATAAGCTTGGTGATTAGGAGATATGCCATGAAAACAAAAAGACAGCGAAAAATAATAGAATTAATAACCAATTATGATATTGAAACTCAGGAAGAGTTGGCAGCAAAGCTTGTTGAAAATGGTTTTAATGTAACCCAGGCCACAATATCAAGAGACATAAGAGAGCTTAATCTTACAAAAATAGCCACAAAAGGCGGTAAGCAGAAATATGCAGTACAGAGCAGTTCAGATATAGTATCAAATAGCAAGTATATGCGTGTTTTAAATGATGGAATTATAACAATGGATACGGCAGGAAATATACTTGTAGTAAAAACAGTGTCGGGAATGGCAATGGCAGTGGCTGCAGCACTTGACGCAATGCAGATTAAAGAAATTTTAGGCTGTATTGCCGGAGATGA
>ERZ826051.405-NODE-405-length-50985-cov-3.040664_pt1 | contig 50985 bp, 37 predicted proteins | sample MGYA00519928_ERZ826051 | MGnify/ENA primary metagenome ERZ826051 (study PRJEB31778, sample SAMEA3449219) | human gut metagenome | biome: human gut; feature: human-associated habitat; material: faeces | place: United Kingdom | collected 2010/2012 ...
TAGCCGTTGCGGCTCCAGCCCGGCATTTCGAGACGGGCGTCGTACGTCTCGCCGTCATACTCGTTGTTGGCAACGATCGGGCCGTCGGTCGTGAGCTTCCAGCTTTCGTCGCTCGCGACGACCGTCCGGTTACCTTCGCTGTCCGTAATTTCGAGCTGGGCCAGCAGCTTCGGATAGCCGTAGTTGCGGACTCCGGGAATCGTGACCTGCGTGAACGGAATCGTATAAGTGACCGTACGCATCGAGAAAAAGCGGCCGTTGCCCAGAATCACGCCGATCGTATTGACTCCTTCGTCGAGCAGGTCGGTCACGTCATACACATTGTAACAAACGGTTTTCGTATAGTCGGTAGCCGTCGGCGCCAGCACGTCCTCGCCTACGCGGCAACCGTTCAGATAGCATTCGTAGAGGCCGAGCCCGCTGATGTAGAGCCGCGCCTGCGCGATATCGCGCCCCGCATCGAACTCCTTGCGCAGATAGCGCGCGGCCAGGCGAGAAAATACGCCGAGCGTGTCGGTCCGGTTCAGGCAACTGTCGTACCCGATCCACCGGGCCTGCCAGTCCGAGTCGTCGAGCAGCGCCATCGACCAGCGGGACGGCTCGCTCCACAACGTGTCGCCGTGATTGGTCGCCACGCGCACTTTCCAGTAATAGTCGCGTCGGGATTCGAGCTCGGGCCCTTCGTAGGGCACCAGCACGGAGCGGTCGGACGGAACGTCGCCCGAATCCCAGATCAGGTTCTCTCCGGTTTCCAGATCCCCGGGATCGGTCGAGACAAGAATCCGGTAGCCGGTCTGCACCGTAGCCGGCAGGGCGGATTCGATCCGCCACGACAGGCGGGGATGCTCGGCCGCGACGCCCAGCGGGCAGTCGAGCATCTCGACGGTCAGGCCGTTCACGGCAGAACGCTCGTGACATCCGACCAGCAGCGCAGCCGGCACGAGCAGCGAAAACAAAGCAGTTTTTTTCATCATGATAACAGGCTTTCGGTTTGGATTATTGATCGGGTCCGCTGCCGTTCGGTCCGGACGACAGCAGAACAGAGGGCCGAGGTCCGCTATTTCAGCAACGAGCGCAGGAAACGCGACGTCTCGACCGCGTCGTTCAACCCGATCAGGCGTTCGATTTCGTCGTAGCGCTCGTCGACGATCGTCTCGTATTTCTTGATCCAGTGCAGACTTTCGGAAATAGCGCCGATCGCATCCTCGCGGTAGGGATACTGGTCCATCGACAGCCAGCCGTCGTAACCGGTCTTGCGAAGCCAGAACATCATTTCGATATAGGTGGTCATATGCACGCTGCTGACGATCATGTCGTCGTCCCAGCAGCCGTGATTGTCGTTGAAGTGCATATGGAACAGCCTGTCGCCCGCCCGTTTGGCCAGCACGATGGATTCGGCCACGTTCTCGCCGCCGACGAAGCCGTGCCCCGTGTCGATCGTCACGCCCACGTTCCGGCAGCCGGTTTCCTGAGCAGCCAGAATCGTATCGGCCATGCGCGCATGGTACGAGAAGTTGCGCGGTTCCTTGGGCTTGTACTCCAACGCGATCTTCAGCGACGGGAACTCGGAAGCCAGCGCCCGGATCGCCTCGGTCATCCACTCCCGCTCGCGGTCGTAATCGGCCGTCAGCAGATAGTCGTAGCCGTCCTGAGCCATCCACAGATTGACGATCCGGCAGTCGACCTGCAACGCCACTTCGCACATGCTTCTCAGATAGTCGTGCGCCGCACGGCCGGATCGGTGCTCAAGACGGAGCCTTTGCCGTAATCGCTGTCGCCGAACGTATCGGGGATGATCGACGCGCACTCCAGACCGTAGCCGTCGAGGCGCTTTTTCATCTCCTTCGCATTGTCGGGACGGATGTCCCACGTACCGACGAGCTCGACGCCGCCGATATAGGGCATGTTCTCGGCAGCCAGTTCGAGCATCCGCTCGGACGAAGGGTTCGTCTTGTAGCTTTTGCAGAAACGGTCGCAGGTGTTGCCCAGATTGCCCAGAATGATCGAATACTTGTTTTCCATAACGATTCGGTTTTAGGTTGGCAGATGGTTTCGGGTCGTTAACCCGGTGACAAACAGTCGCTAACAAATATAATAAAATATCCTGTATATTCCGAGACCGGAAAAACCGTTTTCGCTCCGGAACGGACCGCCGCCGGAATATTTTTTGATAATATTCCGTAACTTGATTATCTTAGTCGCCAAACCAAACGCCATACATGGAAGTTTTCATCATCATCGGGCTGATTCTGCTCAACGGAATCCTGTCGATGTCGGAAATCGCGATGGTCTCGGCCCGCAAGCCGAGGCTCGAAGCCGACGCCAAGCGCGGAAGCCGGGCCGCCAAGACCGCGCTGAAACTCTCGGGCAATCCGGACGTTTTTCTCTCCACGATTCAGATCGGAATCACGCTGATCGGTATCCTGACGGGTATCTACTCGGGCGACATGCTGGCCCAGAGCTTCGGGAAAGTGCTCGCGCGAATTCCAGCGCTCGAGGCGCATTCGGTGGCGATCGCTCAGGTAATCATCGTAGTCACGGTCACTTATCTGACGCTGATTCTGGGCGAGCTGGTTCCCAAGCGAATCGGCATGAGCTCCTCGGAACGCGTAGCCAAGATCGTGGCGCGGCCGATGAGCCTGCTGTCGAAAATCGCGCTGCCGTTCGTCTGGCTGCTGTCGAAAAGCACGGCCGGCATGCTTCGCATACTGGGTATCAATACGGTCGACGGAAACAGGGTAACCGAGGAAGAGATCAAGGCGATCATTCAGGAAGGCGCCGCCGAAGGCGAGATCGAAGAGGTCGAGCAGGACATCGTCGAGCGCGTGTTCAACCTGAGCGATCGCAACGTCGGATCGATCATGACCCACCGCAGCGACATGGTATGGCTCGACACGAACGCCACCTGCGACCAGGTCGAGGACATCGTCAAGAACAACCTGTTCAACACCTACCCCGTAGCCGACGGCAACCTCGACTCGATCGTCGGAGTAGTCCACCTCAAGGACCTGTTCGGCCGGCTCGACGAACCCGGATTCACGCTGTCGCAGGTGATGCGCCCCGCGCAGTACATACCCGAGAACCTGAGCGTGTACAACGCGCTCGACCTGATGCGCCGCACTGGCGGCCGGTACGGCCTGGTGACCGACGAGTTCGGCAGCATCGAAGGCATCGTCACGCTCAAGGACATCATCAAGGCGCTGCTCGGCTCGATGCCCGAAGCGGGCGAGGAACAGGAAATCGTCACACGCGAGGACGGCAGCCTGCTGATCGACGGCCAACTGTCGTTCTACGATTTTCTGGCCCATTTCGACATGGAGGACCTCTACAACGACTACAACTACAACACGCTCAGCGGTCTGATCCTCGAAAAGCTGGAACATATCCCCCATACGGGAGAGAAACTGTCGTGGCGCAACTTCGACTTCGAGATCGTCGACATGGACGGAGCGCGGATCGACAAAGTGCTCGTCACGCTGAAACGGCTCGAGGAGGCCGACGTTTAAACGGCCCCCTCGACATTTCTCGAGCGGAGATCGCAACGATTGCCGCCCCGTACCGTAGAACCGTTCCCGCCGGTCATCGTCACGCGCGCTCGTACCCGCGCCCACGACCGAAAACGAGGAAGACAAGCCCCCGGAAACATGCGGTCTTCCGGGCCTGTCGGCTACTGGATCGCTGCGAACAATCCCATAATCAACGAGAAGAAGCACACATAAAGCACGATAACGATCGCGATCCAGATCAGCGACGCTTTGCAATAGTTGGCTTTCGTCGGATTCGTGCCTCCTCCGAACGCCCAGACGAACAGCATGATGATGTTCACCAGCGGCAGAGCCAGAATCAACAGCGTCAGCATCCATTCCCCGACCGACATGACCGGAGCGACGGGCTGCTGCCGAGAATCGCGGACGGCGGCGTCCGCGGCGGATCGATTGTCCAGAACTTCCATAACTCGATATTTTTTAAGGTTAGACGAGTCAAGATAACGACAATTTTCCGGCCAACCAAGCGCACGCGCATTTTCCGGCGGGCCCGGCCCGATCCGCGACAAACCGCGCCCGCCGAAACGACCCTCGAATCACGGCCCGGCACACGCAACCGCATCTTATCGCCCTGCCCTGCCCGGAAGGCTCCATGCGCGCAGCGCATCGTCGAAAGGCGGCCGGGCGATGCCGCGCTCGGTCACTATGGCAGTAATCAGATCGCAAGGCGTCACGTCGAAAGCCGGATTGTATACTTTGACGTTACGGGGCGCCATGCGTTGCGCATAATGGGCCTCGGTCACTTCGGCCGGATCGCGCTGCTCGATCGGGATGGAGGCGCCGGTCGGACAGTCCGCATCGATCGTCGATGTCGGCCCGAGCACATAGAACGGGATGCCGTAATGGCGGGCCAGCACGGCGACGCCCGACGTGCCGATCTTGTTGGCCGCGTCGCCGTTCGCTGCGATACGGTCGCAGCCGACCAGCACGGCCTGCACCCGGCCCTCGCTCATCACGAGCGAAGCCATGTTGTCGCAGATCAGCGTCACGTCGATCCCGGCCCTCATCAGCTCGTAGGACGTCAGCCGGGCTCCTTGCAGCAGAGGACGCGTCTCATCGGCATAGACCCGAAAGCCGTAGCCCCGCTCCTGCCCCAGATAGAGGGGAGCCAGCGCGGTCCCGTACTCCGACGTCGCCAGATGTCCGGCGTTGCAATGCGTCAGAATCCCCGCTCCGGGCTCGAGCAGCGACAGGCCGTACTCGCCGATCTGCCGACAAGCGGCGGCATCCTCTCGCCGGATCGCCTCGGCCTCGTCGCGCAGGCGGTCCCATATTCCGGCCGCCGGTTCGTCGCGGTGCGCCAACAGGCAATTTCTCATGCGCTCCAGCGCGGCCGACAGGTTGACTGCCGTCGGCCGCGAAGAGGCAAGATAGGCGGCTGTCCGGTCGAATGTCTCGCAAAGGTCGTCGAAACAAGAACCGCCGGCCCGCCGACAACACACGTAAATACCGTAGGCGGCCGTCACGCCGATAGCCGGCGCGCCCCGCACCTTCAGCTCGCGGATGGCTTCCCATATTTGCTCCGGGGTCCGCAGCTCCACATAAGTCTCCTCCCCGGGCAGCCGGGTCTGGTCCAGAATAACGACGGCTCCGCCCGGCTCGTCGAGCCGCACCGTCCGCAGATCGGGGAAAAATTCGTTCGTCATCGCATATACCGAAAATTTAAAGGCACGGTAGTCTCCGAAACCGGACCGCCGTGCCTTCTTCTTCAGAGGAGAGCGGAACACCGCCCGCCGCCCTCTTTACTCGACTAATTCATTCCGGACTTGGCGCGGACATATTCGTCGATCGCACGGGCCGCCCGGCGTCCGGCTCCCATGGCGAGAATCACCGTGGCCGCACCGGTCACCGCGTCTCCTCCGGCGAAGATACCCTCGCGGGAGGTCTGCCCGTGCTCCTCGTCGGCCACCAGACAGCCCCGGCGGTTGGTCTCCAGACCGCGCGTCGTCGAGGCGATCAGCGGATTGGGCGACGTGCCGAGCGCCATGATCACGACGTCGCACCCGATCTCGAACTCCGACCCCTCGACCGCGACGGGCGAGCGGCGTCCCGACGCATCGGGCTCGCCGAGCTCCATACGTACGCAGCGCAGGCCCCGGACCCAACCTTTCTCGTCGCCCAACACTTCGACCGGATTGGTCAGCATCCGGAACTCGATGCCTTCCTGTTTGGCGTGGTGCACCTCCTCGGCCCGGGCCGGGAGCTCGGCCTCGCTGCGGCGGTAGACGATATGCGCTTCGGCACCCAGACGGGCGGCCGTCCGCACGGCATCCATCGCCACATTGCCGCCGCCGACCACGACAACGCGACGACCGACATAAATCGGCGTATCGTAGGTGTCGTCGTAAGCCTTCATCAGATTGGCGCGGGTCAGGAACTCATTGGCCGACACCACGCCGTTCAGATTCTCGCCCGGAATGCCCATGAACCGAGGCAGTCCGGCTCCCGAGCCGATGAACACGGCCGAGTAGCCCTCTTCGTCGAGCAGCGAGTCGACCGTCACGGTATGGCCGACGATCACGTCGGTCTCGATCCCGACGCCCAGCCGTTCGACCTGGGCGATCTCGCGCGCCACGATCCGCTCCTTCGGGAGGCGGAATTCGGGAATGCCGTAAACCAGCACGCCGCCCACCTTGTGCAGCGCCTCGAAAATCTTCACCTCGTAACCCATTTTGGCCAGATCGGCCGCGCAGGCCAGACCGGCCGGACCGCTGCCGACAACGGCTACCTTGCGCCCGTTGGACGGGGCCGGGGCGGTCGCCTCCGCGCCATGCTCGATGCTCCAGTCGCCCACGAAGCGCTCGAGCTTGCCGATCGCGACGCTCTCGCCCTTGACGCCGAGAATGCACGATCCTTCGCATTGGGTCTCCTGCGGGCAGACCCGTCCGCAGACCGACGGCAGCGAACTGTCCTGCGCGATGATCCGGGCTGCTTCGGCGAGGTTTCCGTCGCGCAACTGCGCGATGAACTGAGGAATCTGCAGCGACACGGGACAATGCTCGACGCAGCGCGGCTTCTTGCAGCCCAAACAACGGCTCGCCTCGAGCCGGGCCTCGTCGAGGTCGTACCCGTAGCAGACCTCCTCGAAATTGGTGACCCTTACCTTCGGGTCCTGTTCCCTGACGGGAACGCGGGGTATCTTGTTTGCCATCTTCTTTACTTTGTTTCGGGTAAGCGAAAGCCGGCCCGCAGCGACGGGTCCGGCGCGGGTTTTACGTCATCGATCGAGTCCGATGCGGCAGGCGTGGCCCTCGGCCCGCTCCTGCGCCATACGGGCCTTGCGGCTCTCGATCGTCTTGTACATGCCCTGACGGCGCATGGCCTCGTCGAAATCGACCTCGTGACCGTCGAACTCGGGGCCCTCGACGCACGTAAAGCGCGTGCGGCCGCCGACCGTCACACGGCAGGCTCCGCACATGCCCGTCCCGTCGACCATCAGCGTATTGAGGCTGACGATCGTCCGGATGCCGTACTCTTTCGTCGTCCGGGCGACGAACTTCATCATGATCATCGGGCCGATCGCGATCACTTCGTCGTAACGCTTGCCCTGCCGGTCGATCAGGTCGCGCATCAGGTCGGTCACCATACCGTGAAATCCGGCGCTGCCGTCGTCCGTAGCGATGAATACCTCGCCCGCCACGGCGCGCATCTTATCGGTAAGGATCAGCGTATCCTTGTTCTTCGCCCCGATGATGACGTCGGCCTTCACGCCGCGCTCCGACAGCCACTTGACCTGCGGATAGACCGGAGCGGTCCCGACGCCGCCGGCCACGAAAAGGATCCTGCGGCGGCGCAACGCCTCGGGCTCCTCGTGCACGAACTCGGAAGGGCAGCCCAGCGGACCGGCGAAATCGGCCAGCGAGTCGCCCTCGCTCATCGCGCACAGCTTCGAAGTGGAATAGCCGACCGTCTGCGTGACGATCGTCACCCACCCCTGCTCGGCATCGTAGTCGGAAATAGTCAGCGGAACGCGTTCTCCGTGCTCGTCCAGCCGGACGATGACGAACTGTCCCGGCCGGGCCGAGCGGGCCACGCGCGGAGCCTCGATGTTCATCAGGTAGATGTTGGGCGCCAGCAGTTCTTTCTTGACAATCTTGTACATGCTATCTGTTTGGTTTAGTCTTTTCCTGTTTTCCGGCTCCGTCGTCCCGGCGATCTCGCCCCGCCTTGTCCTAAGGCACGATCGTAGCCGCAAGCCGTATTTCGCGCAACGGACGGGACGGATCGTTCAGTATCAGCACGATATGATCCATCAACCGTCCGGCGGGCGCATTCTTGGTCGAGAGCATCGCGACGAACGACACCGTCTCGCCCGGAGCGATCGCTCGGTCCGGATCGAGCGTCGTCGACATCCGGTCCCCCAGCTTCATGTCACGGATACGCAGCGGCTCTTTCCCTTGGTTGGTTATCGTGAACTCCCGTTTCGGCTCGCCGCCGGCCTTCATCGTCCCGAAACCGTGATACTGCGACGAAAAGACCGCTTTCGGAGCCCGCTCCTTCTCATCGGGCGTCATCCCCGAAAAATCCTCGCAGGCAACGCCCGAGGCGCTGAACAGCACATCGACCGGAATGTCGTTCACGATCAGCGAAAAGCTGTCCTTGAGCATGCCCCACACGTCGTTGTCGCGCAGATCGTAGCTCAGCGTCATCACGCCCTTTTCGCCCGGAGCGAGCCGCTGTTTCGACAGAGCGATATCGAAATAAGGCTTCCGGTCGCGGTACACGGGCGAGAGCGTCAGCGGCTGCCGCGTCGGGTTGTAATACTCGATCGCCGTCGATTTGACGCCCCCCCGGGGCACATACCCCAAATTCACGTTCCGCCACGCAAGCATCAGGTCGCCCGCGCGTACCGGATACATCTCGCCGAAGCTTTTCTCGGCGGGCAAAACCTCGCCGGTAATCGTCAGCACGGTCTTGCCCGTCGCGCCCCCGCTCTGCACGACGATATCGCGACGGAATGCCCCGGGCCGCCCCTCGGGGTCGTAGCTGATCACGAGCGTCCCTTTCTCCGAAGGCTTGACCGGCGCGCGGCTGTATTCGGGCTTCGTGCAACCGCACGACACGGTCACCTGCTCGATCACGGCCGGAGCGGACGACGCGTTGACGAACTCGAAGGCATGGGAGACCTTCCCCCCGTCTTCCTTGATCCGACCGAAATCCCACGACTGCTGCGCGAATTTCAGCGGAGAATTCTGAGCGCTCGCTTCCGAACAAAGCATGCCGCACAGAATCATTCCGATCGTCCATATCCTTCCCATATACTCCGACCCATTTTCCGTTGCAAAATTATACATTCGCCGTCGATTCAGGCGTGCGAGACGTTTTTTTAACGAATCATATGCCGAACCCCCACTTTTTGAACATCGCCTTGTCCGTATCGATATCCGATCCGGAAGTCGTCAGCAGGTCGCCGACGATCGAGGCGCTGACGCCGCAGCGGAACAGCTCGGGCTCCAGATGCTTGATCCGGCTCCGGCCTCCGGCCAGCCGGACCGAGGCGTCCGGATTGACGATCTGCATCAACGCGGCGGCACGCAGCACGTCGCGGTCCGACAGCGGCAATGCCTTTTCAAGCCTCGTGCCGGGAATCGGATTGAGCACGTTCATCGGCACGGACACGGCTCCCGTGTCGCGGATCGCCAACGCGAACTCGATGCGCTGCCGCTCGCTCTCGCCCATGCCGATGATACCCCCGCAGCAGATTTCCAGCCCCGCCTCGCGGGCCCATGCGATCGTCTGCAGCTTCTGCTGCTGCGTATGCGTCGTGCAAAGCTCTCCGAAATACGAAGGGGCCGTCTCCAAATTGCAATGATAGCGCCTGACGCCGCTCTGCCGCAGCCGGACGAGCTGCTCTTTCGACAACAGCCCGAGCGAAGCGCACAGCGAAATGTCCACCTCGGAGCCGATCCGGCGGTAAATGCCGCAGACGCGGTCGGTCTCTCCGTCGCTCAGGGCCCTACCGCTGGTCACCAGCGAGAAGCGCCTCACTCCTTTGGAAGCATTGTGAGCCGCCTCGCGCACGGCTTCCTGCTCGCCCACCAGCGGATAGACCTCGATATCGGTCTTGTGGAATTTCGACTGCGCGCACCACTTGCAGTCCTCGCTGCAACGGCCGCTGCGGGCGTTCATGATCGAGCACATGTCGATCCGGCGTCCGTCCCGGCGCATCCTGATCCGGCGCGCCAACTCGTACAGCCGTTCGTCCCCGAGCGTTTCCATCCACTCCGACACCTGCTCGTAGCCCGGCTTCAGGCCGTTCGCCATATCGCTTTCGATCCGGTCGATCCTATCCATGTCCGCGTATATTTGCATCCTATCGGCAAAGGTACTATTTTTGGACCGAATAACGTTCGCCGGGAAATATGAAAAGAGCCTATTTCGTCACAGGGATCGACACGGACGCAGGTAAAAGCATCGTCACAGGCGTGCTGGCCCGAGCCCTGAGTGCGCGCGGAGAACGCGTGATCACGCAGAAATTCATCCAGACGGGCTGCGACGGCCTGTCGGAGGATATCGAAACCCACCGCCGGATCATGGGTATCGGCCTGCTCCCGGAGGACGAGGACGGCACGACCTGCCCGATCGTGTTCACCTATCCGGCCTCGCCGCATCTGGCAGCGGCGATCGACGGACGCGACATCGACCTGACGCTGATCGGCCGGAGCACGGAAAAGCTGTTGCAAAAATACGACACGGTACTGATCGAAGGCGCCGGCGGGCTGTACGTTCCGCTGTCGGAAGCATACCAGACGATCGATTACGTCGCCGAGCACGGCCTGCCGGTCGTTCTGGTCACCTCGCCCCGGCTGGGCAGCATCAACCACACACTGCTGAGCCTCGAAGCCTGCCGCAACCGGAACATCGAAGTGGCGGCGGTCGCGTACAACCTGTACCCGCCCGCTCCCGAACCGATCGTCCGCGACACCCGGACCTACCTGAAAGCCTATCTCGCCGACCGCTTCCCTGCCGCGCGATGGCTCGAGGTCAACGACCGCTACGAGCTGATCGGCCCCGACCGTCCCTGAGCGGGAAAGAAGCGTCTTAAACAGGACGGGCATTTTCATACGGGCCGCGGGTCGGATATTTTCTCGAACAGGCGACGAGCAGGGCTCGGCACATTGCATTTTCCGGGCGGCCGTCGCAAAAGCAATGAAACGCCGCGATCGCTGCAAAATCAGATATTCCATTGACATAGAGCGTTTAGAGCTTTCGTCCTTTCATATTCCATTCAAGGTGCGGAACATTTCAATCGCGATGCGGGATGGACGATGATGCGGAACGGAATAGCTGCGGCATCCTACCCGGAATCCCCCTTATCATACGATAACCGAGCGCAGGATAGCCAAGGCTTTGGACCCGACGGACGCGAGCCCAACGGGAAGAGGAAGCCCAAGCGCACTCGTTCCGACCGGTGAAGGCTCGTGCACACGGCGGACAAGAACACGACCGAGATGGCGCTTGTCATCGACGCGATGGATATTCTGCACGAGGGGAAAATAGACTGTTTTTATATTGCCGCCAGCGACGGAGACTGTAGGATGCCGGCCCGGCGCATACGCGTAGCCGGACTCACGGTGCCCGGCTACGGAAAGGGCAAGACGCCGGAAGTGCCGATCGCCTCGTGCCGGGAGTGCCGCTATGCCGGGCAGCAGCAAGGAGTCGAGCCGGAGCTGCTGCCGAGCACGCCGGAGCACTTTATCCGCCGAGACATGCCTCTGTTCGAGAAGGCGTTCGAGACGGCCGCCGCAGGGAAAGACGAGGCGCCGTTCTCGCAGGTCGGAACGGCGCTCAAGAAGCTGATGCCCAAGTACCGTATCAAGCGCTACGGCTGCAAAACGCTCGGAGAGCTGTACGAGCAGTTCGACCGGTACGAGCTCGTCAAGACGGAGAAAGGGGTGGCTGGGATGGTAAGAAGGAAATAACTGTAACTAATTGTCTTAAGTTACCATTTGCATCTGAATATAGAAAAGCAGGCCTCGTTTGGAGGCCTGCTTAAAAAAGAAATCACTTTTCCGGAGCCATGTAAATACAGAGGACTACAGAAAATCGAAATATCATGTAAGTATTGCAGCAATACAGGTCGATCTCTATCGCCCGGACTGAAATCATCGGATATTTTCACCCGTATTCGCCGTCCGATCAAACGTTCTTACTACCGGAAACCCGACAGGCAGGCAGTCGTCTGTCGAAGTATAAGATTTTGCCCTAACCCGGATGCGAATAATCCGAATCTTAATATCTTTGCGGCCGGATCGGTTTCGGGAACATTTCTCCGTCGTCCGGATGAAAAGGGCATCGGCGGAGGAAGTCCCGGAAAGTCCCGCCGCCGCGAAGTTCCGTTCAATGTCTCGAGATCAATCGGATTGCCGCCGGCCCCGAGACAGGGAAGGCTTCGAGAAAAGAGTCCGGCCGGAAAACCTGCCGATTCACCGAAAGGCCGTTCTCGCCCGAAGGCATAGGAGGGGAACGGCATGCGACCGTTTTTTAGTTCGATAAAAAACGGGAAGTCCGCGAAAGGAACAGACCGCGGAGAGGTTCGCCGCCGCACGACGCCGCTTTCCGAGGCATGGCCTCTCGCCGACGGCCGACCGTCACGGACCGACATACGTTTTTTGCTCACTCTCAATGGAAACAACGACTATGGAGAAGACGCAACACTCGGAAAAACTTCTGTTACGGAAGCTCGATCTGCTGCTGCGCACGGGTAAATTGCTGATGGAAAGCGCAGCGGACACGAGCCGCATCATGCGCAATATGAAACGCACGGCCGCCTACCTGGGGCTACCGGACGAGCATCTGCACATTTATATCAACTACAACATGCTCATGGTCAACCTGAGCGACAGCGAGCACTCGTTCTCCAAGTTCCAGCGCTGCGAGAAACACGGGATCAACATGACGGCCATTTCGGCCGTCAGCAAACTTTCATGGCGGGCGATCCGGGAAGACTATTCGCTGGAAAGATACGAGGAAGAGCTGGAAAACATCCGGAGCAGGAAACGCAATTACACCTCTTGGCAAGTAGCGGTCGGTGCCGGGTTTGCCTGCGGCGGATTCTGCATCCAGTTCGGTTGCGACTGGCCGGCATTCCTCTATGCTTCCATTGCAGCCATTCTCGGATTCCGCCTGCGGGCCGTACTCAACGAACTGGGTTCCAATCATTATATGAACATCGCCGTCGCCGCATTCGTTTCCACTTTGCTGGCATGGGCTTCCGCCTTTATCTCGACGCTCGATCTGCCCGCCCCTCTTCATACGCTGTTCCACTCCGACACGCCGTGGCATCCGTTGATGGCCTGCGCCCTTTTCATCGTGCCGGGAGTCCCGCTGATCAACTTCGTCAGCGACATGCTCGACAGCTATGTACAGATAGGCATTACGAGAGCCGTCAATACGCTGCTGATCGTCGTCGCCATGGCGTTCGGCATCGCCTTGGCCGTCCATGTCTGCGGCATCGACAATTTCGTGAAGGACCTGAGCATGACGCCCCATCACACCTATCTCGAGTTCGCCGTCGCCGCGGCCATATCGGCCGTCGGATTCTCCATGATTTTCAACATTCCGCGCCGCCTGCTCTGGGTCGTAGCCGTCGGAGGCATCATCGCCGTCTGTACCCGGAACTTCGTCAATCTCGGGCCCAGCAATCATAACATCGGTCTGGACTGGGGGCCGGTAATCGGGTCTCTGGTCGGGTCCGCCCTGATCAGCATAATCGTTACGAGGGCCGTTCACTGGTTTCATACCCCCCATCACTGTCTCTCGATTCCGAGCGTCATTCCGATGATTCCGGGCGTACTGGTGTATCGGGCGCTCTTCGCCTTCATCGACATGAGCGGCGTCGTAGGCGAAGTGACCATCGCGATGAACAATGCCATTCAGGCTTCTCTCATTATTCTCTGCATCGCTGTCGGGGTCGCCATTCCGAATATTTTCGCGCGCCGCTGGATCGCTCCGAAACGTCAGAAACAATTGAAACGACTGATCGAGGAGCGCAGGCAGCGCGGCAAATTCGTCGATCTGACCTATATCGACTGACCTTATCCCGCATTCCCGTTGATCGGCGAGCTTCCGCCCCCATATCGTCCGCCGAACGAGCCCGCTTGCGACCGGGACCGGCCCTCGCGCCGATCCGGATACGATCCCCAGCCCGTATTTTCGAATGCCTCGGCTAGATCGCTTCGTTTCGGAGAGGCCACGACAAAAAACAAGTTGCGCTTACACGGCCGGGTATTCATTCTTGTGAAAAACGGCGGCGGTCCAAAAATACTTTGGCAACCATTCAGAACATACAGGCCCAATCTTAACGGGAACAAGAACAGGACATAGAGGAGATATCGGAATAAATACCCCGTTCACCTTATAGGAGAAAAACACCTCTCGGACGGTCATTCCTATTGTGTGAGACCGTCATACTCCTTCGGGTCGGGACAAGGATTTTCCTACGGAAAATTTGAAACGGACAAAACATATCCGCCTAATATTCAGCACAGGATATATAAAAGCCATTTTCGCGACATTTCGCGTTTTAAAAAGGTCGTCGGAAACGATTGCCGTTCTCAGATTTGTCTATTAAGAAATCAACAAGGTCCAACGAGTATAATCCAGACCAGTGCGAGTCACGAAATCGCAACCATATTCCGGCAAAGATTATCAAACCGACACGGACAGCATATAATTTTACGAAATATCGCATCAAATCGACCGCTCCCGCACGGACGACGAGCACGAGGCCGAGTTCACGGCGGACTGCCGTCCTTACCGTCTCAACCCGCGCCAACGGGATACCGACGCGGGAAAACCCGCAAGCATCACAATGTTTCACCCGCGTCCCGCGCATGGATCTCGTCGTGCCGAAACCTGCCGCACGGGTCCGCGAAGCTGCGGCGATACCCAAGTTCGTCTACGAGCGGACAGAAGAATAATCCGCCCCGGTCTCAGGGGAAGCCGGCGGAGACCGGTATGCCGACTTCCGTCGGGTTCGCGTCCCCCCCCTGCAGTCCGCCTCGGGATTCGGCCCCAGCCACCTCTCCGCGCCTGTCATCGCCCGGCGAACGCTTATAAGGGATAAATTTCAGATAGTCCGCAGCGAAACGTCCCCGTTCGCAGAGACCGGGATTGCGTTCGACCAGTTTCCGGGTGAAATTTCTGCAGTTGAGATGGCGCATGTAGCCGAGGTAGGAGTTGAGCGTAGAGGTCATTTGCCGCACGGGCTGACACACCGCGCAACGCACCTGAAGGTTGACGCGGCGTTTGGTCTTGTCGAGCAAATAGCGGCGGTAGGGCTTGACCACCGCGCCCAGAAAGTTGATTCCCTTGACGGCCTCCTGCAAGTGCATCTTGTCGGGATGCAGCGAAAGTCCCAGTTCGTTCTTGAGAAAGTCCCGGATGACGGGTATCAGTCGCAGCAGGCGAAGCCTGTCGTTGCCGACTATGAAGAAATCGTCCACATAGCGGCCGTAGTGTCTTTCGCCCAGCGAGCGCTTGACGAAATCGTCCAGCTTGGAAAGGTAGACGTTGCTGAACAGCTGCGAAGTCAGGTTGCCGATCGGCAGCCCGCACCCTTCCGGCGTGTGAAACAGGCTTTTCGAGGGAGGCAGCCCTTCCCACTGGCTGCGTCGACCCCGGACGTAACAGTTGCACGTCGGATCGTTGAAAACGATTTCGCGCGTCAGGTAGCGGATCAGACCGTAGTCGAGCAACTGCTCCCACGTCTTGCCGTCCCGGGCCGGTCTTCGCGCGAAGCGCGCGAACGTGTCCACGAGCATCCCGTAGAGCTTCCGCCTGTCGATATTCATGAAATAGCCCCGAATGTCGAGCTTGAGCACGTAGCACTCCCTGCGAAAGTTGTCCGAGCACGAGCGGATGTGCCTCTCCAGCCGCCGGATGCCGTAAAGGGTCCCCATGCCCTTGCGGCAGGAGTAGCTGTCGGCGATAAAGGTGCGCTCGAGCATCGGAGCTATATAGTTGAACAGCAGGTGATGCACTACCCGGTCGCGGAAGTCGGCGGCGAAAATCTCGCGCTTGACCGGGATGTCGGTAATGAAGCACATGCTGCGCCCCACCCGATAGCGTCTCTCGTCGATCTCGCGGTAGAGCTCGACGAGATTCTCCTCGAGGTTCATTTCGAAGCGGAGCTGGCTATAAGTGTTCCGCTTGTTGCGCCGGGCATCGTAATAGGCGGAGAAAACGTCCGCCAGCAGTTTTTCGTCGGGCATGTCGGGTAAAATAGGTGAACGCAAGGACGGTCTTGCAGATGCTTGGACGCAACGCACGCTGAAGCCGTTGGCGCGATTGTTGTTGTTCAGCGGGTTGACGTTGCCCGAGTTGAAGTTGAGGTTGCCCGCGTTGTTGTTGCCTCCGTAGTTCGGCGACGAGGACCAATAGTAGCCGTTGGAGCTCGTGTTGGCCAACTCGCCGCTATTGTTGTTGCGCAGGCCCGCAGCAGGGAAACCTCAGCAATCGCTGGGATGAATGGCCCGGAGGGGGGCAACGACCCGACCCCGGGACAGACTGGAATGGATAACTGACGGCACCGCACGCCGGTAATATTCCTGGTGCGTCCTTACGCCGCCAGCGGATTGCTGGATCTACGAACCGCTCTGCCGGGAGCCTTGACCCGCCGGCACTCCGGGTCCATCGGAACCGTCCTCGACGTTCACCATAATCATTCTGTCCATATTCATTTTATCAGAGAGACTTCGGCAGGCTTTTCCCGCCGGCCCCCCGCGCTCTTGTCCTTAGCCATGTACTTCTGCCATGCCGCCAGCTGTTTGGAGACAGACACCATCCGCTCGCAGGTCAGCGCGAACTGCTTGGTCGAAATCTGCTTCATGTCGTGGAGCACGCGCACCATCAGTTTGATCGATACCATCCGCTCGCGTGCCGCCTCGATCTGCGGCAGCTTCTCGACCGACGCATTGGCCCGGTAGATGCACAGACACAGCTCGATCACATCCTTCTTGAGCGTCTCGCCCACCGTATAACGAAAATCGCGCTGCACGGAGGAGGTGAAGCGGAGAATTTGCAGCAGCAGGTCGTAAGCCTGCTTGAAGACTGGCAGGTTATCATAAATCGCCATCGATTCTCTGCTTTAGCTCGGCAATGAACATAACGCACTGCACCGGAGTAGCCGATTCGAGCCGGAAATCGCGGATCATCCGGACGATCCGCTCCGCCGAGGCCTCCCCCGCACCTTTCGGCAGTCCGGCCTGCAGCGACTGCCGGCGACCGGACAAGGGGCTCCATGCAGCTCAGCGAGACCGGCTTCTGCTGCCGGGACGGTCCGGGCCTTGGGTTCCTTGAGCGGCAGCGAGCTCTTCCAAGCCTCGAAAGCGGCCGCGTCGATCGCCTCGTCCAGCGGAATGACCAGCCGCCCGTCGGAAAGAGCTTGCGGCGGAGCCGGGAAATAACGAGTCAGATAACCGGCCGGAAAGCCGATCGACACGATGTCGCGGCCGAGGTACTTGATCCGTTTCTTGGAAGGTTTGAACGCCGAGATCCGAGTGACGAAAGCGAAGGCCGACCTCTCGTAGGCCTTGTAGAAAAGTCCTTCCGGGTAAAGCGCGATCTCCGCCCGGTTAGCATCCTCCCTGGAGGCGATCTCTTCAAAAATCCTCATCTGGCAGCAAATTTTATAATGTAAAAGTAGAATTTTTCTCGATTTTATTGAATTTTCCGAGCGATTTGCCGGCAAAAATGTTTTTTTTTCCAAACGGTAAAAAAAATCAAAAAAAATTACCGCCTTCGGCGGTAAAAAAGGCCGGAGCGCTCCAGCGCTCCAGCCAAATAATCGAATCAATCGAATACGCTCGTCTCGCTAACGCTCGCTCGCTACTTTCCTTGGACGCAACGCACGCTGAAGCCGTTGGCGCGATAGTAGTAGTTCAGCGGGCTGACGCTGCCCGAGTAGAAGTTGAGGCTGCCCGCGTTGCTGTTGCCTCCGTAGTTCGGCGACGAGGACCAATAGTAGCCGTTGGAGCTCGTGCTGGCCGACTCGCCGCTACTGCTGCCGCGCAGGCCCGCAGCAGGGAAAAACGCGGTTTTTCCCGAAGAGGCGTCATTGGCATCGTAATAGAACGAATAACCCGCACTGAAAGTGTCCGGATAGACATTCTGCTGGCTGCTCCCTCCGGTCCCGTTCTTGGCAAAAGCGGTCCAAGTATCCTGCGGAGCCACGCGCCAGCCGGGAGGACAGGGATCGTAGATCGACTTGCTGCCCTGCGAAGCATTGGGGCGGGTAACCGCCGTGTTGGGATTGCCCCACAGATTGTCGCGCTGATCCGAATTGGCCGAGACGTTCAACCAATCATAGGGCGACCCGCTATAAAACAGGAACTCCGTCGGATGCTGAACCGCATAACCGATGCTGGCATCGGCAGTAGCGGCAGCGACCGCCTCGCTGTTCTTTCTGTTCTTCCATTCGTATCCCGTCGCATTGGACGTCGCGGCATAGCTCGTTCCCGTGCTATTCAACGCAGCCGCACCGACGAACGGGTCCTTGCGGCCCCACTGGTACAACAGGCCGTAGCGACCGACGGTTCCCTCGGCCGAAGAGGCGTCGGCTCCCAGATTGAACCGCATCACGGTATAGCTGCGGGAAGATGTCGTGACAATACTGCCGTTCCCCGAACCCGAAGCTGCCAAGGCCCGGGTAACATAGGTATCGTTGTCGGTCTCCGGATCGTAACGGGTCGCCCAGACGTGCCAGCTCCAAAGCAGCGTCCCGCTGCCGTCGGCACCGGAGAAGACACCGATCAGCGCGTTGCCTTCGGCGATGTCGCTCCCCTTGTCGCCAGCCGTCGTGAAATAGACGTATCCCTTGTTATCGACTTTCAACGAACCGTCCGCGATGACGCTCCCCTTGCTGCCGGTTTCCCACAGCACCTTGGCCGAAACCGGGCTGAGAACCTGAGTCCCGTCGATGGCCGGTGCGTTCTGGCCATTGGCGTTGTAAGCCGCGGTCACGGCCCCGTTGCCTTTGACGGTGGCGTCGAACTTATAGACCGTACCCGCCTTGTGTGCGAGGTAGCAATTGGCCGTCTCGCCGTCCTTGCTCAGATCCTCGCCCTTGTTGACCGTCACACGACTGTCGTTCTCGTTGATGCCCTTGATGGTCGTAGCGATCGCGTACCGGTAGTTGCGCACCACATTGAAGTCGGTCGAGGCGTTTTCCCCGGGGTAAATCCGGTACGTCACCTCGAATGTCTCGCCGCCCTGCGTATAGTCGCCCGACATCTCGATGAAAGTACTGTACTTCGGAGCGTTCCGGCTTCCCTTCTGCTTCTCGGTCAGTCCGGCGACGACACCCCGCAGGTTCTCCGGCACATACCATACCTGCGTAACGCCCGTCGTCGCCATGGCCGTCGGATCGGAGCCCTGAGCCGTCACGTCCACCTCGGCATAATCGGCGAAATTACCGGCCTCGGCGGCAGGATAGAGACCCGTCGTCCCGCCGGGAACGGTCTGGTTCTTATAGCTCGTCCGATTCGACACGCTTTTCAGACCGATCTTCTTCAATACGAAAGATTCCGAACTCATAGCCAGATCGACCTTGCAAGTGAACGATATCTTGGCGACCATGCGGCGAAGGGAGATATCCGCCGTAGCGGCCGAAGCGGCGCCTTCGTAGACTCCCGCCATGGGCAGGCCGTTGCCGCTGCTGCCTGCCGCAGCCTCGTCGGCGAAGTCGAGCACGGAGGTCTCGAACGCGCCGAGCGTCGTGGTATTGAGCGGAAGCGACGAAAATTTGTCGTCGGCCACGTTGGCCACGAAGTAGACCTTCGTCGCAGCGGCATCGTAAAGCGCGACGCTCAACTTGTCATTCTGAATTTCTCCGGCCGCATGGTATTCGCGCAAGACCAGCTTGCCGGCAGACGTCGTATTGTCGAACTGCAACACCCACAACCCGTGCAGCTTGCCTTCCTCATCGCCGCTCAGCGAGGCGCCGCGCGTGAGAGGCTCCTGCGCGCCGGTCTCCAGAACGAGAGCCTCGTCCGCGCCGGCCGCCTTAGCCGTCACGGGGATGAATGCAGCCGGGCTCGTCATGCCCGAAGCGGACAGTCCGAAAGTCATCTCGACTTTCCTGCCGCTGACCGAACCGGACGGCCCGGTCTCCTGCACCGCCTCCTTGCCGCAGGCGGTCAAAAACAAGGCGGCGGAAAGGAGCAGCGCCGTTTCCCTGAAAGTTTTCATGATCTTCACTGTTTTCGTTTATGATTCGTTCGTTTCATTCGCTTATCGCTTGCGACTGAGCCGCCGCTGCGGCTCAGCCACCGATCTCCGAATCCCACTGAGGATTCTCCGACCAGCTGCCGGGATCGAGCACCGGGACGAAATTCCCCCCGATCTCGCCGCTCCACTCCCTGATCTCCCAGCTGCCGACCACGACGCTGGCATAGGGCGGCTCGCCCACGGAGGTATCCCACACGGGATCGACGTTCCAAGGGGTGACCTGAAGAGTCAGCACAATGAAGCCGCCTTGCAGCGAAAGGTCGAAATTATAGCGCTTACCGGGATCGAAGGCCATGGCCGGCACGGTCGCCTGCAAGTCGGTCGCCCGATCCGCCTCGTTGAAGGTCACGCTCATTTGCAGATCGAAAACCGCATCGCTCTTGGGCAGCACTTCGTCCGTACCCGAATATTGATAAGGTTCCGCCCCTTGCACGAAGGTCCCCTGCGGAAACTCATAGCCGCCGTCGTTGGTTCCGGTCGGCAAGTTCTCGCAAAGAAGCGCCGCAGCGGGCGAACGGGCGATGCCCGACAACTCGACCGAATTGATAACCGCCTTGGCGACGTTCTCGGCCTTGCGCGTGATCGAAAAAGCCAGCCGGCTGCACTTCCGTTCGAGCGTAGCCAGCACGACGGTCTGGGTCGAAACGTCCTGCCGCGTCACCACGGCGCAGGCGGCGGTCAGCGAGCAGGCGTAGTCCGTCCCGTGAGCGACGCTCGCCTCCTTGTGCCCGGTAAGCGACAAAGCCGGAGTGAGCGCATAAAAATCATATGCTCCCGCCCGCAGCCGCATCGGAGAAGCTCCGGCCGTGCCCGTCGCGACGCCGGTCATCCCATCCACCACGCAAGGTTCGAGCGAATAATCGTCTTTCACCCGATAAGTGGCTTCGGCCACATAGGTATCCCGTTCTATGTCGGCAGCCGCCCCCGCGGCACGGCGCGTATAAGCCAGCACGCGCACGGTGCTGCCGGGCGCCAGATTTTCCGGCATAGCGCGCGTCGCACCGCCGGACGAAAGACCGGACGCCCCCGCCCGGGAGACCGAGGACACGGCGCCGGACGACGAGACCTCGGCGCTCACGCCGGCCAGACTGAAGCCGACCTCCGTACCACCCGTATCCGGCGCAGGACCGTCCGCCTTGCTGCATCCGCTCGCGACGGCCAACGCCAACCATATGATGAACGCTTTTTTCATGACGTGTTTTCTACTTTTTTTGTTTCGGGTTTTCGTCCCCCCGCACTCTCCTCCCCCCCCGACCGTTTCCGCCGGACGGAGAAGGAGACATTTTCCGTTATCGGACCGTCCCGATCGCAAGAGAGTCCTAAAGAATCACCTCGATTCGGTCGCCGGCTTCCTCCCATGGAGAGATCGTGGCTTGGGGCGTAATCTGAGTCGAAGTGAATTTCAGCACCACATCGTAAGCCTTGCCGGCCCCGAATCCCGCCGCAGGAAGCGTCAGCGGCACATCGCGCGTACCGCCTTCCGAGGTGGCGACCGACAAAGTCAGCGTCCCGCCGACAGCGATCGGAGCCACCAAAGCGTAACCGCACGCCGCCGCGTCGGCCTCATCGAAAGAGGCAGCCACAGGAAGTGCGAGCGGATAGCCGATCGCGCCGTCGTCGGCCGCCTTCTTGGCCGGAAGCGCGAGATCGGCGGGAATACCCTCGAAAGTCACCGTCGCAGGCAACTCGACCTTGCACGTAGGGAACTGGCTTTTCAGCACGATCCCGCCCTCGGGAATCGTTCCCCAGACATTCTTGGCCGCCTCGTCGACCGCATAGGCCCAAACCTTCAACTGGGTCAAGCAATGAGCGAACTCGAAAATCTTGCCGGCAGTTCCGAACCGGGCGTCGGCATTCTTGTTGCCTTCCAGCTCATCGGTCAGCATGACGTCGCTCACGCCGTCGATCGTCCAAGCGACGACTCCGCCGGCTGCCTCCGCCTGCGGATACCAACCGACCAGCTTCGTGCCGTTGTTAGTCTCGCGGACAAGGTAATACTGAGGCACGTCGAACACGATCGACGTAGCTCCGGTCACGCCGGCCGCATTCCCTTTGCAAGTCGCGCCAAGCACGGAAGCCGTCGTGTAAGACGGCCAACCGCCGTCCGCCCCGTTCTGATCGATGCGGGCGAAAGAAACCCGCAGATCGGCCTCATGATTCGCATCGACGACCGCGCGGGTGGCCGGCAGCGAAGCGAGAGCTTTGGACCCGGCATCGGAAAGGGCGATTCCGCCGCTCAAACGAATCTCGATTCTGTCCGGACCGGGCACAGGACCCGGCTCCGACTTCAAAGACTCATCCTTTGAACAGCCGCCCAGCAAAGCCACGGCCAGCAATCCCCAGATCCAAGGGATCCATTTTCCTGCATGTGCATTCATGACAATCGATTTGGTTGTTGTTCATCGCGAACGGAAGGGGAGCTCCAACCCCTTCCGCCCTTGGCATGTCCCGGAGTCCGGGGAAAAGCTCCGCCCGGGACAAAGAGGTTGCGGCTATTTGATCTCACCCGTAGCCGTACCGGCCTTTTCCCATTCCTTTACGGAAGCCTTGGCCTGAATCTCGGTAGCCTTAAAAGTCAGCGTGATCTCGAAAGCCTTGCCCTGCGTGTCGCCAGTGAAAGTCGAGCTCGACGTATCTTTCAGGTCGACGGCCACTTCATTGACAAGAGGCGACTCGGCATCCTTCTGCGTGGTAATCTTCAGTTTGAAATCCCCGGTGCCCGTAGCAGTAATAGGCGCTACCAGCGAATAAGCGGCATTGGCCGGGCTGGTGGAAGGAAGCACAAGGATGTCTCTTTCGGTCAGCGGCTGCTGATATTTCTTATAAAGAGCTCCGGCATTGTACGCGTTCTCCGTCATCGTGTAAAACGAAAAATTTTTCACGGTAGTCGAGAAAGCCGAGCCGGTCACGGCCGTGCCATCCTGCAAAGTAACCTCCACCTTGGAATAGGGCTTCTGCGAGCCGTTGACCTCGACCAAACTGATATCGGTCACATTGCCCCATGCGGTAACGGCCGCGTCGTCTTCAGCAACCAGCTTGACGACCAGCTTGGTCAACAGATGCTTAAACTGCATCGTGGGATAAGTGCCCGTCTGGGCCTCGCTCTTGGATGACTGCTGCTGAGCGGCAGCCATGATGTCGGTTTTGCCGTCGAACGTGCGGGAAGCGCTTTCGGTTACAGTGCCCCAACCGCCCAAATCGGAAGGATAGAGTCCGCAAAGGTAGAGGACGCTACCATCTGCCGGATAATACTGCGGCGTAGCGAACGACGCTTCGGTCGTGCCGTCGTCCGAGAATGTCATCTCGCCGTCGCAATACCGTAAGGTGTAGTTGCCGTCGGTTTTAGAAACCAACACCTGAGCCGTAAGCGGGTTCCCAGAAGAAATCGTACCTTCGTAGGGGCTTTTGGTAGAAATGCTCAAAGCCGTCGATTTCGCCTTGATCTCGACCGAGCCGTCCGGAGTGTTCGACAACTCGGTTTTCGAGCAACTTGCCATAGCCGCTATGGCAAGCGCGGAAAGAAATACCTTTTTCATTTCGGAAAATTTTTAAGGATTGCTAATAAAAGTTAAGTGAACCATCAAAATATCGATCTCAAAGGGTAGACTCAGACGACGCCTACTGCACGACACCGGAACCGGTTCCGCCCATCTGCCACGGGACGACCGTAGCGCTCAGAGAAATACCGGTCAGAGGCCGGAAAGTCAGCGTAATCAAATATGAGCGACCGGCGGCGAACGAGGTTTCGACAGTCTCCCCCATCACGGAGGTCGGACGAATGACGACACGATCATAGCTCCCGCGCGAGGTGACGACCCGAATGACGAAAGAGGACAAACCGGGTTGCAGCATGACCTCGCCGCCAACTTCCTGCGGAAGCTCCTCCGAGCCGGTAATCGGCACGGTTTCGATCCCGGGTACCGCCAGCTCGGCCGGATCGCCCCATGCGCCCAGCGCTCCCGTCTCGACATCCATGACTCCCGTCGTATTCACATCCAGCAAGGCGATCTCGTCGAGAGTCTCCCCCGCGAACGCACCTTCGGGATCGACCAGCCTAAAACGCAACTGGGTGAGGACGTGCCGGAACTCGAGCGGACCGGGTACTCGGCTGCGGCTGCCTATGACGGGCTCGGCACACATGACATCCTCCTGCCCACTCAAGGTGAAATGCAGCGCGGGAGCTTTCCCCGGCGCCGGCGCCTCCACGAAACAATCTCCGTCGGAACCGGCTGCGGCATAGGGATGATAGGCGCAGAATTCGACGGAACGATCTTCCTCCAACGGATAATAGTAATGCCCAGCCCAGCCGATGCTTCCCGTCGAAGGATCGACGTCGCTGGTACGCACGTTATCCATGACCAGTTCGTTGCCCCAGCTCTCTTTTCCAGAAGCGTCGGCCGAAGTACCGGCAATCCGAACGCCGTAAATACCGATCCGGTCGCCGACATCGGACAGGTCGCCGAGCGTATTGACAGCCCGGGTAACGCCCTTGGTCCCGAGACGGATTTCGGTTTGAGAGTCCCGTTCCCCTTCCGTCCGGGAACATCCTCCGAGCAGACAGAAGGCCGCCATCGAAAGCAGTATGAGTGTTCGCATGCTCTATTATGATTTTCTTTTGGTTTACGTATGTTCGATTCAGCGCTGCATTCCGCAGGATCACAACTCTCCGGACCCCGAGCCCCCCATATCCCAGATCCGTACGGAAGCATGGAGCGTATTGTCGATCAAAGCCAAGGTGATATCCAACGGTATCTCGACAGGAACCGTCCCCCCCGATTCGCCGATCAGGCGAGCGATCGTGTCCGTCAGATCGAGGATTACCGGATAAAGCGTCCCGTCCTCTCCTTGTAAGGTCAGATCCAACAAATGAGTTCGGCCGGCTTCTTCGGGACGCGCCAGATCAAGAACAGAGACATCGGCCGAGAAATCGTACTCCCCCTCGGCTGGCGAAGCGGCGAAACGAACGTTTGCCGAAGCGTCCGAACAGGCACCGGTAGCGCAAAAGATCGACGAGGAAACTCCGGAAAGCGTCCCGCTGCACAGGACGACCGGCACGAAGTTCTCGAGCTTGAAAAAGAAGCGGATCTTCTTGACACGGGAATGAGGCGATGCCGATACACTGACGGTATCCCGATAAGGAACCTCCAGCTTGTCCGCCTCGTTGATGCCGCCAGCCAGCAGCAGATTGCCGGGCTGACAAATGCACGGGACTGCCGACAAGCCCTCCTCTTCGGGCAAGACGTAGATTTCCGCGGTTTGATGCTGCTGTTCGTTGCGCAGCGCGATATTCCGGGCATCGCTGTTCAGCACAATGACCCGATAGCTGCCCTCCGGCAGCGTTCCGCTGAAGCCCTCCTTCGGACAATCGCGCACGATCGCCTCGCTTCCGTCCTCGGGATAAAAATAGAAGCGGCTGCCAGCCGGCGTATAACCTTTGTCCCATTGCAAGGCTATATGAACGTGCCCTTCCCGCTTGCGGTGGTCCAGGCTTTGCTTCGTGCAGCCGCTCTCCGCCCACATGATCAAAAGCATGCAGCCGCTCAGCACATATGTCAATCGTTTTCCCATAACCGGCAAAATATTGGTTTCATTCGCTTTTCAAAACGGACGACAGCCTCCCGGCCGCCTTCGTTCCGGAACGGTCCTTTTCCACTCCCGTCCCGGGAAGGCCGGGCCTCGTCTCAAGGGCGGCCGTGCCCGAAACGGTACACGACATTCAGTCTGAGACCGGTCAGCGTAAATTTGTTTTCCTTGTCCGAGTAATTGTAATAGAGATAAGGCAACTCACGATCATAGACGTCGTACTTGGCGCCGCGATATCCGACCCTCAGGCTTAACTCGAGACCCCAATGCCGCGACAAAGGAAGCAGATACCCGGCCGATACGCCGGCGCTCCAAAACGTTCCCGTGTAGTTGGTCGCGGTCGCAGCGTCGTCGCGGCGATCTTTCTGATCGTTGAAATCTCCCGCCTCTCCATATACGCCGACGAAGAAGCCCCGAAACAAGCCGTCGTCGCGAAACCAGAAACGCGGTTCCATGCTATAAGAGGATATTCCCCAGAACTGTTTGCCCCCGCCGTATTCCCAATCAGCATAGAGAGCCGAGGCGGAAACCGACCACCGGCCGGCAAAATAGAACTCCGCTTCGAGATTAGGCATGAACGCAGCCGTTTTGAAATCGGGAAGTAATCCGGTCCATGCAAGCAGATTGGTTTTTACGCCGGCCAACGGACAAAGCTTGCGCTCCTCCTGCCGTTGTAGCCGGGCAGCCTCGGCCGCCTCTCGCTCGGCTTGCAGTCGGGCGGCCTCAGCCGCCTGACGCTGCGCTTCCATCCGCGCTTGCTCGGCTTCCCGCTGACGCTGCCGCTCTGCCAAAGCCGCTCGTTCGGCCGCCATACGGGCTGCTTGCTCCGCAGCCTGCTGCGCTTGCTGTTTCTGGCGTTCCAGTTCAGCCAGTCTCCTTTCCTCGGCCTCGGCCGCAGCTCTTTCCTTGCTCAAAGCGGTTTCAAACTCCGCCTCGTCAAGCTTACGATGCAGCTTTTCCTCCATAATCCGACGCAGATCGTAGCTGACGGTAATCTCGACCCGCCTGAGCCCCGGGAAAAACTCTTTCAGCATATAAGCGTAAGGTTCGCCGCCGCCCAAGTCCATCAGTTTTTTCTCCCTTCCCTCGAACACTCCGGTTTGATCGATCAGAAAAAGCACTTCGTCCCGGTAATTCATGCGCGAAGCCTCGACGACCCCTCTTAATCCGTCCCAGTCTTCGGCCACCCAAGTGATCCGGACAGGATAGCGCGAGGACAGCCCGTACCGGTCATCGAGGTATTTCCTGAATCCGGTCGCCCTATTCCTTGCCAGGCGGTCGTTCACATCGAACGCTCCCTCGATCGAGCAATAACCGCTCAGACAGATCGAATCCACATAGATCAGACTGTCGCGGAAAACCTGACGGATAAATCGGTCGAGCTTGTCCAACTCCTCTCCATTGCTACGGTAGTCGGGCTGCACCTTGGCACTACCCTGAGGATAATTCAGGTAGCAACTCATACTCCGAGCACCATCCCGAATCACACGGCGGTACGTAGAGTCGGAGACCGAAAACGGCGATCCCGTTTCGGGAGGCACCGTCATCCCCTCGGCAAGAGAGAACGAGAAAACGAACAATGCGCACAGAAACGCCTCAATGAGGCGGACAGGACCGGGTTTGTCACTGGAAATCTTCATAATCGATGCAATATTTTGAGACCTTCCGTCTTTCGCAGCATCCAAATCTTCTTTTCAGCCGGTTCTGCAAACCGACGGACACAACCGGCAACAACGACATAATCAACTGATTATCTAATAAATACATAGAAAAATTGCTTTTTATACGTTCGTTAAAAAAGCATAGTACAGAAAGCGCAGCGGAAGCGGAACACGCACATCATGCCAGGATACAATCGGCTGTTCCATAATATTTTAGGATTTTTTTGTAAATTATCGGCATTATTTTTAACTTCGGCCGTGAAAACCAACGATTTATCGCCTGCGTCCAGATGCAGAAACGTTGGAGAGCGAACGGAGCTCCTATGACTGCAAGAAGCCCCGGACGCGGCCGACGAGAAGCGGTAAGGGCCGTCTTTTGCTGCAAGCCAGTTTGCGACAATAATTTATTCGACGCCTATTTCCCCTTTGGTCATCGGTCAATCGATGTACCTTACTGCTCCGTTCGTATTACGCAGCCAATTGTTCCGTTTTACAAGAAAGCATGGAATCTTTTCTCTCAAGGTAATAAGCGAACTGCCAACTCGCCGACACAAAATTCAAACATCGAACGACCACCTCGGCTCTCAATGATCCGCAGGTATTTTGCGAGTGAAAAGACAACATCGAAGGCTGTTGAGAAAGATGCAAATATCTGTTAATTTGCGACCTAACAACCAAATCGGGTACATTTTTTCGGTCACTTGAATTGTACCCGATTTAGCCCCCGTTGCAATACATAAAATTGCATTTTTTCCCTCGGGGAGATCAAATAAGAAAACCGATAAATCGCTGATTTATCGGTTTTTTCACTGATTTAATTTATTCGGTTTGCTCCTCAACTAGGACTTGAACCTAGGACCCCCTGATTAACAGTCAGGTGCTCTAACCAACTGAGCTATTGAGGAATATTCTGCGGAATGCTTCGAGAACGACTCTGCCGCATCTCCGTTTTGCAAGTGCAAATATATATCAAAATATTCATTCTCCCAAAGGTTCTTGCAAAAAAATGGCGAAAACGCTCGGACGAGTCGTCCGAACCATGCACGGGAAGCAGACGTTTTTCGCCCGGCGAACGACGGGTCGCCCCCCTGCCGAACGGATAAAAACAAGAAAGAAACAGGCGCTGCAACCTCTTGGTATCGTTAAGCCGGCACCAAATTTCGCTGACGTTCAAACGGAACTGTACGAACGTCTTCCTCGGAAGATTCGTCTGGCAAGTCCCGCTCCGATTCCGGAAACGTTATAACCGGCCACCGTATGCCGAAACGGGAGGAGAAACTGCAAAGATAAAGGGGTACAACATCCGCAACATAATTTTTATTGAAATGACGTTTCCGAATTACCCCGAACGGCCCGTCTCGCCGAAAACATTTTGACAACCATATACAATTTGCGCTATGTGAAAACAACTTCAAATTACCTATTGACGGCAACAAGGTCGCATGTAACGACTTACGTCATAACGAAACTCCGAAAAGAAAGACCTTATTGCCGGGCCGAGTAAGAGATAGGGCAAAAATTCTTTTAACAAAAACCTATCCTCCCTCGTCTTTTAAACAAATATTCGGCATCTACCGTTATCTCTTTCCGAATCAGACCTATAAGCAGACATAAGCTCTCGTAACTGTCGTGTATGCCTTATGCCTCAGCGTCGACAATTATTTTTTCATTCCGGCGAACATCTGTTCATGCAGAGAAAACTTCGCTTTGAGGTCGCGGTCTATCTTACTCTGTTCTGCCGAAACCGGAGGAACGTGATTCATGATAAACCGGGTCTTTCGGATCAGCCGGTTAACCATACCGACAAACTTATCGAACGCATGCCCGACCTGTTCGTCGGCAGGCAACATACTGTATCCCTTACCGAATATGTTGACCAAAAGTCCTTTCCGTTCCACCAGCAACTCATGTCGCAGTTCCGACACGAAGTCCATATAGTCCATATCCGCTTTCTTTACCGCCGCGATCAAATCGGCCGGTTTTTCATAATCCCCGAACTCCGCTCTGCTGAAATCTTCCAACCGAAACGCTGTCCATAGCCATTCGTGCTTTATGAGCTGCCCCGGTATAAATTCCGACACGATAGTCTCTTTGAGTCGCGTCCATTCGGCCGATCCGATCTCCATCCGTTCCATAAATCGTTGATTTTGCATCTCCGCAGATAGCAGGGGAATCGAACCCCCGCATGCTCCAAGCTATCTTTTAAAGCCACTCCATATGCCGGAGCCCTACCATGCCATGTCGGACCGAACCTCAGCACTCCAAACCAAGCCTCGCCCCGCCTGACTGTGCCTGACCATATCCAGCCGTACCGCACCCAGCCCGAACGTGTCAAACCTTGCCTCTCTTCGCCACGCCTAACCGGACCCAGCCCCGCCATACCATAAGTATGATAAGATCAAAAATTCCGACGCGAAGGAATCATCGGCCTGCGGACAAGTTTTCCCCTATGGTAATACCGGCGGTCGCAAACAGATAACCACCGATTCATTGTTTTATTTCGATGGCTTTGAATCTACCGAATTTAGGCCTGTAATCGCAAATACCGACATACCGTCCTGCAAAATCCACGACATCTTTCAGTTCCCGCTCGTTCCAGCGGCTCTCTTCATACCATATATCCACATCGCAATGCCAGTCGCAGAATATCGGCCGACAACGCAAAATATTGGCACGCTGAACTTTCACAGTCCTGAAATCCCTGTATGCGTCCATTCGGAAAAGTTCTTCCGGAGGCAACGATTCATGCTCGAAATGAAAGACCGGATCGTCCGGAACGCTTACGGCCGCCTGAAACGCTTTACCCAGTTTCTTATCCTTTGCCGCAGCCAACATGGCGGCTTCGATACATTCGGCTTTCATGTAATAGCCTTTTCTCTCGGTGTGGTACAGACTTGCCATCCACTCGATCCTGGCCATTTCCATCAGATCATCATCCGTTTTCTTCCTTTTAGACGAGATGGCTTTCATTCGTTTTGTGTAGTCGTTAAACGGGTTGGCCATCTTGTCATCATGTTGCAATAACGGACTCACGCTTTCAAATCTGAATTTTAGTATTTTCATAACACTTAAACTTTAGAGTACAGCAACCAATAATCGCAAATTTAAAAGATTATTTCAAGGCGCTATGAACAAATAAATTATATTCTAATGCATCTTGAACGTATTTATCAAAATCAGATCATTTCAAATTGCAGCAGGGCACGGCCGGGAAACCGTTCGATGCGTCAGTTCCATACATGCCGGCCCGAGGCGCGAACGATACGTACGGAAGCTCTAAATCTGCAGGGAAAGGCCCGGACCGCCGTGCGCCGGCCGTAAATCGGGAGTTAATTCGTACTTTTACCAAAGCAAAACCGACGAATCATGCACAAGCTCCTCGTTCCGATTCTGCTAACGCTCGCGGCCGTATGCCGGCTGTACGGCGCGACGGAAAGCTATCCGGTCAGCGGCCGGGTGATCGACCGGCTGACACGGCAGCCCGTGCCGTTCGCCGCCGTCGTCATCTCCGGACAGCCGGGCAAGGGGGCGATGGCAGACTCGGCAGGCAAATTCACGATCGCTCAGGTGAAGCCCGGCATATACCGGCTGTCGGCGTCGATGCTGGGCTATCGGAGCGCGCTCACTTCGGAATACATCGTTTCGGCCGGCACGCCGTTCATCGAAATAGAGCTCGAAAAAGAAGCGCAGGGAATCGAAACGGTCACGGTCATGCCCTCTCCCGTCCGCCGCACGGCGGAAAGTCCGGTCAGCGTCCGAACGATCGGGTTGCGCGAAATCGAGAAAAGCCCGGGTTCGAACCGCGACATCGCCCGCATCGTACGCTCCTATCCCGGAGTCTCGTTTTCGCCCGTAGGCTACCGCAACGACCTGATCGTGCGCGGAGGCGGGCCGTCGGAGAACCGCTTCTTCATGGACGGAATCGAGATACCCAACATCAATCACTTCGCGACTCAGGGAGCCTCCGGAGGCCCGGTGAGCCTCGTCAACTCGGATCTGATCCGCGAAATCGACTTTTATACGGGAGCTTTCCCCGCCGACCGGGCCGGAGCGCTGAGCTCGGTGCTGGATTTCCGGCTCCGCGACGGCGATCCCGACCGCCAGCGGTTCAGGGCGACGCTCGGTGCCTCGGAAGTAGGCCTGAGCGGCAGCGGCCACATAGGAGAGAAAGCGACTTTTCTCTTTTCGGCCCGGCAATCCTACCTTCAGATGCTGTTCAAGCTGCTGGGCCTACCCTTCCTGCCGAACTACATCGACGCTCAGGCGAAAGTCAGAATCCGTTTCTCGCAACGCGACGAACTGACCGTGCTGGCGCTGGCAGGCATCGACAATATGCGGCTCAATACGGACGAAAAGGGAGAGGAGACCGAATACCTGCTAAGCTATCTGCCCCGGCTGCGGCAGGAAACCTTCACCGTCGGCGCGTCGTACCGGCATTATGCCGGGCGGCACGCGCAGACCGTCACGCTGAGCCACTCCTATCTCAATAACCGGAACACGAAATACCTCGGCAACGACGAGTCGTCGGAGGACAATCTGACCCTGCGCCTGCGGGCCGTCGAGCAGAAAACGTCGCTGCGGGCCGAGAACCGCTCGCACCTCGGACGCTGGACGCTGCGCGAGGGCGTCGAGCTGAGCTACTCGCATTACACGAACCGTACTTTCCGACGCTTCTTCGCCGAACAGGCCGGCACGCTGAACTACCGCACGCGGCTCGGACTGACCGGCTGGGGAGCGTTCGTCGCAGCCGACTATGCCTCGGCCGACGACCGGCTGACCGTATCGGCAGGAATCCGGGCCGACGGGAGCGACTTCTCGGTGGAAACCGCCCGGCCGTGGCATCAGCTTTCGCCGAGGGCATCGGTCCGCTACGCTCTGAGCGAGCGATGGACGGTCGCCGCCAGCGCCGGACTGTACTATCAACTGCCTCCCTTCACCGCGCTCGGATTCGAAAACGGGCAGGGGGAAAGGGTCAACCGCGGACTGAAATACATGCGCGTGGCCGAGACCTCGGCCGGTTTCGACTGGAGGCTGCGCGACCGGCTGACCGTATCGATCGAGGGATTTCACAAGTTCTACACCGGCGTCCCGCTCTCGCTCGCCGACAGCATTCCGCTGACCTGTCAGGGCAACGATTACGGCACGGTCGGCGACGAGCCGCTCGCCCCGACAGCCGAAGGGCGGGCCTACGGCATCGAGGCGATGGTCAGATGGCAGATCCCGGACAGGCTGCATGTCGTGGGCTCCGTCACGGTCTACCGCAGCGAGTACCGCAGCGGACGACGGGCCCGGTATATCGCCTCGGCCTGGGACAACCGCTTCGTGCTGAACCTGAGCGGAACTTACGAACTGCCCAAGGCATGGAGCATCGGCGCGAAACTGAGCGCGATAGGCGGAGCGCCCTACACGCCCTACGACACCGAAAAGTCGTCGCTCAAGGAGGCATGGGACGCCCGAGGGCGCCCCTACTACGACTATTCGCGGTACAACGAGGGGCGTCTGCCGGCTTTCGCCCAGCTCGACCTGAGGATCGACAAGGCGTTCTACTTCCGCCGCTGCACGCTCGGAATCTACGTGGACCTGCAGAACGTCACGGGCAGCAAGTTGCGACAGCCCGACGTGCTGATGAGCACCGGCATCGTCGAGAACCCGTCGGCTCCGGCTTCCGAGCAGCGCTACCGGATGAAGTACATCAAACAGGAGAGCGGCACGCTGGTCCCGGCGCTCGGGGTCACGGTCGAGTTCTGAGCACTTCCGCATCCGCAGGCGGGATATCCGTCCGGGAATGCCTCCGCTACCGGACGTCCGCTCTGCCATAGGACGGCCCGGGCGAGCGGCCCGTCGTCTCCCCTACGCTTTCGCACGGTATCGCAACGACAAGCATCGGACCGCTTCCGTTACGCCCGGGACATATGCGAGCGCATACCCGTCCTACCGAAAAACCGAGCCTTTGCGCACGATTGTTGCACATGAGCGGCAAAAAGGAACCCGAAAATGAAAAAAACGTCGTACTACCTGATTCCCGTACTGGTCTGCTTCCTGCTGGGGTTCATCGCCGGCAGAATCCAGTCGGACGCCATCGAGAACTGGTACCCGCTGCTCGACAAGCCGGCCCTGACACCGCCGAACATCGTGTTCCCGATCGCATGGTCGGTCATTTATCTGTGCATCGGCATTTCGGCCGGACTGATCCTCAGCGGCGACTCGCCCCGGAAAAAACGACTGATCGCTCTGTTCTGCGTCCAACTTCTTTTCAACTTCGCATGGAGCGTCGCCTTTTTCTATTTCCGCAGCCCGTTGGCAGGACTCGTCGACATCCTGATCCTCGATGCGCTCGTTGCGGCCTACGTCGTTCAAAGCCGCCGGGCGAGCAAGGCGGCTTCGGCCCTGTTCGTCCCTTACGTTCTCTGGCTACTTTTCGCCACTTATCTGAACACATACATTCTGGTCTGCAACTGACGGGCTGCGAACGGCCGGCCGAACCCTCACCGGCTGCACGAGCGGCCGGCTGCGATTTCTACCGGGCGGAGACGGCCCCCGGACAACCCTATAAATAGTCCTGTTTTCACCATGTTCCGGCAAAATGCCGGCCTGAGAGAACCGACATCTCAGAGCGCTGTCGGTCCGAAATCCTCCGTGCCGCTCCGGCCCCGCAGCGGAAGAATCCCCTCCGATCCGGCGGAATCGTCCGGATCGACGTTCCAAGCAGAATGTCCGTTTGCCGGATATTCTTTTTTGCCGGATAATCGCTAACTTTACGCGGGTCCGTTCCGGCCCCCGGCCGAGAGCCGTCAAAACATACCAAACTTACACGAATGATGAAAAAAACCATTCTTCTATTTTTTACGGGGCTGCTGCTGGTTTGTCAGGCTTCGGCCAAGAAACCGGGATTCGCCCTTTGGCAACTGAGCCCGCAAGGCCCGTCTCAAATGAACTCCTACGTATTCGTAACCGACAAAGGCCGTGTGGTGGTTCTCGACGGCGGGACGGCCGACGACGCGCCTTTCCTGAGAGGATTCATCGCGGCGCTCGGGAATCATGTGGACAAGTGGATCGTCAGCCATCCCCACGCGGACCATATGGGCGCGCTGACCGAGATACTGAAAGCGCCGCAGCAAATGACCATCGACACGGTCTACCAGTCGCCTATGACGGACGAGCAGCTCCGCACCGACATGAACCGCAAGAAACTGGCCGACGCCTATTTCCACGCGCTTGACAGCTCGGGCCTGCCGGTCGTAAACCTGACGGAGCCGGGACTGAAGATGAAAATCGACGGAATGAACATGCAAGTGATCGGCGTCGCCCATCCCGACATTCTGACCAACGCCTATAACAACGCGAGCATCGTGCTCCGGGTCTGGGACAAGACCAAATCGATGGTCTTTCTGGGAGACACGGGAGTCGAAAGCGGCGAACGCCTGCTCGAAAGTCCCTACAAGCCCCTGCTCGACTGCGACTATCTGCAAATGGCCCACCACGGCCAGCAAGGATGCAACGAGCGCTTCTACCGATCGATCCGTTTCCGCGCCTGCCTATGGCCTACCCCGCTGTGGGTCTGGAACAACGATGTCGGCGAGGGCTTCAACACCGCATGGATGAAAACCATCGACACCCGACGCTGGATGGACGAGATCGGTATCGAGGAGCACTATCCGAGCTGGCAGGGTATCGTCAAAATCGAATAATCCCGGTCTCGCAGGAATAAGAGAGACGCCATCCCGGCCTCATGCTCGGTCCAATACGCGAAGGGCGGTCCTTCCCCGAGGGAAAGACCGCCCTTCAAATCGTTGCAACAAACGATTTAATCGCTCGTTTTCAAGATATTGCCATCCTTGTCGTAATACAGATCGGTTCCGTTGGAGAGCTTCACCTGATACCCCTTATCGTTCTGCATCATCTGCACGATCTGGTATTTCGAGTAGTTGTTCGACACATGAGCCTTGATATTGGCGGGGACGACATTGGCAGGCACCGGTCCCACTTTCATGTTGATCTCCGTCCAGTCGCCGCTATTGTCGAAAACGACCTGATTGCCGTTGGCGAACGATACGGTGTACTTCTCGGACTTGTCGTCACGATTCAGCTCGACATCCTGCACGTTCTCCTTGGCAAAATAAGTCTGTACGAACTCCTGCGCACTCTTGGGCATCTTGCCGAAAACCACTTTCTCGGTCTGAGCGTTAAGCGCCAGCGCTCCGAAAGCGCATGCGAGAACAAGAATAATTTTTTTCATAACGAATGGTTTTAATTGGTTAATTTTACCGGGAAGCTCGGCAAATGCCGTTCCAGCGACGGGCCTCCCCACCCTCCCGGCACGGTAGAAAACCATAGCGGAGCGACAGACAAACGATCTTTGGACAGAACGTATTACCGGCGGAAGATCTCCCATACGCATGTCCGAACCGAAGACGGAAAAATCCTGTTCCGTCAGAAAAGAAGCCTTTCCGGAACAAGATTTTATCCAAAACTTTTCACCGCGAGCCGCGCATCGGGATTTCCGCCGCAATTCGGTCTTTCCACAACGGGCCTTACGCACGGGCGCCATGGTAGCCGCAAGACATATTAAAACAGACCCGATTTATATATAGTGCGCCAAACTTTATCGGCAAAGGCATGGCGATCATTCTCAATCACACTCTCTAAACCTCTTTCGGAAAGGATATTGCGCGATGCGGTCGGAATCGAATAACCGTCAGAAAAATCGCGGCCCTCCCCAAGATTTACTATTCATAGTCCCCATACATTCAGACATATAATTAGCAAAATAAAAAATAACAACCCTTTTACATTGATTTACTCCGAATAATTCGTATCTTTATGTATAATTTCACGCTCAGATTTCACAACGCCACGTACAAATATGAAGAAAAAGGGCATGTTTATGATTTTTTTAAACCCTGGCAATATGGTTTGACAGATATGAATTATCGATAACCTTTGCAGAATGAAAACGCGAAAGACAAGGCATTCCCCTCCTTGTCTCCCGCTAACAAGCGAGGAAACCCAATCAAAAAAACGATAAAATGAAACAACTAAGTCTGCTGGCACGCGCCCGAAAGATTCAGGAAACCGTAACCCAACATTATGAAAAAGAGTGCCGTGCCAAATGCCTGCGTGCCGTTTGGAAGCATCATGTAGAGGAAGAATTCGGGATCAACTATCACACATTCCTGCGCTACTTGCATACGGATACCTCGGAACTGGAAGAGCGTCTGGAGCAGAAAAGGTCTCGACGCCCCTTATTCCAGGATGTACGACAAAAATGAACCCGCGTCGTACCGACGCACAGAGCAACATAGCGGCATACCGTACGACCGGAGTTACCGAACGCAACGAAAAACGAAAACCGCCGCAGAGCCTTTCTCGCTATCGGAGCGGTCGAGGAACTCGAGCGTCTCGGCATTCAGCCGGACGATCTGCATCACGCTGTGTTCGACGAAAAGCTGTCCGGAAGCCGGATCGTAGAGGTAACCCTCCCGGGCTACCTCTACGCCCCATTCGTACTGAACGACAATCCGGTCAGGGCCGAAATCCCACACGATCTCGTTGCAGGCAAACGTGGCATCGGGTTGCCCGTCGGACTGCCACTCGTCCACAAGAGAGAACGCATGAGTCAATTCCCACCGACCGACAATCGACTCGGCCGTCGGCGGCGCGCCGAACTTTCTTTGCGGGCTGACTGCGTCGCCGGAAAGCGGGGAAAGATTTCCCTCCCCCGAAGCGGGACCGACTTCCAATCGAACCGGACCCTGCCCGGTAAGCAGCCAGCCGAGATTGAACTGAGGCCAGTTGCGAAGTATTCTGACCGCCAGAGCCAGCGTAATCTTACGTTCGTTACTTTTGATCCGGTAGAGCGGATCGGGCCGCTTGAAACCCAAGCTCAAGGCCAAGGAAAGCACCGAGGTACGGCACTCCCGAACAATCCGCTCGATACGCTGCCAATCCGTATGAGGAAACGAGTGATACACGTCCAAGGAATTGAGAGATTAGCGTTACAACAAGGGAACAGATAAAAAAGGACGTAGGAACAATCTCCCGGACACACGGCCTTGCGAACCAACGAGTGAGAAACTGCCCTACGTCCAAGCCCTCCCTGACCTTTCGGCCAAGGGTATGACTCAGAACCGGCAAGCCTTGTACCACTCGTAAATCACCTCCCCTCGTCGGGAGAGGTCGCAAGATTTAGTATCTCGATACAAAGGATGCGAATCCTTTCATTGTACTATATACGACATTCGCCGCATTAATCTATTGCAAATATAACGCAAGTTTCGTTATATGGAACCGAATCCCGCATATATATGTCTTCGCGGAAGATGCAGGCAATTTCATTCGGACCGATTCAAGCCCTTTATTGCCGCAAAACTTGTCCGGACAGCCGCTTAAGCGCGTCCGAAACCGCGACGAGCCTCTTCTATAAAAATGCTCCGACGGCCGGCATCCGGTCCGGGAACTGTTTTTCGGACCATATCCGAAACCGTTTCCAATACGTATCGGCCCCGTTTCCGGCAAACAAAAACCTTTTTGAAACAGTCGTTCCGGAACGGTCCGAAGCAAAAAAAGGCGTGGAACCACTGCCACTCATCACAACCAGGTTCTAGCAAGACCTCGCAACAGATAAGCACAATAGCCCACGCCTGAGCATGAGTATACGGAGCATACCCTATGCCGGAAAGCGTGAGCTTCCGACCATCGGGCCTCATTGTGCTTTGCCTGTCGCTGAATTTGCTAGATTCGGTTGTGGCAAAACGGCAACTCGTCCATCCGACGAATCGTTTTACAAAGATAGCATCATTGGATTAAGTTTCTTAAAATTCGACAAAATTATTCCCTGCCCAAAGAAAGACGTGAGCTCTGCGACTTATACGAAAAACAGGCACTGGTAAAACCCCGAGACCGTACAAGCACATTGCCCACGCCTGATGCATGGAAACAATCGCACGACCGCTCCGGAGCCGTATGCTCCGAACGGTATGCGGTGCTTGCCGGTCTCAAAATTTACCAGATTTCGTTTTTCGGCACAAACACCCCGCCCGCCTTTCCCGACGGACAGCGAAAACAAAGATAGAAAAATAAAATTTAAAACGAAGATGCCCTGTCGACTATTCGACCGCTTCCGGACCGAAAGGCGCCGTGACCGTCCAGACAAGACGGCCGGAAAAGGGCAAGCGTTCCGGTAGGCAACCCTTGTCGCGGAATTATCGGACGGCCCGAGCCGAAACGGCGCTTTACGCCGAGGCCGGTACGTTTTCCGCCGCCAGGGTCCTTTACGAAAAACCGCTCGCAAACACCGTTTCGCCCTTTGATCGGCAGTTCAGCCGACGAAACGCGAAAAGCCGCAAACCCGGAAAATCCGAGGTCTGCGGCTTTACGCCATAAGAACAGTTCCGACCGCCTGTCGGCTATTCGGCCTGATACTTCAGCAACAGCGAGCTGCGCGGCTGATCCGAACGCAGATCGAAACCCGAGGCCAGCTCGGCCCCGCTCTTGACAATGCTTTCGCCGTTGTCCTTGTTCGTGATCCGGTAGTTGCGCGACGGATCGAGCCCCATCAGTTTCACCGTCACGCTGCCGCTGGGACAAGCCTCGCGACGGAAAGCGACGATATAGCCGCTCTGATCCGACGGGCGCAACAGCTGGTAGGCCATCCAGATATTGTCGGCCGTGATGTCGCCGGCTCCGGTCAGCGGATAATAGTCCTCATAGAAATAAGGACGCACCTCCTCGAACTCGGCCATGCAGTTCTGGATATCGTAGAACGACATCGAAGCGTTGGAAATCTTCCAGTTGAACACGATCGACGTGCCGAGACTCGAGCGAAACGTGAACTTGTCGGTATTCTGCACGCCCGTTCCGTGCAGCGGCAGATAAAGCTCCAGCCCATAAGTATGGCACTGGTAGCCGACCGGTTCCCCGTAGTTGTAATCGGTACGCCACAGCGGAGCGGAGCGCGAAACGCTCTCCAGATCGATCCGCCGGCCGCCGCTCGCGCAATTGTCGATCAGCAGGTTCGGGAAGCGCTCGAGCAGATAGTCCCAAAACGCGTAGAGCCCTTCGATATGGCGGATTTCGCGGATACCCGCGCGGCCCGGCTCGTCGTTTTTGGCCCAGAACCAAGCAGGCTCCATGTTGAAATCCTGACGGTAGTAGTCGATACCGCTCTGCTCTATGAAGTCTCCTATGTAGTCGCACATCCATTCGCGGGCTTCGGGATTGCCCAAATCGAACAGATACTGATCGGCCCCCACGTCGACCATCCACTCGGGATGCTCGACGGCCCATTGCGAGCCCTTGACCACACGCTCGGGCTCGAACCAGACCATGAACTTCGCTCCGACGCGATGGACCTCGTCGGCGACCGGCTTCAGTCCGTCGGGGAAGCGCTCCCGATCGACCTTCCAGTTGCCGACCGTATTGGCCCAGTTCTTCTGATTCTTATAGTCGGCGGCCTGCTCGTACCAGCCGGCATCGAGCCAGAATACCTCCGGGACGATGTCGAACTGCTCGTAGCGGCGGATCAGCGCGATCGCATAGTCGGTCGTCAGGCAGGTATACTCGTTGCAGGGCGCCGGATCGCCGTAGTTGAAGCTCGTGCTGACCGGATAGCGGGCCGGCTTGCCGTCGATCTTGCGCGTATGATGCGCCAGAATGAACCGACGGAAAGCGTTATGCCCGGCGAAGCGGTTCTCGCCCTGCCAGAAAAGCAGGCAGACGCTCGGGGTGCGGATCGTCTCCGAAGGATAGAGATAAGCGGACAGATTTTTCTGCCCGGCGCTCAGCGTAACGCCTCCCTTCGAGCCGGCCGCCACATCGGCGAACCATGTCCCGGACCAGCCGACGGCTACCATCGCGCCCCGGCCGTCGGGAGCCTCGATGTTGAAAAACGGGAAGGCGTTCTGCGACGAGCGTCCGCCCTCGGGAGCCATATAGAGCGAATCGCCGGGAGCCAGCACTTTCGTCCGCTGATGGAAATCGGCTTTCGACACATGGCTGCCATCGGCATAATGTACGGTGAAACCGCCCTCGCCGGGCGACGTCAAGTTCAGATCGACGACCTTGACCTGCTCGATCGTCGCCGAATTGGCATCCGACAGGTTCTTGAAGTTCAACACCCATTCGACCGCTCCGAAATCGGCGAACCCTTTCACGCGGCATTCGACCTTCAGGCCGCTGCGGCGGTCCTGATACGAGTACAGATACTCGCGCACGCCCGGTTCGGAGCTCTCGACCCGCTGAGCCATATACTTCCACTTACGCAGCAGTCCGGCCGAAGGCTTGCCGTCATAGACGAACGAGAAGGGCGGTACCTTCCCTTTCGCGAAACGGGACTCGATCCAGCGGCTCACGTCCGTCGGCGTATCGGAAAGCGTGCAGCTCGACTGGGCCGAGGCCGCGAGCGGAATCATAGTCAGCAGCACGAGCGACAGCGCCCAGCCGAGGAGGACCGCTCCGCTTTTTTTGATCTGATATATCATCGTTTTCTTCATTTTGTTTTCGACATGAAAGAGGTTATTCGGCGAGCTTGTATTGCAGCAGCATCGAGCCGCGCGGCTCGGGAAGCGTCAGCACGTAGCCGCTCGCGAGCTCGGCTCCCGGAACGGTCACGCTCTCGCCCGTATCGAAATTGTATACCGAGTAGTTGCGCGAAGCGTCGATTCCGGACAGTCTGACAGTCAGCGCCGGGTCGGGACAAGCCGCGCGGCGGAATGCCACGACGATTCCCGTGCCGTCCGAGGGACGGTCGTACTGATAGGCCAGCCAGATATCGTCGCGCGTAGTGCCCTCCAGCTCGGTGAGCGGATAATAGTCCTCGAGGAAGTAGTCGCGCACCCGGCGGTACTCGTCGATTCGAGCCTGCATGTCGAAGAACGAAACGTTAGGCTCGGTAATCTTCCAGTTGCAGATCAGCGCGCTGGACATGCTCGACCGGAACGAATAGGGATCGGTTTGCAGAATACCCGTACCGTGGAAAGGGAGGAAGAAGCTCAGTCCGAAGTTATGGCACTGATAGCCGTCCGGATCGTCGTAGTGGTAATAGTCGCTGCGCCACAACGGAGCGCTGCGCTTGATCGTCTCCAGATCGAGCCGTCGGCCGCCGCTCGCGCAGTTGTCGATCAACAGACCCGGGAAGCGCTCGAGCAGATAGTCCCAGAACGCGTAGAGTCCCTCGATATGACGGATCTCCTTCATACCGATGCGGTCGGGCTCGTCGTAGCGGGCCCAGTATTTGTCGGGCTCCATGTTGAAGTCCTGACGGTAGTAGTCGATGCCGTTTTGCTCGATCATGTCGCCGATATACTCCTGCAACCATTCGCGAGCCTCGGTATTGCCCATGTCGAACAACAGCCAGTCACGGGACTCGGACTTATCCGTAGCGGGCAACTCCTTGTCGAGCATCCATTGGGGATAGTCCACAGCCCACTGCGTGCCCTTTACGACGCGCTCGGGCTCGAACCAGACCATGAACTTGGCCCCTGCCTTATGCACCGCATCGGCCACCGGCCTGAGCCCCTCCGGGAAGCGGGTCGAGTCGATCGTCCAGTTGCCGTTCGTGTTCGCCCACGACTTGCCGTTACGGTAGTCGGAAGCACCCGCCGTCCAACCCGCATCGAGCCAGAAGACATCGGGCACCAATTCGAACCGCTTGTAGCGGTTGACCATCGCGATGGCCCAGTCGGCCGTGAGGCACGAATACTCGGTACAAGGCGCGGTAATTGAAGCTGAACGAGAGCGGATACGTGGCCGGTTTACCATCGACCTTGCGCGCCTGATGAACCCGCACGAAACGGCGGAACGCGTTATTTCCTACCATGCGGTCGTCCCCCTGCCAGAAAAGCAGGCCTATGCTCGGCGTGCGGATCGACTCGTCGGGATGCAGATACAGGCGCATCGTCTTCATTCCGCTACGGAGCGCAAAACCCCGGTCGCCCACCTTGTCGATATCGGCGAACCAAGTACCGGTCCAGCCGATCGCCACGACGACGCCCTGACCTCCCGGCGTCTGAATGTTGAAGAAAGGCAGGAACTGTCCCTGCGACGAGCGACCGCCTTCGGGCATCATAGCGAACGTCTCGCCCGCTACGAGCGGAGTCGAGTGCGGCGCGAAGTCGTTCTTGGTTATGTGATTGCCTTCGGCATGGTGCACGATGACCTCGCCGCTGTGCGGATAGGTCATCCGGAAATCGGTTACGCGAACGTCCTCCAGAATCGGCGTGTCTTTCTTACCGGTCTGCGTGAAGTTCAGTACCCACTCGACGGCATGGAACGACGGATAGCCTTTCACGCGGCATTCCACTTTCAGGCCGGTCGAGCGGTCGGTGTAAGCGTAAAGATACTCGATACGATCGGGATCGTCGCTTTCGAGCTTCGTCGACGAATAGCTCCAGCGCGGCAACAGTGCCGAAGAGTGCTTTCCCCCGTAGACGAACGAGAAAGGAGGAATCTGTCCTTTGCCGAATCGGGTCTCGATCCAGCGGGCGACGTCGACGGGATCGTCGCTCATCCGGACCGTAACCTGAGCCCCTGCAAGGACGGGAGTCAATGCCAGCAGCACGAGGCTGAAAAAGGTTCTGAAAAACGGTTTCATCAATCGGTTCTATTTAAGTTATTGGTTGAATTTCAATACAGCGAAAGGGAACTGCGGAAAACCGACGAAGCCGCAGGAATCGTCTCCTGCGGTCTTCATGCGGTCATCCGCGCCATCCCCCCGGTCCGGATTCGATTCGCCGGACCCGGATTCGGGAAAACCCGAAAGAGACAGCGCCCCACCCGGAAAGTCTACCGCTCCCCCGTTCCGTCTTTGTATATCACCGCGGCCTCGAGCGCTTCGATCAGGATGTGGATCACCTTGATATGGATCTCCTGAATCCGGTCGGAATACGGCGCGGTCGGCGCGCAAATCGCCACGTCGGCCATTTCGGACAGTTTGTTGGTCCCCTCTCGGGTCAGCGCCAGCACTTTCATACCGGCCTCGCGCGCTTTTTCGACGGCCATCACGACATTGCCCGAGTTGCCGCTCGTACTGATCGCGAGCAGCACGTCGCCCGGACGTCCGAAAGCCTCGACCCAGCGCGCGAAAATCTGATCGAAACTGAAATCGTTGCCCACGCAGGTCATATAAGCCGCGTCGTTGATCGCCATGGCCGGCAGCGGCCGGCGGTCGCGGCGGAAACGGCCGGTCAGCTCCTCGGCGAAATGCGCCGCGTCGCACAGCGACCCGCCGTTGCCGCAGCTGAGAATCTTGTTTCCGTTTTCCAAAGCGGCCGCGAGCATATCGACCGCCTGACGCATCCGGCTCACCGTGTCCGGATTCGAAACGAACGCCTGCAGCACATCCTGCGCCTGCTTGAGGCTCTTGCTGATAATATCTTCCATTGCTCTATTCATCCATAAAGTTCGACTAAATCAGGTTGGCCGCTACGGACAGCGCAGCGTAGTCGCCGATCTGCTCGCCCAGCTTGGCGGGCCGCACCGAGCACACCCGGCGCGCGTGCGAAAGCGCCTCGCGCTCGATCTCCTGCAGCACGAAGGGCTCCATCAGCTCGCGGTTGCGGACATAGATGCTGCCGATGACGATCACCTCGGGGTTCAGCAGGTCGATGACCATCGCCAGTCCCCGTCCGAGGTAAGTTGCCGAAATCCGGTAGATTTCGAGCGCCAGCGGATCGCCCGAGGCAGCGGCCAGCGCGACCGTATGCGCGCTGATCGAGTCGAGCTGTCCCGGCGGGCACCAGGCGACGCTCTCGCCCATCTGCTGCTTCTCGCTCACCTTGAAACGGGCCAACTGGGCGATGCCGCCGCCGCTGGCGAACCCTTCGAACGAACCGCACTTGCCGTATCCCACCGGACCGAACTCCGACAGGCGGATATGCCCCAGCTCGCCGGCGTTGTCGTTCGTCCCGGCGTAGAGCTTGCCGTCGAGAATCAGCCCGGCGCCGAGTCCGGTGCCGAACGTCAGAAACACCATGTTCTGAGTCCCGACGCCGGCGCCGAACTTCCACTCGGCCAGCGCGCACGCGTTCGCGTCGTTATGGATTCCCGTCCTGATCCCGAAACGTTCTTCGAGCATCCGGACGATCGGAATATCGTTCCACCCAGGCAGGTTAGGCGGCGACATGACCACGCCTCGCTTGCTGTCGAGCGGCCCGCCGCAACTGATCCCAATCGCGCCCGTGTTCGACGAGTCGAGGCCGTGCCGGCCCATCATCTGCTCAATCTCGGAACAGATGTTGGCGATCGTCTCGTCGACGCTCGTCGTGGGAAACTTCACCTTTTCGACCAAATGCAGCGTATCGCCCTCTTTCTGTCCGTAGATCACGGCGCATTTGGTTCCGCCTATGTCGACGCCCAAGATATTTTTCTTCATTTTCATGCTATTTGTCCTTGTTCGCGTAGAGTTTCGTCTTGTCGAGCCAGTTCCGGTACTCTTTCAGATCGTAGGGAGGCTCTCCGTACAAATAGTGGTTCCCGAAACGCTCGCCGTCGGCCTCGTAGCGGATCAGCAGCATACCCTGCCCTTCCAGCACGGGCAACCGGGCGATCGTCTCGCGGCCATTGGCGCCCACGCGGTAGCTTCCCTTGAACACCTCGCGCCCGGTCGCCACATCGGTCACCGTCACGGTTCCCTCGGCCGGATGGCGCGTATCGTTCACCGCCACGAGCGGATAGGCTCCGTCGACCGGATCGTTGACGAACACGCAGACGTTCTTCTGCACGTTCGACAGGAAATAGTACGCCAGCTTTTTCGAGCCGTAGTAGTCGACCACGGCGTCCGAAACGATCGGCCATCCGTCGCGCACGTTCCACCAGATGATGCCCGTCCGCTCGAACTTGCGGCCGCGCCACATCTCGACGAAGTATTTCATTGCCTCGGCCTGAACCGACTGCGAAGCGAAGACGAACTCGTCCAAATCGTCGGGAACCGAGCCGAACAGGATATTCACCTGATTCAGCATCAGATTGTTGCGATCCATCGTCGGACCCCAAGCCACGAAGCGGCGCGTCGACTTGGTGATCCACTCGTCGTTCCACTGACGGCCCTCGGTCCACGGATAGAGCCCCTCGGCGGTCATCATCTTCTCCAAACTACTGCGGTTCGGACAGCCGTGATAGCCGATCTCGCTGACGAAAGTGCAGGGAGCCGTCGTGTAGAACTTGTCCTTATAGTATCCGCGCGGGCCCCACAGGTGGTTTTCGGGCAGATACTGCTCGAGGCTGCCCTTTTCCCATACGGCCTCGCTGTAATAGGGCGAGCTGGGCAGATAGGGACGCGTGCCGTCGAACTCATAGAGCACCTCGGGAATCACGTGACGCGAAACCTGATCGCGGTTGGGATCGAGGTGGAACGGCTGGAGACGGCTCCAGAACAGATTGGCGTCGTCCTCGTTGTTGCCGGCCCACAGCGCGAGCGACGCGTGGTTGCGCAGCTTCAGTACGACCGAGGTGACCTCTTCGCGGAACTGGTCCAGAAAATCGTCGCGCTGCGGATAGAAAGCGCATCCCATCGCGAAGTCCTGCCATACCATGATGCCGTTCTCGTCGCACAGGTCGAAGAAGCGGGTGTCCTCGTAGACATTGCCGCCCCAGCAGCGGATCATGTTGCAGTTGGCGTCCGTCACGAGCTTGATCGCGCTCTCGTATTGCGCCGCATCGCGGCTGTGGAGCGCGTCGAGAGGCACCCAGTTCGTACCGCGCACGAAAATCTTCTCGCCGTTGACCACGAAGCAGAACTTGCCGCGCTCGTCGGGCAGATGAATGTCGGAAATGTCGAGCTTCACGATCCGCAGGCCGATACGCTTGACGTCCGTGTCGAGCACTTTGCCGTCGGGACCGATCAGCTCGCTCTTGGCCTCGTAGAGAGCCGGCTCGCCATAGCCGCGCGGCCACCACAGGTCGGCCTTCTCGAGATTCGCCACGATGCGGCCCGCGTGCATGAATGCGATCTGCTCGCCCCGCCATGCCTCCTTGCCGTTGCGCGTCAGCGTGAAGCGGAGCTTCGCCTTGTCGTACAGATCGAAAGGCAGCTTGGTCTGGAAATCGACGAACAGGCTCACGTTGCGCGTAGCCGTATCGATATGCGTGGTCACCCACGTAACGTCCGTGAAGCGGGCGGGCTCGAGCACGCGCAGCTCGACGCCGCGCCACAGCCCGGCGCTCACCAGACGGGGCATGATGTCCCATCCGTACATGTGCGGCGCCTTGCGGATATAGACCGATTCCTCGGTCGCGAAATTACCCATGCTGAACATGCCGAGCAAATGGTCCTGCGACGCGGGCACGACCGGGCGGATGATCACCTGCACCGTATTTTCGCCTCCCTGCTCGATCAGGTCCGTGACGTCGAAGCGGCGCTCGATCAGCATGTCGGCCGAGCTGCCGGCGTGCTTGCCGTTGACCCAGATGTCGGCCAGGCAGTCGATGCCGCCGAACCACAACTCGGCACGCTGTCCCTCCGAGAGCTTCGGAGCGGTGAAGCGGCGCGAGTAGCACCACTGATGCCCTTCCCACGCGCGCAGCTTATTGACATTGGCCCCGATCATCGGGTCGGCGATCAGGCCGGCGGCGAGCAAGTCGAGCTCGACATTGCCCGGAACCTGCGCGGGAATCGTCTTTACCTCGACCTCTTTCAATTCAGCCGGATCGGTAATGGCCTCGGCAGGCTGTTTCCAGTAGGAGAGTTCCCACGTTCCGTTCAGCGAGACCGGCCCGCTCCACGCCGGAGCGAACGCCAGCCCGAGCAGCAGGCTCAGGCACCATCGGATTATCGGATTTCTTTTCATCGTTTTTTCTTATTGCGTTTTATCGGTTGAATGCTATGAATGTCCGAAGCGAAGCCGCATCCGGCGCTAAAACTTGAAATCGTGCGTCCCGGCTCCGACCTCGACCGTCTTGCCGCCGGCTTCGACCGTCGCGGTCGAGTTGACCGGAACGGTCACCGTCAGCACGACGCGGTCGCCCTTGCGTTCCCAACGCGAGCGGATCGGACCGCTGACCGAGCGATACTCGGCCTCGGCCCAGTCGAGCCCGTCGAAGAAATGCGGACGGAACACGATGTGGCGGTAACCGGGCCGTTCGGGATCGAAGTTGATGCCCGCGATGTCGCTGACCATCCAGGCGCTGATGTCGCCCAGAAAAACATGGTTGACCGACGCGTCGCGGAACTCGGGCGACAGGGCCCAAGTCTCGGCCAGCGTCGTGAAGCCCTGCTCGATCCACCATCCCCAAGAGGGGCAGTCCTTCTGCGAGGCCATCTTGTAGGCTACGTCGCCGTGACCGTAGCGCGTCAGCATGCGCAAGGCGTACTTGCTGCCGAGCGTGCCGAAGTCGAGATGGAAATCGTTGTCTTCGATCGCCTTGGCCAGATTGTCGGCCACACGCTGCTCGTAGCCCTCGGGCACGATGCCGAGTCCCAGCGCGACGGCCAGCGCGGCCTGCGAGCCGTTGGCGTACGACGCGGCGGTCGAGTCGAAGTAGATTCGGTTGACCGCCTCGCGGATACGCTCGGCTTTCTCCCTGAACGGAGCGGCGTCGCGGCCGGTCAGTTCCGCGAAACGGCTCATCAGCGCATAGTCGAGGTAGTAGAAGCAGCTCGACGTATAGGCCGTAGGCGTCTGCGTCTTGTAGAACACCCAGTCGCCGATACCGTAAGTTACCAGCCCCGTCGAATCCTCGCGGGTCTTCAAATAGGTCAGGTACTTCTCGACCGTCGGATAGATCTTCTCGATCGTGCGCTTGTCGCCGTAATAGTTGTATATCGCGTTCGGGATAATCAGTATCGAGGCGTCCCAGACCGGACCGATCCAGTCGTCGTACCCCCAGCTCGAGGTCGGGATGATGCCGGCGATCCGACCGTCCTCGCGGATATTGTCGGCGACATCGTCGAACCACTTCTCATAGAACAGGATACCGTCGTAGTTGAGCAGCGCCAGATCGATCGCCAGCGCCGCGTCGGCCGTCCAGCCGTTCTTCTCGCGCTGCGGACAGTCGGTCGGAATGCTCATCAGGTTCGCCAGATAGGCGCGGCGCGTGGCCTTCCACACCTCGTTCAGCATGTCGTTCGAGCAGCGGAACTCGCCCACCGGCTCGACGGCCGTATGCATGCAAAGCGCCGTGAGGCTGTTCTCGTCGAGCTTCATCGGGCGGTCGGAGCGCACCTCGACCCACCGGAAGCCGTGATAGTTGAAGTCGGGCGTGAAGGTCTCCTCGCCGTCGCCCTTGAGCGTATAGTAGTCGGTCTGGAAGCCCAGTCCCGGCATCGGATCGTAATAGATGTCGATGTTGCGCATCTCGACGCGGCCGTTGTCCTTGAGCAGTTCGCCGTGCTGCATCTCGACCTTCGTGCCCCGCTCGCCCGAAATTTTCAGCCGGCACAATCCCGACATATTCTCGCCGAAGTCGAACACATAGACCGTATCGCCGAACGAACGCACCCCGACGGGTTTGATCTCGCGCGTGGGACGGATGCCGGGCATCGTCTGCGCCGTCAGAACGGGCGAGGGAGCCGCTACCTCGAGGGCCGGCTTCCATGCCCGGTCGTCGAAGCCCGGACGGTCCCAGCCCGGAATCTCCAGACGGGCGTCGTAGGTGTCGCCGCTGTAAATGTTGTTCTGCAGATAGGGACCCGTAGCCGTCTTCCACGACCCGTCCGAAGCGATCACCTCGCTCGTGCCGTCTCCGTAGACGATATACAGCTCGCAGATCATCCGCGCGCGGTCGCGCCAGCGGGCGTCCTCGAAATCCCATGTCGCCACGGGCGCTATCTCGTTGTAGAAGCCGTTGCCGAGCACGGCGGCCACGACGTTCTCGCCCGGACGCAGCAGCTTCGTCACGTCGTAGGTCGCATACAGGTTGCGCTTGTCGTAATGCGTGTAGCCGGGTTCGAGCTTGTTCTCGGTCACAGGCTCGCCGTTGACCGTCATCTTGCCGTAGGCCGCGGCGCTCATATACAGCCGCGCCTCGCGGACGCCGTCCTTCACAGTAAACGACTTGCGCAGCATCGGCGAGGGAGCGAAGTTCTTATCGTGACGGTCGGTGATCCATTTCGCCGTCCAGCCACCGTCGGCCATCGCCGTCTCGAAGCTGTCGACCGGCGAGCAGACGATCCGTCCGGCCTCGTCCCATGCCGTCGCGCTCCAGTAGTAGCGCGTGCGGGGCTCCAGCGCCAGAGCGGCGTCGCACACTACGAAGCCGTTCCCCGAAACGATCTCGGGCGAGGTCCATACGTCGCCCGGAGCCAGCGAGTCGGCGAGCGCCTCTTTGGTCGAAGCGATCCGCACGCGGCACTTGCCTTGCACGAAATCCTCGTCGCCCGCATAGGTCCATGTGAAACGGGGCGGCATGTCGAGGCCGATCCCCACGGGCGAGCGCATGTACTCGCACCGCATGTCTTCGATCTGCGCGGAGCCGCTGTCCGAGCAGCCGGTTCCCCACAATGCCGCCGCACCCAGCAAGACGGTCATCGATCGGAAAGTACCATAGTTCATAAGCTCATTTATTTAAGTGTTTTTATATAAAATTCCTTGCCTGTCGTCAGCCCCTGAAGCACAGCTCGCACTCCAGCTCGACCGTCTCGGCCGGGGGAACCTCGCCCGCCGACTTGCGGCGGCGCATATCCTCAAGCAGCATACGGACCGACTCGCGTCCGATCCGTCCGACCGGCATCCGGGCCACATGCATGCCGGGCGCGAGCACCGACATGAAAGGAACCTCGTGAATACAGGCCAGCCCGTAGCCGTCGTTGATGTCGACTCCCCGGTCGTGGAAGTAGCGGAAAGCCTCCAACGCCAGAATATGAGTCGTAAAGAAAAACCCGTCCACGCCCCCATCCCGCGCGAAAATGCGGTCGAGCACGCCGGGCAGGTTCCGCTCGTATCCGGCGAACTCCCCGTACAGACTCTCGACGAAGGCGATACCCGCATCGGCCAAAGCGCGCCCGTAGCCGGCACGGCGAGCCTCCATCGTCTCCAAGTGCGGATTGGTCGTAATTACGGCGATCCGGCGGAATCCGTCCTCGGTCAGGCGACGGACCAGCGCATAGCTGCTGCGCTCGTTATCGATCAGCACGCAATGCGTATCGAGCTTCGGGAAGCGGCGGTCGAACACGACGAAAGGAAACGACTCGTCGACCAGACGACGAATCTCCTCGCCGGAACGGACGGTCGGCGCTATGATCAGCCCGTCGACCTGCTTGGCGCGGAACAGGCGGATCATCCGGTTCTCCCGCTCGGGCTCCGACTCGGAACTGCAAATCATCAGCGAATAGCCGTGCTCTTCCACTTCCATCTCGACCTCGCGCGCCACCTGCGAGTAAAACGAATCGGAAATCGAAGGCAGGATCAGGCCGATCATGCCCGACTCGCCCGTATTCAGGCTGCGGGCCAACAGATTCGGACGATAATTGAGCTGTTGGGCGCAGCGCGAAACCCGCTGCTGCGTGGCGGCGCTGATCCCCTTTTCGTCCGCGCGGCCCGACAGCACCCACGAAACCGTCGTCTTCGACAGATTCAGCGTCTCGGCTATGTCCTTGAGCGAAGTCCCCATACGTTCGGCACAACTTGACAAACGGAAGCGGTCCAGTCTTCCGGGAATACCGGAACGGACTGCTTAACCGGTTAAATTAATGATAAAAGTATTTTTTTTTTCGCAAAACAGCAAATTTCGGGTCCGAAATTCGCATTTTTCGCATCGGCCGAAGGGGAAGATACGCGCGACCGGCACCGGTTTCCGGTCCGACCGATCCCAAACGACAAAACCGTTCGCCCTCCTCGATCTTCGGGCACTCTCGATCCTTGCGAGGATTTCGGCCCCCCGTCCGCCCATTCAAGAACCCGGATTTTTCCAAAACCGGTTCTTATCTCGGAAACATCGAGCATTCATGCGTTGCAACAAATTTCGATTTCGATCCGGGAAACTTTCCCGCACAAACAAAAACAGGCAGGTGATAACATGAAGCAGGCAACCAACCC
>ERZ826051.408-NODE-408-length-50893-cov-4.302431_pt1 | contig 50893 bp, 45 predicted proteins | sample MGYA00519928_ERZ826051 | MGnify/ENA primary metagenome ERZ826051 (study PRJEB31778, sample SAMEA3449219) | human gut metagenome | biome: human gut; feature: human-associated habitat; material: faeces | place: United Kingdom | collected 2010/2012 ...
AAGTTTCGGCAGGCTTTTGCGCTATGTCGCATCTTTCTTTGCCATGACTCTGCCGGGATTTTATCTTGCCGTGACAAATTTCCATACGCAGATTCTGCCGACGATGCTTCTTTTGTCTTTTGCGGATGCGAGGAGCGGTGTGCCGTTCCCGGCGGTGGTTGAGGTGATTTTGATGGAACTTTCATTTGAACTATTAAGAGAGGCAGGCGTGCGTCTGCCCGGCGCCATGGGAAATACGATCGGTATTGTAGGAGGACTGATCATCGGACAGGCGGCGGTCGAGGCAAATCTTGTCAGCCCGATCGTGGTGATCGTCATCTCATTTACTGCGCTCTGTTCCTTTGCAATTCCAAATGAGGAATTTGCGACGGCATTCCGTCTGTTGAAGTTCTTCTTTATCGGAATGTGTGCGTGGTTAGGCTACTTTGGCATGCTGCTTGGACTGCTCTTTGTACTGATCCATCTTGCGCATTTAAAAAGCTTTGGCATCCCATATCTGATGCCGTTTGTCGGGGCAGATCTGACGGACTATGAAGACGAACGTGATTTCCTGTGGAGATGGCCGATCCGCAAACTGACAAAACGTCCGATCTACGCCAGGCGGGAGGAGCGGGTGAAACTGAAATTAAAATAAGGATGAATGTTTGAAACAAACACCAAATAAAAAGGAGTACAAGGAATTATGTTTTCATCAAACGAAACACCTGCAGGAGAATTTAAATATTGTGATGATTTAGGGGGAATTATCAACCTTGATGACATTACAATGATTGATTATATGGAAGCAGAATGTGGAATTCCTGAAACAGTAAGCTGTAGATATAATCCGGGTGGAGTTTTTGAAGTATGTAACGGTATTATGGATAACCCTGGAGATGCTAAGTACGGAATGACCCCTGAACAGATAGTTGAAGCATTTAAGATTTTAAAGGCTAAGGGAGTTAAGAACTTTGGCATTCATGCATTCCTTGCCAGCAACACAGTAACTAATGAATATTACCCAATGCTTGCAAGAACAATTTTTGAACTTGCAGTTAAACTTGAAAAAGAAACAGGAGCAGACATTAAGTTTATTAACCTTTCAGGTGGTGTTGGTATCCCTTACAGACCTGATCAGGAACCAAATGACATTATGGCAATTGGTGAAGGTGTAAGAAAGGTATACGAAGAAATTCTTAAACCTGAAGGAATGGATGATATTGCTATTTACACAGAAATGGGACGTTTTATGATGGGACCTTACGGTGCATTGGTTACTAAGGCAGTACATGAGAAACATATTTATAAAGAATATATTGGTGTTGATGCCTGTGCAGTAAACTTAATGAGACCTGCAATGTATGGTGCATATCACCATATTACAGTAATGGGTAAGGAAGACCAGCCAAAAGACCATGTATATGACGTGGTTGGTAGTCTTTGCGAAAATAATGACAAATTTGCAGTTGACAGAGAACTTCCAAAGATTGACATGGGAGATTTCATTTATATTCATGACACGGGAGCACATGGCTTCTCAATGGGATATAACTACAACGGAAGACTTCGTTCAGCAGAATTATTATTAAAGGAAGATGGAAGTGTAGAAATGATTCGTAGAGCAGAAACACCTGCAGATTATTTTGCTACATTCGATTTTTCAGACATAATGAAGTAAGGAACAATCCGTGTAATACAAAAAGTAACAAAAAATAAGGAAAAAAAAGTGAAAAAGATAGTAGGCGAATTATTAAAGAACAAACACGTAGATGAAAACTTAAAAGCATATTGTGGACCATTTATGGAAATAAATAACAAATATGCAAATATCCGTTTGGCAATGAATTATTACACATATTACACAATGACTTTAGAAGATGAAAGTCTTTTAAGTACAGAGAATATGTATGGTCTTGCTACAATTAATTTAATTATTGAAGAATTAATGAATGGGGAAAGTGAGAAGATTTCTGAAAACATTGAAAAGTTAGAAAAACTTAGAGATGGAATTATTGAGAAGGTTCAGGATCTTACCTGTTATGTTGACAAGTTTAACATCTATGAACATGCATTAAACAGAGTTGAATACAGATTCAGAGATGACGATTATCCGTCAGGATATAGTGATGAGAACATTACAAGAAGATTAATGCAGTTTATTCTTGAAGATGAAGATAATATGGCAATTAACAGAAAAATAAGTCAGGTAATAGGACAGCTTCCTGTTAGACTTACAAAAAATAAGTTTTTCGAAATGTTATCTAACGGCCTTAGCATTTATAAGGGTGGAACTAAGGAAAGTCTTAAGAATTTCTTATATATGTTAAAAACAACAGCAATGCTTGAAAATACAGAAACAATGACTGTTAATTACCCTTACTTAGACGATTTCTTTAAAGAATTTAAAGAGGTTAAGTTTAAGAAAATAACAAAAGAGCAGTATGATGAAATGATGACCAATATTGCTAAAGTTTCAGAATATATGGAAGATTTAATGAATTCAAATATGATGATTCAGGAAATCTTAAATGATTTGCTTATTGTATTATATACTTATGAAAAGCAGTTAGATGATAATATTGTTAAGGGGTGTACAGAGATTATAAAAGATACAAACCTTTTATTCTTAGGCAAGTTTAGTCCTAAATCATTAGAAGAAATAGAGGATATGTTTGTAATGCTTGAGGGGACTCAGGAAGAATTATATCCTAAGTTATCTTCCTATGATATAACAGACCAGATTATGGAAAGTTATAGTGAAAACATTGAAAAACTTGGTTTAAAGGATGTATATGATGTGGTATACAAACTTCCAAGGCTTAATTCAGACAGTATGTTTATGGAACTTACAGTTGATGAGGACAATACTACAGCCGACGAAGAATATGTAAAGGCTAAGGAAGAAGAGCTTTACAAGGAATATACTGAGTTGTTTGCAGACAACGAGAAATTGATTAACAGAGCCGTAATGTCAGCTTCAATTGCAGAACTTCCTGTATTTTTCAATAATATTAGTGAATTACAGGATTATATTTATAATACATTGTCAGTATGTAATGATAAGGCTGAAAAACTAGCTTGTATTGAAATTTTAAATGGAATAATGGAAGAATAATCAGTTGTAATATATTTGCAGATTGATTATTGGAGATAAGTATGAGATGGTATGATGATTTGTATGTTGGATATAATCTGTTAGACAAAAAGAGACAGGTTATGTGGAAAATTAAAAGGGGTAAACAACAGTTTAATAAATATGTTATTACATTGCCTTTTAATGATTATGATGTACTTGACATCTATCCATCTAATGTACTTACTCAGAAATGGTATAAGGATTCAGATATTGTAATTGTTGGAATTGCCGAAGGTAGGGAAGAGGCAATGGATATGGTACAATTAATAATAATGGATTGTCTAAATTCCACGGGAGGATGCAAAGTGAAAGACTATATATTGAATCTTATGAATGAAGAAAGAAGCAAGAGAGAAGAGTAGCCTATGGTACATATATTATTACTTATTTTAAAAATAATTGGTATTATTGTATTATCTATTCTGGGGCTTGCTTTACTTATTTTGTTTTTTCCTATAACATATGTAGGAAAAGTAAATGGAAATATTGAAGAGAAAAAAATAACCGGTAATATAAGAGCCGGATGGCTTTTTCATCTGCTACATTGCAGATTCTGGATTGAGAACACAGAGATACATTATAATATCCGACTATTAGGAATAAAAATAAAATCTTCTGAAACAAAAGAAAAAAAGAAAAAAGAAAAAAGAAAAAATCAGTCTAAGGAGCAATCACCGAAGAATGAAGAAAAGTCACAGGATGAATTGAAAGAGAATAGTGTTAAAGAAACTGACATTAAACAAATTGGAACTTCCGAAAATGAAAAAGAGCAGGAAATTCAAAATTCCAATTTGGAAGAGACTGATGTAAAAAATCAAAATAATGAGAATATAAAAAGTGAAGATTCAAAGAAAACTACAGAAACAAATAATGAAAAAAAAGAAAAGAAGTCTTTTATAACAAGAATGCAGATTTCCTTTAAAAAATTAAAACAAAGAATAAAGAAAATTGTAGAAAATATAAAAGATAAAATTCATAATATAAAAGAAAATGCAAAAAATAAAAAGAACAGTATAGATGAAATAATAAATCAGATTAAAACCGTTAAGCAATTTATAACTTCAAAGACAACAAAAGAGGCTTATGCCTATGGCAAAAAAATGGTTCTAAAACTTCTAAAGCATTTAGCTCCTAACAGGATAAAAGGCAATCTATATATGGGATTTGAAGAAAGTTATTTAACGGGAGAGGCATTAGGCGCTCTTGGAATGATATATGGAATATTTAATATTAATCCTAAAAGGTTTAAGGTTTATCCTGATTTTGAAAATAAAGTGTTTAAAGGTGACATTATTTTTAAGGGACATATTTACTTAGGCGTGGTTATAGTATATTGTTTGAAATTTTATTTTAATGAAAATATAAAGAGAATTATAAAGAAATTTATTTAGGGAGGCATTATTATGGCAGATAACAAAAAACCTACAGATGATTTATTAAAGGCAATGGAAAAATTTATTACAACAAAGTCTGTTGTTGGAGAACCGGTTGTGGTAGGAGATACAATAATCCTTCCTATGGCTGATGTTTCTTTTGGAATGGGAATAGGTACTTTTTCAAAAGGAGAAACAGGATCAGGCGGAGTTGGGGGAAAGATAGTACCAAGCGCTGTTTTGGTTATTAAGGATGGTTCATCTAAGCTTATCAGCATTAAAGATCAGGATGGATTATCAAGGATTATTGATATGGTACCTGATGTGGTAAACAAGTTCACTTCAAAGAATGATGTAAAAGATGATTTTAGTGACTTTGAGGAAATGGATGAAGATATTAACGACTAAAAACTAATTATATGCATATGCTAATATTATAAAAAATAAATTAGGAAGAGTTATGCATAAACTATGTGGATTTGCGTTATTTTGGCTTGCAGTTGGAATGACGCTTTCATTATTAATAGAGAGTACATTTTTTGTGGTGTGCATAATAGTAATATGTCTTTTGGTAGGATTTAATCTGTTTTGCTGCAAACCATAAAAACAAAAGAAGAGGAGACAGAGATTAATGAACATTGCAGATTTATTTAAAAAAGAACACACAGTATTTTCCTTTGAGGTTTTTCCACCAAAAAAGGAAAGTGGTATAGAAACAATATATTCAACATTAAATGAGTTAAAAAACTTAAACCCTGATTTTATCAGTGTAACTTATGGAGCAGGTGGAAAAGGCGTTGCAAATGCGACAACAATTGACTTATGCTCATACATTAAAAATGAATTAGGAACTGAAACAATAGCCCATCTTTCATGTTTATATAATACTAAAGAAAGCATTGATAGAATTTTAGATGAATTAGATGAAAAAGGTGTAAAGAATATATTAGCTTTAAGAGGCGATGTAAATCCTGATTTTGCTATTGAAAAAGATTTCAAATATGCATCAGACTTAACAGAGTATATTATGTCAAAAAACAGAGGTTTTAATGTTTCAGGCGCATGCTATCCTGAAGTTCATCAGGAAGCAGCGAATATGATTGAAGATATTCAGAACTTAAAGAAGAAAGTTGATTCAGGGGCAGACCATTTGATTTCACAGTTATTCTTTGATGATCAGGTATTCTTTGATTTTCAGGAGAAAGCAAGAATAGCAGGAATTAATGTTCCTATTGAAGCAGGAATTATGCCTGTAACAAACAAAAAGCAGATTGAGAGAATGGTTTCAATGTGTGGCGCAAGTATTCCGGCAAAACTTTCAAAAGTTCTTCAGAGATTTGGAGATAATCATGAAGCCATGCGTGATGCAGGTATTTCATATGCAATTGACCAGATTATTGAATTGGCAGCTCATGGAGTTGACGGAGTTCATATTTATACAATGAATGATCCATATGTTGCAAGAAGAATTTCTGAAGGTGTAAAAAATATATTAAAGAGCGGAAAATAAAATGTCAGAGCAGAGAAATATTATTATAGACAATATAGATTTTAGTGAAGCTTTAAGATATTTAGGCTATGGAAACAGCACTCCTGATGAGAAAACGAAAGAGATTTTGTATAATTGTGCAGACCAGCTTAAGTCAGTAATGGAAGGCAAATATACATATAAAGTTTTTGATTTGGTAGATGGACAGGTTCCGGGGATTAATTTTACATTGGAAGGAAAGTCTATTGCCAACCATTTGAAAAATTGTGAAAAAGTAATATTTATGTGTGCTACTCTTTCAGCAGGAGTTGACGGACTTATAAGAAAGATGCAGATTAGGGGAATGGCTGATGCCATGTTTACTGACAGTCTTGCGTCTGCTGTAATAGAACAGGTATGCAACAAAGCGGAAGATGAAATTCTTGAAGATTTTAAGGAATATGAACATACATGGAGATTTGGCTTGGGATATGGAGATTTTCCTTTGACAGGTCAGAAACAGTTTCTTGATATATTAGATGCAGGAAGAAGAATAGGCGTATGCGTAAACAGTGGAATGACTCTTGTGCCTACTAAGTCGGTAACATGCATAATAGGACTTGGTCACAATTTAGAAGTATCTAATGTTAAAAGCTGTGACTTATGTAATTTTAGAGAAAAATGTACCTTTAGAAAGGATGGAAAAAACTGTGGCAAATAAAAATATATTTGACAAAGATTTTATATTGTTGGATGGTGCTATGGGAACAATGCTTCAGCAAAAAGGAATGGAGCTTGGAACTGTACCTGAAACATTAAACATAACAAAGCCGGATTGGATTATAGATATACATAAACAATACATAGATGCAGGTTCGGATGTTGTTTACGCCAATACTTTTGGTGCAAATAGATACAAAATGGCTAATACGGGATATTCAGTTGATGAATTAATTGGTGCAGCCATTAATAATGCAAAAGAAGCAGCCAAAGGAACAGAAACACTTGTTGCTTTAGATATGGGACCTATAGGTCAATTACTAGAGCCTACAGGAAGTCTTTCTTTTGAGGAAGCGTATGATATTTTTAAAGAAGAAGTTATTGCAGGAAGAAATGCAGGAGCTGATATTATAGTTATTGAAACTATGACAGACTTAATGGAAACTAAGGCAGCAATTCTTGCCGCAAAAGAGAATTCAGACCTTCAGGTTATGTGTACAATGACATTTGAAGACAACAAAAGAACATTTACAGGCTGTTCAGTTTCAGCAATGTGTCTTACAGTACAGGGGCTTGGAGTAGATGCACTTGGTGTAAACTGTTCACTTGGACCTAAAGAATTAATACCAATTGTAGAAGAAATTTCTAAGTGGACAACTGTTCCAATTGTAGTAAAGGCTAATGCAGGTTTGCCTGATCCTGTTACAAATACATATAATGTTTTACCTGATGAATTTGCAGATACATGTAAGGAAATGGTAAAATACGGAGCAAAAGTTCTTGGTGGATGTTGTGGTACAACACCGGCTTATGTAGCCAAACTAAAAGAAATGGTTGCAACAGTAAACGCAAGTGTTGTGAAAAAGAAACCAAGACAGCTTGCAGTATGTACACCTTTAAAGACTGTAGTTGTTGACCAGCCGAGAATTGTAGGTGAAAGAATTAACCCTACAGGAAAGAAAAGATTTAAACAGGCGTTAAGAGATAATGATATGAATTATATTTTGTCTCAGGCAATTGAACAGATAGACGCGGGGGCAGACATTTTGGACGTAAATGTAGGTTCACCTGACATTGATGAAAAAGAAATGATGGTAAAGGTTATTAAGGCTTTGCAGGCAATAGTAGATGTACCTTTACAGATTGACTCAACTAAACCGGAAGTTCTTGAAGCGGCTCTAAGGGTTTATAATGGTAAGCCTATTGTTAACTCAGTTAACGGAGAAGAAGAAGTTCTTGATACAATCCTTCCTATTGTTGCAAAATATGGTGGGGCAGTCATTGGACTTGCTCTTGATGAAAATGGTATTCCGCCAACAGCAGAAGGACGAGTTGAAATAGCAAAACGTATTAGAGATAAGGCAATGTCTTATGGAATCCCAAAAGAGGACATTATTATTGACTGCCTTACACTTACAGTTTCAGCAGAACAAAAAGCTGCTGCAGAAACACTTAAAGCTATGAACATTGTAAAAAATGAATTAGGTTTAAGAACAGTACTTGGTGTTTCAAATATTTCTTTTGGTTTGCCTAACAGAGAAATAATTAATAAAACATTCTTAACAATAGCTATGGCTAATGGACTTGATCTTCCGATTATCAATCCAAATGTACCGTCAATGGTATGGGCAGTTAAGGCATATAAAGTATTGGCTGCAATTGATGAAAATTCAATGGACTTTATTGATTATTCAAGCAAAGTTCAGCCTGAAGTTACAACAACTAAGACAGAAGTCGTAAAATCAAATGATTCCACAGTAAGCCTTGGTTCAGAACTGGCAGACAAAATTCTTAAGGCGATGGAAACAGGAATGAAAGATGATGGAAGAAGTTACACATCTCAATTGCTTAAAGAAAAAGAAGCTATGGAGATTATAAATCAGATTTTGATTCCAGCATTGGATGTTGTTGGAGATAAGTTTGAAAAAGGTACAATATTCCTTCCACAGTTGATTTTGGCGGCGGATGTTGCAAAAGAATGTTTTGATGAAATAAAGAATTATCTTGCAGATAGTGGAGATTCTTCTGAATCAAAGGGGAAGATTATTGTTGCTACAGTTAAAGGTGACATACATGACATTGGAAAGAATATTGTAAAAGTTATTCTTGAAAACTACGGATATAACGTTATTGACTTAGGTAGAGACGTGGATTGCATGGAAGTAGTTAATGCGGCAATTGAAAATGATGTTCATTTAGTTGGACTTTCTGCACTTATGACAACAACACTAGGTTCAATGGAAGAAACAATTAAGCTTTTAAGAGAACACAATGTTGATTGCAAGATTATGGTAGGTGGTGCAGTTCTTACTGAAGATTATGCTATGAAGATTGGTGCAGATTATTATGCTAAGGATGCAAAAATGAGTGCAGACATAGCAAAGAAAGTTTTAGGATAAAAAAAGTACTTGCAAAATTTGTCTGTATCTGATAGAATGCTCTTTGTGTCAGGTCGATTGAGAGTTCGACCTAATTTATTAAAGGAGGTGCTATTATGGCTAAATGTAGTATTTGCGGTAAGGGTGCTCACTTTGGAAACGCTGTGAGCCATTCTCATAGACGTTCTAATAAAATGTGGAAATCAAATATTAAATCTGTTAGAGTTAAGACTGAAGGCGGATCAAAGAAGATGTACGTTTGTACTTCTTGCTTAAAATCTGGTAAAGTTGAAAGAGCATAGTTTGTTAGAGCATGTATGCACGAAATAAAAAAAGTTATCATTTATGAATGATAACTTTTTTTAGTATATAAATGTAACTCTTTCCTTTTTCTAAAAAAGATAGTATAATTATTAGAAGTTCGATTTTAGGAGGAACATATATGAAAGGTAAGTTAAACACTGATTTAGGTCAGGTATTGATTAGCCCTGAAGTTGTTGCAAAATACGCATCAGAAACAGCATATGAATGCTTTGGTATTGTTGGTATGGCAATGGTAAGCATGAAAGATGGTCTTGTAAGACTTCTTAAAAGAGATAGCTCAACTAAGGGAATTAATGTAATAATTGATGAAGATAATGAAATCACTATAGATTTTCATATTATTGTATCTTACGGTGTTAATATTGCAACAATAGCAGACAATATTATTTCAAATGTAAAATACAAAGTAGAAGAATTTACGGGTATGTCAGTTAAGAAAGTTAATGTGTACGTTGAAGGCGTAAGAAACATTGATTAGTACCCCAGGAGGATATTATTTTGGAAATGACAACAATTAATGCAGAAACATTACAAAAAATGTTTATTGCAGGTGCTAAGAATTTAGAAGCAAAAAAAGAATGGATAAATGAGTTGAATGTTTTCCCTGTACCAGATGGGGATACAGGAACAAATATGACTTTAACAATTATGTCCGCTGCTAAAGAAGTAGGCGCAATTACAGAACCGACAATGGAAACGATTGCCAAGGCTATCTCAACTGGTTCTTTAAGAGGTGCAAGAGGTAACTCAGGTGTTATTTTATCACAGCTTTTTAGAGGATTTACAAGAGAGATTAAGAAGGTAGATCAGATTGACGTAGATGTTTTGTCAAGAGCTTGTGTAAAAGCAGTAGAAACTGCTTATAAGGCAGTTATGAAGCCTAAGGAAGGAACAATCCTTACAGTTGCTAAAGGAATGGCTGATAAGTCATGCGAGCTTGTAGGCGAAAGTGATGACCTTGTGCATGTAATTGATGAAATAATTAAGCATGGTGATTATGTTTTAAGTCAGACACCCGAAATGCTTCCAGTTTTGAAACAGGCAGGAGTAGTTGACTCAGGTGGACAGGGATTGATGACAGTTATCAAGGGGGCTTTTGATGCTCTTTTAGGAAAAGAGATAGATTACACATTAGAACCTGTACAGACAGCAGGAACTAAGGTTACAGAAGAAGTTCCTATGGATGATGTTGAAATTAAATTCGGTTACTGTACAGAGTTTATTATTAATCTTGATAAAGAAATGCCTAAGTCAGAAGAAAAGGCATTTAAAGAATTTTTAGAATCAATTGGTGATTCAATTGTTCTTGTTGCTGATGATGAAATAGTAAAGGTGCATGTTCATACTAACGAGCCTGGTGTAGCGATTACAAAAGCTTTAACATATGGTTCATTGTCAAGAATGAAGATTGACAATATGAGAGAAGAGCATCAGGAACGCTTAATCAAGAATGCAGAAAAGATGGCTGAACAGCAGAAAGCTGACGAACCAAGAAAGAAATATGGTTTTGTAGCTGTATCAGTAGGAGAAGGATTAGATGAAATATTCAAGGGATTAAATGTTGACCATATTATTTCAGGTGGGCAGACAATGAATCCAAGTACAGAAGATATTTTAAACGCAATTGATAAGATTAATGCAGACAATATTTATGTATTGCCTAACAACAAGAATATTATTCTTGCGGCTCAGCAGGCGGAAAGCCTTGTTGAAGACAAAAATATTATTGTTATTCCATCTAAGACTATTCCACAGGGAATTTCAGCAATGATAGGATTTATTCCGGATAATAGTCCTGAAGACAATAAAGAAGCCATGATTGATAGTATGTCATATGTTAAGACAGGTGAGGTTACTTACGCTGTAAGAGACACAGTTATTGATGACAAGGAAATCAAAGAAGGCAACATTATGGGTATTGGCGATGAAGGAATCCTTGCAGTAGGAGAAGAAATCGACGATACAACAATTAATATGATTAAAGAGATGCAGGATAAAGAATCAGAAATCGTAAGTTTATATTATGGTGCTGAAGTTACAGAGGAAGCAGCAAATAAGCTGGCAGATAAGATTGCAGAAGCTTTGCCTGAAATTGAAGTAGAAGTATATCCGGGTGGACAGCCTATTTACTACTATATTGCTTCAGTAGAATAGTAGGAGACTTAACGTATGGATGAAATTTTTATAGAAAGAATAGTAAAAAGAAAAGTAGATATAAAGGGAATGTTATTAAGAGTGTTAGCTGTTGTATTGACAGTTTTGTCATTATGCACAATTTTATTCTTAGGAATGCTTGGGTTGACATTAACTATATTATTCGCATATTTAACATATCTTGTGTGGGCTTACACTAGTGTAGAATATGAATATTCTTTTCTAAACACAGAGTTAACAATTGAAAAAATCATGGGACAAAGAAAAAGAAAACATGTTGATGAGTTTGATATAAAACAGGCTGAAATTATAGCACCTGCTGTATCTGACGAAATTAAGAGCAGAGCAGGAAATATAGTGACGCTTGATTATTCAACAGGATATGGAAGTAGTGATCTTTATTCTATGATAACAAATACTGACAAGGGAGCAGTACAGGTCTTATTTAATGCTGATGAAAAGCTTATTGAGGCAATGCGTCATATGAGACCATCAATAGTAAAGAGATAAAATAATATTTTTAAATAAGCAATTATAAAGTGCTTGCGTTAAAATAAATCAGGTTTGTCTCTTGAAAAAATATTGACAATACTATTGTTTTTTGTTAGTATGTTGAAAATACAAATAAAAGTGTCGTCTTAACGTATCTTGAAAGATAGATATACGGGATGGCACTTTCTCTGCAATGCAGACAATACATTAAGAATAAAAAGAGAAAGAGAGGAAAGAACCAATGGGAAAAATTATTGGTGAAGGAATTACATTTGATGATGTTTTATTAGTGCCACAGTACTCAACAGTTACACCTAATATGGTTGACTTATCAACACACCTTACAAAGAAGATCAAATTAAATATTCCGATGATGAGCGCCGGAATGGACACAGTTACAGAATACAGAATGGCAATTGCTATGGCAAGACAGGGTGGTATTGGAATTATTCACAAGAATATGACAATCGAACAGCAGGCCGACGAAGTAGATAAAGTAAAACGTTCAGAAAATGGTGTTATCACTGATCCTTTCTACTTATCTCCAGAACATACAATTAAAGATGCCAATGATTTAATGGCAAAATTCCGTATTTCAGGTGTACCTATTGTTGTAGGAAAGAAGTTAGTTGGTATTATTACAAACAGAGATCTTAAGTTTGAAACAGATGAAACAAAACTTATTAAGGATTCAATGACTTCAGAAGGACTTATTACAGCAAAAGAAGGAGTAACACTTGAAGAAGCAAAAGCAATTCTTGCAAAATCAAGAAAAGAAAAACTTCCAATTGTAGATGATGACTTTAATCTTAAAGGACTCATTACAATTAAAGATATTGAAAAACAGATTAAGTATCCACTTTCAGCAAAGGATTCACAGGGAAGACTTTTATGTGGTGCTGCTGTAGGTATTACAGCTAATGTTATGGAAAGAGTTAAGGCTTTAGTTGAAGCTAAGGTTGACGTTATTGTTATTGACTCAGCTCATGGACATTCACAGAATATTTTCAATACATTAAAGCAGATTAAGGCAGCATATCCTGACCTTCAGGTCATTGCAGGTAACGTTGCAACAGGAGATGCTACAAGAGATTTAATTGAAGCAGGAGCAGATGCAGTTAAAGTAGGTATTGGACCTGGTTCAATATGTACAACACGAGTTGTTGCAGGTATTGGTGTACCACAGGTTTCAGCTATTATGGATTGTTATGAAGTTGCTAAGGAATATGGTGTTCCAATTATTGCAGATGGTGGTATTAAATTCTCAGGTGATATTGTAAAAGCCATTGCTGCAGGTGGAAACGTATGTATGATGGGTTCAATGTTTGCAGGATGTGATGAAGCACCTGGAGATTTCGAATTATTCCAGGGACGTAAATACAAAGTATATCGTGGAATGGGTTCAATTGCAGCTATGGAAAATGGTAGCAAAGACAGATACTTCCAGAGTGGTGCTAAGAAGCTTGTACCTGAAGGTGTTGAAGGACGAGTTGCATACAAGGGAACATTAGAAGATACAGTATTCCAGTTAATGGGTGGTCTTAGATCAGGTATGGGATATTGTGGAGCAAAAGATATTGAAACACTTAAGGAAACAGGTAAGTTTGTTAAGATTTCAGCAGCATCTTTAAAAGAAAGTCATCCACATGACATTCATATTACAAAAGAAGCACCAAACTACACAGTTGAAAACTAATTTGGTTAAAATAAATAGCAACATTAATTGTTAAAATTATATGAAAAATATAAAAAAACATATATTAATTAACTAATTTATGTTAGAATAAGAAGGACCTTGTAATAAGGTCCTTTTTCTATAAATTAAAATTGTAGAATAGGAAAATTGAAAGAGTTTAATGTTGCAAAACTAAAAAATAAAGTGCCAAGGAGAGGTTATGGAAGAAACAAACAAGGACTTAGAAACACAGACAGATGCAAATGAAAGTGTTGAAAAAATTGAAACAGTTGAAGAAACTACAAAGGAAGAAACAATTGAAACAAATGGAAAAAACGGGAATCCGTCAGATAATAAAAACGAAAAGAACGGTTTTAAATTCGGAAAAATTGTTGTTCCGGGATTAATAATTATAATTTTGGCTGTTTTTGCAGGTGTTGTTTATTATCAGAAAAAAGTAGAACCTGAGAAAGAGTTGCTTAAAGAGATGAATTATGGTGTTAGCAGTATGAAGGATTACTTTAGCAATTATATTTCTTTAGGAAATTATAAGGGATTAACTTATGAGATAACACAGGATATGTGGGATGAAAGTGTTTCAGATGAAACTAATGAATATAATACAGCAAAGAAAGTTGCAGAAGATACTGATCAGGTTGAGTATAATTTAACAGGATATGTTGATGATAAGAAAGACAGCAACATTACACATAAAGATCAGGAAGTTATTATTGGTGAAAATTCAAAAGGAGCATTAAAAATTATTTCAGATGCCTTAAAGGGACATAAATCAGGTGAAGAAATTACTATTGAAGGTTTAAATGCTTCAGATTTTGCAACAGATGGCAGCGACTATTCAGGTAAGAATGTTAAGTTTGTAGCAAAAATAAAATCAGTTAGCAAATTATCCGTAGAAAAGGTAACTGACAAGTGGGTTAAAGAGAACTACTATGATGATTATGGTTTGGAAAATGCTGATGATTTTTATGAATGGTGTAAACAGAGTCTTATAGAAGATGCAAAAGCTGAGTTATGGTCAAAAGTACTTGAAAGTTCTGTTGTAAATAAATATTCAGAGACAGCATATCAGAGGGTTATTGAAGAAGTGGATGGTGATTACAATTATAATGCTGAATTTTTCGGAATGACAACTGATGAATATCTGGAAATGAATGGTATGACAGAAGATGATATGGAAGATGAATACATGAATGCACTTAAGTCTGAAATGGTTATGTGGGCAATTGTTGAAAAAGAAGGACTTGCTAACAAGATTACAGATGAAGATATTCAGAATAAGTGGGATGAGTTATATCAGGAAGGTGATTTTGAATCAGAAGAAGATATGAAGTCACAGTATACAGACGAGGAAATCCGTCAGGGAGCATTAATGGATAAGGCGGTAGATTGGGTATATGATCATGCCAAAGTTAAATTTTCTTATAAGATTTCAAAATAGTATTTGACAACAAAAAAAGCAATGATATAATGAGTGGTGAACAAAGCGTTGACGAGACGAGTAGGTTATCCGGAGGGTCACAGAGAGAGATGCAGTGCTGAGAGCGTTTTACAGAAGGATAATTGAAGACTACCTCTGAGCGACTCTAATCAAGTCCGGTGATTCCGTTATAATCAGAATGAGAGGCTTTTGTCAGAATGGATTTTGACAGAAACAATCAGGGTGGAACCGCGTATTTTACGTCCCTGTTTATGGAAACATAAACAGGGACTTTTTTAATACAAAAAACAAAATAAGAAACCTGTATGTTTCAGAATAAACATTGTAGAAGTAAAGGAGAAAACACTATGAAAGTTACTTTAAAAGATGGTTCAGTAAAAGAATATTCAGAACCAATGTCAGTAAATGATATTGCATTTGACATTGCAGGAGGTTTAGGAAGAGCTGCATGTGCAGGTGAAGTTGATGGAGAGGTTGTAGACCTTAGAACAACAATTGACAAGGATTGTACATTAAACATTCTTACATTTAAGGATGAAGCAGGTAAGGCTGCATATAGACATACAGCATCACATGTTATGGCTGAAGCTGTTAAGAATTTGTTTCCAGAAGCAAAATTAGCAATTGGACCTTCAATTGATACAGGATTTTACTATGATTTTGAACATGAACCTTTTTCAAGAGAGGATTTAGACAAAATCGAAGCTGAAATGAAGAAAATCATTAAAAAGGGTGCCAGACTTGAAAGATTTACACTTCCAAGAGAAGATGCAATCAAATATATGGAAGATAGAAATGAACCTTACAAAGTTGAATTAATTAAAGATTTACCTGAAGGTTCAACAATTTCATTTTACAGTCAGGGTGAATTTGTGGACTTATGTGCAGGACCACATCTTATGAACACAAAATCAATTAAGGCTTTTAAAATTATTTCATCATCAATGGCTTATTGGAGAGGTGATTCTTCAAAAGCAAGATTGCAGAGAATATACGCTACAGCTTTTGATAGCAAAGATGAATTGAATAAATATCTTGAAGAATTAGAAGATGCAAAGAACAGAGATCATAATAAACTTGGTAGGGAAATGGAACTTTTCACAACGGTTGATGTTATCGGACAGGGACTTCCATTATTAATGCCAAAGGGACAGAGAATGATTCAGAAATTACAGAGATGGATTGAAGACCTTGAAGATAATGAATGGGGCTATGTACGTACAAAGACGCCTTTAATGGCAAAGAGTGATTTGTATAAGATTTCAGGACATTGGGATCATTATAAAGATGGAATGTTTGTTTTGGGAGATGAAGAAAAAGACAAAGAAGTATTTGCACTTCGTCCAATGACATGTCCGTTCCAGTATTATGTATACAAAGCAAGCCAGAAGAGCTACAGAGATTTACCTTGTAGATATGGTGAAACATCAACACTTTTCAGAAATGAAGATTCAGGTGAAATGCACGGGCTTACAAGAGTTCGTCAGTTTACAATTTCAGAAGGACATCTTATTGTAAGACCTGACCAGATGGTTGAAGAATTTAAGAATTGTATTGCTTTAGCTCAGTATTGCTTACAGACTTTAGGGTTAGAAGAAGATGTAACATATCATCTTTCAAAATGGGATCCTGAAAATAGAGAAAAATATATCGGAGAACCTGAAGTTTGGAATGAAACAGAACAGGATATCAGAAACGTTTTAAATGAATTAAATATTCCTTTTGTAGAGGATATTGGAGAAGCAGCTTTCTATGGACCAAAGGTTGATATTAATGCAAAAAATGTTTATGGAAAAGAAGATACAATGATTACAATTCAGTGGGATGCTCTTTTAGCTGAACAGTTTGATATGTATTATATTGATGAAAATGGTGAAAAGAAACGTCCATACATCATCCACAGAACAAGTATTGGATGCTACGAAAGAACACTTGCATGGCTTATTGAAAAATATGCAGGAAAGTTCCCAACATGGTTATGTCCTGAACAGGTTAGAGTACTTCCTATTTCAGACAAATATGTTGAATATGCTGACAAAGTTGCGGCTGAATTAAAGAAGAATGGTATTGATGTTACAGTTGATTCACGTTCAGAAAAGATTGGTTACAAGATTAGGGAGGCAAGACTTGATAAACTTCCATATATGCTTGTTGTAGGACAGCAGGAAGAAGCTGACGAAACAGTATCAGTTAGAAGCCGTTTTGCAGGAGATGAAGGTGTTAAGCCTTTGGATGAATTTATTGAACAGATTTGTAAGGAAATCAGAACAAAAGAAATCCGTAAAGTTGAAGTAGAAGAAAACAAGTAATGTTTAATTAAAAGTAAATAAGCATACTTTAGTTTAAAATTATTTTTACAAAAACTAAATGAATAAAAAATAAAAAACACTCCACACTAAATGTATCGGATAAAATCCGAAATAAATTTAGGTGGAGTGTTATTATGACTAATTTAGAATGTAATGTAAAAAACTGTTATTACAATAAGTCATCAAAATGTTGTCGTGACGGCATAAATGTAGAAGGACAGGATGCAACTGTTATTGATGCAACTTATTGTGGGGATTTTAAAGAGAAGACTGAGGGCACAACAGCACAAGCATGTCATTGCAGCGCAGGTCCGGAGGATACATTAGATGTATCATGTGAAGCTAAGAATTGTGTATTTAATGATAATTCTAAGTGCCATGCGGACAAAATTACAATTTCAGGTAATGGAGCAAAGCATGAAAGCCAGACAGAATGTGGAAGCTTTGAATGTGGTTGTAAGTAGAATCAACTTATTTTTCTGCAATTGTGCAAGCACATACGAAAAAATAGAGTTGTAGAATGTAAATATATTGATTACACGGATTGCTACGTGCTACGCACTGCCACAATCCACCACCAAATTCGCATATCGCAAAGCAAGAGCTTCGCTTTTATGCTCATTTGGAACACTGTAATCAAAAAAGTTATAAAAAATTGTTGACATATGGATGAGAAGATGGTAATATAAGTGCTGATGTGAAAAAAGAAAGCAGAGTATCCGCTCTCACCAAGACACTTTTGAAGTGATTCCAGGTTAATATTTTTATAACGATTTTATTGTGTAGAAATAATAGTGGGTAATCTGTGGGTTATCCACTTTTCTTTTTGAAGAAATAATTTGGAGGTGCAATACTATTAGCGATTTAATGATTAACGAACAGATTAGAGATAGAGAAGTTCGTGTTATTGGAACAGACGGACAACAGTTGGGAGTTATGTCTTCAAGAGATGCTCAGAAGTTAGCAGATGAAGCAGAACTTGATTTGATTAAGATTTCACCTAAGGCTAAGCCACCGGTTTGTAAGATTATGGACTATGGCAAGTTCAGATATGAACAGCAGAAGCGTGAAAAGGAAGCAAAGAAGAAACAACATATTGTCGAAGTAAAAGAAATTAGATTATCACCAAACGTTGAAATTAATGACTTAAAAACAAAGGCTAACAATGCCAGAAAGTTTATTGAAAAAGGTGATAAGGTTAAAGTAACTCTTCGATTCAGAGGAAGAGAAATGGCGCACATTAGTAGTAATGCACATGTGCTTGATGACTTTGCAAAGATGCTTGAAGATATTGCATCAGTTGTGAAAGCACCGAAATTAGAAGGCAGAAACATGACAATGTTTTTAGAAAAAAAGCGTTAAGCTTTTAAGATATTTAAGGAGGACACAAACATGCCAAAAATTAAGACAAGCAGAGCAGCTGCAAAACGTTTCAAAAAAACAGGTACAGGAAAGCTTAAAAGAAATAAAGCTTACAAATCACATATCTTAACAAAGAAATCAGCTAAGAGAAAAAGAAATCTTAGAAAAGCAACAACAACTGATGCTACAAATGTAAAGAATATGAAGAAGATTTTACCTTATTTATAATCTATAGTAGGAGGAAGAAGAAATGGCAAGAATTAAAGGCGGAATGAACGCTAAGAAGAAACATAATAGAGTATTAAAACTAGCTAAAGGTTATAGAGGAGCTAGATCAAAACAGTATAGAGTAGCAAAGCAGTCAGTTATGAGAGCTTTAACAAGTTCATATGCTGGCAGAAAGCAGAAGAAGAGACAGTTCAGACAGTTATGGATTGCAAGAATCAATGCTGCAGCTAGAATCAATGGACTTTCATACAGCAAGTTTATGTATGGTCTTAAGTTAGCTGGTGTAGAAATGAACAGAAAGATGTTAGCTGAAATGGCAGTTAACGATGCTGAAGGATTTGCTAAGTTAGTAGAAGTTGCTAAAGCAAAATTAGCATAGTTTATTAAATACATTAACATACAAAAATAGGAACTATTCAGATGAGTAGTTCCTTTTTTCTTGAAAGGAAAAAATTGTGGAAAGAGAAAAGTTGAAATCACGTTTGGGCTTTATTTTAATTTCAGCCGGATGTGCAATTGGAATAGGGAATGTATGGAAATTCGCTTATATGGCAGGTCAAGGTGGTGGAGGATTTTTTGTATTACTTTATTTAGTATTTTTGGTAATGCTTGGGATTCCTATCATGTCAATGGAGTTTGCTGTGGGACGTGCAAGCCAGAAAAGTCCGGCTCAGGCATACAAAGCTCTTGAAAAAGCGGGACAAAAATGGCATATTCACGGATATATTGCTTTAATAGGCAATTATTTACTAATGATGTTTTACACAACGGTTGCAGGTTGGATGCTTTACTATTTTTATCTTACAAGCACAGGAAAATTCGTTGGACTTAATACAGATGGAGTAGCAAATGTATTTTCGGAAATGTTGCAAAAACCTGTAACAATGACTATTTGTATGCTTATTATAGTAGTGATGGGATTTTTTATTTGCTCCATTGGACTTCAAAATGGACTTGAAAAGGTTACAAAGGTTATGATGGTTGCATTGCTTGCAATTATGGTTATCCTTGCAATTAACAGTTTCTTTATGAAGGGAGCAAAGGAAGGTTTAAGTTTTTATCTAATTCCAAGCATTGAAAGAGCAAAAGCGGCAGGTATTGGCAATACAGCAGTAGGAGCTATGAATCAGGCATTTTTTACACTTAGTATTGGAATAGGTGCTATGGCAATTTTTGGAAGCTATATTGGAAAAGATCGTTCACTTTTAGGTGAATCTATAACAATTGCAGCTCTTGATACTTTTGTTGCAATAACATCAGGTTTAATTATTTTTCCTGCATGTTTTACATTTGGTGTAGATCAGACACAGGGACCAAGTCTTGTTTTTATTACATTACCAAATATTTTTAATAATATACCTTTTGGTAGAGTTTGGGGAAGTTTGTTCTTTGTGTTTATGACATTTGCAGCTTTTTCAACAGTACTTGCGGTATTTGAAAATATTGTATCGTGTGGTATGGAACTTACAGGATTTAGCAGGAAGAAATCAAGTATAGTTAATATGATTCTTGTGGCATTACTTTCAATGCCATGTGTATTAGGATTTAATCTTTGGTCATTTGACTGGCTTGGAGTATTCGGTGGTTCATTCCTAGATTTTGAAGATTTTCTTGTAAGTAATATATGGTTGCCACTTGGTTCATTAATATACTTACTTTTCTGTACAAGTAAGTTTGGTTGGGGCTGGAAGAATTATAAAGAAGAGGCAAATACAGGAAAAGGTATAAAGATTCATAATTGGATGCGAGTATATCTTACATATATATTGCCTTTAATTGTATTGTTTATATTTGCTTTTGGAATATATGACAAGTTTTGGGCAAAATAGACTATATCACAAATATGTATTGATTGAAGAAAGATTATGAACATCGGAGTATAATTTAATATTAAAAGAGAATTACATGAAACTTCGCGCTGACACAGGTTGGCGTGGAGTTTTTATTATATAGGAAAGTTCTCATAACTTTCAATATATAAAAATACTTTACAGGATAATTCACATTTTCAACACAATAAAAACACACTTTATACCTATAAAAATCACAATTTTAACTAATAAAAAACATAAATGAAAACTATAATTTTTAATAGTTAGAAAAAACAGGGAGGTGTGTTAATGAGTGGCATACAAATAGAAAATCTAGTTAAAACATATGGCGATAATATTGCCGTAAATGGGTTGAATTTAAATCTTGAAAAGGGGAAGGTCTATGGATTTTTAGGACCAAACGGAGCAGGTAAATCAACTACAATGAACATCATTACAGGCTATATTGGAGCAACAAGCGGAACGGTAAAAATTGATGGATATGATATCTTTAAAGAGCCTGAAAAGGCAAAGAAATGTGTAGGATATCTTCCTGAAATTCCACCGCTTTATCAGGATATGACAGTAAAAGAATATCTTGTTTTTGTGGCTGAATTAAAGAAGATTCCGTCAAAAGAAAAAATGAAAAATATTAAAGAAGTTCTTGAAATGACTAAAACTACACAGGTTGAAAACAGACTTATAAAGAACTTGTCAAAAGGATATAAACAAAGAGTTGGAATAGCCCAGGCGTTAATTGGAATGCCTGAAATAATTATTTTAGATGAACCTACAGTAGGACTTGATCCAAAGCAGATTATTGAAATAAGACAACTAATTAAAGAACTTGGCAAGAATCACACAGTAATTTTAAGTTCTCATATTTTATCAGAAATAAGTGAAGTTTGTGAATACATTTTTATTATTTCAAGAGGACAATTAGCTGCTGAAGGAACAGAAAAACAGCTTGTTGAACAAATGGCAGGAGAGAATAATCTTGAACTTGAAATAAAAGGTGATAAAGACAAAGTTAAGGAGATGATAGAAAGCCTTGAAGATGTTTTTGAATATGAATTTGCTGAATCGGAGGCAGAAAATATTGTAAGGTTGAAAATTAAAAGTGACAGAGATGTTGATTTAAGAGAAAAAATATTTTATATATGTGCTGAAAATGATTTACCTATTATGGAAATGAGTTTTAAGCAGAAAACTTTGGAAGATATATTTATTGAATTAACAAAAGATTATGCCACGCCTGAAAAGAAGAGCAGATTTAAGAAGAAAAAAGATAAACAGGAGGAAGAAGATAATGTTAGCGATTTATAGAAGGGAGTTAAAATCCTATTTTACTTCAGTAATAGCGTGCCTGTTTATTGCAGTTACAACGTTAATAGCAGGAATATTTTTTGTATATTATAATTTGAGTTACGGAGTTTCAGAAATGTATTCCGTATATCAGTGCTTATTAATTTTAGTATTTACAGTGCCGATTTTGACTATGAAAGTAATAGCTGATGAACGTAGACAGAGAACTGACCAGTTAATACTTACAGCACCGGTATCTGTTGGAAAAATAGTTGTAGGAAAGTTTTTTGCACTTGAAACTATTTATGCAGTACCTGTTTTTGTAATGTGTCTGTATCCTTTAATTCTTTCAAGTTTTGGAACAGTATCATTTAAGACATCATACACAAATATTTTTGGATTATTTCTTTATGGTACAGCTTTTATAGCAATAGGCATATTTATTTCATCAATAACAGAAAGTCAGGTTATTTCGGCAATTTTAAGCATTGTAGTGCTTCTTATGGGATATATGATGCAGTCGTTGGAAAATATGATTTCATCTAATGGGAACATTTTAACAAAGATTCTTGGATGTTTTGATTTGTATACACCGGTACAGGATTTTTTAAATGGAGTAATTAGTCTTTCTGCAGTTGTTTATTACATTTCAATTACAGTGCTATTCCTTTTTCTTACATGTCAGTCAATTCAAAAAAGAAGATGGCATGTATCAAAGAAAACTATCGGTACAGGAGTTTTCAGTATGGGATTTATTGCCATTGTTGTAGCAGTAACTGTTTTTGCAAATATGATTGCCACAACTGTTACAGCAAAAGTCAGCAGTGCAACAATTGATATGACATCAACAGCACTGTTCTCAATCTCTAGTGATACAAAGAAGATGCTTAAAAAATTAGATTCGGATATAACTATCTACGTAATGGCACCAAAAACAAGTGTAGATTCAACAATAAAGAAAACTCTTGAAAGGTATCAGTCTACGTCAAAGCATATTAAAGTTGAATATAAAGATACAACTTTATATCCAAATTTCTATCAGAAATATACTGATACAGCACCTACATCAAACAGTTTAATAGTTGTAAATGAGAAGACAAGTAAATCAAAGGTAGTAGATTACAACGATATTTATGTTTCGGATTCCTATTCTTACTACACATCTGGTTCAAGCAATGCATCTTCATATGATTGTGAAGGGCAGCTAGACAGTGCGATTTCATATGTCAGATCAAATACAACGTATAAAATATATCAGATTGAAGGTCATGACGAAGCTGTAACGGACACAACAAATTTTGGCTCAGACAGTAATTTAAAAGATATTGTTTCAAAATATAATGCAGAAATAGAATCTATTAAATTAGTAAATAGAACAGAAATTACAACGGACGAGTGTGCAGCACTTCTTATTTTGGGACCTGAAAAGGACTATACAGAAGATGAAGCAAAAATAGTAATTAATTATTTAAATAATGGCGGAAAAGCAATTATAGGTTTGGAAAATCTTACAAGTCAGGGCGTTGACAAGCCAAACTTTAATTCTATTCTTAAAGAGTTTGGCATTAATGTTCAGTCAGGTGTAGTGGCAGAAAATAATACTTCATATTATTCAACCCAGTATGGCCCATGGTTTGCTTTTGCAGATGGAATAACAGGTTACGCATCAGGGCTTTCAAGTTATGTATTTGCACCTTATACATCAGGATTAAAGCAGGTTAAAGATAGTGATGATTCAATTACTTATACAGCACTTGCTTCCACATCATCAGATTCAGTTCTTAAGACGAATGCTTCTAAAGCAACAACATACAAGAAAGAGAGTGGGGATGTGGATGGACCATTTGATATAGTAGTTTCAGTAGAAAAAACTGTAACAACAACTAAATCAAATGATGATTCAAATAAATCATCAGATACAAGTAATTCATTAGAGAAAAATAGTGACTCTACAGATGAAACAACAACTAACACAGCAAGTTTACTTGTATTTGGTTCAGTATACTCATTATCAGACACAATGGATAATAGTGTTTCTCAGTCAAACACTCAGATAGTAAATAACGCAATGAAAGATTACATTGATACAGAAGTTGAAACAGTATCGGTACCCGCAAAGAGTCTTTCAAGTGAACAGTTAACAGTAACAGAATCAGGAAGCAGATTATTTGGAATTTTAATTTCAGTAGTAGTACCTGTAATTATCCTGTTAGCAGGAATTGTGGTTTGGGTTAGAAGGAGAAAGAGATAATGAGAAAACAAAAAATTCAATTTATAGTTTTGACAGTGATACTTATTGTTTGTATAGGCGGATATTTTGGAATCACATCTTATTACAAAAATAAAGAGTCAAATGAAAAAGAAGCTTCAACTATAAAAGTTTTAGAAATAGAAAATTATAAGGACCTTACTAAAGTTTCTTATAATTATGAAGATGCCACAATTAATCTTGTGAAAAAAGATGACAAGTGGAAAGATGAAAGTGACACATCAAAAAGTCTTGATTCAAATAATATAAATAGTGAAATGCTTTCAACACTGGTTGAAATAGATGCATCAACCAAGATTGATAGCCCTGAAGATATTTCACAGTACGGATTCACAAAGGATTCTGATGGGAATATAACAGGTGAAACAAATTCAATAACTGTTACAGATAACGATGGAAAAGTAAATAAAATATATATTGGTAGTACTAATCCATATGATTCTACAAAATACTATATGATGGTAAATGATGACACTAACGTATATGTGGTAGATAGTACAGTAAATGATGCCTTTTCAAAAGATGTTGAAGAATTGGAAGAAGAAACAACAACAGTGGAAGAGACAACAGAAGAAACAACTACTGTAAGCGAGACAACAGCACAGGAAACAACTGCAGAATAGGAAAGTACAAGCAGAAATTTTCATAAGATTACAAAATTGTAGAAATCCCCGAATGAGTAGGTGATGAGCCTGCTTTTCGGGGGTTTTATAAGTGTTGTGAAAAGTGTGGAAAATTAAGATGTGAAAAAATAAAAAAAGCTTTGGAATAACTTCCAAAGCTTTCAATATGCGGAAGATGGGACTTGAACCCACACGATCGCATTGATCACAAGATCCTTAGTCTTGCTCGTCTGCCAGTTCCGACACTTCCGCGTACGTTTCACACGCAAGTAAGATAATACCATCAACTTAGCTATGTGTCAACAACTTTTTTAAAAAAGTTTAAATTTTTTAAAAAGTTGTTTTTTAGTAGAATTATGTAAGTGAGATTTGACAACCAAACACATATTTTCTACTTAAATGCAGTTGATGGGACTTGAACCCACACTCCCTTGCGAGAACATGAACCTGAATCATGCGCGTATGCCAATTCCGCCACAACTGCATGTAACTTAGTAATTTGCGTTACCTAAAAGTTTTACTACATTTTGAATAAAATAGCAAGCAATATTTTTCAGGTGACAAAAGTTCTGTAATCAAAGATGTAATTAAAGCTGTAATTAAAGCTGTAATTGAAGTTTTCGGTGACAGTCATTGCATTAATTTCTTAAAAAAAGTAAACTAGTTAAATGAAATAGTAAAAATACGGAGCGGAATAAATGAAAAAAGAACGGGATTTAACTAGTGGCAATATTACATCAGGACTTTGGTAATGCTTTTTCGGTTTTTGCAGATTTAGTAGGATTTAGGTGTTTTAACACCCAAATCCTATATGAAAAAAGCAAAAAATGTGTTAAAATCTAAATAAATACTATGAACATATTTTCGACTACATATTTGTAACCACATATATTAGTGGAGGTGAAGCCTTATGAATATTAGAGAACAAAGTGAGGAATTAGAAAGAAAATACCTAAGCCCTTATGCATCATTAAGTTGTGAAAGTCAGGGTAGAGACAGGGAAGAAGAACAATGTGACATTAGGACAGTTTATCAGAGAGACAGGGATCGAATTATACATTGTAAAGCGTTTAGAAGAATGAAGCATAAGACACAGGTTTTTCTTGCACCTATGGGTGACCATTATAGAACAAGACTTACACATACACTGGAAGTTGCGCAGATTGCAAGAACAATTGCCAAGGCATTGCGGCTTAATGAGGATTTGACAGAAGCCATAGCTTTGGGACATGACTTGGGGCATACACCATTTGGCCACGCAGGAGAGTCGGCACTTAATGATGTTTGCAGTCAGGGCTTTGAACATTTCAAACAGAGCATAAGAGTAGTTGAAATATTGGAGAATAACGGTAAGGGGCTTAACCTTACAAAAGAAGTAAGAGACGGCATAGTTAACCACAGAACAAGCGGTAATCCATCAACTTTGGAAGGAAAGGTCGTAAGGCTATCAGATAAGATAGCCTATATTAATCATGATATTGATGATGCCATAAGAGGAAAGATAATCACAGAGAAAGATATTCCAAAAGAATATGCAGATATATTGGGAGATACTACAAAGGTTAGATTGGATACTTTAATACATGATGTTGTATCTCATAGCATTGATAAGAATGATATTTTAATGTCACCGGAAGTTGAGAATGCTATGATGGGCCTTAGAAAATATATGTTTAAGAACGTATATACTAATCCGTTAGCAAAAAGTGAAGAAACAAAAGCCAAGGCAATGCTTAAAATGCTGTTTGAGTATTATATGAGAAATATAGAATTAATGCCTGAAGAGTTTATATATCTGATTGAAGAAAAAGGTCAGGATGAGGAAAGAGTTGTTTGCGATTATATTGCAGGAATGAGCGACCAGTATTCAGTGGCAAAGTTCCAGCAGATATATGAACCGGGTTTTTGGAAAATGTGGTAATAAGAAACTAAAATAGAGAGGCACAAATGTTTTATTCAGAAGATATTATAGAACAGGTTAGATCAGAAAATAATATAGTAGATGTAATTGGTGATTATGTTAAGTTACAGAAGAAGGGAAGTTCATATTTTGGACTTTGTCCTTTCCACAACGAAAAATCACCTTCATTTTCCGTGTCACCACACAAGCAGATGTATTACTGTTTTGGATGTGGAGAAGGGGGAAATGTTATATCTTTTCTTATGAAATATGAGAATTATACTTTTGTTGAGGCCTTAGAGGTACTTGCAAACCGTGCAGGAATTGAACTTCCAAAGATGGAATATTCAAAAGAAGCAAGACAGGAGAAGGACCTTAAATCTAAGATAATAGAGATAAATACAGAAGCAGCCAAGTATTATCATTATTTGTTACGTTCAGACAGAGGAAAAACAGCATATCATTATTTAAAAGGCAGAGAATTATCAGATGAAACAATTGTGAAATTCGGACTTGGCTATTCAGACAAATATAGCAACAACTTGTATCAGTATTTAAGAAGTAAGGGGTATAATGATACAGAGCTAAAGGAAACAGGACTTTTTACTTTTGATGAAGTAAGAGGCGTAAATGACAAGTTTTGGAATCGTGTAATGTTCCCAATTATGGATGCAAATAACAGAGTTATAGCTTTTGGTGGTAGGGTAATGGGAGATGGCAAGCCTAAATACTTAAATTCTCCTGAAACGAAGGTTTTTGATAAAAGCAGAAATCTTTACGGACTAAACGTGGCAAGAAGTGCAAGGAAGGATTATATGCTTATATGTGAGGGCTATATGGATGTTATAAGTCTTCATCAGGCAGGCTTTAACAACGCAGTGGCCGCTCTTGGAACAGCATTTACTTCGCGTCACGCATCACTTATAAAAAGATACGCAAAGGAAGCAGTATTAACTTTTGACAGTGATGAAGCAGGAATTAAAGCTGCATTACGTGCCATTCCATATCTTAGGGAATCTGGTCTTGCAATTAAGGTTCTTAACATGAAACCTTACAAAGATCCTGATGAATTTATTAAGAATATGGGAAGAGAAGCTTACGAGGAAAGAATAAAGACAGCAACGAACTTCTTTATTTTCCAGGTTGACAATGAGCGAAAGAATTATGATTTGAATGATCCTCAGGAGAAAACAGCTTTTCAGAACAAAGTTGCAGAAATGTTGCTTGTTTTTAAGGATGAACTGGAAAGAGAGAATTATATAGATTCTGTTTGCCAGACGTTTAATATTTCTAAAGATGGCCTTTCGAGACTTGTAAAAAAGAAGGCATTGAACTATGTAGGCAAGGAAGAAACAGTTCAGGAAAGGCAGCAGGTTGAAAACAAGAAGAGTACTAAAGAAGATGCGGCAATAAAGACACAGCGAATATTGTTGGCATACCTTATTGACAGAGATAACTGGTTTAAGAAAGTTGCTCAGGTTATTTCACCGGAGGATTTTATTGATCCGTTTTATCACGATGTAGCAGTAAGATTTTGGGAACAAATGGAATCAGGAAAAGGAAATCCTGCACAGATTATGGATAGTTATTCCGATGAGGAGGAACACAAGAAAGTGGCTGAACTTTTTGTTTCTCCAATAAGGGCTAATTTAAGCCTTGCAGAGCAGGAAAGAGCCATAAATGATGCAGTTATTAAGATAAAAAAATCAAGTCTTGACTATAGAGCTTCAAAGGCTACGGATATTCAGGACTTACAGAATATAATAAAAGAACAGAATCAGTTACAAAAGATTCATATAACATTGGATTAAAAATAGACTAAAAGTAGGTAATATATATGTTATCAAAAAGACTGGAACAGGTAGCCTCAATGGTTACAAAAGGAAATATTATAGCAGATATAGGCACAGATCATGGATATGTGCCTATTTATCTTGTAGAAAAAGGAATATGTCCCAAAGCTTATGCAATGGATATTAATCAAGGCCCCATAGAAAGTGCAATTAAGAATATAGAAAACTATGGTTTAAGTGAAAAAATTCAGGCAATTAAATCAAATGGATTAGAAAAACTTGAACCTGAAAAAGCAGATACTATAATAATTGCTGGAATGGGCGGAGAGCTTATTGTTAACATTCTTGAAAATGGTTTGGCAAAGTTAGAAAACTGTAGTAGACCGGTTAAAGAACTTGTTTTATCACCTCATAAAAGGGGAGATTTGGTGCGCAAATATTTAGAAGAACATAAGTGGCACATAACGGACGAAAAAATGCTTATTGACATGAATAAGTTTTACACGATAATAAAGGCCGAAAAAGGACAGGAATCTTATCCTTATTCAGAAACGGAATTATTATATGGTAGAATATTACTTGATAGACAAGATGCAACTTTAAAAAAATATCTGGATAAAGAGAATGCTAAATTTCAAAAAATCAAACAGAAAATGATTGAGAATCAAAGCAAAGATCTTTTAGAAGTTGAAAAGATTTTAGAATATAACAGAGTTGGGAGGGAATCATATGATTAAAGTAACTATAGGACAGAAAACATACGAATATGAGGATGGAACAACACTTTATGAAATAGCAAGAGAGCACCAAAGTGAATATAAGCATCAGATTATTCTTGCAAAATGCAATGGAACTTTATCTGAATTATCTAAAGTATTAGTTGAAAACTGTAATATTGCATTTGTTACAACGGCAAGTTTTGTTGGAAATGAGTGCTATAGAAGAAGCGCAACATTCCTTATGCTTAAGGCATTTTATGCAGTGGCAGGCAGAAATAACATAGAAAAAATTTCTGTTCACTGCTCAGTTAGCAAAGGCTATTATTGTCAGGTTTTTGGAAATGTTGAAGTAGATGATAAACTTTTAAAAAATGTTAGGAACGAAATGATTAAGTTATGCAAAAGAGATATACTTATTCAGAAAGAATCAATACCTACAGCTAAAGCGATTAAGAAGTTTGAAAGATATGGAATGAAGGATAAAGTTCATTTGCTTAAATATCGAAGATCTTCAGCAGTTAATATTTACAGAATAGAAGGTTTTGAAGATTATTTCTATGGATATATGGCGTATTCAACAGGTATTCTTAAATATTTTGACTTGATTAAATATGATGAAGGTTTTGTATTACAGTTGCCTACAAAAGAAGAACCGGAAGTTGTGCCAGAGTTTGTACCTAGAAATAAGGTTTACAATGTTATAAAAAAATCAACAGATTGGGCTGAAATGATTGGTGTGCCTACAATCGGATATCTAAATGACAAAATAACTGATGGGTCAATGAGCAATATAATGATGGTTCAGGAAGCATTGCAGGAAAAGAGAATAGGTGATGTGGCAGCAGATATTGCTTCAAGAGAAAATGTTAAGGTTGTAATGATTGCAGGACCTTCATCATCAGGAAAAACATCTTTTTCTCATAGATTATCTATTCAATTAATGGCTCAGGGTTTGAAACCTCATCCTATTTCAGTAGATAATTACTGTGTGAATAGGGAAGATACACCAAGAGATGCAGATGGAAAACTTGATTATGAAGTAATTGAAGCATTAGATGTAAAATTCTTCAATGAGCAGATGACAGATCTTCTTGCAGGAAAAGAGGTAGAACTTCCTGTATTTGATTTTGTGTCAGGAAAGAGAAAGTTTAACGGAGATTATCTAAAACTGGGAGAAGATGATGTTCTTGTTATTGAAGGAATACATTGTCTTAATGACAAGATGTCTTATAGTTTGCCAGATGATAAAAAATATAAAATTTATGTTAGTGCATTAACTCCAATTAATGTAGATGAACATAATAGAGTTTCAACGTCTGATCTTAGATTACTTAGAAGAATAGTAAGGGATGTTAGAACAAGAGGTTCTTCTGCAGAAAGAACAATAGAGATGTGGCAACGGGTAAGAAGAGGTGAGGAAAAAAATATTTTCCCTTACCAGGATACAGCCGATGTAGTGTTTGATACGGCAATGGTGTATGAACTTTCGGTACTTAAAACATATGCAGAACCTGCTTTGTTTAGCGTGCCGGAGGGAACATCTGAATATCTTGAAGCTAAGCGGCTTTTGAAATGTCTTGATTATGTACTCGGGATGCCTAAGGATACAATTCCACATAATTCTCTTGTTAGAGAGTTCGTAGGTGGAAGTATTTTCCCTGTGGGATAAATAACTTTTTTATACCATTGTGTAAGCAAAAGTGGAAATATGAACTTTTGTATACTATATTTGATTTATATAAATAAGTTGCAAAAATATATTTAATATGCTCACTGATATTAGATTTACTAGTTTGGTATAATTCACATAATTGTACCTACGTAAGCCAGACAGTTTCATCTTCCAACTTAACATATATTTTGATATGTCTATTTTTCGTTTGATATATGAGAATTTCATTTCCTACAATATTTGAATTCTCTTTCTTATTCTCCACCTTTCAGCCCTCTCTTTACCGCTCCATCAATTGCCTACTAATTTCTCTCACTGATCCAAATTGCCTTTCAAACATGATATCCCATAAGTTCAAACATTTATCAGCAATCTGTTTATCAATCGTTTTACTAGAATTAACAGTCTCATCATATAAAGAAATAATCAACTTTGAAATCTCATCTTCTATTCCCCATTGTTTTCTCAAATCTTCAATCTCCATGTGTAACACATTCTCACATAGCTGTATAATAATATCTGCATAATCAACAACAGAAACAGCACTTTCCTCTAGATAACGAACAAACGCCCATACCGTCCTTCTACTTACCTTGGTTTTCATAAATTCCCGCAAAAACACTTTATCACGCTTTGCGTCAACATACTTATCATAGAACATTTTAGTTAATGGAATTTCTATATCCGTATCAATATTCTTATAAGTAAGAATTATATCTTTTGCTTTATTTCGATAATCGTCGACTTGCAAATAAACTACAGCCATATCCAATATAGCCTTGATTTGCGCTTCACTTTTAGATTGAACAGATATTATAATCTTTTCAAATTCATTATGTTGTATATAAAATTCGCAGACAGCATGTCCGCCTATCTCTACAAGTTGCTTATCTTCAGATTCAAAACATTTCTCGATAATAAGAATAATTTTTTCCTTATATTTGGGATACAAGAGAAAAAACATATTTTTCGAATTATAAAAACTTGCCATTCGAATATCTGACTCATATAGATACAATATCTTTTCCGCAGCCCATTCTCTATCAATATTATAAGATGGCCATAAGGCATACAATGACGCAAAACGCACTGCTGGATTTTCATCTTTCGTCAATCCTTCAATAACATCTTTAAATCGTAAAAATGTTTCCTTATCTTCCCAGAGCAAATGTCCTATCGCCCTTGCTGCACTTCCTCTAACACAATTTAATGCATTGTTATGCAGCATATTGCAGCTCTTCATTTCTTTATCTTCTGAATTTGTCACATTTGGTTTATCTAATTCCGGATTACAATGTTTTAAAGCAATATTCATTAATTGTTCCATTACTTCCAGAGACCAATTAACATTACTTATTTTTTCAACTATTCCACAAAAATACGAAGCCCTATGCCCTTTCATGTTACACGGAAATTCAATCAATAGTCTCTCTATAACTTCAGAATCAAGGTCCTCCAGCTTCTCCGATACTTCCACACCTAAAAACAGAGAATCTACAAAAGCAGGCAGCACCCGTTCCTTATTATTTAAAACAAGCTCTATCATCTCCTGTGGATGTTGTTCTACTACCAATTGAAAATCACTCGTATACGCTTCATAAGAGCTTTCAATAAAGCCGCCTTTCACTTCAATCCACCTATGTTGATCTCGATTCTTCAATTTGCTGTTCGTAATGATTTGAAGCCACTGACCCTTACCAATATTTTTCCCAGAAACAGGCGACTTTACCCACCCTGAATGTCCATGCCCATTACAATAGCGCAACGGAACTTTATGAAAACGCCTATCTAGTATACGCAATAATTCCTTTGCTTTTGGGCTAATTCTTTCTTCTGGCAAATACCGTAATAATTCATACTGCAAATCTCCCCAAAAACTCCAATACACAGTTGGATATTCTTTCCGTTCATTCTGCTTAATTCTTCTTTTATACCATTCAGATGCATTGGGAGAAATATATCGGCAAATTGCATTTTCTATCCTTAATAATTCTTCTTTATCACAACTATTCCCATGAATTTTTAAAACCTCTTTTACAAGTCCTAATTCATCCTCTGCTCCACTCGTATAATCAAAAATATTTTTATCCATGTCACTGCAAAGATAGCTCATTATCCGATTACTGTATTTAGGAGACAAAACTGCCAATCCAGTTAGAATAATTTCATTAAATACATAATACCCCTGCTCCATATATGGTTCATAGTATTCCCAAAAACGCTCTGGCGCTTTACAACATAAAGCTATGGTCGCTTTTTTAACTAACTCCACACAAGCCCTTTCAAGATTCTTTTTATGCACATACTTTCCTGACCAGTCACCATACTTTACTTCGCACCCACACTCTTTTGGTATATATTGAAGCAATTCATTAAGTATGTATTCCCAGTTATCCACTAAAAAAGAATTATCTGAATCTATTAATTCTTCCTCGTAACGATATACATATCTACCCTGACTTTTTATTTTATTTTTTAACCAAAATGAAACAAGTCGTATCGTTCTTCTTTCAAATTTATTCATCATGGTTTTGATATCTATATAAACTTCTTTTGCATACTCCGGATAATGTTCATAAAATATCATCCTAAGTTCAAATACTTCTTCACTTTCCTGTGTTATATCATGAAGAAAACATCGCATAAACTGCACATCATCGTTCTTATTACTAAAAGCATGTCTTTTAATAAAAGAAATATCCTCGATATCTAACTTAGGAGCAATACTTGTCAGCAAATTAAAAACAATACTTTTTTTCTCCTCCTCCGAATACCATTGTTCTAAAACATCTTGATTTCTTAATATAGTTATATATTGTTTTCTCATAAAAATAACATTATTCAGCAAATAATTTCCATAAATCTCATTTTCACAATTATCTATAATGAATTGCATAACATTATCATCTGGCTCTTGAATTTGTCCCAAAATCTCATAAAAAACATATTTGACATAATATCTTATGTTATCTGAAACCAACATTTCCTTACCCAATAAAATGAAATCTCCACTATCATATTCCAAAAGATTCTGTAGAAACATCTGTACCTGATATCTTCTTCCAGGCGTTTGTCTGCATTTTTCGCCTATAATATTTTCCATCGTTTGCCCGTCAAAATAGTTTTCCATCATTCTTTGAGACATAAAATAATCTAAAATTGATTGATGCACAAATCCAACCCTATTATTTTGAATTATAACAATTTCTGATGATATCAGATAATCTAATCCAGCTTCGTCAACATGCAATATTTGTTTCGGGACATACAAACGCCCTGTTCTCTCCAAAGCATCAACAATACTTATTTTCGTTTCATTAATAGTTCTTTGCTGTAATCCCATGATTACACTTTTTCTGCATATTTGCTCAAACCATTTATCTATCAAATGACTGGCAGTTAAACATTCTCCACAATTTTCATTTTCATCTAAATGTTTCCAGATATAAAGGTTGCTTGGTATTCTTAATAGTCTTTTTAATTTAAATGACAATTGTTCGTAGTTTTTACCAATAATATCTTTTACAACAGCTTCTTTAAAATCGCCTACTTTAACTATTTTCCAAACGTTCTCCGAAGCTTTCTTCTTTTCAAATAGAGACTTTATATTATTATCATTTTCAAGATCATATGTTCTGCAGACAAACATTATAATTATTTTTTTCTTTCTTTCATAATTTAAGTTTTCTACCTGTCTGATTAATTCCATGCAAACCGCAAGCGCTTCGCTGGAATTTGTCTGTGTCCATCTTAAAGCATCTAATTGATCTAAAATAATCACCGCATTTTCGTTTCTTGAAACACAGTGCAAAGAATAAGCAATGGAATTAGGGAGTCCTAACCCTTGTCCCCAAATCTCACAATTTCTATAAGGTATTCTTTGATCAAGTTTTATTGCAATATGCGGAATTTTCCTTTTTTCGCAATAATTTAGAATTGCTTCTGTACACCCACTTTTTCCAGAACCAGCACCTCCAGAAATAATAGTTGATCTCTCATTTTCAATGGATTTTATGCAATCATGAAATTCATCTCTATGTATCAAAGTCCCTTGTAATGCTCTGAAATTCTCCCTATACTCTCGATTAATCTCATCAATTCTCGGTGCAATTCTTTTATCTCCCTCTTTTAGTCGAAGAACAATTTCTTGTTTTATAAAATAGTCACTTAATACGGATTGTGTAATTTCTTTCCCCAATATATTCTCTACTGTAACAAACGAAAGTAATGCATTATAAACTGATTTTTGTTCACTACTAAATAAATATTGTATATTCTGATTTATACGTTCCTGCAACTCATATTCTGATATCTGCTTATAAAAAATTCTCTTCAAATAATCAATACTTTTTAAGACATCAACTTCTTTTTCATTATTTAAATCCATTTCTACACAAAAATCTTTGTAGAATTTTTGGAACTCTTTACTACTTTTCATGATTTGTATATCATAAAAATCTTCTGCCTTACCACTAGTATTGCATGATCGATTATGTAAATCAACCAAAAAGGAAAACGCTATGGGACTGACTAATGATACTCTTCTATTGTTATCCCTGTTTAACTGAGTTTTCCATGTAGAAAATATACCTTTACCTTTTAAATCCAAAATACCCCAATACTCTTTACTTGCATTCCGCGCTTTGCATTGTTGATGCTCTTTCTCCCCATCAAAAGTCGTTACTAATATGTCGGTACCAACTTCATCTACGCCAAGTGCTTCAATAACAACACTGTAATTTGTTTCATTCAAAATTTTGAGAATCTCATAGATTATACAGTGTATCTCATATCTATTCCCTTGTTTATCTGCTCTTCCACCTTTTTCAAATGGCATAATTCCATCCCCCTCACAGAATTCAAGCGTATCCTCTCGTTAAAATTCATTTTAATAATTATGTTACCCCTCAAAACTTTATATCATCGCAAAATATTTCAGGACATGCTTGTTAACATCTTCTTTCTCTTTCGGGCATTGTGAAACTCTTTCATTTCCTGATTTTGGAAGATTGTAATTTTCTTCCACTTCAATTTCACATTTGCGTTTTACCTGAGAAATATATAAACTTGAAAGCTTCGAGCCAAATTCTTTCTTCTCCAAATCGGTAAACTTATCATATAGTTTATCAAAATATAAAAGAAATTAATAGACATTCTCTTCTGATATTTTATATTGCTGAATATTCAACAGACGATTCTTTACTTCTTCTATTCAATAAATCAACAATCTCTTTTTGTTTTATCTCCTGGAAGAAAAAGAAAATTGCTGTTTCTTTAATCTCTTCTGGCAGACGGTCTACAGCCTGTTCTATATCTAACCTAATTTCAATCTCTATTAATCTATTTTCTGATATCTCAGGCATTTGCTTCGTCAACAAGTCTTTCTTTTTCTTATAATAATTCTTTAGAAGATTTCCGAAAATGCTATATAAATAACTTTGTATTTTCCCTATATCACTATTTTTCATTAATACTTCAAAAAACTTTGTAACCGTTTCCTGTGTAATATCCTCAGTACATTCTTTATCGTGGATATGTAAAAAACAATATTGATAAATAGAAGGATAATATTTTTTAACAAATTGATTATCAGCCTATCTATCCCCATTCCTAATTCTATATATTAACAAGAAATCAGAGGACATCTCAGCCCTCCTTCCACATCTTTCTCTATCTAATAAGACAACCAACATAACAAAATAGTTAGTAAAAACAAAATTTTTTTAATTTTCATTTTAGAGTCTCAATATGCAGATATAATGCAAACAGATGCAGTAACTGTTTTTGAAAAGTAAGTGCAAAATATTGCTACGTTAACCACAAATAACACTTGCACCCAAACGATAGATGCAAGCGTTTTACTCTTTTTTAGTTTTGGCAGTTAGCTTTCGCAGTCTCGCTCCATGGAGCAAGCTGTTCCAGCTGTTCATCTGACATTTTATCGTTTGGCCGTTGTGATAAGAGATATGTCAGATATTTATAGATATTCAGATCATTCGCTTTTGCCATCTCAACCATTGTATACACAATAGCACTAGCGGTGGCTCCTTTAGGACTGGCACTGAACAGCCAGTTCTTCCGGCCAACCGTGAATGGTCTGATCGCATTTTCACTGAGATTATTTGAAAGACTGCAGTGTCCGTCTTCCAGGTAGGTCATCAGGGTGTCTTTCCGATTTTGGGCATAGTTCACCGCTTTCGCCAAACGGGTTCCTTTGTTTGGGTGCTGTTGATCCAGCCAATTCCAGAATGCATCCAGTATCGGCTTCTCCTTTTCAAGACGGAACTGTTTTCTCTGCTCCGCCGGAAGGCTGTAATCATACTCTTTCCCTTTCGGTATGGCATCTGTGAAGTAACGTCTCACATGTGCCCAGCAAGAGCAGCGTTTGATATCCGGCAGATTATTATAACCCTGGTATCCATCCGTCTCCAGATATCCGCTGAACCCCTGTAGGAAAGATGCTGCATGGAACTTTGCCCTTGTCTCTGTGTAATGGTAGAGCAGGATCGGCGGAAGTCCATCTTCCCCACTGCGGAAGAGCCACATCCAGGAATCCGTTTCCGGATTACGCTCCGGCTCATTCAGTACCTGGACCCGGGTCTCATCTGCCATCAGATATTTACGCATCCGTAACTGACGGTGAAAATAATCATAAACATGACGGAGATAATTCTCGGCACAGTAAATGATCCAGTTAGCAAGCGTAGCCCGGCTTAATGGGACACCCAGCTGCTTCCAGTCCTCTTCCTGCCGGTTTAACGGCAGGCCATTCTGGTACTTCTGGTGCATTGCCCATCCGACAACGGATTCCGATGCATAACTTTCCGGGATCAATGGTTCCTGAACAGGGGCTTTGACAAAGGTCAGATCATCCGGATGTTCCTCTGATATGGCACACTCCGGGCATTTATAGGTTTCACGATAGATATTTACTACTTTTCCTTTGGCAGGGGTAAAGCGAAATTCATGGCGGACGAATTCTTTCCCAATACATTCCATCTGCGTCCCGCAGGCTGGACAGTTTCGCTCCTCTTCCGGAAGAGAAATGACCTCATCGCAGGAAGGGACATTTTTAAAGAGATCTGCATGTGTCCGTCTTGCTTTTCTCTTATGTTCTGGAATCGTGATGTCATCAGGAAGTTCCTGTTCCCATGTCGGGTCTGCTTCCTGCTCGGCTTCATCAAAAAGATTCAGCTGGCCATCGATATCTTTCCGTTTTTCACTGGAAGTACCAAAAAGTTTCTTCGTGAGATATTCAATCTGCTGACGGAGGTTTTCTTTTTCCAGACGGTCTGCTTCCAATGTTTTTTGTAAAGACTGGATCAGTTCTGTCTGTGCGGATATCGTCTTATTCAGTTGGTTGACCATGTCCTTGTACGCAAGGATTTTTGAATCTTTTGAATTACCAGCCATATGTTTTCTGCTCCTTTTCCACTGCTCTCATTATACCATAAAAAGTAATGAAAAAGAAGCAGAAAACTCAGTATTTATAAGGTATTACAGGCATGATACCGTGTGCGGAAAGCTCAGCATTTTTGTTGGTTGGCATAGAGGCCTTACATGATCATTCCGTAGGTTTGAATGCTTTTGGTTGTTCCATTTCAAGACCGGACATGAGCCAGTCGAACTGCTGCCAGGTCAGCTGCTTTACTTCCAATTGATTTCTGGGCCAGCGGAATCTGCCCTGGACTTCCATACGTTTATACAGCAGCACAAATCCGTCAGACTCCCAGAGCAGAGCTTTGATCCTGTCACAACGTTTTCCACAGAAGAGATACAGGGCACTTCGCCTTGGATCCATATGGAGTTGATCCTCTACAACAGCACACAGCCCGTCAATAGATTTCCGCATATCCGTTCTGCCTGTTACGATATAGATTTCATCGGCGGCTGTGATATCCCCTAACATCCCAACTCCTTCTCAATGCGAAGCGTTTGAGCCAGAAGCTTTCTGACGCAGTCTTTTTACCCAGTTGTAAAAAGTTCCTGGCTTGATATCATGTTCCACACACCATTGATGATCTGTCAATCCACTTTGACGGCATTCCATGATGAGACGGTATTGTTCTTCGGCAGGTATTCTTTTGCTTCTCATGAGCACACCTCCATAATTTGAATAAAGTAAAATGCTCGCATCTATCATTTCCAGCAAGAGAAAATGAAGTGAAATGCCTGCATTCTCTAATGATTATTATGGATTAATTTTTAGGGCAACACAATCCGTCGAATTATTTTGCACTTACGATGTATCCGCCCTCGTTAGTCGCATGGTAATAGCCGTCCTTCTCAGTCTCATTCATATCAACGAGCAGTCGAGCCAAATCATATGTATAGGTCGGTGTGCCGATCTGATCATTGACCACACGGACAGTATCGTGCGTCTTGCCGACATTCAGCATGGTCTTGATAAAGTTCTTACCATTCAGACCAAACACCCATGCAATGCGGACAATGAAATACTTCTCCAGTATATTCTAGGAACTGTCTTTCACGAAATCCGCAACAATCTTAATATTCTATTTTTCAACGATTCGAATTCTGGTGTCCGTCCAAAAATCAAAATAAAAAGCATATTAGGTACAATTAAACAAATCACTCCGCTTATAATAAATTTCATAAAACTAGAATTGAGAACTATCATATTAGAAAGCGTATAAGAAATTGACATTGATACTACAAACGTCCCAAAATACTTTAGTAGTTCCATCACATAATCAATATATTTTTTATGCAGAAGGCCTTTATAAATCAAGATAGGAAAAGTATACGCATAGATGCAAAAATAACTACATGTGGTTCCCAAAAACACACCAACCACACCAAAAAGCTTGATAAATATTAATGAAAAAACAATATTTGAAATTGCCTCTATTATTGGAACAAATCTATCTTCATATTGAATCCCTGCAGCATCTTTAAAAACCCCATAAACCTTACGCATACCCATCAAGCAATAGTTAATTATCAAAACGACTACAATGTAATTTGATAAAATATATTCTTTTCCAAAAAACATCGACACAAATGGAGATATAAGGCAAAGCAAACACGTTGCTGTCATATTAATAACAAAGGCATTAAATAACTGTAACTCTTTATATATTCTAAAATTCTTAGTAATGTCATTGTATGTTAGCAAATCACCCACGCTTGCTGTCGCACTTGTTACAATTTGAGCAAAAACATTAGTAACCGAAGTAATAATCAAACTATAATTTGAATAAATACCTACAATCAACAATCCGAAAAACTTAGAAAGAAGCACATTATCCGTACCGTAAACAACATAAGCTCCAATTTTATGAAACATTGTTCCTTTAACTTTCAAGACAATATCATCAAAAATTGCCTTATCTAACTTCTCTGCATTCTTAACTTTTAAATACGGATACCACTTATTAGTTGCAAGGTTCAGTAGGCTGTTTTCTACAATTCTCAAAATAACTTTACAAGCCAAATACCAGTAATAATTCTTAGTAAAAATAATTATAAGAATTTGAATAGTGTAAGCTAGCAACAGGTAGAATGAGTCTGCAATAAACACTATATAGTTTCTTTGCTTTGCATATAAGATAGAGCGCTTGTACGTAAACAAATACGAAGCCAATACCTCAAACAGCATTAATAGATATACAATGTTAAAGTTAATGTCTAGGGAGTTTTCGCCAATAAAAAAGCCAAGAAAAGGAAGTACCAGTAGACCCAACGAAAAAACAACTATTGCGATGATATTATAGCATTTTCTATAAAATCTCATCAGTGTTTTAATCTGAAAAATATCATTCTCCTGTATCGGTTTATACAAATGATATATTATGGCTGTTCCTATTCCCATTTCTGCCAAGGATAAAAGTGATAGCACATTTGAAAACAGTCCATTAATACCTTGATACTCTACGCCCATTACTGCCAGCAATATTTTTCTATTTATCATGCCAAAAGCAATATTAATAATATAATATATCATTTGAGCTATGGTATTATAAAATGAATTTTTGGTTCTCATAACTATTCATCGCCCCTTTATATTCTTCTTGAATTTCATATAAAGTATCTTAAACTTATAGATCATATAATATATTCTAGGAAATCGAATGATTCTGTAAGCGTATTTTTTGATAGAATATTCAAAGTCACTAGCTTGCAATGACAATTGTCTTTTTATGTTCGCCATCTCATCTGAATTTCTATTATAGCCAGCCTGTAGATATTTAATTATGATATATTTAGCCGTTTCAATAATACGTCTATCACAATCATTTTTCAATTCAGGAAAAAATGCAACCATTTGTTGCATTTGTTCATTTACAGACTCCCATAGGCCAATAATATTTGTTAAACTACTGCTTATACTACTACTATTCTCCACATAATAATACAAAGGATCCTCTATACCGACAACTATCTTTGCTTTCATAAATACCTTATATGTAGTAAGAATGTCTTCATAAGTACGACCAACAGGGAAATTAATCTCATTAAATAATTCCTTTTTATATAGTTTGTTCCATGCAAAGTTATTAAACGCTACTTGATTAATCAAATCTTTTGCAGCATGTATTCCATCCATCGATACACATGATCCAAATACCGAGCTAACTTCATGTCCATCTAGTGATGTTCGATAATATCCACAACAGCAAATATCAGCATTTTTATCATCCATTACAGAAACCAATCGTCTATACATATCTGGATGAACATAATCATCACTATCTACGAATGCGATATAATCCCCTTTTGCAAGGTTCTTACCATAATTGCGCGCATCGGATAAACCACCGTTGTCTTTATGAAAAATTGAAATCCTATCATCAATTTTTCCTATAGCCTGGCTTATACTAAATGTTCTATCTTTAGAGCCATCATCTACAACAATGATTTCTATATTTGAATATGTTTGTGCCATTAATGATTTCAAACATTTTTCAATTGTTTTTTCTACATTATAAGCAGGAACAATTATACTAACTAATTTCATGTTTTTCTTCCTATAATATAGTCCAGTTTTTTTCATATAATCCAACTGGACGCTTATCGTTGCACCATCTAGACGGTGCTATAACTATTTTTTCTTCATTTTCTGCTAAATGTTGTGCCCACCAACTAAACGTACTATTTGAAATGACAAAATGTTTACAGGATGACATCAACCTTAACTTTTCCCAAACCGGATCATTTCCGCTCTCATACAGAGCTTTTCCTTTAACTTTGATGTTATTTTTTACCCAATCAATATCATCGGAAAAGAAACAAATTAAAGCATTTGGATATTTTTCCTTAATAAATTCTATTCCTTTAATATAATAATCCACTGTACATATTAATCTATCCTTCGAAATATTCTCGTTTAGAAAGTCTCCTCTACGTACTGTAACGCAGATTGATTCTGTACTTTGAATAGCTTCAAGCATAGATATATTCTTTTCCAGAACAGGTTTTACCGCTTTCAATTCATTTCTTATAGAGGAATCGATATCTTTAAAATATTCAGGTGCTTCAAAATATCCCACCAAAATTTTATTCTTCACAAATCCAAACGGTTTTCTAAAAGGGATATATCCATCTTGGAAAATATATAAACCAAATTTATTGAGAATGCCACTCAATAACTTTTGCCTACGATAAAGTTCAAATCCATTTTTATTTTTAGTATATAGCCAGTTGATTTTTAACAAAACCTTCTGATACCAAGCAGACATATCTGCATTATCTTTCAAATACGGGATAATCGAAAAATCGTCAAGTGAATTAATCCATCCTTGTTCAGAATTATTTTTTTTCTTTATAGCATCATCATTAATCACAAGTACACTATCAGAGCACAAATTCATTATATTTCGTGCAAATGAATATTGGAACAATTGATTTCCCAAACGTTCACGCATATTTAAAATAACCACAAAATGCACATTCTCCTTCTCATTTTATTCTTTTCTTAACTTCAAGCAATTTTTCAAAGTTCTTTTCACCAATGACCATTTTTATTTTATATACTAATTTCTGTTTTGGTGTTTTCCAGGAAGCGTTATATTGATGAATACTAATGGTATTCATCGTTTTATGAACTTTACCGGTGTCATAATCCTTTGCTGCAAAATAATCCGTAGGATATATATGTAAATCACCAACATCCTGCTCACAATTATCTCGAGATAAACCTTTTTTTACTAAATACTCAGTAATATAGTAAGGGCTTGGCTTAAGATTCAGATTACCATCTTCCTGATAAAAACTCAGGTGATCATACATATCTCTTAAACCTTTTATAGTTTCATTTCCTGCTTCTCCGCCAAAGCCAATGCCACCATTAATCCAAGTACCACCTTCAAACCCCATATATCCTTTATTATCTCGTAATATATCAAGCGAAGCAATTAATTCAACATCCGTATCTAAATAGAAGCCTCCATGATTATAAATAATATCAAATCGTGCATAATCAGGCACAAATCCCCATTTACGTTCTTTGTAGGCTTCTGCCATGTATTGATTTTTATTCAAATCATAATTTGATTCATTCCACTCAATTATTTCGTAATCTGGACAATACTTTTTCCAGCTCTCTATGCATTTTTTGTCTTTTTCTGGTATTGGATTACCTCCAAACCAACAGTAATGTATTTTTTTAGGAATCATATCATAATCTCCTTATTTGTTTCGTTGCTCATACAAAGAATTCTTTTTTGCAACTTCTGGCATCGCCAAAAGCATAAAAATCAATGGACCTGTTGTTTCGCCTCTTAGTGTTGTGTTATAAAAAAAGAAAAATAGAGTCAAAATTGCAACTGTCTTTATAAAGCAAAAATCATCTTCATCTACATACTGTCTTTTTACATTCAAAAAAGCTCTTACAATTACACTCAAATAAAGAACAACGCCAGCTAGTCCAGTTTCTATAAACAGCCAAATATGTTGAAAATACTGATAGTGTAGTGCACTATATTTTTGATAAAACTCACTTACAAAGAAATTGGTGTACTCAGCATTTCCTACTCCAATGCCTAATAAAATTAAGCTCAAATCACCTTTGAATATCTCATTGATCACTCTAGATATGCCAGACAATCTATTCAAGTCACCTGTTCCATCATATCCTGAATCTCTTGATGCATATGCTAAAAGCCCTTGAATAGTAAAATTATCTGCATAATTTTGACCATTATCATTTAAAAACACGAATAAATAAACGAAGGCTGAAAACACAATTGATATTAGCAATACGCATAATAGAATTCTAAACATCGATTTAAAATCGACTCTTAATGTTAACAGAATTGCAGCAAATATTATAGCCATTTCAGGAATAAATACTTTCAATTCTGCTAATGCAGACATAACAAGAGCCGCACAAATTACTGAAATAAAATAAACCAAACTTTTTTGGCCTTTAAAATACTTGATTGTAATATAACATGTCGTCAAGCACAATAAAAGATTCAATGGTGCATTGCATCCTGAATAATTCCAAAAAAATCCTCCAATCATATCGCCAACAATAGTACCAAAGGGATATGATACAAAAAACCTTTCGATAATGCACAATGGTAATGAAAGCCAAAATAGCTTTTCTAGGAAAGGAAATAGTTTTTTATATTTTTCCATTGTTAAAAATGTCGCACAATTGATATAGCAAATAAACATTCTTGTGTTATTCCGTAATCCCCAAACAACAAGAAATGGATTTTCTAAATTGACTAATGAACTACATATCATAGAGACAAAAAGCAAGAAAATTAAGGCCTCCGTTTTTGATACGCGCATTCCTCTAGCTGCCCTTACTCGAATGGCCATCAGTAAAACAAAAATATTTATTATATCTCCAAAATACAAAAGCGCTCTTGGAAAATTAAACGTATAAACAAGAATAATGGATACTGCAAAAAAAGCAATTGCAAAAAGTGAATATTCTGCTCCTGTCCACCTTTTCCTTGTCACATACATAAAATAAGCACCACCTTCCATTTATATTAATCTAAAAACTCTTTGGAAGAGGATACACTTCCAATAATTTTTGCAGGGATACCAGCTAGAATAACTCCCTCTTTCAAGCAATCCTTATTGACGACTGCTCCAGCTGCTACTATCACATTATTTGCAATACTAACATCACCAATTATTTTTGCTCCAACACAAATTCTCACATTGTCACCAATTACCGGACATTTTGAATGAATCCCATCATTTCCGATACAATTATTTCCGTAAAGTCTACAGTTTTTTCCAACACGAGCATTTCCATTAATCACTGTTCCTTGTGTGTGGAAAAATCGAACACCTTCATCAAATACATTTTCTCCACATTCAATACCACAGCGACGCCCCAATCTATTCAATTTTCTGCAGGTGCACAAATACAGTACAGCATTGAAAGGATTTCGATTTCTTTTCGAATAATAGTATGAAGTTCTTCTCAACTGCTTGGTATATAACCATGCATTATAGTCCGGATGAGATTTAACTATTTTCAAAAATTCCTGATACCCACCTTTTGAGCTTAAATAAATACTTCTTTCATATTTTATTATCCGTTTCAACTCTTCTCTATTAGAAATTTCCATTTTAATTTTGGTCTCCTACATTATCACATACTTTTTATAACTTTTGCCAGATTACCCGCAACAATACAATTATCAGGTATATTTTCTAATACAATTGATCCAGCTGATATCTGCACATTATCTCCTATGTGTATTCCACCGGCAATCACACTATTTGTATATATCGTAACGTTGTTTCCAAAAGAGGGTATATCTACACCTTCCTTGGTGTGTGATGGATTTCTACCTACTGTAACTCCCTGAAAAACAGAAAAATTCTGTCCTGCCTCTTTACAATGAATTACACAGCATTGTCCATGGTAGACAACGAACCCCCCCCAATATTCCCGGTAATTTCAACTTGCCGTTTATTAGGAAATAGTACTTTGATTATTTCTACTAACAATTTATGATGTTTAATTCTATACTGATAAACTGCTCTAAAAGGCAGGTTATATACAAGAGCCCAACATAAGCCAAACATACTCTCAGCTTTCGGCACTGAATACGAAATCTTTCTTAAATCAGTTTTTACAATATTATAAGCAGATCTATCCAACACACAAATCAGTGCAGGAATAATACATCTCCAAAAATTAAAATAAAGCACAAGGTTTTTCATAATTAAAATCTCCTATTTTTCCCGTTAGTACTAAGTTTTCCCAACAGCAGAATACCAGGAATAAATTTAATTTTGATACAAAAATTAAATACTCTCTGTTTGACCGGATTTTTCCAGAATGGATATCTTGCAATGACTCTTCTAATTTTATCGTCTGTTGTCATTTCAAAAATATGATTATACAAATCAAAACTCGGCTCTACTTCTGATCTTCTAACAGCCTTTTGAACGCATGTTCTGTATCTGCCAAGAAAATATCTATCTGTTCGATAGAGAAATCTCTCTGGATCAATAAATTTTCCTAGTTCAAATTCAATTTTTTCAATCTGTTTTTTTTGCCTCGTAAATTCATTATCGCGGTATTGATGCGTCAATGAATCTATATTATTGCAGCGATAAAAGTATAACGGATCATTAATATAACAAACACTTTTAGATTTCTGTAAATAAGCAATATCAAAAATAATATCTTCAGAAATAAACTCCCGCTCAGAAGGAAATCGAATATTATTATCTCTAATGATTTCCATAGAATACAATGCGTGCCACACAGACATGGAAAGAATTGCATCTTTTTTTGCTTCTGGTTTACTCGCAACCATTTCCAAAAGCACTTTATCAATTATTTCTTTATCACAAAAAACTTGTCTATTATAGTATGCAGGTACAGAAACAAATTCTCCAGAATCATATGCCATTGTATAACCGCAGTAACTTGTGTCTGAATTATATTCTTCTAATGCATTGTGAAGTTTCTGAATCATATTAACATCTGTATAGTCATCAGAATCAATAAAAGCAACATATTTTCCTGTTGCATAATCGAGGCCAGTATTTCGTGCCATCCCCAAACCCGCATTTTTTTTGTGTACTACGGTTATTCGAGCATCATTATTTGCCAACCTATCAACAAGTTTACCTGAAGAATCCGTCGATCCATCATCGACAAGAATAATCTCTATATTTTTATATGACTGCTCCATCAATGTTTTTACGCATTTTTCCAGGTATTTTTCTACATTATATACAGGAACGATAATACTAATTAAATCATTCATCGTTATCTCTCTTCCTAATCTATATATCCAAATGACTTCGATAGTTTTTCTATCATTTCATCTTTCCTTTTTTGAGTTACATTTCCTCTGTGAGTATATTCTTCTCCAAATACTACATTTTGCTTCATTGCTACCTGATTTTTAGCAATAAACTCTTCTATTGTACAAATAGTTCTAGCCGGGGATCCAGCGACAACAACACTGTCTTGAATGCTCTTAGTAACTACGCTTCCCGATCCAATCACTACATTACTTCCTATGGTCACATTTGGTAAAATAATGCTTTTTGCTCCAATAAAAACCTTGTCGCCTATCGTCACTCTTCCAATACGACTATTTCCAACAAAGGTTTTCATACTTCCATCGTGGCACAATATCAAGCAATCCGGTGCAATCGTCACATCATTTCCAATGGTAACCAACCACGGGAATGATGGATCAATTGATACGCCACTCTCGATTTTGACATTTTCCCCCACGCTCAATCCATCTTTTATCCACTTTTTTACTTTAATCCTAGTTATCACATTACTAATTGACATGTTTGACTACCTTTTTATAAGCATGTTTACTGTTTCTTTTAAATACTTCGGAAAATGCAAACTAACATCTTGATGATCTGAATAGTTTGCAGTATTTTCATCTACTGAAGTAATTTGTTTTAAATCATTTAACAGATATATAATATGTTCATTAAAAGTATGCTCCTGCTTTGAATAGTGGAGATAAACTTTTGTATTCTGTAATCCGCGAATTTTGTTTCTGATATGATTGTCTAATTCATCAATAACAATTTCATCATCATGCAAAAAACCTTTTACAAAATTCAGCGTAGTCATATTCGCTGGTACCTGTAAGTATTGCCCCAGTTTGTATTGTGGCGCACCAATAATAACAGCCTTAACTCGTCCTTCCATACTGGCAGCAATATTCAGAGCAGACCATCCCCCCTTTGATGAGCCAGCAAAATAAAGGTTCTCAAATGAATACTTATCTGTCACCTTTGTAATCAATTCAATTACTGCCTTTTCTGTATAAAACTCCGGGTACTGACCAAGATAATAACTTCCTCTTTGATCATCACCTTCGTCATCCAGAATATATAATCTGTTTACTTCAATACTGTCCAACGTCCTTATGTAATTATACCTTGCTGGAATTCCTACTCTGGTACATGCACTGAACACAACCACCATATCTTTTGAATTCTTACATGTATAAAATAAATATTTAAGTGTAGAATTCTCATTTCGGTATTTTTTCTCTCGAATAGCTTTACTTACCAGGCTCAAGACATAATCAATATATTTTTTCACCTTTTTCATCATTGCCATTATCCTTGATATACTTTCAAAATTTGTTCAAAAAATCCATCTTCATTAAATTTCGTAATTGCAAGTTCTTTTGAAAATTTTGAAAATCTGTCATATTGATTTTTATTACTAACCTTCAAAATTGCATCTGCTATGGCTTCTACATCTCCCGGATGAATCAAATAACCATTTTCTCCATCTCTAACGGCAGCAGCCATATCTCCAACATCTGTAGCAATCACTGGCAAGCCATAGCTAATAGCTTCTAATACTGCCATCGGAAGCCCTTCATTGTAAGACGGAAGCACTAATGCTTGACTATCTTTTAAGTACCGTTCTTTCGCTTTTCCATCAGTCCAACCAGCAAATTCTATCCATGACTCAACTTGTAATTCACGCGCCTGCTGTTTTAAATTTGCTTCTTCCGCTCCACTTCCCGCAATTACGAATTTAATATTATTTAGGCTGCCCTCTTTTTTCAACAAACTAATTGCCTGTATTAAATCTGCTACACCTTTTCGCTTAATCAAAACACCAAGGAACAGAAATTGAAATCTTTTTTCATTCCAACTAGTGGTATAATTTGGAACGGGAACTGTATTTCTGACAACAACTGTTTTTGTTTTCGGTTCAATATCGTGGATAGCCTTGTTCCATTTTTCTCCCAGAACAATAAACGATGCACTTTCCCTCAAAAGCGTTCTTATCTTCTCTTTTGTCCTATCGTCAGATTCGTTATACCACTTTTGAAACTCCGAGCCATGCAGATGAATAACATCAGGAACACCGTATTTTTTACAGAGTTTATGAATTGCATATTTCCTATAAAAGCTGCCTCTATAAGACATATGAATATGAACTATATCGGGCTTGTTTCTTCTCATTTCTTTTTCAATATTCATATATGCCCTTATAAAATAAGCAATCTTCTTTATGCCAGAAGCTTCAATATAAGTTGGAATAAACTTCATCTCCACTCCGACCGAATCCCAATCAAACGACAACAATTGCTGAATAACGCTCGTGATTCCGCCTTTTACGGATTGATGATTTCCAATCATCAAAACCTTAATTTTCTTCACACCATCCCCTCCTTCAATCACAAAACTTTTAGAGAGATTTTAAGTATTTTTCTATACTGCTAATAATTGTCTGTTGATTCGACTTATATGGCTGCAGTTTTACATCTCTTATCGATTCGTAAGCATCTCCAAGTTTTTCTGTATCGTAACACGCAACAATAATGTTCATATCTTCAAATTCTTTTAACAGTTGTAGCTGATGGTCGTCAACGTGTTCTCCATATTTAGCCAATCGTGGTACCGCAATAACTTTCTTTCCTTTTTTCACCGCTCCGATTATTGCACCCGTTCCACCATGCGTGATAACTATATCCGCCCTTCCTTCCATAGAAGCAAATTCATCTCTATCCAAGAATTGCTTATAATTATAGTTGATCGGCTGATAATCGCTATAGCCTATCTGTGCAAATACTTCTTCTTTTATTTTTCCCTGTTCAATAAGTTTATCAATCGCCTTTAAAAGCCGATTAAATTGGAACTTCTGTGAACCCAATGTAATAAATATCATAAACTACGTCCCCACATTAATATATGCCACCCAAATAGATTGCTTTAGGATAAATTGACAGCATAGATTCCCACTGTACATAAAACTGATCCGCGAATTTATATAACAACTTTCCAGTTTCTGTAGGAGATGTAACCTTCGCAAACGATTCAATATAGACCAGTTTTTTTCCCGCCATTTTCGCAATCAAGCACATTGGAATCATTGCTAATACGCCAGTACAGATAACAACATCAGGCTTTTCTTTTTTATATATCTGCAATGATTTCCAGACGTTTTTGAGCATTTTCCAGACAAAATCTTTTTCTCGACGATTTACCTGACTCATATAATATGTTTTTTCGCCCTTAGCTTTTGCACTATAATCTGTTTGTTCTGTAACAACAAAACTATCATATTCTTCCATCAGCGGTTTCAGCATCATGAGCTGCTCATAATGTCCACCAGATGAAGCCGCAAAGCATATTTTGATGTTTTTCTTTTCTTCCATTTTTCTACCAACCCACACTTGTTAATCTCGCTGAAAAATATCTCTCGTATATACTTTTTCTTTCACATCATCCAAGCACTTGTCATAGCGGTTTGCGATGATTGCGTTACTCAATTCTTTAAATTTAGTCA
>ERZ826051.409-NODE-409-length-50654-cov-31.886776_pt1 | contig 50654 bp, 56 predicted proteins | sample MGYA00519928_ERZ826051 | MGnify/ENA primary metagenome ERZ826051 (study PRJEB31778, sample SAMEA3449219) | human gut metagenome | biome: human gut; feature: human-associated habitat; material: faeces | place: United Kingdom | collected 2010/2012 ...
ATCAATTATATGTAGAGAAGTTCTACGATTTATTGAAACTGAACAATGAATTCCGCGAATATGACTTCAAAAAGAACCTGGAAATCAAAACGCATCTCTGCGAAGCTGCCGAAAAGTTGGCTGACGAGGAAGATGTTGTTTCCGCTTTCCACCAACTTCAGAAGTTGCATCAGGAGTTCCGCGATACAGGTCCGGTAGCCAAAGAACTGCGTGATGAAATCTGGAATCGGTTTAAAGCAGCTTCTACCGCTGTCAACCGCCGCCATCAGCAGCACTTCGAATCGTTGAAAGAAGCCGAACAGCATAATTTGGATCAAAAAACCGTCATCTGCGAAATCGTTGAAGCGATTGAGTATGATGAACTGAAAACATTCTCTGCCTGGGAAAACAAGACCCAGGAAGTGATTGCCTTGCAAAACAAATGGAAAACCATTGGTTTTGCGCCCCAGAAGATGAATGTGAAGATCTTCGAACGTTTCCGCCATGCCTGCGATGATTTCTTCAAGAAGAAAGGAGAATTCTTCAAGAGTCTGAAAGAAGGAATGAACGAGAATCTGGAAAAGAAGAAAGCGCTCTGCGAAAAAGCGGAAGCCTTGAAAGACAGTACAGACTGGAAAGTAACTGCCGATGCACTGACCAAACTTCAAAAAGAATGGAAGACCATCGGACCGGTTGCCAAAAAACACTCGGATGCAATCTGGAAACGGTTTATCACAGCTTGCGACTACTTCTTCGAACAAAAGAACAAAGCTACTTCTTCACAACGCTCCGTAGAAACAGAGAATATGGAAAAGAAGAAAGCGTTGATCGAGAAGTTATCCGCTATTGATGAAAGCATGGATACCGAAGAAGCAAGTACCTTGGTTCGGGATTTAATGAAAGAGTGGAACTCTATCGGTCATGTGCCGTTCAAAGAAAAAGATAAGTTATACAAGCAGTATCACGGAATAATCGATCAGCTATTCGACCGCTTTAACATCAATGCTTCCAACAAGAAGTTAAGTAACTTCCGTTCGAATATCAGCAATATCCAGGGAAGCGGTACTCAATCTCTGTACAGAGAACGCGAAAAGCTGGTACGTACTTATGAGAATATGAAGAATGAGCTTCAGACTTATGAGAACAATCTAGGCTTCCTGACTTCTACTTCTAAGAAAGGTAGCAGCCTGCTGACTGAATTGAACCGCAAGGTAGATAAGTTGAAAGCAGACTTGGAACTGGTATTACAAAAGATCAAAGTAATCGATGAATCAATAAAAGCAGAAGAATAAGAGTTCTGCCCGATTTAGAAAAATTAGAAACAGGTTTTATACTCACTTGAGCTATAAAACCTGTTTTTCTTTTCTACTAAACAAGACGACAGCCAGTTTAAGGATTTATTCTTTATCAATCAACTTCACGGCTTTTCATAAGATTAGCGTTTTTCGGACTATCAACGTGCATTCGTGTCACCAAATTTGCCACCGAGGAACTGTTTTTTAAAAACTTCCAGTGACCTATTATGTGACCTCTTGATGGTGAGAAGTTTAGAGACACATACTATTAAACATGCAAAAAAGCCGTTATTACTAGGTAATAACGGCTTTTAGCTTATTTTGTCTTATAATTTGTTGGGCTACCTGCCCTCAAACTTTAATTCTTTTATAGTCTCATTCATAATGAATTAACAGCTTCCTATTTTAGTGATGTCACCGAATTAGACACCGACTTTGGCAAAAACCCTCTTTTAATATCCCATTGAGGATTCAAGTTTTGTAATACAAAGGTATCGTTTTTAATCGGATAAACCTAATTAAAGTGACAAATAATGATAAATATCGCATTTAATTTACTAACTTCACAGCGTAAAAAATATAAATTATGCAAAATTATAGGTATCAGAATTCTTATATGAGAGGCTTAAAAAGAAATGTTATCAATAACACTATAGCAGGAATCGTTATAGCAGGAATAATATTCATTATACAACTGATAGAAGGCTGCGAACAACCGGAAATAGCTCATCAAAAAACTCTCATTGACAGTCTGCTAATAAATACGAATGATGAAATTAATGACTGGGACACAGATACCACCACTTACCATACAACCTCTAAACCAACTAAATAAAACATTTTTCTTGCTAAATAATTAACCTATAAGTTTATTATCTCGTTATTTTTACGTATATTTGTGATAGTTTGGGGGATTTTATTTGACTATCAACGAATTATATTCAACTCGCATGAGAACGGGCAACGGATAAGAAAATGCCAGACTGTTCAGAATCACTATATTCCTCATGCTTTCAAATAACTCTTTATCTTGATGCAAAGATAGCATTTTTTCTGAGAATACCGGAATTTTCCAGGCATAATCTCATCATGAATTTATGAAATAATCCATATCGGACAGAACAGCCATACCGCAGCCGAGTCCCCCTAACTCACAGGCAAAGGTAATCCGTGTCCTGCTCGTACAATGCAAGGTCAAGCCCTCCGGGTGTCGTGGAAAAATCATCCTCGCCCGGAGGGCTTGCGGTATTTTTCCCGCCAACCTTGCATGTACGGGACACGACCTTTTACAGCCTGTAGTTACGGGAACTCCGGCCCCGAAAAGCCGGACTAACAAAAATCAATTGTTATGTTACAGCAGGCGACAAAAGAAAAGTACAGTATCGAAACACTCAGGGAACGGAATGTTTCATACGACCATGAGCACGGGCTGACACAGAAAGATGTGGATATGGCCAACAACTATGTTGAACTCATCGAACGGACACGTTCGGAGATTACACCGCAAATCGGAGACAGACTGGTCTATGTAACCGAAGACGGGGATTATTACGGCAACGCCATCATTGAGAATTTGCACCATACAAAGGAAGGGCATCTTTCAATATGCGAACAGCCGTATGTGCCTTTCGTGTGGGAACAAGACAGAAATATCCGTCTGAGTGTCAGCGGAGGGGCATTTCACGGAGTGAATCCGAAGGATATGAAATTCCTGAAATGGACGGAAGGCGCATTCAAGGACTGGGGATGGTGCGGCGCGTGTGCCAACGGTGCAGTGACATTCATAGCCAAAGTGCCGCTATGGTTCTATGCCGAACCTAACCCAAAGTACGGGAACTTCACTACCGAAACTTACCGGAAATTCTACCTCACCAAAGACACAAGCGGATCCGCAAGAAATCTCTACCAAGGATTCGATGCGGCTTTCAGTGATGAAAAAGAGTTCCAACAATTCCTGAAAGATTACGAAGGGACGGTATTCAAAGGCAACTGGGAAAACAACATAGTGGTATGGTGCTTCCGTCGGGAATATGTCTTTCTTCCTCTTGCCGAATGGGAAAAGATTGATGCTCCGGCCGAAGAACGGAGGCTCAACTTTTATCCCGAACAGGTGAAGATTGTCAAGGACATGGAAAAACACATCACCTGCTTCTACCGAATCAAATCACAGAACTAAAAATCCAACAGATATGCAAACGACAACAGCGACCAAGGCCGGCAACGCTCCCGACCTGCTTTCCGGTATCCTGAGCGTGCAAGTAAGAAACGAGGACAAGATTACGGAGCAAGACCGGATTTATTGCCAGAACCAGCAGGAAATGCTTTACAAGACACTTGACCAGATAGACCGCTGGTACGCCATTTTCAAGGAAGAGGCGGAACAATACCGGGAGGAACACAAGTTCCACTACGAGGAGAACGGCAAGGTATCCATGCGTGATTTCTATTCCTACCATAACGACAGGGACGACTATTCGCACAACGAGTTCAAGCCGTTCGATATCATCAATAACCTGGTTGACAAAAACTACAACGCCAACGAGAATTTTGCCAGCCGTATTATCTCCCACTTCAACAAAGTCTATAATGTCTCTGTCCCTGTTCCGAATATTGACAAGAAGACACTTCCGATGGGCTTCCGTCCAATCTATGAAACATACGTGGATGTGGTTATAGAACATCTTGGTGGCAAAAGTTTCCGGGAAACAGCTGAGGATGAACTGTTGAACAGGTTCTTGAAAGTAGTACAGCCATCATATTGGAGCAAGGTCAAGCCGGAACTGAAAAAGGATAAAATCACGTTCCCCGACATCCTGAGATTTGATGAGTTCTATCTGTCATACAACCGTAACCAAGTTCATTACAACTATCTGGGCGACATAGAAACTTTCTGTGAAGGCATCACGTTCGGTGCAGATGACACTATTCATGGTTCAAGCAATATGATTACCGGTTTTCAAAGGGAGAATGTCGATGTTTCCAATTGGTACGACCTCACGACCACCAACGCAGAGCAAATAAAATTCTACAAAAACGGCCGTATAGACGTCAGATTCAAGGACAGCGCAACAGCCGAGAGCTGTTTCAAGCGTCTCCGTCTTGATGAAATCACGCTAAGAGAGAACTGACCATGAAGAAAAAACTCACAGCACCCCGTAAGCCGATTCTTGCGGGGTGTTTTCATTTTCAACTGTAAACAACCGACAGAATATGTATGCCATCATTCCCCAACAGATACCGCAAGGTATGCGTGCCGAGGTCAACGAGAAGATACTTTTCGCCATAGACTCCGGCAAGGACCTCATTCCGGCGGAGAGCATCTATAACTGCTACACCGGCATCGGAGGGCTTCACAACCTCAGGCAATCCGATTTCGCCAATTACAACGAATACGCCGAAGCGAAGAAGGAGTTTGAGATGGGACAGTTCTTCACCCCGCATGAAGTGTGCAGGGACATGGTGGATATGCTGGGTCCTACCTCTACGGAAATGATACTTGACATGTGCTGCGGTATGGGCAATTTCTTCAATCATCTGCCCAACCAGCACAACGCCTACGGTTTCGACATAGACGGGAAAGCCGTCAGCGTGGCGCGATACCTCTATCCGAACGCGCATATCGAAAAATGTGACATCCGGCAATATTTCCCGGAACAACGCTTCGATGTAGTCATCGGCAATCCGCCTTTCAACCTGAAGTTCGATTACAAGCTGTCGCAGGAATACTACATAGACAAGGCTTACGATGTGCTCAATCCGGCAGGAATCCTGATGGTCATTGTACCCGGCTCGTTTATGCAGAGCGAATTTTGGGAGAAAACACGTGTTGCCAGTATCAATAACAACTTTTCCTTTGTCGGACAGACAAAACTGTCTCCGTCATCCTTTACCTCCGTCGGAGTCCGCGACTTCAACACGAAAATAATGGTATTTCTGCGCAAATCGGTTCATATCGAGATGCAGGCTTACAACGCGGAGGAATTCATAACGGCGGAAGAATTGAAGAACCGTATCAGCGAGGCAAGGGCGATGAAACACAGGCTCCGTTTCGACCTGATGCGCGAGACTAACAGAATCGACAAGGTAGAACTTGAACAGTTTGAGTACAGACTCGCCAAGTATATGTACGAGCTGAAGGCACACGCCAAACTGAACCGGCATATTGACAAGGCGGAAGCATTGGTCACGAAGTTCCGCAACCAGAAACCGCCGGAGAACGCCACACGGGAACAGGTAGCCCAATGGGAAAAGAACAAATTGACCCCGAAGAAGGTGCTTGCCGTCATCCGTAGGTATATCACCTCGCAGAATGTCGTGCCGCGCAAGGAAGTGGCATTGGTGAAGACCTCATACGGGTTCAAACTGAAACAATACGCACCGCGGCTGTTGGACAAGGTTTCTCACAAAGCGGCAGGCATCAACGACCTCGTGTTGGGGCGCACCGAACTGCCTATGCCGGAACTACTGACAGAAAAGAACATGCGTGAAATCCGTGCGGCAGAGAAACTGATCCACAGGAAACGCAGACAGTATAAAATCCAGAACCGGCAGTTTCCCGACATGAAGCTGGATGCGCAGCTGGCGGAATACCTTGACAGAGCGACATTCATCAACAAGGACGGTGACGTATGCGAGTTCACCGCACTCCAGAAGCACGACCTGAACCTCGTTTTGCAGAAACGCTACGCGCTGCTTAACTGGCAGCAGGGATCGGGCAAGACAGCGGCGGTCTATCACCGTGCCAAATACCTGCTCAAATTCCGCAAGGTACGGAACGTCATCATACTGGCTCCAGCCATTGCCACCAACATGACATGGATACCATTTCTCTCCATAAACAGGGAAAGGTTCAGGATTGTACGGAACAATGCCGACCTTGAAACCGTATCGGAAGGCGTGTTCATTGTGCTTTCCACCTCCATGCTCGGCAAACTGAAACGAGGAGTGGCGAAGTTTGTCAAACGCTCCTCAAGGAAACTGTGCCTCGTTTTTGACGAATCGGACGAGATAACCAACCCGTCGTCACAGCGTACAAGGCATATCCTCGGACTCTTCCGCAGGCTCAAGTACAAGATACTCGATACCGGAACGACCACCCGAAACAACATCGCGGAACTTTACAGCCAGTTTGAGTTATTGTACAACAATTCCGTCAACATGATCTGCTGGAGTCCCCGGGTATACCACGAGAACAGGGACAAGGAGATAGAGGAAGACACGAATCCGCACTATGGCGAACCGTTCCCTGCCTTCAGAGGGCATGTGCTTTTCCGTGCCTGCCACTGTCCGGGAAAATCCACCGTGTTCGGCATAGAGAAACAGAACCAGGATGTCTATAACAAGGAGGAACTTGCAGAGCTTATCGGGAAGACCGTCATCACCCGCAAGTTCAGGGACTTTGCCGGTGAGAAGTACAAGATACGGACACACACCGTCAGCCCGTCCGACGGCGAACGCGATGTTTACCGTGTCATCATCGAGGAATTCTGCCGTATCTGCGAGTTGTATTACAACAGCACGGGTGACACGAAGAAAGATGCCGGACTACGTCTTATGCGCCAGATCAAGCTGCTTATCAAAGCCTGCTCCGTTCCCCACCTGATAGAGGGTTATTCCGGTGACGGGATTCCGAAAAAGACAAGGTACATCGAGAGACTGATACGGAAGATTCCCGGCAAAGTGGCCGTAGGCTGTACGTCCATAGCCGCATTCGACCTCTACGAGAAGTATCTCGAAGAACAATTCCCCGACAGACCGGTATTCGTGGTCAAGGGTGACGTGGCTTTCAAGAAACGGCAAAGCATCGTGACGGAGTTCGACTCCACCGTCAACGGCATACTGGTCTGCACGCAGCAGAGCCTGAGCAGTTCGGTGAACATCCCCACCTGCAACGACGTGATACTCGAATCGCTCCAATGGAACATCCCGAAGATGGAACAGTTCTATTTCCGCTTCATACGCCTTGACTCCAAAGAACGGAAAGACGTGCATTATGTCACCTACAAGGATTCCGTGGAGCAGAACCTGATGGCCCTGGTACTGACCAAAGAACGGCTGAACGAGTTCATCAAGACCGGAGAAGTGAAGGAGCAGTCCGAGATTTTCGAGGAGTTCGACGTCACCATGTCCGTCATCGAGAGCCTGCTGGTCAGGGAACGCGACAGCGAGGGGAAGATACACATCAGCTGGGGAAGCCAGCGAATAATGAGTTAAAACAATGGAGAAACTTATGAGAACCGCAGATTCCATTCCACAGGCAAAGGTAGCCCGCACCCTTTTCCGGCAGAGCAAGGTCAGGCCGCAGGCGGTTTTCGGGCAAATCATCCTCGCCGGAGGCTCCGGTATTTCCCCGAAAAACCCTGCACTGCCGGGGCGCGGACCTTTATACGCCTGTGGAATGAAATCCCCGGTTCCGCATCATAAACCGTAATGAAGAATATCATGGACTTGAATCAGGCAGAAGTGGCAGTGACCACACAGCATCTCATAGACACGAGGCAGGAAAAAGACAGCCTGCTGCAAATGTCCGACTTCGGCGACATGGGGGAATTCCTGTGTACCTGCTCCGAACTGTTTCCGGAAGAGGAAACCCCGGAATACAGGTACACGAGATGGGAGGACATTCCAGACTCACTCATCAACAGGGAATGGCTGTGTCCCAACTTTTTTGAAATAAGGGAAGCGATGGAACAACTGGAGGAACCCGACAAGGATTGCTTCTTCGACTGGTGTGACCGTTACGGGCACGACATCGGCACGGAAGACCCTCACCTGCTGGTGGCGCATTATATCGAACTCTTCGGAAATGCGACCTATATAGATGACGAGTCTTGCTCGGACAGCGGGGATGACAGCCTGCTGTACTACCCGGGCATATCGGGCAACTATTTCGAGCCGGGCATTCCCCGCTTCGAGGTATTCGATGACAATTACGACTAAAAAATACACGCTTATGAATATCAATTTTCTCGGACCGGTCCTGCCGACAGACCGATTCGTACAGATGGCCTTCGTGGAAATCCTGAACATCATCCTGACAGCGAACAACATCATGGACGTGAACAGGATGCTCGTCGGGCGGAATGCCAATCCCGTTTTCGGCTCCCTGTCGGGACATTTCCGGTGGTCCTACTCGGACAACCATTTCACGTTGTGGCAACGGATGGAGTACAACTCGCCTCTCTGCTTCAGGCAGCGCATATTCAGCATCCATTTCGGAACGCTGGCAAGCCGTGACAGGGAAAGGGATAATACGATAATGAACTAAAACATATCAATATGAGTCACCAGATAATAACAAGAATGGCATACAACGCTAAAACCAAGCAGATAGAAACTTGGCAGCATTCCAACAACGTGTGGCCAAGAACCGATTATTACTATGCTTTGGATGTCAGGACGGACGAACAAATGTTCGGATTCATAACATTGGTGGCAGAAGGTGCATGGCAAGGACGCAAATGGGAAAAAGCGTTCAAGACCCTTTTCTGCGAATATCCCGAACTGGTTATGGATTCATACAAACATGAACTTAACAAATCCTATGAGGAGAATTGTGCCATCCGTCGGAAATATAAAGAACTTGCCCGAAGCAAACGCGATGAAATAGTTGCGCGATTCAAGCAACTGGCCGGAATTGTCTGACTCTAAAAGTGAAAGCATATGGAAATAATGAAGATTTCAAACCGCCAGATTGCGATGATGGCTTTCGACAGGCTCCGCAAGGAAGACAAGAAGGATTCCGCGTTGAAACTTGCCAGGTGCCTGCTACGTGGCACAAGCATCTCTCTCGGCATAGGTGATATCGACTGGGACATAGACATGGCTATACAGCAATGCGGAGGAGAGCCGAGGACTGGATACCGGTACACGGCGCATTTCCACTTCAACCGGAATACGGAAATGGAAAAGGACAAGTATGACGGGATAGTAAAGGAACTGTATGGGTAATGAAACGAACACGGAGGCGGCCGGAAGGTCGCTTCTGTCATTTATAACGGTATGTACGGGAAAACAAACCCTGCCGTACACAGGTAACAGAAATGGATGAACAGAAAACATTGACATTGGATTTCATCAAATCCCTGATGGAACCGTCCTACACACTGATTTGGACGGATTATGATGACAATCTTGACAACCATCGGTGGCTGGTTCAAAAATGTCTTGACAGCAAAAGCCCCGAACATTTGTGGGAAAAGGCGGACGAGTGGTACAGCGATGCCGAATGGGAGGCTGTCCGTGAGATAATCGCCAAATTGAAAGAGGAATGTACAGTTTTCAATGATTTCGGTGAAGAGGATGTGGATACCTTCTTCGATGAGCACGAGGATGAAATCCGGGACGAGGTTTACAGCCGCAACGACTCGGATGTGATAAAGGACCTGATAAGGCACACGGACAACATTCCCATCCGAGTGGAGATGCTCTCCAACTACGACTGCATCAACTCCAACTGGTTTGAATCACAGGGCGGTTACAGGTACGAGGAATCCTACTTCGGGGACATGGTAGACTGCCTGAACCTCAATCCGGCGAGAGTGAAGAGACTCCTGACGGAACACGGCTACAAGACATACGGACGTTTCCCGAACCGCAGAAGCCGGAACGGCAAGGAGCAGGTTTCATACGAGCAGTTCTACGAGGAGTTGATAAATTCCTGTTGCGGCGCGAACCTACTGGTCTATATCGGACGTGTGAACTTGAACGAACTGTACAATGCAGAGTTCTCGCTGAGTGAAGTTATCATCCCGAAGGGCAACTGTTGCGGGCTGTTCAGTTCTACATTCGGTGGCGGAAGTCTGCTTGAAATGGAACTTAAACAGGATATACGCCTGAAGTTGGAAGTCAAGGGCTGTAACGGCTTCCGTTTCCGACTGGATGACGAAAAATCCAAGTATGACTATTCAGTCCAACATGTATATGGGGTGGATAATTCCTTTTTCGGGGATGCGGTACGCATTGTATCCTGACAAGAATCAAATCAATAACAATCAAACAATAGAAAATTATGACAAAGTACAATGTACAAGTAAGGTACATCTTCGAGGGTACCTACATAGTGGCGGCGGAGGACCGCGAAGAAGCGGAAAGAATGGTATCGGAAGACTGCGGACTGGTATTGGGCGGCAACATCCATACGACACGTGATGACGATGAGGTGACGGATTGGAACTTCGGCTGCCATCCGGACTTGCAGGTCCTCTCCGTAAGGCAGAGAGGCGGGAAATCCCCCAAACTGGTGTTTGAAGACAGGATCGAGAAGTTGCGGGAGGACATCATCGGGGCGATACGGCTGTTGCTCCATGACCATGTCATGAACGCGGTACGGTTTCCCGAAGAGGAGGATTATGATCCGGTCTGGGTGGTATGGTTCAACAAGAACGGAGATCCATACGAGTGCAAGGTGACAGGACTCCGGGTCACAGACAACAGCCTGACCGTCATTGCTGAAGAGAAGGAAAGCGGAGATGAGGTGGAGTGTTACAGCCCGTTTGAACTCGGCGCAAGGAACATAGATTGGCTTCACGAGATGTATGATGCCGTATGGCACCAATTGGAAGAAACAAAAGATGTTGAACCACAAACGGAAAAATCATGAACTATCCAGCAGAAAACGCGGTTTCCAGTTTCTTTTACTATATGTGGAATGCCTGGAGCAAGGAGGAATGCGAAATCGTATTCGGTGGAATGTGCAAACATTTCTGGGAAAAATGGAACTCTTTTGCAAACGATTCTATCTTCGGTGCGGCGGAACGATTCTATGCCGCCCTGTCGGAAAACAATCGCAAGTTATTGGTAGAGCGTGCCGTCTCCATTTATGACGGCCAACGTTTCAGGAACAAAAGTATAAACATTGAAAATCAAATATTATGCAGACAAACATCATTAACCTGATTTGCAGTTCATGCAACTGTGGTCAGGCAGAAGCACAGGAGTATCTGGACTCCGAAATCCGGAACCTGCGTGAGTTGCAGGAACTGGACGATTTAAGGGAAGATGATATTGATATGGCGTGCAGCAACCTCGGTCTTGACTTTGACTACAGGGAATATTTTATCAACCGCCTCGCAGGGGCATAAAAACTTACAGCTATGACTTATTTTCAGAACATACACTCTTTGGCGGACTTGAAGAAAGAGTACCGCCGTCTGGCATTGCAGCACCATCCCGACAAGGGTGGTGATACTGCAATCATGCAACAGGTGAACACCGAGTTTGAAAGGCTTTTTGAGGTTTGGAAGGACAGACCGGATGTTTCCGCCGCTTCGACCGGATATGAACACGACTATTCGGGAGCCACGGCAAAGGAATACACCGAGTACGTGTATAACGAATACCGCTGGAAAGGCCGCAATTACAAGGGGCAGCACGCCCCTGAAATCGTGGAACTGGTACGGTCATGGCTCAAGGAGACCTATCCGAGATACAAATTCTCGGTCAAGCGCGAGAACTACCATTCCATCTACATCCGGCTGATGAAAGCGGATTTCGAGGCTTTTACCAAAGAATCCGGGAAAGTCCGGGATGACATCAACCATTACAATATCTCGTCCGACAAGTCCTTGACCGACCGTGCGAAAGAGGTGATGCTGAATGTCTGCGATTTCGTGATGTCGTACAACTTCGATGACAGCGACCCGATGACGGACTATTTTCACACCAATTTCTACCTGACTCTCGGAATAGGCAGCTACAAACAACCGTATAAGGTGGAGCTGCCCAAACTGAACTGCAAAGAAAAGGACAGACCGGAAGAGTTCAAGTATCCGGAAGGGGCTGCACACAAGGCCATCCGGCAGGTATTGGGCAAAGCCCGTTTTGACTTTATCGAACACAGGAGGCATTCCGGGGAAATGATACTCGGTGAAGACCATTACGGCTCACACGGCGAGCACTATTTCTGGCCGAAAGATTATTCAAGTGCGAAACTGGCGCAGAAACGGATAGACAAATTGGAAAAAGCCGGCATCCAATGCAAGCTTACAGGCTATAATGGCGGTTATATCCGTTTTCTCGGTTATACTCCCGAAACGGAAGCGTTGCTGGAGCAGGAACGGCAGGAGGTCATCGTTGCACACAAGGCGTGGCAGGCAAGACAATCTGCAATTAAACAAAACTGATTATGGCACAGGAAAGGATGGATGACTGAATAGAGTATGCCAGGGAACACGCGAAAGCGGAACGGGAACTTAAAATCGAAAAATGGGTGTATATTTCCATCGAGTACCGCACTCAGGCATGCGACCGTATTGTGCTGCACACATATGACCTTCCACGTGAATTGTATGAACGTCGCAGTTGGATTGTACGCTGGCGTGTGTCGCGGTTGCAATGCCTGCATCCCAAGGAGGACATCCATCCTTACTTTTCCTATTATGACAAGCGGACTGGTTTGAGCACCGGATTTGATTCCGCCCTGTCTAAATTGTCCGCAGCCAAGGCGCAAATTTCCATTGCTGAACGGAAAGAAAAGGAATACATAGAATACCAACGTGCAAACAATCTGTTTTTTGACGAACCCACAGACGAGCAACTGCTACGGTTCCGAGAAAAATTGCGAATGAAAAAAGAAAAATATACAGCGTTGGAGCAACAAATTCGTTCAGAAATAGAAGCTATATCTTCATAACTTACTAAGAATATTCCCAACGAACTTTAATTATACGTTTGAGACATAAGTATATGCAGTATTTTTAGTAATTTTGCACACTTCTAATGACGAAGGAAATCTTTTCTAATTGATTGATTGTTTAGAATAATACTTATAATATGAAAAATAGAGTACATTATGGCGAGTTTACTTTAGACTATTGGCTTGAACAACTTATATCTGGGGGTATAGTGCTTCCCGAATATCAACGTTCTTTTGTTTGGACTAAAGAGCAAATTATAAATTTTATCAAGTCTATTGGTAAAGATGAATTTATTCCCCCAGTCACGATTGGAAAACTTAATGATAAAAATATTATCATAGATGGTCAACAACGTTTGACTTCTATTGCGTTAGCCTATCTCAATGTTTTACCGAGCGAAAGAAAATATAAAAAAACTGTAAAAGTTGAAGTTGATAATGAGGATGATGAGCTTGAGGAAGAACATTATTTTGAATGGACGATAAATACACTTAAGGAGTTAGGCCCTAATATCAATGAGGTTAAGAATGCCTTAGCTGGTAATGAAAATTATGAGACTTTAGGGACTCATTGGGTTAATGATGAATTTCTTAAAAAGCATTATTTGGGATTTTCTTATATCATTCCACATTCAGATACTACGGAAGATGATCAGCATAGATTTTTTTCAACAATCTTTAGAAATGTCAATATCGGTGGTACGAACTTGCTAAAAACAGAAAGTAGAAAGTCTCTATATTATCTTAACAAAGCATACGTCCCTTTGTTTTCGCCAGAGTTCGCTAAAAGTGTATTTGTAAAACAATTTGGAGCAGATTCTCAACCAATAGATTTTCTAAGATTATTAGCACTTGTTTTTGATTATTCTAAAAATAATGATTCATCAAAAGTGATGAAGGGGTATAAAACAAAGAGTGAAATTTATTATGAAATTTTTATATCGGATACGGTAAATCCAAATTCTGCATCAGGAATGTTTAAAAAAATAACTGATGTAATTCCTACGGCAGATATCGAAGCAAAAATGAATGCGCTGAAAGAAGAATGGATCAAATTATCTATGCCACACGAACTATCAAGCATCATTGATGTAGATATGTATATGCTTGGCCTTATTTATTGGGTGTTGATAAAACAAAGACAATTAGATGATGCTAAAATCGAAAATTTGAAAATACGTTTAATTGATAAAATAAGACAATTTAAAAGAGATTCTTCACATACAAAGTCTCCAGCTTCACTTAAATATTTGCGAGAACGGATTACAGCATCTATAAATGCCTATGAAAATTCTTTAATGTAGTATTTATGCATACGGATTTTATTACCTCAGATATATTTGAAATTGTAGATGATGCAATAATGTCTGCTTCTACAATTGACCCAAATATTGCCCATTATCCATTGTGTGAATATCTTTTACAGAGTGTATTTTTACGACTTACAGGATATCAAGAACAAAAATTGAAATGTATTCTTTGGGAGATTGCAAGTGACGATTTTGATTTTAGATATAAATATCTGAATGGTTCTTTCAATATTGGTGAGTGCTCTCGATTAGAAGACAAAAACAAAGTGTATGTGATACTAAAGAAAACATTGGAAGATAAAAATCACATATTCCCGTTTCCTGATGAAAATGAAACAAATATACAAATCTCTGAAATAAGAGACAACCTAATATCAAAATTTGAGACAACAATATTTAGGAAATGGTTACCACGTGATTTTTCGCGATTTATTGACTTTTCTAAAAAAATACATTACAGAGATAATGGATATTTTACGGTGAGCGGCATTTTTGGAGGAGATAATAGTTTAAACGATTCATTTGAAAAATTGTATAGGCATCGTAATAGATGTGCTCATAATCTGCTTTCATATCAAAGTAATATTCCTAAATTATTAGACATAACTAATGATGATGGTTCAGATAATTATTTCACTCGAATCTTATTGATATGTATGATTGACAATGTTTTCACCCGTATGTTTAAATTCTATGTAAATAATAGATAAACCCATAATGTTGAATAAGTTTCGTTGTATATTAGAATTTGTAAAAAGCCTCTCCTCTGCTTAAGGAAAGGCTTTTTACAATTAAGGTATGTACAGCTGTCTGAACTCCTTTTTCCTTCGTCGTTCGATGCTTGGTACTACTTTTCCCTTGTAACACCTGAATGAGAGTAAGCATTCGAAGAAATGCACCTTTTACACTTTGAGGTTTGGTTGTAGCTTTGCGGCAGTGAATACAATCAAACCTCAATTATTATGAACAGACAAGAATTTGAAGAATTAGAATTGCAGGTGCAACAAAGCGAGCTGCCGTTGAAGTCGTACCTTCAACAGATAGGTGTAAGTTATTCAACCTATCACTACTGGCGTAGAAAATGTTCCGTTGACAGGAGCAGTATCAAACACGAGTTGGCTCCTATCAGTTTTAAACAGGCATTTACGGAGTCTTCCCAAGAAGAACAATTGCCGCATGGTGTTGCGCTGCTGTTTCCCAATGGACTTCGTGCCCACTTCGGGAGCGGTTCTGAAGATTTGCTGAAGGAAATATTTACCCAAAGTCTTCGAAACGGTCATGTTTAACCTGAACGACACGATGCGCTACTTCCTGTGTCCTGGCAGGACAGATATGCGCAAGGGTATCAGTTCGCTATGCGGAGTGGTACATGAGAAAATGAACAGTGAAGTGAGGAACGGTGATGTCTTCATCTTCATCGGTTCCAGCCGCAGGCTAATGAAACTCCTTCATGCCGAAGACGGAGGTATGGTAATGTATGTAAAACGTCTGGAGGCCGGTCGCTTCAAGTTGCCGGAGTATGATCCCAAATCAAACAGCTATCCCATGGAGTGGCGCGATCTGGTGATGATGGTTGAAGGAATACAGGAAAACCCGGAACAGAGGCTCCGGCGGTTAAGAGCCGAACGTAAGGAATACCATGTATAACATGTTTTTTATGTGAGTAAACTTTGGATATTGTTGCATAATTCACTGTTAATTAGTATATTTACATCATTAAAAGAAGTATAGACAATGGAAGAAAAAGAAATTTTACTCAAGACGATAGAAGGGCTGAATGCCTCTATAGCCTCATTGTCTACTACTAATAAGAATCAATCCGAACAGATAAAAAATCTGCAGGAACGTATCAAGGAGTTGACGGCTCAGGTCGCATGGCTGAACCGTCAGCTCTTTGGTCGTAAATCGGAGAAACTTCGCGTATATGATCCTAATATGCCAGATCTCTTTGCCGACGAGTTTTCCGGACTCCGGCAGCAGGCGGAAGAAAAGCGGGACGAGGCTGTGGAAAAGATTGAGAAGGAATCGGTGGAAGACGTAAAACGAAATCGCCAGAACCGCAAAATGATAGAGGACTTGCCCGTATTGGAGACCGATACAATAGAACCGAAAGGCGTAGACTTGTCTTTATACCGTAGAATAGGCGAAGAGATAACAAAAGTCGTCAAACACAAGCCGGGAATGCTTTACGTCAAGATGATCATCCGTCCCAAATATGCTCTCAAGGATAGTACCCTGCTTCCTCCGGCCGGACAGAAAGGCGTAGAGATAGCTCCCATGCCGCTGATGCCGGTCGACAAGTGCATCGCTGACACCAGTCTGCTTGCCGAAATATTGCTTCAGAAGTATGAATATCATGTCCCGTTCTACCGTCAGATACAGCAATACCGCCATCTCGGAATGAAAGGTCTGACCGAAAGTACACTGGACGGCTGGTTCAAGAAAACAGTAGAACTGCTTAAGCCTCTGTATGAAGAGCTCAAACGGGAAGTCTTCTCCTGCGACTATGTACAGGCGGACGAGACAACAGTTCCGGTCATTAACAGGGAAAAGCACAAGGCCGACAAGGAATATCTTTGGATGGTAAGATCAGTCATGGAGAGACTGGTCATCTTCCATTACGACGGGGGATCACGGGCCGGAGCGGTCATCGAATCCCTGGCAAATCAATATAACTTCAAGGGATATCTTCAATGTGACGGTTTTGCAGGTTATGAAACAGCCTTCAAGACCAACCCCGACGTGCGGCTGCTCAACTGCCTGGTGCATATCCGCCGTCATTTTGAGCAGGCTTTGGATGAAAACAGGGAGATGGCCCAACATGCGCTGACTCAGATACAGCATATCTATAAAATAGAACGTCGGTGTGATGAGGCCGGCCTGTCATATGATGAGCGCAGACAGGCACGTCAGGAGCTGGCCCGGCCAATCATGGAGGCAATGAAGGTCTGGATGGAGACAGAAGGGATTAAATACAGTCCGGGTTCTTTGACAGGCAAGGCCATTACATATGCCTATACCAAATGGGATAATATTATAAGATGCTTGGACGATGGTCGCCTGTACTGGGATAACAATCTGGCGGAAAACGTCCAACGCCCCATCACTCTGAGCAGAAAAAATTTTCTCTTCTGTGGTAATCACGAAGCTGCGGTTAATATGTCTGTCATATGTTCTCTGCTGGCCACATGTAAGGCGCACGAGGTAAATCCCAGAGTATACCTGAACGATGTTATCGCACAAATGCCTTATCACAAGAAGGCAACCCAAGAAGAACTTTTGAATCTACTTCCACGAAAGTATTTAGTATTTATAATCAATCAGTTGCAGACTCATGTCGCAAATGTGTAACAAATTTCATATAAACAACTATAAATACTAATTCTGTTATTTACAAAGGTATAATAATTTTTCTATAAATAAATATAAATGTGAGCTGAAAAATAACTTGTAGATATAAAAAAGCCGCTTGCGGCGGCTTTTAAAACAATCTCTTTTTGAGTTTTAGAACGAAGTATAAACCCGCAAGTAAAGCGAGTATAAGGGCTATTCGCCCGCTCCATACTTGGAGATTTTGCCAACCCGACAAAGGCTTTTTCACTTCTTTGATTACCTCAACAGGATAAGGCACGCGGATTGTGTCTTGAATGAAAACAGAATCTTTTATGAGTTTATCACGGTACAAGTATTTGTATCGCTCAAAAAATATCGTGTCGGCGGTTTGTTTGACAAAAACAGAATCGTACCTATAAATTGAATCGCGAATGAAATTATCGCGGTATTCTGTCTTTACGGTTTCAATTGGTACATATTTGGTTGTGCCGCAGGCACAACACAGTAGAGCTAGAGCGCAAAAAATGATTATCTTTTTCATTGTGTTGTGATTTTATTCTGTAGGGCAAAACCTGCTCTGATTTGGTTAATATCGGCGTTCTGTCCGTTTTCAACGAAAGACATTGCCGATACTATCAAAATGTATTTGTCGCCACTTGTGGCGGTTAAAACCTCATCGGCGGCAACGCCCGAATATTTTACGACAGTCGAAATATACGCCTGTGTGTTGTTTTCGGAAGGTGGCGCCCAGCGTGATATTATCTTTTCGATTGTGTTCCAACTTCTCGAAAGATAGGTTGCAAGCGTTACAAACGCGGCACGATAGCCGTAAGACATGGAAGAAAAGGTTTTGAATGATTTATCATTCCCTTTGATTTCGCCTTGAAATATATCGGCATTGTGCCGAATATTCAACGGGTTACTATTTCGTAATCCTCTTGGTGCTATCATTTTTTTGTTTTTTTAATTCGTTTTTTACTGGACAATTTTCTTTGTCGTTACAATCTGAAATGCGGCTCAATGCTTGCTCTAACCGTTGTATTTTTAGACTCAACATGTCAATCTTTTTTGTGAGCGGGGTAATCAGGTATTCATCATTGAGTTTTAATAGTTTTTCGGCATGGTCAGCTTTTATGTTTTCGACTTCGGCGGTTGATTTTCGCCTTCCGCCCAACCAGCCGACAATAAGTGTGATTATCGATACCGAAAAAGGCAATATTTGATTTAGAACTTCCATACTATTTTTGTTTTTAATGGTAAAAGAAAATCCCGCTTTTGGCGGGATTTGCAAGAAAAAAGATTGGATTACAGCGCGATAGCACCCAAATATACACTGTTTGCTACTTCTTTGCCATCTTCGGAAACAAAGCCCAAATAAGCTTGTGCCTCATCGCCCGCCCAATCGGCAGGAATTGCAAGGGTTTGAGTGCCTGCCATGCGTTCTGCGCCTGCGGAATCGGTAACGGCTTCGCCTTTGGCAGGGTTTACGACTGCGATTAGGGCTTTATCGGTTTGCTTGGCTGAGCCTATACCGCTGTTATCGTCCCATACAAACTCAATGCTTCCGCCAATATCATTTGCCGTTGCATTGGTAGCAGGTGCCAAAGCTCCGCGAGAAATCAATATTTTGCTTGGGTCGATTTCATAATCGGGATATACACCCGAAACGGCATTTGCCAAAGTGTAAGACATTGCCGCGTTGAACGGAGATTGCTTGTTTGCATACAATTTCCAACCTGTACGCAGTAAGGCGGTCATTGGTTTAAGATAACCGAGCGTAAGCGCAAATTTGGTTCGTTGGCTTACCTGTCCTTCGGTACGCGGGTTTTTGACTTTTTGCGGAAGCGAACGCATGTAAGAAATGCCTTTCCAACTTCCACCTACTACGGTTCCGACTTTTCCCGAGAAACCGCCTAAGATTCCTTTTTTAATTGTTCCCATATTCTTTAAAATTTAGAGGGTAAATAATTTATTTTACTTGGACTTGGTACGGTTTTGATATAGCCATGACCTTATCTGAATGCAAAAATAATCGTCAGATACTGAGTATTTGAAGTATTGGCGGCGTATGCTTTTGGTTGCTGTATCTTGCTTTATCACAGAAATAAAAACAATAATTATTTTTTTCGACAAAGAAGAAAAAAGAGAAAAAAGAAGAAAAAAAGGATATGCTTTTCCGAAAGCCATGAAGCGGCGGCTGTCAAGGTTTTTTGGAAAAAAATACTACCCGAAGCGGAGCGGAGGTGTGGAGATTTTTTTTCAAAAACCCGCAGGGCTTGACCTTTACTGACGGTAAGCGTAATGGCTATTTTTGCATATTCCTTTTTTTCGGTCAAAAAGAACTAAACTTCAATCAATGGTAATTTCTAAAACCTGCGTGGCAACGCAAATAAAATAAAAAGTCAACTGTTTTAAGGGGTGGGTGGTCGGGGGTTGGCGTGGGCGTAGCCATAAACCAACGCAGGTAAAACAGCCTTGAGCCGAAACGGAGCAAGTGAAAAATTCAGCGGAGCGATAGCGGAGTGATTTTTTTGCTTGCGTAGTGGAGAGGCGCGAGCCGACTGCGAGTGGAGCGAGGGTGGCAGACGCAGATAGCCCGCAGTGGAGCGCAGCGAAATGAGGGCTGCGGCTGGCTACCGTTTACGGCAGGGCTGGCGCGAATTTTTGCTGTGTAGTGTAGTTTTTTTTGCGGGTAGGGCAAGGGCAAGAATGAATGAACGAAATGCAGCGTAGCGAAATGCAGTGAAAGAATGACTTGCGCTTGCTTGGGTAAAAAATGCGTGGTGGTGTGACTGCAAGGAGTGCAGCTTGCGGAACGACTGAAAGGAACACGACCACAACCGCTAAAAAGGGTTGGGGCAAAAAAAACGAAACGGAACAATGCAGAAATCGTGACAGCCTGATTAGCCCGAGCGACCCGCAGGCGAGCACAACACTAAGCGGCGGCTGCCCCCCAATTGAATATTTTATGAGCAAAACGAATACCTTATTGGGGTTTGGGGGGCAGGAGTAGCCGCGAATGACGACCGAATGAACGCCTGACAGGAAAAACAAGCCGACACGCCCGCCGTGAGCACCTAATGAAGCGTAGCGGAATGAGTTGGAACGCAACGGCGGAGTGTGGCGGCGGTGCTTGCAAGGGCGGCGAAAAAAAATACTACCCGAAGCGCAGCGGAGGTGTGGAGATTTTTTGTAGCCGCTTGTCTTGCCCTTGCAAGCATGTTTTTTCCTGACTAAGTGAATGAGGAAGGAATACCGCTTTACCTGCGTTGGTTTATGTGCGGAGGCACATTGATAAATAATTTATACCGCTTAAATTAAAAATATATCCCCTAAAATACGCTTTGCGGATTTTGGGGATATTGGGGAAATAGAGGATTTACCTTCAACTTGTGTTTTATTTCCCCTAAATCCTACATATCCTCAATTTCTCCATTTATGGAGGAATGGGGATTTTTGTATTTGTCGTGGGCAAAGTGATTGATTAGTCCGCTTTGTACGAATTTTGCAATGTGTTTTTCGGCGGTTTTGTCGGGAATGTTGAGTTTTTTTGCAGTGGCAAGGTAGTCTTTGCGGGAAAATTCGGGCGGTAATGTTTCTAAAAATTGTTGTTTTTGGTTGGTTTGCTTAGGTTTTTCGGTTTCGGTGGGTAGTGTTTCGTAGATTTTGGCGGCGTGTTGAATGAGGATTTTAACCAATTCTAAGGCGGTTTGAAAATCGGTGTCATCGCAAAGTAAGGGAGTGGCAACATTGCCATTCTCCATAATCCGCAATGTAGTTAAAATCATAGCAATGCGAAATGTTATCAATCCTAAACGGCGCACGGTTGCCAAATAATCGACACCGCATAGATACAAGTATTGGTTTTGAGCCTGCGAAAAATAGGCGTTGAATGCTTGTTGCTGCTTTGCCGTAAGGCAAAAGCGTAACGGCTCGGATTGTTGTTGCAGGGTTTTGTAAAAATCGAAAAACTGATTGCCTAAATGACGGAAATAGTCGTCGAGGGTTTGGCTGTCGTCGCCTGCAAATACATCTTTCCATACGGGCAGGACATTCATGTAATAGAATATGAAACGGCTGAATAAGCCGTTTTCGGCATTTGGGATTAACGCCGAAACTTGTTTCGGTGTTCCCGAAAGCAACGCCGAAAGGCGGGGCGTTTCGAGTTCGACAAATTCACGGTCTTTGCGGCGGTTGTATGATATTATTTCGTGGTGAAAGGCTTTGCGGAAACCGTCTGAATAGTTGCCGTGTTCGGATTTGAATGTTTGCGCCAAGGTGTCTCCCTCTGTTTCAAAAATTAATCCTATGCCTTTGTTATCGTTGAGAATTTGGAATAATCCTGTTGCGCTGTTGTTGGCGGGTATGATTAGCATTTTGAGCGGCGGTTCCTGCGGGCGTTCCATATCTGTCTTGTCTTTTGTCATGGTGTATTCGGTTAGTTAGCGTTGATATTCTTGCTGTTCGGCTTTTGATTGTTCGCGCAATGCTCGGTGTATCGGCTCAACCAATTTTCGGCAAAGGGTTAATCTTCCTTTTCCTGCGGAGGCTTGGGCGGTTACGAATAAAAATAAGTTTGGATATACATTTCGCTCGGCATAAACGCCGTAAATATTTGGCAAACAGGGAGAAATTGCCACTAATGAGCCAAGCAATAACAAGTCTTTATCTTCGTGGGAAGTGGCTTTTGCTGTAACTCGTTGTAAGAAGTCTGGCAAATTACAATATACTGTTTCGGGAATTGTTGGTAGTGGTTTTTCCTCTAAATCCTCTGTTTCCCCAATATCCTCATTTTTCGAATTGGAGGATTTCTTGTTTTGTTTGGGTTGCGGAGTTTTCTGTATGGCAATCTCAATGCCTGCCTGTTTTGCAAGGTGGTAGAGTGTTTTAATGGTTACACCGTGTCCGTGTGCTTTCAGGCAGTTGTTGTATTGTTTGTCGGTTTCGGGTTGGTTGTAATTGGGGTAAAATCGACTTAGTCGGTGGTAGTAGTTACGCCCGCTTTCGCCCAGAGCGTCAGCGAGGGCAAAGCCTAAATCACGCCAATCGGCGTAATTGGGTGCTATATCAATAGCGGCGGATTCTATTCTTTGGGTAATAATATCAATGTCAGCCCCTCCAACCTCTCCCAAGGGGAGGCTTTTTGAGGGCTTTAAGGATTGGGGAGGCGTAGCCGTTTCCCAATCTTTTGGGTTGAATTTCTTTTTGCTCATGATTATTTTAGATAAACAGGATTGATATATGCTTGTGGGTCGTGTGGGAGAAAACAGGCGCGGGATATGTCTTTGCCCGATTTGTCAACCTTAACGCCGTAGGCTTGTTGAATGTAATTGGCAATGGCGGCGAAGAAATCGCCGTGTGTTATTTGGGCTGTGTCAATGGATATTATCCATTTCAGACCATCGCCCGAAGGACTACGAAAGAGTAGTTGTGTGTCGAAATATTCATCTTGTAAAAGTTGAGAACGAAGTTTTTCAACACTTTGCAGATGATCAAAATCAAGGCATAATAAGCCTGAATGTTTTATTAGCGCTTTATCATTTCGGGTTGTGAATGTGCCCGAAAATGTGCAATAATCGAAATTGGTTGATTTGAATTTTCGGGCTTGCCCGACATCGGAAATTGCTTGCAATTTCTGTGTTCTGTCTTTGTAATAGTCGCCTTTGATAGCATTGTAAATTTGCAACAAACTAACCGCCTTGTGCGGTTTGGTGTTGTTGATTGGGGCTTTGAAGAATGAGAAAGAAGCCCCTCCAACCTCCCCGACCTCTATCCCTCTTTGGGTACTTTCTCCGAAGGAGAAAGACAAAGGAAAATCTGTTTGTTGGAGGCTTTTAGATTGTGAGGTGTCCGAACAATCAATGCTTTTTTGAGCGGAGCGATAAAAATTTCTTTCCTCTCCTATTCTTAGGTTCAGTTCTTTATTGATTGTTTGTAATAGTTCACTGCCTTGTTGTTTGTAATGGAGTTCGGCGAAGTCGAACGCATTACCCGCAGGGATAGCGTTTGCGATATTTTCATGGCAGGCAAGTTCTTTACTTCTCGCATTTCCTAATTCTTCTTTTTGAATGAAGATATGTAATGTTTCTTTATTGGAATTGAAAGGATTGCGGGATAATCCGCAATCTCTTTCAACTAACCGCAATACAACTTCATCAGGATAATACAACCGCAGAATATGGCTGTAAATGGTTAATCCGTAATGGGTTTTATTTAAAATATCTTCTTTACTTATTGCGGTCATAATCTTTAATTTTGTGCATTGTGTAGTTATCGGAAAGGATTTTGATAATGTCCTGCCGACGGTAATAGAGCTTGTTTCCAATGCGCGAATACGGCAGAATGCCGTTTGAGCGTAATGTTTGTAATGTGCGAGGCGAAATGTGTAATGCTTGCATTACATCTTGGTTGTCGAGCCAATCTTCAAGCGGCGTGTCGCTTGGGTGTTCTGTCAAAAGCGGGTTGTCTGTTCCCGCAAAATGTTTGCGGAACTCAACAGCCAAAGGCTCGTTGCTGTTCTGAAAGTAATCTTTCAGAATGTCGGCTAATAATCGGGGCTTGCTCATTTTAAACCTCCTTTCCGATTATTTACAAACTGTTCGGCTTCGGCTTGGATTTCGGCGGCGGTTTTGCGCCTGCCTTCTTTGAGCCAATTGTCGATTTCGCTTTTTAGGAACATCAACTTTTTGCCTTTTTTGTGATAAGGGATTGAGCGTTGACCAATCCACGCATAAACCGTAGGTTTCGCAGGGTGGTCGGGGTGGTAGTTGCACAGGTCGTTGAGGTTAAACCATTGGTCGCCCTCTGGTTCTTTCGGCTGCTTTGCGTTTAGTAAGGTTTCTATTTTTTCAACCTTATTGATTAAATGTGCTACAGCTTTGGGCACATCGTTAAAAGAAAGTTCATCGGAAAACATATTATTATTGTTTTCGGCGGTTGGATTTTCTTTTGTGCCAATAAAAAGAAAACCACGACTTCAATAAAAATCGTGGTGCAAAAGAATAAGGATTAAGACCTTACAAGGGGTTGTACAAGGGGTTGTAAATTTAGTATTGTTTGTTTTTGTCTATTGATATTGAGGCGTTTAATTCTTCAAGTATTTTATTAACCTCATCTATCTGTTTGGTGTGAAAATCAGTAAAATATATGCCTTTTTGCGTTTCGTTGTAAATGTTGTTGTAGCTGTTTCCTGTGAGAAATGCTATGAGTTTACAGATTTTTGTGAGGTCGTTGTGTGCTGTGCCTAACTGCATTTGTTTAAGCATTTCCAATATGACAACAGAGCGGACTTTAATTGTGGCGACTTCGGTATTTTCTTTTTCGGGAGGTTGGGGCGATTGTTCGAGTAGTTTTATTTTCCGCTCTATGATTCCGCAAGTGTCGTGCGGATAGTGTTTTTGGTACAAAGCGAAGTTGAGGATTTGGAGTACCTCAACTTGCTTTTGGTTTGAGAAATTGTGTTGTGATAAGACTTCTAAAATGTCATTTACATCAATTTTCGTTGTCTGTTTTTTTTAGATTGTGTATTTCTCTCTTCTGTTTTATTTTCGCAATCAATTTTATTTTTGCCCTTAACAGCCAATTGTCCGCATGCTGCTTGAATATTTCGACCTTCCGTTTTACGAATGCTTACTTCCAAACCGAGAGTCTCCAAATCCTTTTTAAAAGTTCTTAACTGTTCAGCGGTTGCACCACGAAATATCCCAATAGTTTTATTGAAAGGCAAAAGATTTATGCGTACATTTTCATCTTTAAACCATTTTGCCAACTGTCTTTTGTCAGATATTTTGTCATTAATACCAGGAAAGAGCAAATAAGCAACGGTTACTTTTCTGTTATGTCGTTTACCATAAGAGAGAAATGCTGTTATTGTTTCTTTAATGCTATTATTTTTCATACCGGGAATCAATCTATTTCTAACCGTTTGACTTGTTGCATGAAGCGATAGAACTAATTGTATTTTTAAATGTTCTTCTCGCAACTTTTTAAGTCCATTAAGTATGCCAACGGTTGATATGGTAATTCCATCTGTCGGGAAATTCAATCCATTCCTGTCTCGAAGAATGTGTATTGACTCAATCAATGACATATAATTATGTAGGGGTTCGCCAATTCCCATAAATACAATGCGATTAATACGCTCTTTAACCGAAAGTACTTGTTCTACAATTTCCACAGCAGTCAAATTCCGTATTAAACCTTGTGCACCTGAAGCACAAAAAGCACAGCGTACCGCACAGCCAACTTGAGTACTAACACATACTGTTACTCCTGTTCTTCGTTTAATACATACTGTTTCTATTTTATTTCCGTCATTTAATTCAAAGAGATATTTTGTTGTATTATAATCTTTATCTGTTTTTAATAATTTTAAGTTCATACCTGTTTTCTTATATACATTAGGAATTTTATCAATGAGTTCTTGTTGCTTTGCTTCTTGCCTTGCTGCTTTCTTCCGCGCGTTATCGGCTTTGTGTCCGCAAGCATTGGAACAAAAGCGAGTAGTTACGGTTTTTGCCGCAAAAGATTTGCCGCAATGCTCGCATGTTTTCGGTATTTTCAACTTGCTATATCCCATGTTATAAATCGCTATTCGTATATTTAAGTATATTTTAGTCGCACATCTCCGTTATTTAAGTTGTGTCGCAAATATGTTGCAAATATACAATAAAAAACAATATAAAAACATATATTATCAAGAAATATTTATAACAAAAAAGCGGTAAACTTTTGATTTACCGCTTTTTATCTATTTTTGAAAATATTTGATTCTGTGCTTTACTTCACTTCCTCATAAATGGAAGTTGAAACATCCGGAATGTGTACTGACAAGGCAAAAGGAGGAATCTTGTAACTGATATAAACTGTAACATATGGGTTCAACAAAACAATAGCGGCTGATACTATTAGGTTCATAGTGACAGTCGCTATTGTTGTATATAAAGGTTTAATACCTGTAGTTGGCCGAATACTTACGAATGAGATATACTCATCATAGATATTCCTGTCACCAGCTTCCAGCTTCTGAATAAGCCTACTTTTGGGAATCTTTCCATAGCCGACCAAACGATAATAACCGACATTATAAGACAAAGTTGCAACTAACAGGGCATCTTTTCCAAAGCGGCTGCACATCCTGCACAGTTTCATCAGATCCGCCCTCAACAAAGAATCCGCCTGCACTTCGGTCATGTCCGGTGTGAAGGTCTCGCCCGGCAACAGCTTATGTTTATCCGAAATTTCGGATAAACACCGTTATCCTAACTTTAATATTATCACAACTTTTTATTGCAAATACTTGAAATATAATGGGTAAATGATTCTATAGTTGTGATATTTTTCTGTACTTTTTACGGTAGCTGAGCACTAACGCTCAACTACCGTAATTATGGATATAAGAAAATTAAAACAAGAGTATCCCATTTTGCTTGATTATATGCGGCAGCAGGGATATGGAAAAGTCGCTATTGGCGGGATTCAAGCGAGACTAAAAGAGCTTTTTGAACAAGAAGGTAACTATGTGTCTTATAGTGATTTTTATGAAAAGCTTTTAAAAAGGAAAGGTATTGGTAGAGACGATAAGCGTTCGAAGTACTATCGACTTTCTGTACGAAGTATTGAGGCATTTGATGAATATGGTCATCTGCCTAATCGCTTTGCTTTTACACCTACCTTACAACAAAAAAGTTCAATGAGTCAATTAAAAGGTATATTCAAAACTATAATAGAACATTACAAAGAGGTATCAGTACAAGCAGGGAAAAGAGCAAGCTCAATAATGATGGAGTCTAATTATGCTGCTGCATTTTTCGCTTATATGCAAAGCAAAGGAGCATATACCTTGACAGATGTAACAGAACCCCTAATCCTTTCTTATTTTTATGATAGAGGAAAACAACTTCGGGGATATACTTGTCAAAAAAGTATTATTAGAGTACTACGTTCTTCTAAAGGGGTACTTTGCCAAAAAGAATGTGAATACCTTTGCGATATAATGCCTCCATTGAAAAATGTACGAAAGAATTTTGCAATTCTGTCTGATGATGAGACTGCTATAATAGCTTCTACATTGGAAAATGACAATTCCAATCTCACACTTCGTGATAAAGCTGTCATTTCTATTGCCATGTATACAGGCTTGCGTGGTAGTGACATTGCAAAAATGGCAGTTGATACCATTGATTTTGAGCGTGATCTTATCACTCTTGAGCAATCCAAAACACATCAGAAGTTGGTTCTTCCATTAAGGGCTGTTGTGGGAAATGCAGTAATGGAATATCTAAAAAAGGAGAGACCGAAAGAGGTGAAAATTCAGAGATTATTCACACACCTATATGATCCGGAAAAACCGATAAACCCGAGTGTCATTGGGAAAATTGCCCGACGTTTCTTTAATAAAATCGGAATTAGAAAAGGAGAATGCCAAAATGGTATCAGGCTTTTTCGTCGTTATTTGGCCACCAAACTTTTAAGAAATGGAGTAACTCCACGTTACATCAGCGAGATAATGGGGCATATTTCACCAGAGTCACTCAATCCATACATAGATGCTGATATTGTACATTTACGTGAATGCGGCATTGACATTTCGAAGTATCCTGTCGGAGAGGAGGTGTTTGACGTATGATTGACTTAATTAAACTTGAGCTTCTTTATCGAAAATACCGGAACGGATTAAGGGATGATAGGAAGTCCTACAAATTCACCCGCTTAAAGACTTTCATTTCTTTTTGCGCAAAAAGAGGATGTAATTATTTATCAAAGGATTTGATAGATGAATGGTGCATAAAGCATCCAACCGAAAGTATTAACTCTGCCAACCATCGAATTGCGGAATTGCGGAATTTTATTGCATACTCTAACAAACAACGATATACGAACATTCCTTTACCATTGTTATTACCTGAGATAAGGAAACAAAGAAAGGGAATACCTATGACAGAAATGCCCATTCAAAATTCTGTTGTATCTGAAATGCTTGAAAAATATATTCTATATTTAAAAACACTTGCTCCAAGAATATGTGATACTACACATAAGAACCTTATCCGTTTTAATAATTTTTGTGCCCAGGTTTATCCTGAAGCTAAAGATCTGACTGAGGAAATCGTCAATTCCTGGTGCGACAGAAGACCTTTTGAGAAATGTAAATCAAGAAATACAAGAGTGCTTCCCGTATCTCAATTCTTGAGGTATGCAATCAGACACCATTGGACTAAAGTGAACGTTCCCCTTTCTTTACCGAGAGGTGGAAACAAACCACGCATACCCCATATTTTCACAGAAGACGAACTTGTCAATTTTTTCAATGCGACCATATTGGTTCGCAAGCCTGTTAATATCTCAGATTTCGATTTTAAGCTGAGAAGTATGCAAATACCTGTATTCTTCAGACTACTGCTTAGTACAGGTATGCGTACCAATGAAGCACGTTTACTTGACTGTGAAGACGTTGATCTTAAAAATGGCATAATTAATATCAACCATACCAAAGGATGGGCGCAACATAGAGTAGCCCTACACCCTTCAATTTGGGAACTTCTCAAGCGATACAACCATGCAGTAGAAAAGTTATTACCGAAGAGAAAAGTATTTTTTCCCACTTCGGATGGCAAGTATCACGATATAAAATGGCAAGGATATGCATTCAGTGAAATATGGCGGAGAATATCAAAGACAGATGCTCGTCCATACGATTTTCGTTCCAATTATGCAGTCAAAAATATAAACCATTGGAATTATGATGGCACAGAATGGTTTGATAAACTTCTCGTTCTGGGACGCAGCATGGGGCATAAAACTCTGCAAAGTACTTGCTATTACTATCAATTGGCACCAATGTTTCCTGATATGTTGGAGACACTTTCCGGTTCTTACCTACATGACATTTTACCTAATCTTGAAGATTTTTACAATGATGAAACTTAAATCTGAATCAACCGTTATATCCCAAGCCGTAAATGAGTGGTTTACAAGTTATCTTCCTATCGCAAGAGGATGTAGCAGCCATACACAACGTTCTTATTTTACGGCTTTATCGCAATATATGCAGTTCTTACAAGAAGAAAAAAAAGTCACTCCCAACACTCTTTCGGCAGAATCTTATTCTGAAAGCAATCTTAATGATTGGTTACTATGGTTAAAGAAAACCCGTAAGTGCAGTAATTCAACATGCAATGACCGTTTGTCTGGGGTAAAAAGTTTCATTAAATTTTTAAGCATAAAAGATATAAGATTTAATGCCGTATATATATCTTCAAAAGAAATAAAGCCTATGCGTACAGCCAAAGTGATTCATGAGGAAGTTACACAAAAGGCTATCAAATCCCTTTTTAGTACCATCAGAACAGATACCCGAACAGGAAAGAGAGACTTGGCAATCTTTTATCTTATGTATAGCATAGGCGCACGCATAGACGAGATTCTATCCGTCAAAATATGTGATTTACATCTTCATGAATATCCTAATCCGAATTATTTGACGATTATAGGAAAAGGGTATAAATGCAGGACACCTCCCATATTGAAGGACGTGAGCAAAATTCTTTTACGATATATAGAGGTGTTCCATAACAATGATTTTGGTTCTCATAGTTATTTATTCTATTCTTTTTATGATGGGAAGAAGAAAAAATTGTCCCAAGAGGCTATCAACAAACGTTTGAAGATGTATGCGGCTAGAGCAAATGAGATAGACAAATGTGTACCCCGTAATCTTCATTGCCATAGTCTTAGACACGCACGTGCCAGTCATTGGCTGGAACAAGGATTGAATATTGTTGCTATACAAAGGCTAATGGGACATGCGGATATAAGAACCACTATGCGGTATATCTTTGTTTCTGTTGAACAAAAGAATAAAGCTTTGGCCACTTTGGAAAGTATATCAACTTTAAAACTTAAAAAGAAATGGAAGAAACTTCCAAAAGGACAATCTCTTTTGGAATATGTAGGGCTAAAGAAATAATTTGACTTAAGTTTCGGGTTTAATATTTCGCTGGAAGTTAAGAAGCGATAGAAGTAATCACTTCGCTGCGCTTCGTTAGAAGTTAAAGCCGATAGCATCATAAAGAGGAAATCTACGGTAGCAAATCTATTGGCCTTTAACTTTTAAGTCCGCCCTAGCGGGCGATAACTCCTTCTAACTCCTGCAAATTTCGGTAAAACCGAAACTTGAGTAACTTGAATGTAATAATGATTTAGCAAATATGCGACTGAAGCCTTATACTTCAGTCGCATAAAAAAAAGAATATTGCAAACCACAACTTTGTTGAGTAGTTGAATTTCAACTGTTTACAATATAAAATCATGGTAGTATCAAAGTTGAGATTACGAAAACTACCCCAGCAAAGGGTAACCTGAAAACCATGTAACGTATACACGTTAAGTTCGAGTGTTTGTTCGTTATCAAAAAGGATGTTCCGTCTGGAACATCCTGCATCAACAGCTACGAAAACGACTCGACAGGGAGTAGACGCAGTATGTGTATAATGAATATCGCTGATGCGGCAGCAATTACAAGGGTCTGTTTTCGTCTGAGATTGTGGTGATCATACTCCAATGATTAAGGACATCTATCTGAGATACTAGTTTTCGGTGAGGTGCGACGGATACAGATTCATTAACGCTACTAAGTGCGTACTTCAAAGCGTTTACCATGGGATTAGGACTTGTCCACACCTCAGTCAACTACTACCATATTAAAAGTGATGTAAGTCTTACCGACTGTACCTAAGAGATAATAGTAAACGTGAAGAATTTTGTAATGTTTATAGGCAATAAACTCGCGTTAATGATACATTGGGAATAGTGTATTCTTTCAGATGGACCCAGCCGTTGATTCTCCTGATGTTTTTACCAGTGCCTATTATTTTACATAAACTCCTTATATACTACGCTTTAAGAGAAATAATCATGATTCAGAATATCGGCTTTAATTCTATTGCAGATATATTTTCAATCCGATGCTGAATATATTGTCCAGCAAGATGAAAAGCTGTGAATGTCTCCGGTCCCTTGGGGTAAAGATAAATCCGCAGAGTGTCAACAAACCGTAATTTTGTTACTTCTACTAAGAAGGAGTCAATAATCACCTCCATTACATCAAATTGAGGAATACTCTTAGATGCAAGGCCAGTACCTAACACTGGTATACATACGTTTCTTACATGTATATGTTCTTGCAGATATTTCCAAATACTGCTTATGCTGTCATGTATATTTGTTTTATCCTTAATAATGTCTCCCTCATTAGTGAAATCGCACAATGCTAACAAATAAAATCTTTGAGAATCGGAAAGACTAGATTTAGATACCACTAATATGGAATTTAAAGGATATCTAATATTTCTTCCAATAACTTTTTCAGAAACAATTTTTCCTTCCATTTTGGAGTTCATGAGAGCAACATCTATACCACGGTCTAAATCCGCTAAACAACCGTCATATTTACGATCCACTAATTGTCCTTGTATGCTTTTGAATGAAATGATTTGTCTTGATGTGTCAAAGAAAGTATTCGACGGAATTATCATGTCATTCGAATCCTTCAGTATGTCTCCAACCACTAACTCTATCTTGCTTCCTCCATTCCCTGATATCTTGAAACTTTTGTAACAGTTGGGGATTGCCAAAAAGAAAGATATTAATACGGTTACTATAAAAAGCGATATTATTATTCTCCAAATAAATTCATTTGACGTGTCCACACAAGACAGTACTACTCCTACCCAGCCACAACCAAAACTTGCTGAAGTAAGAAAAAATTGTATCCATTTACGGAGAAGAGTCCTAATATAATACTTGTTCGGACTCACCAACATTAGAAATGAGAACTTGAATCTATTTAACATTTCTAAATTATTTAATCTTACTAAGAAGATATATTCCACCTGCCAAAACAGTCCATAAGCCCGCCGTGAATTTCAAAGTCGATTCCACCTCTTTCCTCGCATCAGACTTAAATTTCTCACCCTCCATCGCAACAAGGCGGAAAACAGAGTCCTGTAGTTTTCCAGTCCTCATCAGCCATAGGAGGTCAAACAATCCTAAATGCTCAAGATCACAAGGTTGAACCAAAGGTTGCATTACAATAGGGTTTCGATAAGTCAAAAGACGTTTGTTTTTTCCAATGACTTTAAAACTCGCATGTGCATACTGACAGTTTGGGCATACTGCCGATTTTCCGGTATTCGTATACCACTCCATTGCCTTTTCAGAAACAAGATAATATTTTCCGCATTTACAACATCCCACCAGATAGCAATTCCTTCCATATTTTCCCCAATTATCCATAGTTGCAGCAGCTTCCATGTCACTATAATCTGGATTCACATAATAGAAAGCAAAACCAAGAGAATGATGCTCACGAAAACTTAACGGTTTAAGCACAATCCTTTGACTTATGTATTCATTTTCCGCCCTTTTAATGCGCATTACTTCGCACTCCTTCCTATCGTTCAGAAACCTCCAAACAAGAAGTTCTGCAGAAGTGAAATAGCCATTCTCATAATTGAAGGCATCCACAATAAAGAACGCGTCACAACCGTGCATTGATTTCTTGATTTTGTCGATTGCCTTAAAAAACTCGTAGACGGTCAGTTGCTCATAATTATAGCATAAGGACTCATTTTCCCAAAGCACAACCTCGTTGCATACCCTCTGGGATATGAGCACGTCACGCAATTTCAGAGCCTCATCATAGTCATATGAACGATGCGAGATAAACCCTTTTTGAAATCTTGTCTTCATAATTACCATACAATTTAATACGCAGGTTGCAAATATAACTATCCAAATAATTCACGGATTTTAGTCTCTACCTTCTTGTCAATTTCAGGAGTCCTATAGACCTGTATCTGATCATATACAAAACATAAAGCTATAATGTCATCAGTAAATCCTAACCCCACAATAAAATCCGGCATTAAGTCAAGCGGCAATATAAAATATCCCAACGCACCAGCTATCCTAAGCCTAATTTTTAACGGAATGTCCTTGCTCATAATCACATAATAAAGTGCTAGCACTTTTTCTGCAACTTCTTTCCCAATTTTCTCAGCAGCATTGTTGAACTTTGTCAAAAAAGAATCCGACCTGAAATACTTTCCGAACTGCGTAAGGAAACTATTATCAGCTAACCTTGGAATTACACTATTCTGTATCATGATAGAGTATGTTTTAGGGTTACCATAAAATAGATTTTTGACTTGTCTGATGAATTATCTTTAATGATAATCTCAAGACAATGTTTTGTGCTGTAAATATAGTAAAAATTCCTATTCCCCAGCAAGAATTTCTGGATTTTTTCAGGCTGGCGTATGTAATTCAGCCTAATTCAGCCTAGATTAAGTAAAAAATGCCTACTTTTAATTGACAATCCATTAATTGCTCTGCGAAATCCTTGAAATTGCACTACTTCGAGTATACAAATTGAATTTTTTAGCAAAGTAGAAAGCCTTTGTATGGTTAGAACTGTCTCTACTTATACCTTTTCTTTTTAAAAGCTTTTCATAAAAATCACCATAAGACGCATAGTTACCTTCTTGTTCAAAAAGCTCTTTAAGCCTCACTTGAACTCCGCCAATAGAGGCCTTCCATATCCCTGCTGTCTCATATAATCAAGCAAGACGGGATACTCTTGTTTCAATTTTTTTATATCCATAATCACGGTAGTTGAGCGCTAGTGCTCAACTACCGTAAAAAGTATAGAAAAATATCACAACTATAGAATCATTTATTCACTATATTTCAATTGTTTGCAATATAAAGTTAGGATAATATCAAAGTTGGGATAATTGTGGCCATATCCCACATACGGCAAATGATTTCCGTGCCACCCTTCATGTTCCTTGATACAGGCAACCGCTTTCTCGAAAAGTGAAGCTTGGATTTGCAAGGCGGCGGGAGGCGGTTCTTCACCTCCCCGTGGTTGTGCCGCCATACCGCTATAAGTCGTAATCAGGCATAAAGCCGCTACAATCATTCGCATACGGAATCCTTTTTAGATTTCGATACAGGCGGTCTTATAATAACAAGCGAATCCCTGATCCAAGGAGTTCCGGGACCGACTACTCTTTCTTCCGTATTCCCTTCAGTCTCATCCTTCTTTTCGTTGTTGAAATCAAAACTGAGCAGGAACAGCTGTTTCGGTTCGCTGTTGTCCTCAAAATAGATGTCAATCGACTGCTGGTCCTCGCACGCGGAAGTGTAATACAGCCGGAACACCTCCCTGTCAAGCGGATAGCGGTCATTCGGCAGCAGTATCATCCCGTCATCCATGCGGAGTGTGCCCTTGCCGTCCGGCTGGAAATAACGTATGGTGTAACGCGCATCGGAAAAACGGCCCTCACGCTTGAGTTCGCAACGTATCTCCACGGTCTCGCCCTTCACTATGCGCGTGGGAACAGGCATCGTTTCCACCGTGAAGGGATAAGCCTGCTGCACGTCCATATCGTCATTGCAGGCAGTAAACAGAAAAGCCGTAAGGTTCAGGAACAGGACGGACAAAAGTCCGCCCAATCCTCTTTTTTGAATCAATGTATTCATATCCAATCTGATTTTTAATTTGTTATACTTCATTGTTTTAATCCTGTGGCAACCTGTTTTGCAAGTACTCGTTCAAATCCTTGAACCCCTTGTACAAGGCAGAACGGTCCTCAATCCTGTTGCCATAGCGTTTTCGGAGTGCTTCCAGTGTTCGCCTCCCGGCTTCGTCCCGGTCCAGATAGCAGTTTATCGTCTCATACCTGTCAAGAACAGGAAACGAACGTTCCAGCAACGCCACCGAGTTCAGCACGAGACAGTCATCACCGCACCCCAATCCCAACACCATCCACGAGAGGTAGTCGATAAACCCTTCAAAGAGGTTACAGATATCCGATCCGTTGTCTGTCAGCGAAATGTCCTTCGGGGACAGGCTTCCCTTGAAAAAACGGTTGCGCAGTTCATATCCGCCGCTTCGATTCCTGAACCCGATGGCGAAATACTGTTTCCCGTGCAAGGAATACCTGACCTCCTCGCAGTTTGGTAATGCCACATCGCTGCAAATGCCCCGTCCCTCCAGATAGCGGAGCAGAACCTTATTGTAAAGCGGTCCGAAACGGATATCCGTCATACATTCCTTTTCATCCGGATTATCCTTGCCGTTCTCTTTCGGACGGAAGACCGTCTTCCTTTCCGGAGCCAGCCCGCCATAAATCCTCGTGATGAAATCCGCCTGCTCCTTGAAATCGTTACTGCCGACAAATTCCCCGGCAAGGGTGAAAATATCACCGCCGCGTCCGGTCCCGAAGTCGTGCCAGACATTCTTGCGGATGTTCACCTGAAAGGAGGCAGTCAGTTCCTCACGGTAAGGAGCGAGATACCAGCATTCATCCCCGCGCTGTCTTTTCGGCCCGTATCCCAATCTCGCGAGGAAATCGGTAATGGGAACAGCCCTTATGTCTTCTATATTCATAAGCGGTAATTTTCAGTTGATGATGAATTTCAGTCCTATCCCGAACTGAGTTGTGAACACCCCGAGCGAACTGCCCCACAGGGCACGCTCACGGACACTTGCCAGCAGCACGATACGGTCAGTGACATAGGTCTCCAGTTCCAGCGTTATCGCCCCTCCATAGACAAAGGCATCCTTGACAAGCAGTCTAGAACCGTCATACAATATCCTGTCACCCCAGTTCACGGTTTCATAACCGGCCATTGCCGAACCGCCGATGGAAAGGAACAATGTCTTGGAAGGATCGGACAGGAACTTCAGGTAATATCCGCCTTCGGCCGTGAACTGCGTACGGGGAAGGGACACATTACGGTATCCGTAATTCTTTTGCAGGTATTCCGCACCGACCACCCAACGGTTGGCTCTCTTGGTATATCCCGAAACCGCAAATCCGGTATAATAATTCAACGGACTCTTTGAACCGTTGGCAAAACCTCCGCGAAGTTCCACTCCCGTCATGCCGGGGAGATAGCGTTGGGCGTGCGCCCGCCCTGAGAACAGGGCAAGCGACACGACCGTTACTATGATACAAACGACTTTACGCATGGTCATTTCACTTTAAGTTCATTGATTACCCTGGCTCTCACGATGTCCTCGTTCTCCACGGTGAACGACTGGTGGCGACCGCCGCTTTTCTCGTTCAGTTCCACAACCAGCACCTTGTCGGCCGGAATGGTGAACTTGTCAAGAGTGAATACGGTACGTTCTTCCTTGTTGCCGGCAACCACAGTGGCGTAGTTATAGGCACGGAGAGGAAAGATGACCTGCTCCTGGATGGCTGTACGCTTCATCATTTTCTTATCCACAATCTTGAACGTCACGAAATCCACCTCGAAAGGCACATTTGAAGAGTTCTTAATCTGCGTATGGAAATAAAGCAGCCCGTTGTGGGTGTAAATTCCGCGCAAGAGGTATTGGATGCCGAAAGCCTTGCTGCCGATGTGCTTGACATGGCGTCTGTTTTCCTTGTGGATGCTTTTGTTGATAAGCTGCACTAATTTGGGAGATTCACAGCCCAGTTCCTCTAAATAGATGTCAAGCGCGTTGTTCGGGCGGTTCACCTTGCTGCCGTCATGGATAAAGTCCTTCATCTCCACATTCAAAAGCAACGGCTCATCGGCGTACTTGACATTGAAAGTGTAAAAGCTGCCGCTTTCAGTGATGACCGACATATTCGTCTCGTCACGGAAGTTCTTCACCACCGCCTTCACACGGATGACATTCTCCGCACCGTCAGCCTTGCCCGCCACGAGATTCGGGGAACCGAGATCCACATAACGTACAGCCGACGGGAAGATGATGTGGGTCGTCTTGTCGTAGGTCACTTCCAACCCATACGGAGGTACCATCCTGTCAAAGGTGAGTTTCCGGGTCAGACCATGATAGAGGTCGCCGTCTTCCTGCTGCGGATAGACATCCTTGGCCAATGTCACATTGTTTTTTTCTGCCGATACGGTATCGGACTCATTCTGTGCGAAAGCACTCGTTACGCCCAATGCAAGGGCAAGCATTACAAAAATCTTTTTCATACTTCTTGAATTTTAATGGGTTGTTATTGATTCTCTTTCTGGTAAAGCATCAGGGTATAGCCGGACTTGAGGTGTACCTTCTCCTCACGCATTTTCCGTGATATGTATTGCGACACTCCCTGTATGGCACCCCTTCCGAGTTCGGACAGCAGCTGGTCCTTTGCCGACTGGTTGGTGATGGAGATGCTCGTGCCGAGGTTCTGTCCCAGGTTGGCGGCCACCTCCCTGACCGCATTCGCCTCCATGGAACCCGGAATGAAGATTCCGTTCTGTCCGTCGTTGTCATACACGGTGAGTTCCACCGGAATGATGACTCCGCCATGCTCCACCTGGATGATTTCGATACCGAGCCGTTCTCCCTGTATGCGTCCCTCTCCGGTAACTATGGAATTACGTGGGAGCGTGTACCTGCCGACACGCATAGGTTCCAAAAGTCTCAGCCTCACGCCCTGTCCGCTGGTGACGGTCTGGTCGCCATGCACACAGGCGCGGATGGTATTCCGGCTATACTTCTCTCCGGAGTTTCCCACAGCGGTATGGAAGCCCATGTTTCCGGATTGCTCCAGCCTTGCAAACAACACGGAGTCACTGATTGGCTGATGAAGTGACGATACCACCGGCGTGGATACCTGCCCCACGGGAACGGCTTTCGGTTTCCTGCTGTTGGAAACAGGCTCCGTTTCTTCCCGGCTCTCCGTCCTCGCGCCATCCTTTCCCGGCGTATATCTGGCAGCCAGTTCGTATGATTTCTCCAACAGGGCCACCTGCTCTTCGTAGGTCATCTGCGCGGGCTGCTGTATGGCGGCAGCCTGCCTCAGTTGCTCGACTTCGGCTTTCAACGCCTCCTTCTCGGGGTCTTCCTTCGGGGTCTCGTAGAAACTGCCAAGCGTGGCGTTGATGTCGTTGTAGGCTGCCGTGGACGATGAGAAAGAGCCGCTTCTCCGGTAACTTCCGCCGTTACGGTTGGATGTGCCGCTGCTTGGATAGTCCGTATCCGGTGACAGTTCGATGAACAGTTCCGTGACCACCTCCTGCCTGCCCCCGTCCGCCATCGCGGAGAATTCCTCCAATGTGTGCATCTTCTCTTCCTGCCTGCGTCTCATGTCCGCCTGCTCGTAAGCCGTAATCTTGTCCGCCTCGATACCCGCCCCTCTCGGGTCGGGCAGTTCGGTGTTGAACCCGGAGTTCTTCTCCTTTTCCTGCCTGTCCTTTTCCGACGGGGCGAAAATCCACCACATACAGCCGATGAACAGCAGGAACATCCCGGCAAAGACCAGGTACTTCCTGATTTCCTGCCGTTTTTTCAATTTGTTTGCGTCATTACTCATTGTCTTATTTGTTGAATTGGTTAAAAAACTCTTCCATCTCACGGATTTTCCTGTCCGAAAGCGTGTCTGCCGGAACAAAGTCCGGAATGTTCAAAGGCTCTATCTTGATAATCTCCTGTTTTGCATCCTCCCGTCCGATGTCATGGATGGCACGGAAAATCATATAGAAATTCCCGACGGCGAACAGGACTGCCAGCACCACGATGGTTATCACTCTCTTTTCCGGACTCAGCCCAGCGCACAAGCCGCGCAGTTTTCCTTCGGCCAAGTCCCGGATTTTTACAAAAATCTTTTTCATACATTCTGAATTTTAACGGTCATACACTCTTATATCCCTGTTCTCCACCACGCGGAAGGCTTCGAGGATGAAGCCGTGCGGGTTGTTGTCGCTGCGTGTGGAATTGAGCAGCCTGCCCCGCGTGACGAGGCTGCGCTCCGTCACGCTTTTCTCGCGGATGATGGAAAGGCGTGCGTACGTCACGACTTCGTAGGGATAGGTGTTGAAGTCGCATTTCACGCTGTCAATCCCGATACGCTGGTTCATGTTGCCGGAGATGACACGGTTGTAATAGCCCTGCTCCGCCAAGTCCCGGTAATGGGCGTATGCGGAACGGTCGCTCAGGAACATGGCGCGTTGGATGTTGCCCTCGATGGCACTCTTGTCCGGCGAAAGCGTGAAGAACAGCTCGTGGAAACGCCTGATATGCTCCCTCGCCTCCACGGGGCGGTTCTGCTCCAAGTCTTGCGACAAGGCGAGCATCAGCGATTTCCCCTCGTCCAGCACATAGATTTTCTGCCGTTGCGCCTCGGCAAAGCCGTAGGCCTTCCATACGGAAAAACCCACGAGCAGAGTGCAGGCGCAGAGATAGACGATACCGAACAGGCGTAGCTGCCTGAAACTGTTCTCGATGTTTTTTAATGATTTGAATTCCATTTCAATGTCGTTTTAATGTGATTACTTGATAAGCCTTCCAGCGATATTGCCCACCGCCGCACCGGCCGTACCCGCCACGATCGAACCGGTCCTGGATGCCGTCTGGCTCACGTTCTTGCCGTAATTGCCCGCACCGCCGCCTGCCTGGATGATCCAGTTGGCCACTGTCGGGATGGTGAAGTACCCGATGATGCCGATAATCAGGAAGGTGATATACACACCGTTCGAGCCGTCGGGGATGAAATTGGGATCAGCAAGTAATTCTATGTCCTGCTTGAGCATCAGCACCTGTATTCTTGCCAGCACGCTGCTGAACAGGTCGCTGACCGGAAGCCACAGGTAGATGCTGATATAGCGGACGAACCACTGGCTGAGGGAAGCCTGGAAGCCGTCCCAGCAGGAGATGGCAAAGGAAATCGGCCCGAGTATCGAAAGGACGACAAGGAAGAATGTCCTGAGCGTGTCGACGACAAGGGCGGCGGCGTTGAACATGAGTTCCAGCAGTTCACGGAAGAAGTTCTGTACCGCCTTCTTCATGTTGTACATCGCGCGGTCCACGTACATCCCGCAGGCTTCTATCGCGTCCAATACACCCAGTTCATCCAACTTGTTGTCAAAGGCTTCCTTATCCACTAAGTAGGCCGTCTCGGGATTGCGTTTCATCGCTTCCAACTCCAGTCTGTCCTTCTGTGCCCTGTACTCGTTCATATCGAAGGTCTGGGTTTCCAGAATCGTGTGCGTACCCTTTACTATGGGTGACATGACACTGTTCAGCGTACCCAGCACAAGGGTCGGAAAGAACATGATGCAGAGTCCCAGTGCGAAAGGACGGAGGATCGGGAACACATCGACCGGCTCGGCCCTTGCCAGGGACTGCCATACACGATATGCTACATAAAACAAAGCTCCCAATCCGGCAAGTCCTTTTGCCACGCCCGTCATCTGCGAACAGAGCGGCATCATATCCGTGTACAGGTTTTGCAGGATCTGGTGCAGGTTGTCAAAATTTGCTGCCAACAATACCATAAGCATTCGGATTTAGGATTACCAGTAACGTTCGTTAGGAGAACCGTAAAGGGCCATCACGCGGTCAAGGTCGTTCCGTTTCTTGGCACGCAGGTAGGAAACGCCGATGTTCTTGTTGGTGTAATACTGCACGAGACTGCGGTATTGCAGCATGTCGTTGTAGCAGCGGTCGATTATATCCATCCGTTCCTTGTCGTTCATCGACAGGCCGTTCTCGTTGACCACCGTCTTCAGGTCATTCAATAGGTGTGCACTCTCTTCCAGCAGTTTGGTGTAGCCCAAAGCAATTGCACTCAGTTCCTCCGGCGTGAAGTAAGGATCGCTGAGCATACGCTCGAAGCTGTTCACGTAAATGTCCGTGATATCACCTACCATAAGGATGGTCTGCTGCACCTTACGTGCGTCACGGACAAGGTTCTTGACCTTGCGAAGACCGTCATAGAACTCCTTTCCCTGTTTGTAAATCTTTACGGTTTCCTGAAAATTGTTTATCATATTGGTCGCCGTCGTGGATGTCTGCACGATGTTTCTCGCAGCATTGATGATACCTTGGGCAAGATTGGTCGGGTCGGTCACCACCCATTGTGCTTTCGCCGTGAGGCTGACAAAGAAGCAGCCCATACACAGCATGATGATTTTCTTTTTCATGATGTTTCTGTTTTTAATTGTGAATAGAATGTTGGATTTCAGAATGACACTTTCCGTCCCTTGGAGGGCGGATTACGCAGGATTGTCCGATGAACCTGCTTTGGACGGTTCTCCTTTGCTGCCTTTTCCGTTTCACGTCTAAGCGATGAAAAGAACTCATCGGCATACGGTCTGCGGCCGGTCATCCTGACAAAACGGGCATCCAGTTCCCGGTACGCCTTTTCCGCCTGACACGAGCGTTCCGCAGCGGAGGCGTTTTTGTCTATGCCGTACTTGACAAGAAAAGAGGGACTGATATGGATAATGTCGTGGACGGTATCCGGTGAAGCGGCAATCCATCCCAATCTTTCCTGTTCCCCGTTTAGTTTGTCAAGGTAATCGGCCGGAGGACGGGGACATAGCCTCTCGAAAAGTGCTTCCGCCCGGTGGGTCAGCCGGGCATCGACCTCCAGGCTGCTCGGTACTTCTCCCGTCAGCCTTTTCTGTCGGTATTCATCGGGACTCATCTCCTCAAGCCGATGGAACAGCCTGTAGTCCTCCGTAAACCCGTAATAGTCCTGTATCGACTGCGGAATGTTCCAGTTCTGCATCAGGGACCAGTAGAGGCATGACACGACCTCGTCGCGTTTCCTTTCGTCAGATTCCAAATTACTATACATGATTTCTAATGTTTAATGGTTGATAAATGATTTCACTTTTCCCGCTTGCTCTCGGCAAGTTGTTTTATGGCAAGTTCGATATTGCCGCCCAATTTCTCGGAAAGACGGAAGAGTTCCAGTTTTTCCGTTTCCTCGGTCGTGTAGCAATAGTATTCCTCAAGCGACACCTCTGTGGCATAGACCGCCGACTGCGTTCCGCCCAGGCCGATCCAGACTTCCTTGTATTTTCGGGAAGGGTTGTTCGCCATGTTGATGGAGAGTATCTGCGCCCGTTCCTTGTCCGTCAGACCGAGCAGAGCCTGTATCTCATCGAACTTGTTGACGTATTTCCTTTGGTCAAGGAGAATCTTGCAGTCGCTGTTGTTGATGATGGTGCCTTTGACTATGGAAGAGGAAATGATGTCCTCCACTTCCTGAGTGACGACCACCGCCTCGCCGAAGAACTTCCTGACGGTTTTGAACAGATACTTCAGATATTCCGCCATGCCCTCCTTGCTGATGGCTTTCCAGGCTTCTTCCAGCAATATCATCTTACGGACACCTTTCAACTTCCTCATCTTGTTGATGAAGGTTTCCATGATGATGATGGTCACAATCGGGAACAGAACCTTGTTGTCCTTGATATTGTCCAACTCGAAGACAATGAAGCGTTTATGCAGTAAATCAAGCTCCTTGTCCGAATTGAGCAGGTAGTCGTACTCGCCGCCACGGTAATAGGGTTCCAGCACGTTCAGGAAATTGAACACGTCAAAATCTTTCTCACGGGTGCGCTTCTGTTTCAGGATGTTCTGGTACTCGTCACGGATGAACTCGTAGAAAGTGTTGAAAGTGGGATTGGACTGCTTTTCCTGCCGAATCTTCTCTAAAAAGAGATTGACGGCATTGGAGAGTGCTACTTCTTCGGCACGTGTCGGCGGTTCGTCGTCACGTTTCCACAGAGTAAGGATAAGGGTCTTGATGGACTCCTTCTTCTCGATGTCGAAAACACCATCTTCCACATAGAAGGGATTGAAGGCTATCGGATCTTCCTCCTTGTAGGTAAAATAGATACCGTCCTCTCCGTGTGTCCGCGCATGGATAAGGTTACACAGCCCTTGATAGGAGTTTCCCGTATCCACCAACAGCACGTGTGTACCCTGTTCGTAATACTGTCGCACCATGTGGTTGGTGAAGAAGGATTTTCCGCTGCCTGAAGGTCCGAGTATGAACTTGTTGCGGTTCGTAATCGTGCCGTTCTTCATCGGCAGGTCTGAAATATCCAGATGGACGGGTTTTCCGGTCAGACGGTCCACCATGCGGATGCCGAACGGGGAAAGCGAGTCCTTGTAGGAGGTTTCCCCCACGAACAGGCACAGGGCCTGTTCGATAAAGGTGTAGAAACTCTCCTCGGACGGAAAATCACCGGCATTGCCGGGTATCGCCGCCCAGAACAGGGTCGGCACGTCCACCGTGTTGTGACGCGGCTTCGCTTCCATCAATGCCAGCTGGCTGCCCACATCGTTCTTGATGCGCTTGAGCTTTTCCCGGTCATCGCTCCACGCCATGACATTGCAGTGCGCACGGATGGAGGTCAGCCCCTTGCTGTGCGCCTCGTTCAGGTATTCTTCGATCCATTCGCGGTTAATCTGGTTGGAACGGCTGTAACGGGAAAGCGAGTGCATATTCCTCGCGGTCTGCTCGAACTTCCGCAGGTTCTCCGCCGAATCGTCGATGAACAGGTACTGGTTCACTATGTGGTTGCAGGTGAGCAGGATGCCTATCGGTGCGGCAAATGACAGGCGGCAGTCGCTTCGGTCGGTGGAGAGCCGTTCATAACGGCAGTCCGTAGCCACGCCTGACGGCAGGTCTTCCGGGTCGGAAAGGGTGTGCAGGCAGAGGTAGTTGTCGCCTACCTTCATTTCCCCGGCCCCGAGCGAAAGGTCCTGCAAGCAGGCGGTATCCTCCTGCGAGAGCGAGAAGTATTTCTCGATGATGCCCGCCGAACTCTCCGTTCCGGTTATCTCTCCGTCCGTCAGGCGCGTGATGCGGAGCAGGCCGCTGTCGTTCACGATACGCTCGAACTGGCCGCAGCACTCCATGAAGCGGGTGACGGTCTCCCTGTCCTGCATTTCCTTGGGGATGATGAACCCTCGTGTCAGGGCGTTGAAACTGCTGGTCGTGCGGCTGCGTTCCTTCGTGGTCTTGGTCAGGAACAGGTAGCAGGTGTGCTGCAAGTACGGACGCTCGTTGAAGTGCCGCTCGAAACTGCGGCTGAGGAAGCTCATGCCGTCCTTGCAGATGTCAGGACGGTAGCTTTCCTCAATGAAGAAGTCCTGCTTGTGCACGATGCTGTAGTTCGGCAGTACCTTGACCGCTTTCGCCCAAGTGGAGTGCATCGCCTCGTACTCGGCACTGGTCAGCGTGAAAAGTTCGGGCAGTTCCACCCTGTACGCCACGGTGATGTCTGCGTCCTTGCTGATAATGCATCCTTTCTCCACGGCCAGCAGCGGGAACTTGCTTTCCAGCGTGGCTGTTTTCATTACGTTTCTCATGCTTTTCTGTTTTTGATGGTTGAAGAGAACAACCGAAGGAACTTTCTCCGGTTGATGATGTAGCGGGGATGTCTGCGCAACGCCTGGAGCTTCATCAGCCCCCATTCGCCGTACTTCGTGTTCATGCGGAAGGTCGCCCAGACCAGCACCGATGCGGAAATGACCCCGAAACCGATGCATATCCACTGGTCAATGCCTGCCATGTACATGATGACGAACACCACGAACAGGGCGAGCAGCCCTCCGGCGAAGATGAACAGATACTGACTCTTGAGCCCCTTGAACTCCGGGCTGCGGCCGATTCCCTTGTTAATCGGATACTTCGCCATATTACAGGAAGAATGAGCGTAAGATGGTTGCCGCCACGATAAGGAAGATACACGCCCCGAACCAGCTCGCGGCGGTCTTGGAGGTATCCGGGTCGCCGGACGAGAACTTTGAATACACCTTCACGCCACCGATAAGGCCGACCACGGCACCGATTGCGTAAATCAACTTGGTGCCGGGGTCAAAATACGAAGTGACCATGTTGGTTGCTTCGGTAATGCCACCGATACCGTTACCCTGGGCGAAAGCCCCCATTGAAACCAGCAGCGTCATGGCTGCCAAAAAGAATCTTTTTTTCATGTGTCGAAACATTTAATTAGTGAGACCAAAAATCATTTCGACGACAAATATATAGCACTTAATTCATTGATTTACAAAACTTACGACCTGTGACACCGTATGTCATCACGTTACACCGGGAGGGGATTTTGAGGCGTTCAAAAAAGGTATTATTGAAAATGAAAACAAGGATACTCGTACTAATCAAGGAGATCGTGGTGGGATTGATAACAGAACTGTACGGACTGGGATACACGGTGTGCTATACTTTCATAGTCTATTGGAATCTCTTGCCGAAAGGAGGAACATTCTACGCGGTGAAAAAGGTGTTGGAAAGTGGTAAACCGGTCATCAACATCTACAAAAGGATGAAATAGCGGCATCCTGTCCGTATTGGAATAAAGAAGCGAAGTGTGAAAAACGGCTGGTTTCCACACTTCGCTTCTTTTCATTGTTTATGCGTAATCTATTCCTCTGAACCCGAAGAGAGGGTACGCTGTTTTCTTCGTTCCTCCTTCTTCGCTTTCTGTTGTTTCTTCTTGAAATCCATTTCATCCATAATCTGTTTCAGCGGCTTGACCGTTTCCGGCTCTTCCCGTTTAAACCGTTTGAAATAGATTTCCTCGATAAATTGCGGAAGCGGAGCTTTCCACGCCTCCTGCTTGTGGTTGTCTATCTTGCCGAGCTTGTCAGGGTTCAGTCCCAATTCCCGGGCCATCTGTACCTGTTTGTCCGAGAGACGGTGACGCTTCTGCGCCACCATCCATTTTTCCAATATCGTCTTTGTCACTGCCATAATCAATCAATTTATTACAAAAGTAAGACTTATAAAGGTATGAACATCTGATTTTTATCGTAAAAATCTCTTTAGAATGAAAATTCAGGCATATTTGTTTATATCGAAGACCTCTTTTTTCTTCGATGTTGCCTTTCGTTTTGAAAGCGGTCTGCCGGCTTCATCAAAATATTCATTGAGCAAACATTCCACTTTCTTACTGACAGCGGCTTCGCGCTCCTTGAATCTGATAAAATCTTCTTCGGTCAGGTGATGATATGGGGTGTGGATTGCGGAAAAGCCTGTCTTTTCATCCTCGGATTCCAAAAGCGAATTTGGAGACTCTTTCTTATTGTTTTTGATGTCTGATTTCATATTTACATATATTTATTCCAATCAATGCCAGCCTGTTCCACAGATTGCTGTGCCATATCCTTACCATTTGATTCCTTTTGTGTCGGATTCAAATTTTCCTTGAGTAGTTTTTCTAATTGATTTTGAGTACTTAATTCAGTTGAAAAGAACTTGAACAGGTCAGTATCCTGAAGATGGTACAATGTTTCTGCGGCATTTCGGATTTTCTTTTTGTCATCTGTTCCCGACATAAGCACATCGGCAACATTGTTCAGTTCATCAAAAGTCAACGCCCTTGAAAAATCAGGATCGGGAATGGATTCGTTATTTGACATGAGTTCTTGTCTCTCCGCTTCGGTCAGCCCTTTTTGTGGAACAGATTCGTCCTTCACATCGTCAGGGTTTATATCCTCGTCCTCCTCTATGGGTTCTTTTTTCAACGGTTCGGAACGTGTGGGAGTTTTTCTCGCCACTTCCGGATCCTCAAGATAAACGATTTTTGTCTTGCCGATTACATCATTGTCATCAACAGGAGGACTCTGCGGAATTCCGGATTTTTTCTCTTGCCTGATTTCTTTGCTTTCGCTTTCAGCTTTTGCTATCCATTCATCAGCCTTTTTCAGTCTGGCCTTGTATCTGGTTTTCCTTGCTTTCTCAGCCATCCGCTTTTTACGGAATTTCCATAAGCGGACACGTACAATACGCATATAACAATGTTGCCTGTCCCAAAATTCATAAATTTTCTGACTGAATATAAACATCCATATCTTATATAAGATATAGGTTGCCGACAAGATTTTTATTGAAAAATATATTGCTGCTGTTTCCATGACTATTGAATTTTAGGTGGTGAAAAACGGTCTTTATACATTTGGGTGATTTCCTCAATATTGAGTTCTATATGCTCGGCTATGATGTTGCTGATATAGCTCGCGATACTTACTTCGGGGGCTATCACGTTGAGATAGTTCTTTATCTCGTCGTAGAGTTTTCGGTTCAGATATACTTGGATACGTCCAGGCATTGGAGTATTTACAAGATACTTCTGACGGAAACCGCTGTCGCACTCACGCTTTTTGCGGGATTTAGGTCTTTCCGGGGCTGACTCTTTTTTCATACCCTGCGGTTCATCAGCTTCGTCTGACGGAGTTTCTTCCACAATTACATCATCTTTCTCAATGGCATCAGGTATGTCTCCGACCATATACCCTCTGATTTCCTCTTCGTTCACTTTTACAATTTTCTTTGCCATATCTCAATTACAGGTTAAATTTCACAATCAGTTCATTTGCCAGTTCCTGTAACCCACTGCCTTTTAGCTGTCCTGCCGGTGGAGGAAGGAGCGAGCAGCGGAAATAAGTTCGGGAACGGGCTGACAGTTCCTTGTCATAGCGGCATAGATCAGGAATTGTTGAGTCCAGAATTTTCAATCCCTGTTTCTTCATTAGTGCCATATAATTGTCAAGCACCTCGCTATTGCTTCTTTTCTTTACCTTGGTCCAAAAAAGGAACACGTCTTTCAAAGGAATATTCTTCCGGTTTTCCACAAACTTCATGACACTTCTGGCAAAGACAAAACTGCTGTCCATGACGAAATTGTCGGCGGCAATGGGAGTCAGTACATAATCCACATTGAAAATGGTTTGCAAGACACCGGATATGTCCATAGAGCCCGGCAGGTCAATGAAGACAATATTAAAATCTCCTTTGGCTGCCAAATCTCCGGCCACTTGACGTGCATTCTCCGGCTTTGCCTGCCTGATAGGATAAATCTTGCATCCTCTGAGTCTCTGTTCCTCCAACAGTACCATGTACTTCTTGTTCATCTCCACCATCTCCATATCCCGTTCCCTTAAATTGAACAGGCTGCGCTGGGTGGAGTCACAATCAACGATTGCCACACTCTTGTCCATCGAATAATTCAGGAGACTGGCAAGCGTTACCAACATTGTACTTTTGCCGACTCCACCTTTCTGGTTGCTGACTGCAACGAATAACGGATTTTTCTTCATAACTGAAATTTTTAATGGTTTGTTACACTATCATCTTATCTGTTACTTGCTTTGTGATATGGTTGGTTGGTGATACGGTTGCTTTGTGCTCACCAACCGACAAACCGATAATTCTCTGCCTTAACAAAGCAAGTGTTCAATCATTGCCTGTCTGTTGGAACAAGTACTTTCACTAACCGACAATACAATGAACAGTCACTTGACTATTGGTTTGTTTTACCATTCACGCTGCAAATTAAAAGGTATTTTTTCATACCGGCATCATGTTTCAAGGGAGGTGACGACCTGTGTCACCGTTTGTCATCACGTTACATATAACTTACTATTTTACAGTACAATAAACCGCCATAACTTTGCACCGACAACGAAACGGATACCGCTGCGGGGCTTTCCCGAAGCCGAAGAATGAGGCTGAAGGGTCAAACTCAATTTGACGGAAGGAAAATTCATGTTCAAGCGAACATAGCAAGTTGTGTTTTGAGGCACCCGAAATAAATTCGGGCACTCAAAACAACTTGCCACTCGCCTGACGGCTCGGGGAGGATTCACTCCAAAGTCGTGAATCCGGGGCCGGAAGATTAGAAACTGAAAATATCAATGCGTATGGAAGAAAACAAGAAGAAAAACTCAAGAAAAAGCGCAGGCAGGAAACCAAAATCCGACCCTGCCGTGCATCGTTATGTGGTACGGTTGAACTCGGAAGAGAACGGACGTTTTGATATTCAATTCCAAAAATCAGGATTGAAAGAACGCTCCAAGTTTATCAAGACAATGATTTTCGGCAAGGAAATCAAGGTGGTGAGAATAGACAAGGCGACGATGGATTATTATATCCGCCTGACCAATTTCTACCACCAATTCCAGAGTATCGGCAACAACTACAACCAGACGGTGAAAGCCGTAAAGACAAATTTCGGGGAGAAACGGGCTTTCGTCCTGCTCCGTAATCTGGAAAAAGCAACAATAGACTTAGTGTTGCTGAGCAAGCGGATTATCATGCTGACCCGTGAGTTTGAAGAAAACTATCTGATAAAACAACGGAAGGAGGAGGAAAATGGTGGCTAAAATCAACAGAGGTGCTTCGCTCTACGGTGCAATCATCTACAACCAGCAGAAAGTGAACGACAATACAGCCCGCATCATTTACGGGAACCGCATGATTGCCAATGTGTCGGGGAACACGGAGCGTGTCATGCAACAGACCCTGTGGGCGTTTGACAACTACCTGCTTGCCAACAAGAATACAGAAAAGCCAGTCCTGCATATATCGTTGAACCCTTCTTTGGACGACCGGCTCACGGATTTGCAATTCACGGAACTGGCCAGGGAGTATATGCAGCGAATGGGCTATGGCAACCAGCCTTACATTGTATATATGCACGAGGACATAGACCGGAGGCATATCCATATCGTTTCCACCTGCGTGAACGAAAAAGGTGAAAAGATAGACGACGCCTACGAGTGGAACCGCTCGATGAAAGCCTGCCGGGAACTGGAAAAGAAATTCGGGTTGAAACAGGTGGATGACAAGCGCAAGGAACTATTGGAGCCGTATCTGAAAAAGGCTGACTACCAAAATGGTGATGTGAAGCGGCAGGTTTCCAATATCGTCAAGAGTGTATTCTCCACTTATCGTTTCCAGTCTTTCGGCGAGTACAGCGCCTTGCTCTCCTGTTTCAATATCGAGGCGAAACAAGTAAAAGGCGAATTTGAAGGAACACCCTATAATGGAATTGTCTATACGATGACCGATGATAGTGGCAAGCCGATATGTACGCCCGTCAAATCTTCTCTTATCGAAAAACGCTACGGCTACGAGGGATTGGAAAAGCGTATCGGGTACAACGCCCGTGAATACAAGAACAAGAAATGGCAACCGAAGATACGGAACGAAGTGGCGCTTGCCATGCACGGATGCCGTGGAAACAAGGAGGAGTTCACCCGTTTGCTCGCCGGGAAAGGTATTGATGTGGTATTCCGTGAAAATGATGAAGGACGTATCTATGGCGCAACTTTCATCGACCATAAGAACCGTGAGGTATATAACGGTTCCCGACTTGGAAAAGAGTTTTCGGCAAACGCTTTTGAGCGGCTGTTTAACAGTCCGACCAATATGCCTGACTTGGATATGCCAATGCCTGCTCTTAATCGGCAAGGCGTTTTCTCCTCCGAAATGGAAAGCTCCATCGAACAGGCTTTCGGAA